>Ga0126307_10002980_pt1 | contig 11532 bp, 13 predicted proteins | sample Plot28_FD_89955 | JGI IMG/M metagenome (GOLD analysis project Ga0126307, IMG submission 89955) | Serpentine soil microbial communities from UC McLaughlin Reserve, CA, USA - Plot28 | ecosystem: Environmental > Terrestrial > Soil > Grasslands | place: USA: UC McLaughlin Reserve, Lake County...
CTTGTTGACCTTGTGTTGTCCCCATCTGTCGTCAAATGAGACAACTGATATAGGGCTAGGCAACCACTCGCGCGCTTTCCCCGTCTTCCGCGTATTCGCCCCGATCCAGCGCGCGCCAACCCGGCTCTGCCGGCACGAGGCAGACGATGCGATCGGTCACAGCGCGCTGATTCTAGGAGCGTGAGATTTTCGGGTCTTGTGGTCATGCGGCGTTCTGTATGATCAGCAGACATCTCCACGCGTTCCGATCTTTCCACGTACGGGCTGTGAGGTGAGCGTCTCCCGGCCGTTCGACGCCGAGGCGGTAAAGGCCCTCGCTCCGTCCACGCTCTTCTCGCTCGAGGGCCGCATCGCGGTTGTCACCGGAGCGGGGGGTGGCATCGGGCGCTGGCTTGCGGCCGGGCTCGGCTCCGCGGGCGCCGCCGTGCTCGTCACCGACGTCGACGAGAGCGGGCTCGCGGACGTCGAGTCGACCCTGCGAACCGCGGGCCTCGAGGTCGCGGCGGCCGTGGTCGATCTCGACCGGGACGACGCCCCGGACTTGGTGGTCGAGGCGGCTCTCGCGCGATTGGGAGGGCTGCACGTCCTCGTCAACAACGCGGCCGTCAACAAGCGCGCGCCGATTCTCGAGATGGATCCGGCGACATGGGACTGGATCACGCGGCTGGATCTGCGGCTGCCGTACTTTCTCAGCCGCCGGGCTGCCGAGCAGATGATCGAACAGGGAACGGGTGGATCGATCATCTCGATCAGCTCCCTGAATGCGTTCTACGCGCTCGAGCACATCTCCGTCTACGGCCCGGCCAAGGCAGGGCTGAGTCAGCTGATGCGCGTGATGGCGCTCGAGTGGGTCGGCCACGGTATCCGCGCGAACGCGATCGCGCCCGGCTTCATGGACACACCGCTCGCAGCGCCGATCTGGGCCGATGCCGAGCGAAGCCGCTGGATCTTGAACCGGGTGCCCCTGGAGCGGCCCGGCCGCCCCGACGAGCTGATCGGAGCGTGTTTGCTGCTCGCCTCCGAGGCCGGCTCGTTCATCACCGGTCAGACCCTGATCGTGGACGGCGGCAGTCTTGCTGGTGGGCGTTGGTTCACGCCCGACAGGTAGGCCTATATGATCGCATACCAACTGTCCAGGGAGGCTGCACGATGAAGATTGCGGTGGTCGGCGCGGGCGCGATGGGGGCGATCTTCGGCGCCCGTTTCGCGCAAGCGGGACACGACACCCACCTGGTGGACGTTGCCGTGCCGCTCGTCGACAAGATCAACGCCGACGGGATCACCGTGGTGCGTGGGGGCGACGAGACGGTCACGCAGGTGCCGGCGACGATCGACCCCGCGAGTGTGGGGCCTGTCGATCTCGTCGTCTTCTGCGTCAAGTGCTACCACACCCCCTCCGCCGCCGAGGCTGCACGCCCGCTCGTCGACTCCGGCACGGTCGTCGCCTCGCTTCAGAACGGCTGGGGAAACGGCGACGTCCTCGCCGGCGTGTTCCCGCCGGAGCAGATCGTCGTCGGCGTCACCTACAACAGCGGAACGGTCCTCGACGTCGGTCGCGTGGCGCACCCTGGTGTGGGCTCGACTACGGTCGGCTCGTTTACGGACGGAGGAAGCGGCGGATCCGAGCGACTCGCGGAGGCACTGACGGACGGCGGCCTCGAGGCAACTGTGGCCTCGCCGATCCGGCCGGAGATCTGGAAGAAGCTCATCCTCAACGCGGCGACGCTCCCCACGAGTGCCTTGATCGGCATGAATGCGGGGGCACTCACCGCCCACCCGGACATGAAGCAGCTCGTGTCGGAGACGGCCCGCGAGGCCGTTGCCGTCGCGCGAGCTCTCGGCTACGACATCGACGAGCAGGAGCGGATCGACGCCATCCACGGGCTGCTCGAGCACGCCGGGCCGGCACGAGGATCCATGCTGCAGGACTTCGAGGCCGGCAGGCGCACGGAGATCGACGTCATCAACGGCGCGGTCGTGCGCGCCGCCGGCGACACGGACGTCCCGGTGCCGATCAACCGCGCCTTTGTGGCGCTCGTCAAGGGCTGGGAGTCCCAGCAGGGGCTCGTCTCGTGAGCACGCGGCTCACGTACTTCGGCGCCGCCGGCTACGAGATCGTCGGTCCTTCGCACCGAATCCTGATCGATCCGTTCCTGTCGGAGAACCCGCTCGCCCCCTACTCCCCGGACGACCTCGAGGCCCCCGACGTGATCCTCGTCAGCCACGCGGCCTTCGACCACTACGGGGACTCGGCCCGGATCGCGAAGCGGACCGGTGCGCCCGTCGTCTGCGACACGGCCGTCCGGGCGATGCTGATCGACGAGGGCGTGTCCCCCGACCAGGTGAGCGCGACGACCTGGGGCATCGTCGTCGAAGTCGCAGGGCTGCGGATCCGACCAGTCGAGTGCCACCACTGGTCGTCGGGCACGCTTTCGGACGGCCGGCAAACCGTCGGCAATCCGATCGCGTTCATCGTCGAGACCGAGCCCGGCGTCCGCATCTACCACTACGGCGACACGTGCATCTTCGACATGCGTCTCATCGGCGAGCTGTACAAGCCGACCGTCGGGCTGCTCGGCTGCACGCTGCCGAAGGAGCTCTCGCACCGGATCCCGGGCCCCGCGACGTTCCTCTCGGGCGAGATGGACGCGGACGAGGCGGCGCGGACCGCCGAGATGCTCGGCGTCGACCTCGCGGTCGCGTGTCACTATCTCGCGCCCGACGAGGAGGTCGACCGGTTCGTGGAGCTCGTGCCCGTGTACGACACGACCGGCCGTCGCCGGGTCGTCGCGCCGCTCGTCGGCGAGACGCTCGTCGTCGAGCGCGACCGGCACTCGATCGAGGCGAAGGTAGCGTGAGGCTCGTGACGTACACGGCGGCCGGCCGGAGCGGCGTCGGCGTTCGCCGCGACGGCGCGATCTTCGACGCCGGCTACGCCGACATGCAGGCGCTGATCGCCGACGGCCCCGCCGGACTCGAGCGCGCGGAAGCGGCGGCCGAAGCGTCGGAACTCGTCGCAGGTGCCACGCTATGCGCGCCGATTCGACCCGGGAAGATCCTCTGCTCCGGCATCAACTACGCGAGCCACGCCGACGAGAATCCGGATGCGAAGATGCCGGAGGAGCCGTTCTTCTTCTCCAAGCTCCCGAGCGCCGTGATCGGCCCGGGCGAGCCGATCCGCATTCCGCGTGAGACGACTCTGACCGACTACGAGGTCGAGCTTGCGATGGTGATCGGGACCCGCGGCTACCGGATCCCAGAGGAGCGTGCGCTCGAGCACGTCCTCGGCTGGACGATCCTGCACGACGTGTCGGCGCGCGACGTGCAGTTCAAGGACATGCAGATCACGCTCGGCAAGAACCCGGATACGTTCTCGCCGATCGGGCCTGAGATCGTGACTGCCGACGAGCTCGGCGACTGGTCGGCGCTGCGCGTCTCAACGACGCTCAACGGCCAGGTCATGCAGGACTCGGCGACGGCGGAGATGCTGTTCCCGCCGGCGCGCCTGCTCGCGTTTCTCACGGACCTCGTCACCGTCGAGCCTGGCGACGTCGTGACAACGGGGTCGCCGGCCGGCGTGGGCTTCTTCCGCGATCCACCGGTGTATCTGAAGCCGGGCGACGTCGTAACAGTGTCCGTGGACGGGATCGGCGACCTGACGAACCCGGTCGAGGCAGGCTGGTGAGCCAGGTCGAGAGGCTGCGCGAGGCGACGCCGCACGCACTCGTGGAGGGGGTCACGATGCGGCCGCTCTTCGGCGACGGCGCCATGCTCAACCTGCTCGAGTTCGAGCCCGGCGCGCGTGTGCCGCCGCACGATCATCACCACGAGCAGCTCGGGTACGTGATCGAAGGCGAGCTCGTGCTCGTGATCGACGGCGTCGAGCACCAGCTCGGCCCCGGCGCGGCGTACGCAATTCCGGGAGGCGTCGAGCACGCCGCGCGATCGGACGGTCGTTGCCTCGTGCTGGACGTCTTCCAGCCCGTCCGCGAGGACTATCGCGAACGCGTCTCGGACGGCGCGGGCTGAGGCGGTGACCCTCGATCCGCAGGCGAGAGTGTGGCTCGAGCAGATGCCCGCGCTTGGCATGAAGCCCTACGATCAGCTCCCGGTCGCGGACGGGCGTCGTCAGATCGATGAAGGCGCCGCGGCCCTCTTCGGTGAGCCCGATCCGGTCGAGAGCGTGGAGGACCGCGTCGCCGATCGGGTCCCGGTGCGGATCTACCGGCCCGCGGGGAGCGGACCGGGCGTGCTCGTCTACTTCCACGGCGGCGGCTGGGTCGTCGGCAGCCTCGAGTCGCACGACCGGCTCTGCCGAACGCTGGCCGCGCGCTCGGGCGTCGCGGTCGTGGCCGTCGACTATCGCCTCGCTCCCGAGCATCGTTACCCGGCGGCGGTCGAGGATGCGTGGGCCGCAACGCGGTGGGCCGCGGCGCACTTCGAGCCGGTCGTCGTCGGGGGCGACAGCGCGGGCGGGCACCTCGCCGCCGTCGTTGCACTCCGGGCACGCGACCGAGGACTGCCGCTGGCGCTGCAGGTGCTCCTCTACCCCGTGACCGACCATGCCTGCGACACGCCTTCCTACCGCGAGCACGCCAGCGGGACGAATCTGACCGCGGTGACCATGCGCTGGTTCTGGCAGCAGTTCCTCGCCCACGGCGAGCAAGGTGCCGAGCCCGAAGCATCACCGCTGAGGGCCTCCGATCTCACGGGTGTCGCGCGCGCGCTCGTCGTGACGGCAGAGCACGATCCGCTTCGCGACGAGGGTGAGGCGTACGCGCAGCGCCTCGTCGACGCCGGTGTGCCGACCACGCTGACCCGCTACGAGGGGCAGATCCACGGCTTCATCCGGATGCCGGCCGTCCTCGATGCGGCCGGCCGCGGAATCGACCAGGTGGCGGACGCAGTCCACGCCGCCGTTCACGCAACCGCGCCGGTTCGGTAGCGATGCGCAGCAATGCGGTGAAGACGCGGCTGGCGTCCGGCGGCGTGTCGATCGGGACGATGGTCACGGAGTTCGCCACGACCGGCGTCTCCCGTCTGGCCGCGCGCGCAGGCGCCGAGTTCGTGCTCTTCGACCTCGAGCACACGGGCTACGGCATCGAGCGGCTGCGTGAGACGCTCGCGGCCGCGCGCTCGGTCGACATCGTGCCCTTCCTTCGTGTCCCGGACGCCGCCTACGACCTCGTCGCGCGGGGCTTGGACATCGGTGCGCTCGGCATCATGGTGCCCGCCGTGGAGAGCGTCGAGGAGGCCCGATCGATCGCGGAGGCCGCCCGCTTCCCGCCTGCTGGAAGGCGCGGCTTCGGCATGCTGATGCGCGACGACTGGCACCCGGACGGTGTTCCCGCCACGATCGAGCACGTCAATCGCGAGGTGATGACGCTCGTCCAGATCGAGACGGCGGCAGGGCTCGACGCGGTCGACGAGATCGCCGCCATCGACGGCATCGACGTCCTCTGGATCGGGCACTTCGATCTCAGCGCGTCGCTCGGCGTCCCAGGAGATTTCGAGGGCGCCACCTTCCGCGGCGCGGTCGACCGGATCCTCGACGCAGGGGCTCGGGCCGGTACGCCGGTCGGGATGGTCTGCGGCTCGGTCGAGGAAGGAAGGGCGCTGCTCGCTCGGGGCTTCCGGCTGCTGGCCTATTCGATCGACATCTGGATCTACGAGGACGCCGTGCGAGCCGGGATCGCCGGCCTTCGCGATGCCCTCTGACGGCTTCCGCGTCGGGGTCACCCGTGACGTTGAGGGGACGGACGGCCGCCCCGTCTACGACCTCTCGAGCCTCGACGAGGCCGGCGTCGAGCGGACATGGTTGCGCGGCGACGGCGAGCTCGCCCCGGAGGACGTCGCGCCCTTCGACGCGATCGTGCTCTTTCACCCCAGAGTGACCGCGGCCACGCTCGAGGGCGCCGACCGGCTCGCGCTCATCGCCCGGCTCGGCGTCGGCGTCGACAACATCGAGGTGGACGCGTGCACTCGTGCCGGGGTGCTCGTCACGGTCACTCCCGACAGCGTTCGCCGGCCGATGGCCGCCGGGGCGATGGCGTTCGTGCTGGCGCTGGCCCACCGGCTGCCCGAGATGGATCGCCACGTGCGAGCGGGCGGATGGGAACGTTTCGCGCACGTCGGCAGCGGACTGGACGGGCGGACGCTCGGCATCGTCGGGCTGGGAAACGTCGGTCGCGAGCTCACCATGCTCGCGGCGCCGTTCGGCCTGCGGGTCGTCGCCGCTGATCCCTTCGTCGGCGAGGCCCCGGAAGGAGTCGAGCTCTGCACACTCGACGAGCTCCTCGAAAGGGCGGACTTCGTCGTCGTCACCTGCCCGCTGACGGAGGAGACGTGGCACCTCGTCGGCGCTCCGCAGCTCGCCCGTATGAAACAGACCGCCTACGTCGTCAACATCGCGCGTGGCCCGATCGTCGACGGAGCGGCGCTCGCCGACGCGCTGCAGGCGGGCCGCATCGCAGGCGCCGCGCTCGACGTCTTCGAGCCGGAGCCGCCTGGCACGGACGACCCGCTGCTCGCCTTCGACAACGTCATCCTCGCGCCGCACGCGATCGGGCTGACGGACGAGCTCTTCCGGCTCGGGGGCCAGAGCGCCGCGCGCGCCGTACTGGCCGTGCGGGACGGCCGCCTGCCCGAGTTCCCGCTCAATCCGGACGCCGCTCGCTGAGCAGCTCTCGTGCGAGCGCCGCGTCGCGTGTGCGCGCGACCGCATCGAGATCGCCGTCCGTACGGGCGAACCCGTGCAAGTCGGGGAGGGCAGAAGCCGTCGAAAGCTCGGGGACGATGTTCGCTGCAGAGCGATTCCACGTCTCGATCCCGCCGAGCGCCATCGCGCGGAAAGGACCGAGGTGGCGCCAGCGGCGGGCAAGTCCTTCGCGCATTACCTCGTCGACGGTCTCGGCGGACGCGACTCCCTCCTCGACGAGCCACACACATTCGCGTAGGAGCGCGAACTGCAGCCGGTTCCAGATGAAGCCCGGCACGTCGCGTTGCACCGCAACCGGCCGCTTCCCGAGTGCGACCAACGTCGTCCGAACCGCCTGGACTATGGCGGGATCCGTCCGTTCGCCGGCGATCACCTCGACCGGCGGCATCAGCAGCGGCGGAGCGAGGTAGTGCGTACCGACGACGCGCTCCGGCGCTCCGACCGCGGCGCCGAGGGCCGTGATCGAGATCGACGACGTATTCGTGGCGAGGATCGCCTCGGGTGAGGCGAGCGCGATCGAGGCGAGCATGCTCGCTTTCAGCTCCAGGTCCTCGGGCAGCGACTCGACCGCGAGGTCGCACGCGGCCGAATCCGCGTCGAGGGCGCCGGCGATCACGATCCGGTCGTTCGCACCGTCGAGCTCGTCCGAGCTTGCGAGACCGTGTTCCTCCAGGACGCGGAACGCATCGTGGACCCGCCTCCGCACGGCCTCCGTGTCCCGCGCGACGAGCCTCACGTCGTGACTCCCGGTGGCGTACTCGCAGCCGATCTGGGCGCCCATCAAGCCAGCCCCGATCACGCTCACGCGCATACCCGGATGATCATAGTATTGTCGGACCGCATGGACAATCGAGTCGCGATCGTCACGGGCGGCGGCTCTGGAATCGGTGCGGCTTCGGCGCGGCTGCTGGCCGCGCAAGGCCTCACGGTGGCGCTCGTGGGGCGCAGGCTGGAGCCACTCGACGCCCTGCGGACAGAGATCGAGGCGGCCGGCGGGCGCGCCCTCGCCGTGCCTAGCGACCTCGCCGAGCAGGGCGCGCCCTGGGAGATCGTCGACCACGTGCTCGCGCAGACGGGTTGCCTCGACGTGATCGTCAACAATGCCGCGAGCTTCAAGCTGCATCCATTCGAGGAGGTCACCCTCGACGAGTTCGACGACCACCTCGCCGTGAACGTGCGCGCCGCGTACTTCCTCGTGCAGGCGGCGTTGCCGTCGTTGCGGGCCTCGCCCGCGGCCGTCGTCGTCAACGTGTCGTCGGCTGCAGCCGCGATGTACCGCCGCCGGCAGACGCTCTACGGTCTGACGAAGGCGGCGCTCGAGCATCTGACGATGAACCTCGCCGCCGAGCTCGCCCCGGATCGAATCCGCGTCGCCTGCGTGCGGCCGGGCCCCGTCGCGACGGAGATCCACACGGGTGCCGTTGCCGATCCGGAGGCACGCCTGGCCGAGCTCGGACGGCTCGTCCCGCTCGGCCGCGTCGGGGAGCCGGAAGAGATCGCCCGCTGGATCTGGCACCTAGTCGACCGCGATGCCGTGTGGGTGACCGGAACCGTGCTGTCGATCGACGGCGGCCGTCTGCTCGGTCCGCCGGAGGCCTGAACGTGCGCGTCGTTGCCGTCGATACCGTCGTCGTGGACGCGAAGCTGCGTCAGCTGCCGTGGCGACGGACGATCGCCTTCGGAAAGCGGTCGAGCCGGAAGGGCTCGAAGACCTCCGGCCGGCGCTCCGTCAGGATCATCTCCGCCATCGCCTCGCCGGCGGGCTGGGAGAGCGTCATGCCGAGCATCGAATATCCGGTGGCGACGTACGCGTTGCGATACGGGCCGGTTCGGTCGAGGATCGGGAGACCGTCCGCGGCCATCGGCCGGAGCCCCGCCCACGCGTTCTCGTAGGGCGCCTGCTCGAGCCGGAGGTAGTCGCTTGCCAGCCGGAACACGTTGTCGATGCGGCGCCGGTCGAGCTCCAGGTTGTAGCCCGAGAACTCCATTGTGCCGGAGATCCGGAGGCTGTCGACGAACGGAGATGCTCCGGCGTGGATGTCGGCGAAGAGGATGCCGCGCTTCGGCATGACCGTCGGCTTCAGGAGGAAGGTGTACCCCTTGCCGGGCTGCATCGGCAGGTGGACGCCCAGCTTCGCCGCGAGCGGCGTCGTCCACGAGCCCGCGGCGAGGAGGAAGGCATCACCGGAGAAGTCGCCTTTCGCCGTCCGGACGCCCCTCACCCTGGCGTCCGCCGTGTCGAAGCGGTGCACTTCGGCCTCCTCGACGATCTCGACACCGAGCTCGCGTACCTTCTTCGCAAGCCCCTCGGTGAACGTGTTCGCGCGGACGTGCCACTGCTGCGGGACGTAGAAACCGGCCTGGACGCGGTCGGAGAGGGCCGGCTCGAATTCGTGCAGCTCGTCGGCTGTCATGAGCTCCGTCGGCAACTCGAAGCCGAAGCGCCGCATCGGCTCCAGATCGTCGAGCACCCTCTGCGCCTCGGCGGCCTCCGCCGTTGCACAGATCATTCCCTCCTTGTAGATCTCGAACTCGACCCCGTCGGCGGCCATCTCGTCGACGAGCGTGAACACACTCCGGCAGAGCTGTGCGAGCGCGGCCCAGCCCCGCTCGTGGTCGGCAGCGTTGCAGTACGTCCAGAACCGGGCGAGCCAGGGAGCGAGCTTCGGCAGGTAGCTCGGCCGGAAGTAGAGAGCGGAATCGGCGCTCGTCAAGGCGCGGAGTCCGTAGATCGTCAGACCCGGCTCGGGGAGGGGCCCAGCCTGCGCAGGGGTGATCCAGCCGCCGTTGCCGTACGATGCGGCCGCCCGCGAGCCGACCGTGCGGCTCTCGAGCACGGTCACGTCGACGTCGCGCTTGCGGAGGTAGTAGGCAGAGCAAAGGCCGGCCACACCGGCCCCGACGATCACCACTCTCACGTGGGTATCCCCGCCGTCACCTCGACTTCGACCAGCATCCCCGGGACGGTGAACCCGGTGGTGATCGTCGTCCGCACCGGTCGCGGCGCGGCGAATGTCTCCGCCCAGATCCGGTTCCAGGCGGTGAAGTCCTCGGCGCGGAGCAGGTAGCACTGCACCCGCAGTACGTGCTCGAATCCGGAGCCGGCCTCGGCGAGCGACTCGCCGACCTGGCGCAGGACGTCGCGCGCCTGCACCTCGAAGTCGTCGGACACGACCTCCATAGTCGACGTGTCGATGGGCGCTCTCCCCGACAGAAAGAGGAGGTCACCCCAACGTACAGCGCTCGAGATGAGCGGCTCCGAGCCACCCACCGGCAGCACTCCGACAACGACCTTTTCCCGCACCGCTTGCCTCCTTCCACGGCGACAGACGAGAATCGATCATACGGCATGCAGAACGACGCATTCAGGATCGGGATGACGCGGGACGTCCTGCGCCCGGACGGGTCGCTCGTCTTCGCCCCGGTCGGCCTCGAGCTGCTCGACGAGCCGGGGATCGAGTGGGGATTCCTGGACGAGGACCGGCGCGAGCTCACGTCGGACCAGCTCGTCGAGCTCGACGGGCTCTTCCACTTCTCTCCGGCCGTAAGTGCCGCGAGCCTGGAGGGAGTCGAGAGGCTCGCGCTCATCGCACGGCACGGCGTCGGTCTCGACTTCATCGACCTCGACGCCTGCACGGAGCGCGGGATCGCCGTCACGATCACGCCCGCGGGTGTTACGCGCCCCATGGCATCCGCGGCGGTGGCGCTCGTGCTGGCGCTGTCGCACCGGCTCATCGAGCGCGAGCGCCTGCTGCGTGCGGGGCGCTGGTCCGACGGCCGCTTCGACCTGCTGGGCCTCGGGCTGACGGGGCGCACGCTCGGCGTCGTCGGCTATGGCCGCATCGGCCGGGAGGTCGTGAGGCTCTTGCGCCCCTGGGAGATGCGCGTGCTGGTGAGCCAGCGCAGCGACCCCCGTGACGCGGGCGTCGAGCATGTCCCGCTCGATGCTCTGCTCGAGCAGGCGGACGTCGTCGTCCTCGCCTGTCCGCTCACACAGGAGACCTATCACTTGCTCGACGCGACGCGCCTCGAGCGCCTGAAGACGGGAGCGCTGCTCGTCAACGTTGCGCGGGGTCCGATCGTCGACCAGGAAGCGCTCGCCGGCGCGCTCGCCTCCGGACGAGTCGGCGGTGCGGGCCTGGACGTCTTCGAGGAGGAGCCCGTCGCCGCCGCCGACCCGATCCTCGCCGCACCGAACCTCGTCGCCGCGCCGCATGCGCTCGGCTACTGGGATCAGCTCTTCCGCGACTGTGTCGCCGCCGCATGTGGCGCGCTGCTCGACGTCGCTGCGGGCGTCGTCCCGGCGGACGTCGCGAATCCCACCGTCCTCGAGTCAACGCTGTTCCGCGCGAAGCTCGATCGCGCAGCTGCCCGTTTCGCCCGCCGCGCACAAGGAGAACGAACATGATCGACGCTGCTGCTCGAAACGCCTTGCTGCACGGCTCGACCGAGCCGCCGCCAGAGATGCGCGTCCTGCGAGCGGGCCCGGTGACGGTGCTCCTCGACGGCGTCGATCTCCGCTACATGCGCATCGGTCGGACCGAGCTCGTCCGTCGCATCTACGCCGCAGTGCGCGACCGCAACTGGAACACCGTTCCCGGCGAGATCTCCCAGCTCGAGATCGATGCCCGAGACGACTGGTTCGACGTTCGCTTCCACGTGCACCACACGAGCCATGACATCGACTTCTCCTGGAACGGCGCGATCAGCGGCGACTCCAGCGGACGCGTCGCCGTCTCCTTCGACGGGCGCGCAGAACGCGACATGGAGTACAACCGGATCGGTCTCTGCGTCCATCACCCCTGGCGCGAGAC
>Ga0126307_10002982_pt1 | contig 11527 bp, 8 predicted proteins | sample Plot28_FD_89955 | JGI IMG/M metagenome (GOLD analysis project Ga0126307, IMG submission 89955) | Serpentine soil microbial communities from UC McLaughlin Reserve, CA, USA - Plot28 | ecosystem: Environmental > Terrestrial > Soil > Grasslands | place: USA: UC McLaughlin Reserve, Lake County...
CGAAGTCGAGCGCCGTCTGGGCGACCTCGCGCCAGCCGTGGTCGATGGTCAGCGAATGCCCCCGGTTCGGGATCTTGGTGATTTCGGTGACGCCCGGATTGCGCCTTTGCCGCTTGTAGGAGGCGTTCGCGATCGCCCACGGAACGACGTGGTCTTTCTCGCCGTCGGTGATCAGCAGCGGGCCGCGATCCGGGTTCCTGGAGTCGAGCTTGGCTTCTGTCCACGGGTTCAAGTTGGCGTTCGCCATCTGCATCAATGCCGAGCCGGGCGCGGCCACGTGGTACGTGTCGTAAAGCCGCTTGGCCTCGTCGTCGTCGAGCGCATTCGCCCAGCTGTACTTGAACTGCTCAAGGGTCAGCGCGATCGCGCGCCCGCGGTTGAGAGGGTTCTTGAGCACCGGCGCCGACGCGCGCAGCGTGGAGACCGGAAGCGGCAGAACGCCCCGGAACGGACCCGGATCGATGGCCACGGTCGCAGCCGAGAGCCCCCGGTCCGCGATCATCTGCGCGAGGAGACCGCCCGTCGAGTGCCCCATCAGGGCCGGCTTCTTGTTGAGCTGGCCGATCACGTCTGCCGTGTGGTCAGCGACCTGCTTGAGCGTCTTCTTCGCCAACACGTCGGGGTTGGCACGCGCCTGCTCGACCGTCTCCGGGTCATCCGGCCAGTCCGGCGCCACACCGGCGTAGCCGTTCTGCTCGAAGTACTCGATCCAGTTGTTCCAGCTGCTTGGCAGCACCCAGAGTCCGTGGATCAAGACGATAGGCGTGTTTCCCGAGTTATTCGCCTTCTCGACCTGCCGTGCTTCCCGCTCGGAGATTCCGGCCATCGGCTCCTCCCCTTCGATAGGTCTTGGCTGGGCGCCCGCAGCATAGTCATCAGGGCGAGGTAGCTCCGGCCGTATCCGAGCGGCTCCGTGGGCTCGAGCACTTCGTCTTCGATCTTTGGAACGCCCGGCCTTGGCGGCACGAGTGACGTGAGCAGGCAGACGTCGCTATTCGAGCAAGCGACGCGAGATACTAGGCCGCCTCCCGAATCCGCCACGCAGTCTGGAGATCAGCAATGCATGAGATAGAGGTCCACACCACCGGCGCGCAGGAAGCATCGGATGGCGTCGTCGAGCTCTGGCGCGGCGGCGAGCAGATCGCCTACACCCACTACCACCCCCGTGACGGCTCCCTGATCCTGCGGATCGACCCCCGCCAGGACGGTGCCCCGCTGAGGATCGACGTGCGCAGACTGAGGAAGGCCCTGGCCGAGGTCGAACGAGTGCTCGGCCTCTACTAGCGCAGTAGCGACCCTGCCGAGCGGCGCCGCCGCTTTCGGAAACCATCGGCCGGTACCGGTTCTTGGCAGAAGCGGCCGCAGAGCCTTCCGTCAGACATCAGGTAGCGGTGCGTCGGGCACGGACGGATGCTGCTTCGCGCAAACCGGCAGGGGCGCAACACGGACGCAGCTCATGTTCACGGGCGCTTTGCCTGGCGCCACCATCGCCGCGTCCTCCGCTTGGCGTCCCTCGGCAGCGGATCAGGGAAGCACGTGATCCCGACGATCGAGTCGCGCAGTAGCCCGGCTACGGGCACATCGCGCCGGTATGGGACGCTCCCGGGTTCGTCGTCTCGGCGTGGGCCCCCTATTGGATCACCCTCAGGCATTGATCGGATTCTCCTCCCGTGGCAGGCTCCGTGAGCCCGGTACCTGGCCAAGCGGTGTCGAGCGAGTAAGGCCCGCTGCCTAGCGCTCTCGCTCGCGCAAAGCGAAAGCGCCAGGTCGGTGAGGCCTACGGTGTCATCACGACGCGACCGAAGGCCTGCCGGCTCTCGATGTAGGCGTGTGCGGCGGCGGCCTCGGCGAGCGCGAACGTCCGGTCGATCTCGGCTCGCACCGCGCCGCTCGCGACCCGCTCGAACAGGTCGGCGATCATTCCGTGGACGCGCGGGTACTCGGTCAGCAGCGCCCCGCCGAGGAAGACGCCGCGCAGCGCGCTGTTCTGCGCCCATAGATCCCTCGCCTCGACGCTGGAGCCGGCGCGGCCCGCCACCCCCACGCTGACGAGCGTCCCGCGGTAGGCGAGTGCGCCAATGCTGTCGACCAGGTTCTGGCCGCCAACCGAATCGAGGATCACGTCGACGCCGCGCCCGTCGGTCAGCTCGCGCGTCCGCTCGACGAAGCTCTCGCTGGCGTAGTTGATCCCGTGGTCGAGCCCGAACTCTCTGAGGCGTTCGAGCTTCGCGTCGCTCGACGCGGTCGAGATCACGGTCGCGCCGGCTTGCTTGGCCAGCTGGACCGCGGCCATCCCGACGCCCCCCGCTCCCGCGTGGATCAGGGCCGTCTGCCCGGCCTCGAGGTCGCCGGCCGTGAACAGGCACTCCTGGGCGGTCCCGAACGCGACCGGGACGCAGGCGGCGGGAGCCGGGTCCAACCCGTCGGGAATCAGCCAGGTGGACATGGCGGGAACGGCCCGCTTGGAGGCGTGGGAGCCCGCCATGTTCAAAGTCACGACCCGGTCGCCGACCGTGCGGTCCTCGACGCCGGCACCAACCTCGACGACTGTGCCGGCGGCAAGGTACCCAATGACGTGCGGGACCGACGGGGGCGGCGACCCGGCGCGGGCCAGCAGGTCGCCGCCCTCGATGCTGACCGCCTCGACGTCGATCGCCACGCAGGCGTCGGGGCACTCGGGATCGGCTACGTCCTCGTAACGCAGCACGTCCGGGCCGCCGTTCTCGTAGATCACCGCCGCCTTCATAGGACGGTGCGGATCGGTGTCAACCGACCCCCCTCGGGAAGGCCCTCGTGTCGGCGATTTCGTGAATGGCAACCTCCGGCTGGGCCGAGACCAACTCCAGGAGGCGGCGCGAGAACTCGTGCAGGTGCGGCTCGGCGAAGTGACGGTCGAGCGCCTCGCGGTCAGCCCACTCTTCGACGGCGACGAAGCTCAGCGGGTCCTCGACGGCGGCGAAGAAGCCGTAGCGGAGACACCCCTCCTCACGGCGGGAGTTGTCCTGCATCTCCTTGAACTGGGCGACGAGCTCATTCCGCTGTTCGGGACGGCACTGGACCCGACCAATGACTACCAGCACGCGTGACCTCCTCGCAGTTTGCGCGGACCGTACCGCACGACATCGGCCTTCACGCCCAGCTCGTGGCGCACGGTGCGATCGACCTGCGCCCGCAACAGCTCGGATCGTGACTGAAGTCGCGCTCCAGCGGCTGGGCTTCTTGAGTGGAGCTAGGGGGACTCGAACCCCCGACCTCCTGGGTGCGATCCAGGCGCTCTCCCAACTGAGCTATAGCCCCAGGCGGAACGCGATCGTGCGTGCGTCCCGGAGGGCAAGGATACCCGCAGACCTGCCGATCTAAGGTGAGGACCCATGAACGGCACATGCCAGTACCGCCGCCGTACGGCGTCGACCCCACACAGACCATGAATGGCACATGCCAGTGTCGACGCCGTACGGCGTCGACCCCACGCATATGAGCTTTCGCGGCCGCCTGACACTTTTCTTCCTGCTGATCGTCGTGCTGCCGATGATCGCTCTCGCGGTGCTGGTCACGCAGATCGTCACAGACTCCACGAACGGCAAGGCGGACGCGCGCCTGGCCGAGGGTCTCGACAGCGCATTGACGCTGTACAGGGATGACGCTACGGCGGCCGGCGAAGCCGCGAAGCGGGTCGCTCAGGACCCACGGGTCACCGAGGCGATCGCCTCGGGACAGGGAGTGCTGGCCGCCGGAATCGCTCGCGACCTCGTGGGCGAGAACGGGGTTCGCGCCATCGTTCTGACGGGGCCGAACGGCGACCGCGTCGCCACGGCCGGCAGCAAGGAGCTCGTGGCGCCCTACAGGTTGAGCCTCAACGGCCCGGGAGGAGATATCGGGTCGGTCACGGTCTCGATCACGACGCCCTCCGCATACCTGGCGAGTGTGCGCCACCTCACCGGTCGCGATTCGGCCCTGCTCAGCCCCGGCGGCGTGGCCGCCTCGACAGTGGCCGTGGCGGGGTCGAAGCTGCCCCCGAGCGGACGCTCCGGGGACGTGGAGATTGACGGCGAGACGGTGCGAGCGGCAGCGACCGAGCTGCCACCGCCCGGGGACCTACGTCTCGTTCTCTTCTCGCCTCGGGAGTCGGGTGGCTTCTTCTCGTCGAGTCCGCTCGTGATCGGCGCGCTGGCGGTCTTCTTCACCATCGCCTTCCTCTTCGTGTTGACGCTATTGCGCATGCTGGGAGGCCAGGTCAGATCGATGCTCGACGCGGCCAGGCGGATCGGCGACGGGGACTTCAGCCGCAGGGTTCCCGTCGTGGGACGCGACGAGATGGCGGGCCTCGCGAGTGAGTTCAACAAGATGAGTGACCGCCTGGGGGCGCAGATGGAGGAGCTGCGCCGCCAGAAGGTGGAGATCGACCGGTCGGTCAGGCGCATCGGCCAGGCGTTTGCGTCGGGTCTGGATCGCCAGGGCCTGTTGCGGGTCGTGGTCGAGACGGCGCTTGGTGCGTGCGGTGCCACGTACGGAACGATCGCGCTGCGCGGAGCCCACGGAGCGGAGGCCGATGCGGGCACAGCCTCCGAGGCGATCCAGGATCTCGTGGTGACGGCTGAGGGGGACGCCTTGAAGGAGGATGGCCTCGTCGTCCGGAGCCGGGACGGAGTTCATGCCCTCGCGGGACCTCTTCGTCGTCTCGGCGAGCAGGCCGAGAACGTGGGGGTCATGACTGTGGCGCGCGGGGGCCAGGAGTTCACCTCTGGCGAGCGCGATGTCTTCCTCTATCTGATCGGCCAGGTGGCGTCCTCGATCGAGAACATCGCTCTTCACGAGCTGGTGAGCGAGCAGGCGGTCACCGACGAGCTCACCGGGTTGTCCAATCCGCGCCGCTTTCGTGAGCTCATGGCCAAGGAGCACGAGCGCGCCCATCGGTTCGGCCACGACCTCTCCCTCATCATGCTCGACATCGACGATTTCAAGCAGGTGAACGACGAGCATGGTCACCTCCAAGGGGACGAGGTGCTGCGAATGGTCGGCCGCGTACTCGACGAGGAGTCGCGAGGCATTGACGAGCCGGCCCGCTACGGCGGGGAGGAATTCGCCGTGGCGCTGCCGGAGACCGATCTGGCGGGCGCCGTGGAGCTCGCCGAGCGAATCCGCTCGCGCATCGAGTCCGAACGGGTGCCCGGCGTCGACGGAGGGGCTCCCCTGCACGTCACGGCGAGTCTCGGCTCGGCCTCGATGCCCGCATCGGCGGCCAACGCCCAGGATCTCGTCGCGTCGGCGGACGCGGCGCTGTACGAGGCGAAGCGGGCAGGTAAGAACCGGGTTGTGACGGCGTCCGCGAGAAGTCAGGCCGGCCAGTCCTAGTCGCGCGCAGGGACCGGGAAGCCGCTGGCGAACGTAGCTCGGGATATCCCGCCGAAGCGCGGTGGCGAGCATGCAGGAAGCGTGCCCGCTCGCTCGAGTCGGCGCGTTACTCTTTTCGTCCACCGCTATGGGCATCCTCGACGACGCGATTCGCGAGCACCTCGAACTCATTCGGAGCCACGGCGCCGCCGACTCCGAGGTCCAGCGCCTGGAGGACGAGGCGTTCGGCCCGCCGACCCGTCCCGACGAAGCCGATTTCCCCGAGTCCGAGGAGGCTCAGGCGGCGTCCGGAAATGGCGTTGCGACCGAAGCTCCCGTCGAGGAGCCCGGACCCGAGGAAGCCGCGGCGCACGAGGACGTCACCACGCTGCTGCCGGCCGAGCAACCGGGCGAGCAGCCGGACGCGGAGGAGGGGGTCGAGGAGCCCGAAGAGCGCGAGCCGGCGGTCGAGCAGGACGAGCCCGTTCCCGAGGAGCCCGTTGCCGAGGAGCAGCCCGTTGTGGATGAGGCGGGTCCGGAGCTTCAGGAGGAGCCTTCAGACGAGATGGCCATGCCGGTCGAGGAGGGGACGACTCTCTACGACCAGACTCACGACGAGGAGCTCGACATCGACCTCGATCTTCGGCTCGACGACGAGCCGCAGGCCGAGGAGCCACCTTCCGACGAGCACGGGATCGCCGAGCCGGAGGGCACGAGGCCGCTCGAGCCGCCGATCGAATCGCTCGACACGGTCGAGCACCCGTTCCCCGAGGAGATCGTCGAGTCCGAGGAGCCGCACGAGGAGGAATCGCCGTCCGACGAGCACACACTCCATGAGGAGGCGGCCGCGTCGGAGGACGAGGAGGAGGAGGAGGGTGAGGACGCCGACGAGGACGTGCTCGCCGACACGCCGGAGTTCCTGAAGGACAGGCCCGAGGACGACGAGCTCTGGTTCGAGCAGGGCGAGCCGAAGGACTTCGAGTTCTGAGGACGCTGCAAACCTTCGCCTGCCGGTGTCCTCGGCCAGGCTCGGTTTTCGCGCCCTCCCGTTGCTAGACGTAACCGCGGGTTCGGGCAGCCTCGACGACGCGCTCGATCCCCACGAGATACGCGGCCTCGCGCAGGTCGATCCCCTCCTCGCGGGCCCTGGAGGAGACCTCGCGGTACGCGCGGCGCATGATCGTCCCGAGCTTGTCGTTTACCTCGCGCTCGTCCCAGCGGAAGTGCTGGAGATTCTGCACCCACTCGAAGTACGAGACCACCACGCCGCCGGCGTTGGCCATCACGTCAGGGATGATGTAGACGTCCTTCTCGCGGAGGATCTGGTCGGCCATCGGGGTCGTGGGGCTGTTCGCGCCCTCCAGGATGACCTTGCACTGCATGTCGGCGGCGTTGCCCTCGTGGATCATGCCGCCAAGTGCCGCTGGGATGAAGACGTCGCAGGGGATCGAGATCAGATCCGAGGCGGGGAGCTGCTCGCCACCCTCGAACTCGGTGAGCCTGCCGCCCTGCACGATGTGGTCGTGAAGGGCGTTGGCGTCGATCCCGGCGTCGCCGCGGATGGCGCCGCTGGCGTCGGAGACGCCCACCATCTTCGCGCCGAGCTGCTGCATGATGCGGGCGGCCCATGAGCCCACGTTGCCGTAGCCCTGCACGACGAACGTCGTGTCCGCGGGGCTGAGGCCCAGATGGGGCGCGGCCTCGCGGAACATGTAAACGCAGCCCCGGCCGGTCGCCGCCTCGCGCCCGTACGAGCCCTCCAGCGCGATCGGCTTGCCGGTGACGATCGCCGGAGTGTGGCCGTGGAGCTTTCCGTACTCGTCCATCATCCAGGCCATCACCTGCGCGTTGGTATTCACGTCCGGGGCGGCGATGTCGCGCGTCGGGCCGAGGATCTTCTCCACCTTGTCCATGAACGAGCGGGCGATCTTCTGGACGTCCACGGGGTCGAGCCGGCCGGCGGGGCAGTTGACGCCGCCCTTGGCTCCGCCGTAGGGAACCCCGGCGACCGCGGTCTTCCACGTCATGAGCGAGGCGAGCGCGCGAACCTCGTCGATGTCCACCTCCGGGTGGAACCGGATGCCGCCCTTGTAGGGGCCGCGGGCGCCGTTGTGCTGGATGCGGTAGCCGGAGTAGACGTGGACCTTGCCGTCGGGAAGCCTGATGGGAATCTGGACCGTGACCTCGCGGTAGGGCGCCCAGAAGACGACGCGCAGGTCGTCCGAGAGCCCGAGGCGGTCGCAGGCGGCGTTGAAGTAGAAGCGGACGATGTCGAGGTTCGAGACCTCGGCGCGCTGCCCGGGCTTCGGGGTCCCCGTCGCCTCCGCCTCGGCCTGCGCCTCCTCGACTGCCAGCTGCGACTTGTCGGGATGCTCGCGCTCGCCTACCGCATCCGTCGAGGTCTCAGTGTTGGCCATCTCACTCCTCGGAAAATCGCTGCTCAGGCGCCATCGTCGCACACGGCGGCTGCCACGGCAAAGGGTTGGTCGCCTCGTACCCGGACGGGCTGGCGTCATGCCACACTTGGTGTCCTGGGGCCATAGCTCAGTTGGGAGAGCGCGTGGTTTGCATCCACGAGGGCGCGGGTTCGAGTCCCGCTGGCTCCATCTCTATCCGAGCGTCCGTTGAGCCTTGTCGTTTGGCTCGAGGTAGTCGTCGGCGAAATGGATACCCAAGTGCTGTCCGTTCCGGGTCGTAGACGGCAGCGAGAAGATGGGGCGACTCGCTACCTCGACCACATGAAACACGTCCCGTTCGAGGATGACATCGCTTTCGGCGATGGTTGCTCTCTAGTGGACCACGAAATGACATAGGGTTGGATCGGTAACGCGCCGCACGGTCCTCGCCACCAGAATCGGCGAGGAGCGCCCGGCGGGAAGGAGAGAGCATGGGCACGGACGTGGGTAGGGTCGATTCGTCGCGCCGTGGGCGCCGAGGTCTCGGCGCAATCGCCTGCGCACTGACCGCGATCGGGCTGGTCGCATTGCCTTCGAGCGCGCTCGCCGGGGCCGATGGTGGCGCCGGCGACTGCAAGCCCTTCAGCGACGAGCCCTGCCTGCTCCCCTTCCCGAACGACCTCTACACGAAGAAGGACAAGAGCAGCAAGACCGGCCTGAGCGTCGACCTGCCGCAGGCGGCGATGCCCACGAACGAGGCCGGCGCTCAGATCGACGTCGCTCCTTACAACCGCAATGACGGCTTCAGCCCCGGCAGCGCGATCGTCGCTCGTGTACCCGGCCTCGACAACCCGGACGCGCTGGAGGAGACGGACGCCGTTCCCCTGACCGACATGTCCCAGACCTTCAGGGAGCGAGCCCCGATCGTCGTCATCGACGAGAAGACCAAGGAGCGACAGCTCATCTGGGTGGAGCTCGACTCGAACGCCGACGGCCCCGAGAACACGACGCTGCTCATCCACGCGGGCGAGAGCTTCGAGTACGGCCACACCTACGCGGTCGCCATGCGCCGGCTGAAGGATGCCGACGGCGACAAGCTGGACGCGCCCGGATGGTTCAAGAAGCTTCGTGACGGCAAGCGCCTGCCGAAGGACGAGCGCTCGCAGAAGAAGCGCTACGAGCACATCTTCAAGGCGCTGGAGAAGGCCGGCATCCGGCGCGGCAACCTGTACATGGCCTGGGACTTCACGGTCGCAAGCCGCAAGAGCCTCACGCAGAACCTGCTTCACATCCGCAACGCCTCGTTCCGCACGCTGGGCGACAAGGATCTCGCCGACGACCAGGTCGCGGGCCACGCCCCCCGGTTCCACGTCGACGACGTGGAGACGAACCCGGACCCGGGCATCGCCCGCTACGTGACCGGCACCTTCAAGGTCCCGTGCTGGCTGAACCAGGACGGCTGCCGGCCCGGGTCGTCGTTCAACTACGAGTCAGGGGACCGCTACGCGCACCCGGAGCGCCAGCCCGGCAACCGGGCCACCGCCCCCTTCTACTGCATCGTCCCGACCGTCGCGACCCCGTCGCATCCGGCCCGCGGCTCGCTCTACGGGCACGGGCTCCTGGGATCCGGGAGCCAGGTCGCGAGCGGCTCGCAGGCCGCGCTGGCGAGCGAGCACAACTTCGTGATCTGCGCGACCGACTGGTGGGGAATGTCCAGCGGCGACGTTCCATACGACATCTCGGCGCTTTCGGACGTCAACAGGTTCCCGGCCGTCGTCGACCGCCTGCAGCAGGGCGTCCTGAACACCCTGTTCCTGTCGCGGTTGATGAGGACGGACGACGGGTTCGCATCCGATCCCGCGTTCCAGACGAACGGCCAGCCGCTGCTCGAGACCAACCATGGCTACTACTACGGCAACAGCCAGGGCGGGATCATGGGCGGCATCACCACAGCCGTGGCGCCTGACTTCAAACGCTCGGTGCTCGGCGTGACCGGCATGGGGTACGGGAGCCTCCTGCTCCAGCGAAGCTCGGACTTCCCCGCCTACGCGCTGTTCCTATATGGCAAGGCCGGCAGTGGCGGCTACCCGGACACGTCGATCCACCCGCTGCTCCTCGACCTGATGCAGCAGCTCTGGGATCGCGGCGAGCCGGACGGATACGCGGCCCGGATGACCTCCGATCCGTTCGCAAACACGCCCTCCCACAAGGTGCTGATGCAGACCGCCTACGGCGACTTCCAGGTCAGCCAGTACTCGGCGGCCGTCGAGGCGCGGACAATCGGCGCGAAGGCCTACCAGCCGGCGCTCGACATCCCGCCCCGCGGCCAGGACAGCGGTCTCTTCTTCGGAATACCGTCGATTCAGAGCTATCCGTACAACGGGTCGGCTTGGGTGATCTGGGACAGCGGACCGGGCCACACGCTGGATCCACCGACCACGAACACCGCGCCTGTGGAGAGCGAGACGCCCCCGGTGAACCTGGATCCGCACAGCGATCCGCGGGACACCCCGGAGGCGCGCACTCAGATCTCCGAGTTCCTGAAGGCCAACGGCAAGGTGGTCGACGTCTGCGGCGGCGAGCCCTGCCACACGTACAACTTCACACCGTAGGCGACCCGGACAATGCCGACCCCGGAAGCGGGCTGAGCTCAGCCCCGCTTGCCGCCCGGGCCCAGCTCGGCCTTGGCGCCGGCGCGCAGCAGTGCGGGGACCTGATCGAGAGGATTCGGCGTGTCGAGCAGGACGACGCCCAACTCGCGTCCGCCCACCCTCTGTGTGATCACGTAGCACCGTCCTGCGGCCTCGGTGTAGCCCGTCTTCAGTCCCGTGATGCCCTTCATGCGCTCGAGGATGAACGGGTTGTTGTTGTAGAGGTCGAGGTAGTTGCCCTTGATCGGGAACGGGAACCGAGCCTCGCGCGTTGCCACGATCCGGCGGATCCAGGGGTCCGCCAGATCGGCTCGGGCCAACGCGGCGAGATCCTTCGCGCACGAGTAGTTGCCGCGGTCGAGGATCCCGCTCGGGGTCGAGAATCGAGAGCACTCGAGGCCCAGGCGATCGCGCCAGCCGTTCATGCGTTCGACGAAGGCCCGGATGCTGCCGGAATCGTGCTGGGCGAGCGCGATCGCCGCGTCGTTTCCCGATACGAGCAGCAGGCCGTAGAACAGGTCCTTCAGCGGCACGCGCTTTCCCTTCGGCAGAACGCCCACGCCCGAGCCCTCGAAGGCGACCGCCTGCGGCGTGATCAGGACCCGCTCGTCCGGCCGGTCTCGCCTGGCGATGATGAGCGCGGTCATCATCTTCGTCAGGCTGGCGATCGGAAGCCGCTTCCCCGCATTGTGCCGCCACAGGACCCGCCCCGTGTCGACGTCGAAGAGGATTCCGGCGCGCGGCTCATTCGCGGGCGCGAAGTCGATGCGTACCGGGAGGTTCCGCCCCGCCCGCTCGAGCACGAAGGGCGACGCTGGCCGGGAGTGAGCGTGGCCGGGGGGATCCGGGCGCACCACGTGGATCGTGGAGGCCTCTCGCCGTGGGGCGTCTGAAAGCCACAGCTGCGGATCCACAAGGAGCAACGCCACCGCGGCACCCGCCACGAGGAGGATCGCTCCCGTCGCCATCCAGACCTTCATCAAGGACAGGTTCTACCGGCCCGGACGGACCGCCGGCGCTACCTGCCAGGAGGGTTTCGGATCGCACCGAGCAGCCCGAGCATGATCATGAGGACGATCAGGAACGAGATCAGGGTGAAGATGTCGAACCCCGACTGCCCGGCCACGGCCGCCGTCGCCGCCCCGAACA
>Ga0126307_10002983_pt1 | contig 11522 bp, 12 predicted proteins | sample Plot28_FD_89955 | JGI IMG/M metagenome (GOLD analysis project Ga0126307, IMG submission 89955) | Serpentine soil microbial communities from UC McLaughlin Reserve, CA, USA - Plot28 | ecosystem: Environmental > Terrestrial > Soil > Grasslands | place: USA: UC McLaughlin Reserve, Lake County...
CGAAGCTCATGCCCGGCATCTCGTCCATGAAGCGGCCGGCCATGAAGGCGACGATGGGCAGGCGGCTGTCGTTCTCCTTGACCCACGCGGCCAGCTCGGCCTCCATTCGGCCTCCCGGCTCGGTGTAGATGACGATCGCCTGCGTCTGCTCGTCGGCCTCGAACAGCGGCATCAGCTCGGCGTAGGAGGAGCCGATGATCGCGTCGCCGCCGATGGAGACCGCCGTGGACTGGCCGAGCCCGGCGGCGGTGAGCGTGGAGGACATCTCGGTCGTCATGCCGCCGCTGCGGGAGATGACCCCGACAGGGCCGGGGGTGTAGGCCTTGGCGGCATCCTTGGCGGGGCCGCCGATCCCGCCCATCTTGATCACGTCGGGCACGATCACGCCGAGGCAGTTGGGGCCGATGATGCGGGCGCCCTTCTCGTTCGCGCGCTCGACCATCTGCGCCACGTCCGAGCGCGGGATGCGCTCGGTCACGATCACGATCAGCTTGACGTCGTGCTCGATGGCCTCCAGCACGGCGTCCTTGGTGAAGGCGGGCGGGACGGTGACGACCGAGCCGTCGATCGGCCCGCCGTGGTGCTCGACGGCCTGGGCGACGGTGTCGAACACCGGCACGCCGTGGACCTCGCGGCCCAGGCGGCCCGGGGTCACGCCGCCCACGACCTTGGCGCCCGTGCCGTAGTCGAGGCACTCGCGCGTGAGGTTCACGGCCTCGCGGCCGGTGATCCCCTGGACGATGAACGTCGTCTCGGAATCGACCAGGATGCTCACGCGGGCTCGCTCTCCGCGCCGACCTCGCTCGTCGTCTGGCGCATCTCGGAGGGGTCGGCGCCGCCGTCGGCCGAGCCCTGGATCTTCTCCACCGCGCGCCGCGCCGCCTCGTGCATGGACACCGAGCGGTCGGTGTACTCGACGCCGTACTTGTCGAGGATCTTGAAGCCCTCCTCCTCCCAGGCGCCGGGGATGCGGAAGATCGCGATCTTCTCCGCCGGGTCGTGGCCCAGCTCCAGACAGGCCTTGACCACGCCGCGGGCGACGATGTCGACGCGGGTGTTGGAGACGATCGACATCATCACCGCGATCTTGTCCACGCCGGGCTTCTCGAGCACCAGCCTGGCCAGGCCGGCCGCCTTGCGGACGGAGGGGTTGCCGCCGATCTCGCAGTAGTTGGCCGGGTCGCCGCCGTGGGCGCGGACCGCGTCGAAGAGCGTGAGCGAGCCGCCGCCGGCGCCGATCACCAGGCCGAGGTTGCCATCGAACTCGGTGACGTTGCCGGCCACGCCGCGGTGGTCCATCCCGTCGACCTCCTCGCCGGCCAGCTCGAACTCGGTGGGCTCGCGGGCCTGGCGAGTCTCCTCGTCGCCGATGCCGAGGTCCTCCAGCAGCTGCTGCTGGCGCGGGCGGGCCTCGTTCTCCATGTCCATGTGGGCGTCCAGGGCCACGAAACGGCCGTCGGCGAGCTCGCCCAGCGGGTTGATCTCGGCCAGGGTCATGTCGCGCTCGAGGAAGAGCTTCGCCAGCCGCGTGAGGATCGGCGTGAGGCGCTGGAGCGGGCGCCCGCTGACGCCGATCGAGGCGATGACCTCCTTGGCCTGGAAGTCGCTGAAGGGACGCAGCGTCGAGAAGTGGGCACGGCCGACGTGGTCGGGGTGCTGCTCGGCGACCTCCTCGATGTCGATGCCGCCCATGTCGGAGAAGAGCAGGACCGGCTGCTTGCGGATCCCGTCCCAGACAACCCCCGCGTAGTACTCCTGCTTGACCTCCGCGCGGGTGTCCACCAGCACGCCGCGGGGCTGGTGGCCGTTGATCTCCAGGTTCAGCACCTTCTCGGCGTGCTGGGCGGCCTCGTCGGCCGTGTCGGCGAACTGAACGCCGCCGGCCTTCATGCGGCCGCCCGTCAGGACCTGGGACTTGATGACCGTGGGGCCGCCGATTCGCTCGGCGATCGGCCTCGCCTGGTCGGCGGACGTGGCGAAGCCGAAGTCGGTCGTCGGGATGCCCGCCTGCTTGACGATCTCACGGGCCTCGTACTCGAAGAACCTCATAGGCGGGCGGGAACCCTATCGACGGCCGGACGTGTCGATGGTCGAGCTCGGGAACAGGCCCTGGGGCCCGGAGAATTCGTCAGCCGGCTGACGAATTCTCCGAAAGGGGGACGGCCTCCACGTGCGCCCCGGAGACGTCCGGGCTCAGCGGCAGGCGGCGCTGCCCGAGTCTTGCGTCGCACCCGACTCGTTCACAAAGCCCCAGCTGTAGCTCCCCGAGTCGAGCCGCAGGCGCAGGAGCCCGAAGTTGAGGAAGTCGCGGCTCTGGCTGGTGGCGTATACGCCGGCCGGGAGGATGGGGTGATGCTCCTCGCCGCCGGTGCCCACGACGATCTCGCGGAGCCCGGCGGCGCTGGACGTGCCGGTCTCGGTCATGGGCGCGAAGCGCTCGTACGTATGCGAGTGGCCGGTCAGCACCAGCTCGGCCCCCGCCTCCCGCAGCGCCTTCCACAGGGGCGCAACGCGCGGCTCTTCACCGAGGTGGGCGCCCGAGTCGGGGTCGGTGACGCTGGAGAACAGCGGGTGGTGCCACATCGCCGCGGTGCAGCGGGCGGGATGATCGGCCAGGTCGGAGCGCAGCCATTTCTCCTGCTCGGAGCCCGCGGCGCAGCTCACGAAGTCGCAGTTAGAGTTCAGGGCGACCACGTGCCAGCCGCCGACGTCGAAGCTGTAGTAGCCCTCCGCGCGGTCGCCCGCCGGGCCGTTCTGGTTGCCGGCCCCGTTGAAGTAGTCGAAGTAGCCCTTCGCGCCACCGGCCGGGTCCAGGTACTCGTGGTTGCCGGGCACGGGCCGGGTGATCGACCTGAAGGCGCCGAAGTCGATGTTCCAGGAGCCCGCGAACTGCGCCGCCGTGCCCTGCTCGTACTGCAGGTCGCCGAGGGCCAGGAAGCGCGCGGCCCCGGGCACCAGCCGCGCCACGTGGCGCTGGCGGCAGCGGAACAGCGTGCCCTCGCCGCCGTTGTACTCGGGGTCCGAGGCGTCGCAGGCCACGTCGCCGACGGCCGCCACCAGCGTGCCGGTGGGGCCGGCCGGCGGCGAGGGGGAGGAGGCGGGCGGAGCGGGGAGCGCCGGCGGGCTGGGGATCGCCGGGGCGGCGACCAGGATCCTGCGCGAGCTGGCGCGGCAGTTGTTGCGCTCGCGGCGCTCCCTGACCCGGCGCCGGGCGTCGGCGCAGGCGAGGACCCAGTAGCGGCCGGGGGCCAGGCCGGCGGGGACCCGTACCCGAGTCGACCGTGTCGAGCTGCGCCTCGGGCGCAGGCGGCCGACCCGCCTGCCCCCGCGCAGGGCCGTGTCGCGCCCGCGGCGGCGGTCCTTCGAGAGCAGGAAGCGCATCGAGAACGCCCCGCTTCGCGCCCGGCCGACATTTCGCACGCGGTCGCGCACCCGGAACAGCGCCCCGGGGGCAACCTGCGAGCTCAGCGCCCGCACCGAGGTGGGCGCGAGGTCGGGCAGCGGCCGGGCGGCAGCCTGGGCCGGGGCGCCCAGCAGGGCCGCGGCGATGCCGAGGCTGAGGAGCGCCGGTCTCAGCCGCTGCTCGGCAGGGAGGACGGCTGTGCGGGCGACTCGGTCGGCAGCGTGCCGCCGTGGTCACCGCTGCCGTTCAGGTCGTAGGCCTCGGCCAGCTCGGGGTCCTTCTCGGCCAGCAGCTCGGCCAGGGTGACCATCACCTTGCACTGCTTCCAGGTGGCGTCATCCTGCATCTTACCGTCGATCATGTGCACTCCGGCGCCGTCGGGGATGGCCTCGATCACCTTCTTGGCGAACTTGACCTCCTCGGGGTCCGGGGAGAACACCTTCTTGGCGATGTCGATCTGGGCGGGATGCAGCGACCACGCGCCGACGCAGCCCAGCAGGAAGGCCGAGCGGAACTGGGTCTCGCAGCCCTCGGTGTCCTTGATGTCGCCGTAGGGGCCGTAGAAGGGCAGGATCCCCGCGGCGGTGCAGGCGTCGACCATGCGCGCGATCGAGTAGTGCCAGGGATCCTGCTGGAAGGAGTGGCGGGGCGAGTCCTCGCCGCCGGTCTCGGGATCCTCGATGACCCGGTAGCCGGGGTGGCCGCCGCCCACGCGCGTGGTCTTCATCCGGCGCGAGGCGGCGAGGTCGGCCGGACCGAAGCTCATGCCCTGCAGGCGCGGCGATGCGGTGGCGATCTCCTCGAGGTTGGCCACACCGAGCGCTGTCTCGAGGATGGCGTGGATCAGGAGCGGCTTCTGGATGCCGTTGCGCGACTCGAGCTGAGCGAGCAGGCGGTCCACGTAGTGGATGTCCCACGGCCCCTCGACCTTGGGGACCATGATCACGTCGAGCTGGTCACCGATCTCGCCGACCAGCGTGGTCAGGTCGTCGAGCACCCACGGCGAGTCGAGCGCGTTGACGCGGGTCCACAGCGCGGTCTGGCCGAGGTCGGTCTCCCTGCCGGCCTTCACGAGCCCGGCCCGCGCGGCCTCCTTGCGGTCGACCGGGATGGCGTCCTCGAGGTTGCCCAGCAGGATGTCGGTCTTCTGGGCGATGTCGCCGGCCTTGGCGACCATCTTCTCGTTGGAGAAGTCGAGGAAGTGGATCATCCTCGAGGGCGTGAACGGGATCTCCGCCTGCGGCGTGGGCGCGCCCTGGCAGAGCGGCTTGAAGAAGTCTCTGGGGTTGCGCATCAGGGGCTCAGGCTAGCGTCGGACGCTCGTCGCTAGATTCGACGCGCTCATGGATACCGATCAAGCAACGCGCGAGGCTTCAGGAGCTCGCCAGTACGGCCGTTACCTCGAGGAGTTCGAGGTCGGCGCCGTCTACGAGCACTGGCCCGCCAAGACGGTGACCGAGGCCGACGACCACATGTTCTGCCTTCTCACCATGAACCACCACCCGCTGCACATCAACGACGTGTACGCGTCGCAGTCGCAGCAGGGCCGTAACGTCGTCGTGGGCCCGCTGGTGTACTCGCTGGCGCTGGGGATGTCGGTCGGCGACGTGTCGGGCAAGGCGATCGCCAACCTGGCCACCGAGGAGCTCAAGCACCCCGCTCCGGTCTTCCACGGGGACACGCTGTTCTGCGAGTCCGAGGTGCTCGAGGTCACGCCTTCGCGCTCCAAGCAGGACCGTGGCGTGGTCAAGGTGCACACGCGCGTGCTCAACCAGGACGGGACGCTCGTGGCCGAGTTCAAGCGCGCGGTGCTGGTGCCGCGCAAGCAGCCCGGCAACGGCGAGACGCCGCCCGCGGAGGGCGCGGTCGAGTAGAGCCGGGCGCGGTAGGCACCGGCTGGCATCTGCCCGCTAGGCTCGCCGCGTGCTGGGGAAGGTCGTGTACTGGCTCGCGGTCCTGGTCGTGTCCCTCGCCCTGGTCGTCGCACTCGTCCTGTTCTTCGAGTCGCGCGACCAGTCCGAGATCGACAACAGGGGGACCACGATCGAGAGGGTCTAGGTCACCCGCGGGGCCTCTCGGCGTTCGAAGCGCGCGAAGACGACGATCCGCTGCGCCGCGCTGTAGAGGGGGTGGCAGGCGCTGAGGATGAGGCGGTCGTAGCCCACCCTTTTCTTCACCGACAGGTCCGTCGGGTCCACGATCCGCGTCCTCTCGACGCTGTAGATGAAGCGCCCGTCGACCGTGTCGACGATGATCTCGTCGCCGCGCTCGAGCTTGTCGATCGGGCGGAAGGGCGCGCCGTGGGTGGTGCGGTGGCCCGCGATGCCCACCGTGCCGCTCTGGCCGGGGAGCGGGGTGTCGTCGTAGTGCCCCGGCCCCTTGCGCAGGTCGCCGGTGTCGGTGCCCTCCACCACCAGGTATGACTTGTCGAGCGTCGGCAGGGTGATCTTGCCGATGGCGTCGCCGGGGAGGGGCTTGCCGTCGCGGACCCGCTCGGGGGAGTCCGCCAGCGCCGCTTCCAGCGCGTTCTGGCGCACGAGCGACGTCACGTACGAGATGGGCTCCTGCCAGGCCAGCGTGGCCCCGGCATCGGCGATCAGCAGCACCCCGCTCACCGTGAGGACCGAGGCCACGAAGCGCAGGAATGAGCGCATTGAAGTCTGAGTCTAAGTGCTCGGTCGGTAGCCTTACCGCCGCCCTAGCCCACGACCGAGGAGCCCATGCCGAGCAATACCACCGCCGCCCCGGCGACCTCCCACGCCAAGCTGCGCGCGTGGGTTGACGAGGTGACGGAGCTGGCCCAGCCCGATGCCGTTCACTGGTGCGACGGCTCCGCTGAGGAGTACGACGAGCTCTGCGCCGAGCTGGTCGAGGCCGGCACCTTCGAGAAGCTCTCGGACGCCAAGCGCCCGAACTCCTACCTCGCGCGCTCGGATCCCGGCGACGTGGCCCGGGTCGAGGACCGCACCTTCATCTGCTCCGAGGACGAGGCCGACGCCGGGCCGACCAACAACTGGCGCGAACCCGAGGAGATGCGCGCGACCCTTCGCGACCTCTTCAGCGGCTGCATGCAGGGCCGGACCCTCTACGTGGTCCCCTTCTCCATGGGTCCCCTGGGATCGCCGATCGCCCACGTGGGCGTCCAGCTCACCGACTCGGCCTACGTCGCGGTCTCGATGCGGATCATGACCCGCATGGGCAAGGCTGCCCTCGACGTGCTGGGCGAGGATGGCGACTACGTGCCCTGCCTGCACTCGGTCGGCGCGCCGAACGACAACTCGTCCTGGCCCTGCAACGCCGACAACAAGTACATCGTGCACTTCCCCGAGACCCGCGAGATCTGGTCCTTCGGCTCGGGTTACGGCGGCAACGCCCTGCTGGGCAAGAAGTGCTTCGCGCTGCGGATCGCCTCGGCCATGGCGCGCGACGAGGGCTGGCTCGCCGAGCACATGCTGATCCTCAAGCTGACCTCGCCGGAGGGCGAGGTCAAGCACGTGGCCGGCGCCTTCCCCTCGGCCTGCGGCAAGACCAACCTGGCCATGCTCATCCCCACGCTCGAGGGCTGGGAGGTCGAGACGGTCGGCGACGACATCGCCTGGATGAAGTTCGCCGACGACGGCCGGCTGCACGCGATCAATCCCGAGTACGGCTTCTTCGGGGTCGCGCCGGGAACAAGCGAGAAGACCAACCCGAACGCCATGGCCACCGTGCGCGAGAACTCGATCTTCACCAACTGCGCGAAGACCGACGGCGGCGACGTCTGGTGGGAGGGCATGACCGACGAGGCCCCCTCGCACCTGACCGACTGGCACGGCAACGACTGGACGCCGGACGCCGACAAGCCCGCCGCCCACCCGAACGCCCGCTTCACCACGCCGGCGGGCCAGTGCCCGTCGATCGCCGACGACTGGGAAGACCCGGCCGGCGTGCCGATCGACGCCTTCCTGTTCGGCGGGCGCCGGGCCACCGTGGTGCCGTTGGTCTCTGAGGCCAGCTCGTGGGAGCACGGCGTCTTCCTGGGCTCGATCATGGGCTCGGAGAAGACGGCGGCCGCCGCCGGCGAGGTCGGGGCCCTGCGCTTCGACCCGATGGCGATGCTGCCCTTCTGCGGCTACCACATGGCCGACTACTTCTCGCACTGGCTGCAGATCGGCAGGCGCGAGGGCGCGGTTCTGCCGAAGATCTTCATGGTCAACTGGTTCCGCAAGGACGACGACGGCAAGTTCCTGTGGCCGGGCTTCGGCGAGAACTCGCGCGTGCTGGCCTACATCTTCCGCCGCTGCGACGACGCCGTCGAGGCGGTCGAGACGCCCATCGGCCTGGTGCCCAAGTCAGGGTCGCTCGACCTCGAGGGGCTCGACATCTCCGACGAGGCGATGGAGGAGCTGCTGCGCGTGGAGCCCGAGGACTGGAAGGCCCAGCTCTCGCAGGTGCGCGAGCACTTCGCCCAGTTCGGCAACAAGCTGCCGGACGAGCTGCGCTCGCAGCTGGAGGCGCTCGAAGGGAAGCTCTAGTGGGCCTCTGAGGCGCCGCTGGCCGGGGGCCGCGACTCCTCGGCCAGCGAGGTGATCGTCAGGTCGCCGCGCGAGGCGTTCTCGAGCACCTCGCTGGCCTCTTCGGCCGAGCGCGAGTAGAGCTCGACGAGCATGTGGATCACGATCGTGCCGTCGTCCTCGTGCTTGTGGAAGCGCACGTGGGTGAAGAACTCGCGCGTGCCGTGATCGCCGAAGGCGGCGAAGGCGAGGTGGTCGGCGGCCTCGGGGCCCGAGCAGGACTCGACCTGGTCGGAGTCCACCCCCACGGTGCAGGAGGCCACCCAGGGAGTGCCGGTGACCATGCGCTCCCAGCGGCCCTCCACGGCCTCGATGCGGCTGATCCGGCGCCCGTCCTCGTCGTAGGAGACGAGGTTGAGGTGGGGCTGGTCGTGGAGGCAGTCGAGGCACTGCACGACGGCCTCCTGGACCTCCTCGACGGGGTCCACCGCCTCGCCGGTGCCCGGGTCGACCTTGAGGATTCCCTCGTAATGCAGCTGAACCTCGAGGTTCTGAGACCAGCAGCGGTAGCAGCGCAGCCAGCTCGAGCGCGTGCCCACCGAATCCTGTGCGGAACCCTCCATGTGCCTTCATTATCCTCGCAGGGGGTGAACGCGAGCAGCGGGAAGCCGGTCCTGTTCGTGGACGTCGACGGGGTCATCAGCCTCTTCGGCTTCGACCCCGGAGCCTCCGAGTTGCCCGGCCCCTTTCACTGGATAGACGGTGTCGCCCACTGCATTCCGGCCGCCGGCGGCGAGCGGCTGAGGCGCCTCGCCGACCGCTACGAGCTGGTCTGGGCCACGGGCTGGGAGGAGAAGGCCAACGAGTACCTGCCCCACATCCTGGGTCTCCGCGAGCGCGACCTGCCCTGCCTCAGGTTCGACGGCCGGGCGGTGTTCGGCACCGCGCACTGGAAGCTCGGGGCGATCGAGGAGTATGCGGGCGGCCGCCCCGCCGCCTGGATCGACGACAGCCTCGACGACTCCTGCCGCGACTGGGCCACGAGCCGCAGCGCGCCCACGCTGCTGGTGGAGACCGCCTCGCACGAGGGCCTGACCGACGAGCAGGTGCAGCGGCTGCTCGAGTGGGCCGAAGAAGTGGCGCCTCAAGCCGCCGCGTAGTGCGGTCGCTGCGGGCGGCCCCGCTGCTGGCGCTCGCCCTCGCGAGCTGCTCGCTCGGCGGCGGCGAGGACGCCCCACACCCGGTCGCCGGCGCGCCCCGCGAGGTCGCCCGCGTGGTCACCGAGCTGGACGCCGCCACCCGCCGGGGCCAGTACCGGCGGATCTGCGACGAGCTGTTCACCCCATCGGCCCGCCGGCGGGCAGGCGGCAAGGACTGCGCCTCGCTGCTGCGTTCCACGGCGCGCGAGCTGCGGGATCCGAGCATCGAGCTGGTCTCCATCCACGTCACGTCCAAGCAGGCGCTCGCCCGAGTTCGCACCCGCGCGGCGGGCCAGGCGCCGATCCTCGACCAGCTGGTGCTGCGTCGCCAGGGCGGGAGCTACCGCATCGAGGCACTCGGTTGATCGGGGCGGTGCTCGCGGGGGGCGCCGGCCGGCGGCTGGGCCGCGGCTCCAAGGCGGCGGTGGAGGTGCGAGGGCGCGCGCTGATCAGCTGGCCGCTGGCGGCGCTGGGGGCCGTCTGCGATCGCGTGGCGGTGGTCTGCAAGCCCGGCACCGAGCTGCCCGAGCTCGAAGGCCCCGCCGAGCGCTGGGACGAGCCCGAATATCCCCGCCACCCGCTCGTGGGAATCGCGCACGCGCTCGAGCGGGCGGGCGAGCCGGTGCTGGTGTGCGCCGCCGACATGGCCTGGGTGACCGCCGACGCCTGCCGCTCGCTCGTCGACGCGGCGGGGGCCGGGGGAGGCGCTCCCGCCGTGGCGGTGGCCGGGGGCGTGCTACAGCCGGTGTTCGCCGTCTACTCGCCGGTTGCCCTGGACACCTTCCGGGCGGCCGAGTCCGACGCCGCGCTGACGGCCACGGTGGAGTCGCTCGATCCAGTCCGGGTGGCGCTGCCGCCGCCGTTGGTGCGCAGCGTCAATACGCCGGAGGACCTCGCGGACCTAGAGTCCGGCGCGTGAGGATGAGAGCCGCGGTGCTCGAGGAGTTCGGGCAGCCGCTCACGGTGCAGGAGCTCGATCTGGCCGAGCCGCGCGAGGGCGAGGTGCTGGTGCGCCTGGAGGCCTGCGGCGTCTGCCACACCGACCTCTACACCGCCTCGGGCGCCGATCCCTCCGGGTACGCGCCGGCGGTGCTGGGCCACGAGGGCTGCGGCATCGTCGAGAAGGTGGGGGAGGGCGTGGGGGACGTCGCCGAGGGGGACCGCGTGGTCACGCTGTTCTCGCCCCAGTGCCGCAGGTGCATCCACTGCCTGAGCCCGCGTACCAACCTGTGCCTGGCGATCCGGGAGGAGCAGAACAGAGGCCACCTGCCCGACGGCACCGTGCGCCTCTCGCGCGACGGGGAGCCGATCCGTCACTTCATGGGCACTTCCACCTTCGCGGAGTACACCGTCATGCCGGAGATCGCCCTGGCCAAGGTCGACCCCGAGGCCATGCCCGACCGCGCCGCCCTGTTTGCCTGCGGGCTGTCCACCGGCCTGGGCGCCGCGATGTTCACCGCCGCAGTAGGACCGGGCTCGACCTGCGTGGTCTTCGGCGCAGGGATGGTGGGACTGGGCGCGGTGGCGGGCTGCCGGCTGCAGGGCGCCGAGCGCATCGTCTGCGTGGATCTCTCCGAGGAGCGGCTTTCCCTGGCCCGGGGCCAGGGCGCGACCGACGTGTTGGCCGGCGGCCCCGAGGCCGTCGACCAGATCCTGGAGATGACCGGCGGCTTCGGCGCCGACTACACGTTCGAGGCCACCGGCAACGTCGCGGTCATGCGCCAGGCCGTGGAGGCCGCGCGCATGGGCTGGGGCCTGTGCACGGTGGCTGGCGTGGCCGGCAAGGGGGAGACGCTCGACGTGGTGCCCCGCCTGCTCATCACCGGGCGCCGGATCGCGGGCTCCTCCTTCGGCGGGGTCAAGGGCCGCGACCAGGTGCCGCAGCTGGTCCGCCGCTACCTGGACGGGGACATCGACGTGGATCCCTTCGTCTCCCACCGGGTACGGCTGGACGACGTCAACCACGCCTTCGAGCTGATGGAGGCCCAGGACGGGATAAGGAGCGTGATCGAGTTCTCATGATCATCCAACGGGTCGAGCACCCCGACTGGCTCTCCAATGCCTACCTCGTCGTGGACGAGCCCGGCGGCCACGGCGTGCTCGTGGACGGCAACGGCGTGATCGAGCCGCTGCTGGAGCGCGTCGAGCGCGAGGGCACCGAGATCACCCATGTCCTGGTCACCCACCACCACGCAGACCACGTGGTGGACGTGGAGGAGACCGCGGAGCGCTTCGGCGTGCCGGTCCTCCGCCATCCCGACCTCGAGCGGGTGACCTCCGGCGGCCTGGAGATCGAGGCCATCCCCACCCCGGGCCACTGTGCCGACCACCTCGCGCTGCTCTTCAACGGCACCGACTGCATCACGGCCGACGTGCTGTTCAAAGGCACCGTGGGCGGCACGCGCGCCCCGGGCCACACCACCTTCG
>Ga0126307_10002984_pt1 | contig 11521 bp, 10 predicted proteins | sample Plot28_FD_89955 | JGI IMG/M metagenome (GOLD analysis project Ga0126307, IMG submission 89955) | Serpentine soil microbial communities from UC McLaughlin Reserve, CA, USA - Plot28 | ecosystem: Environmental > Terrestrial > Soil > Grasslands | place: USA: UC McLaughlin Reserve, Lake County...
ATCCGCCGCTGATGGACGTGGCGGAGAAGATCGTGGACGCGTTCGGGATCGAGCACTTCTTCAACATCCAGCTCGTCGGCGAGCACGTGATCGAAATCAACCCGCGGATCTCGACGGTCGTCTACCAGGAGGACCTGAACCTCCCGTACCTGGGCGTGAAGCGCGCCCTCGGCGAGATCTCGGACGACGAGCTGGCCGCGCTGGCGAGCCGTGTCCGCCCGGGCCGGACCGCGCTCCGGTACTTCGACCAGCTCGAGTGGGACTGAACGGCCGTGGCCGGAACGCCCACGACCCGGTGTCAGACGCCGCGCACGAAACCGTGTCGCAAGTGTCACCGGAGTGTGACGGGCGGCTCGCGCGAGCGCGATCTCGCGTGGCCGATTCCGACATGCTCTGGTGTCAGACACCCCTGAGACATGGCGCTTCGGGTCACGCACTGTCCGGTCAATATCGCCGGGATTCCGTGGCAGAACGTCCAGGCGCTCCGTCGCAAGGGCGTCGACGCGCGGCTCGTTGTCTTCAACCGCCTCAAGCTCCACCCCGAGGCCGACGTCGTCCTCGGGCGCAGCGGTGGCTTCGCGCGCAAGCAGGCGACACAGTGGGCGGCACTCGTCCGCCTGCTTCCACGTACCGACGTCTTCCACTTCTACTTCGGGCTGACGCTCGTCCCGAAGTCGGTGCAGTTCCCGATCCTCCGCGCGCTGCGAAAGAAGTCGGTCTTCCACTACCTCGGCTCGGACATCCGCGGCAAGACGCCGGACGATCTCGCCTACGGGAAGCGCGCCGGCGTCGAGATCGTCGGCTCGTTCGACGCCCTTCGGTGGGTACCCGAAGCGGAGATGATCCCACCGGGGCTCGACCTGCGGCCGTTCACGCCCGTGCCGCCGTCGGACCGTGAGCGGCCGGTCGTCGTCCACGCTCCGTCGAACCGCGCGAAGAAGGGCACAGAGCACGTCATCGCCGCGTGCGAGCAGCTCCCCGTCGAGCTCGACATCGTCGAGGGCGTCCCGCACGAGGAGGCACGTGAGCGCTACGCACGCGCCGACATCGCCGTCGACCAGCTCAACGCCGGCTGGCACGGCATCTTCGCGCTCGAGGCGATGGCGCTCGGCAAGCCGGTGCTCTGCCACCTGAAGCCGGACGTCGTCGAGCAGGCGGAGCGGCACTACGGCACGAACGTGCCGTTGGTGCCGACGACGAAGGAGACGCTCGCGCAAGACCTGGCGCCGCTGGTGAGCTCGCCGTCTCGCCGCCGAGAGATCGGCGCGGCGAGCCGCGCGTACGTCGAGCAGGTGCACGACGTCGACGCGATCGCCGACCGCTTGCTCGACCTCTACGCTCGACTCGAGCGGTGATCACCGTCCGCCCGATCCGGCCCGGCGAGGCCGCCCTGCTCTCGAGCGCGGTCAAGCACGACCCACTGCTGCACGAGGCGCGCGCGCAGCTCCAGCGGGAGGGTCGAGCCGTCTACCTGGTCGCCTGGAACGACGACGAGCCGCTCGGCCACGCGCTGCTCCGATTGCCGCCACTGCCCAACGTTCCGCATCCGCAGGTCGAGGACGTGCCGCAGGTCGAGGACCTGCTCGTCGCCGCCGGCTGCCGGTCGCGCGGGATCGGGACTCGACTTCTCGGCGACCTCGAGCAGGAGGCGCGAAGGCGCGGCTTCGACCGGATCAGCCTCGCGGTCGGCTTGACGAACGCTCCCGCGCGCCGACTTTACGAGCGACACCGCTACGCCGACGCGGGCCTCGGCGAGTTCGAGATTCCGGGCGCCGCGGGGAGCGGCAAGCCCGACCTCTGCACCGCGCTCGTCAAGGAGCTCGCTCCGTAGATGCGGCTTCTCGTCACCGGCGCCACCGGCTACCTCGGCTCCGAGCTCGTACGTCGCTCGGACGCGCGAGGCGTGTCGTCGCGCGACTTCGACGTCCGCGATGCCGCCGCGGTCGAACGCGGACTCGCTGGCTTCGACACCGTGATCCACACCGCCTACCGGCAGGACCCGCCGGACGCGTGGACGGTGAACGTCGACGGCTCGCGCAACGTCGCCCGCGCCGCGCGCGGCGTGCGTCTGATCCACGTCTCGACGGACGTCGTCTTCGACGGCACGCTCGGCGGGCCGTACGTCGAGTCGGACGAGCCGGCGCCGCCCCACGAGTACGGCCGCTCGAAAGCGGCGGCGGAGGCCGCCGTCCGCGAGGAACATCCGGACGCGCTGATCGTCCGGACGTCGCTGCTCTACGGCGGCCCGCAACCGAGCAAGCACGAGCTCGCCGCGCGGGACCCGTCGCTCACCTTCTACGAGGACGAGCTGCGGAACCCCGTGCAGGTCGGCGACCTCGCCGACGCGCTCCTCGAGCTCGCCAGGGGCGACGTCCGCGGGGTGCTGCACGTGGCAGGCGCCGACGCCGTCAGCCGCTGTGAGTTCGCGCGGCTGATCGCCGGCGACCGCGTCCGCTGCGCAACCGCTCCGGCCGGGCGGCCACTCGACTGCCGCCTCGATTGCTCGCTCGCGCGCTCGCTGCTCGCGACCCGCCTCCGCGGCGTCCACGAGGTGCTCGCGTGATCGCGGAACAGCTGCGGCGGCTCGCGGGACAGTCGGCGGTCTACGGACTCGGCGGGATCGTCTCGCGCGTTGTCGCAATCTTCCTGCTGCCGCTCTACACGGCGTACCTCGACCCGAACGACCTCGGGCGCGTGAGCATCCTGCTGGCGCTGAACGCCGTCCTGGTCACGATCCTGCGCGGCGGCGTCCAGAGCGCGTTCTTCCGCTTCTACTTCGACGCAACGAACGACGCCTCCAGGCGCCGCATCGTCCGCACCGCGTTCTGGTTCACGATGACGAGCGCGACCGTCGGGCTCCTCGCGGGCTGGCTGCTCGCCGAGCCGGTCGCGAGCGCGCTGTCGCTCGAGGGAGACGAATGGCTCGTGCGAGCGCAGTTCGTCGGGTTGTGGGCGCAGATGAACTACGAGCAGCTCACCGCGCTCTTCCGCGTCGAGCAGCGCCCGCGTGCGTTCGTCGCCGCGAGCCTCACGAACGTCGCGATCACGATCGGCGCCACGATCGTGCTCGTCGTCGGGCTCGACCAGGGAGCGCTCGGCGTGATCGCAGGCGGCTTCACGGGCACGCTCGTCGTCTACGCCGCGCTGCTCGCCTACCGGCGCGAGCAGCTCGGCTTCGAGTTCGACCGCCCGCTGTTCGAGGCGATGGAGCGCTTCGGCCTGCCGCTCGTGCCGTCGGCGCTCGCGCTGATCGCGATGAACTTCAGCGACCGCTTCTTCATCACCCACCTCGCAAGCCTCGACGAGAACGGACGCTACGAGCTCGGCGCGCGCATCGCGGGCGTGATGGTGCTGCTGCTCACGGCGTTCCGGAACGCGTGGCCGGCCTTCGCCTACTCGATCGCCGACGACCGGGTTGCGCGCCGGACGTACGGCTTCGTGCTGACGTACCTCGTGGCGCTGAACGCGTGGATCGCGACCGGGCTGGGGTTGCTTGCGCCGTGGCTCGTGCAGATCCTCGCGCCGAGGAACAGCGACTTCTGGGAGGGCCAGCGCGTCGTCGCGCCGCTCGCGCTCGGCGCCACGCTCTTCGCCGCGTATGTCGTCGTCTCGATCGGCGTCGGCCGAGCTCGGCGCACCGGCTTCAACTGGGTCGTCACCGGCACCGCCGCGCTGGCGAACCTCGGCCTGAACGCGGCGCTCGTGCCGCGCTACGGAATGGAGGGCGCGGCCGCCGCCGCGGCTGTGTCGCTCGCGATCCTCTTCCTCGGCATGGCGTGGTGGGCGCAGCGCGTGTACCCAGTCCCGTACCAGTGGCGCCGCGTCGCGACCGCATTCGGCGCGGCGGTCGGCCTCGTCGTCCTCGGGAAATGGCTGGACGTGTCGCTGGCGGTCGCGATCGCGCTCAGTGCCGCGTACCCGTTTGTGCTGCTACTGCTCGGCTTCTCGCTACCCCAGGAGCGGGAGCGTCTGCTGCGGGCATTGCCGACTCGTCGCCGCTCGTCGACGGCTCCTCCTCCGACGCGCTGAGGCGCCGGATTTCGCTGACGGACAGCGTCGCGACTTCGAGAACGACGACGACCGCTGCGGCCGCAAGCAGCGTCGTCCGCACGCCGACCAGCGCCGCGAGCGGCCCAACGGTCGCGTAACCGAGGGGGCGGAGCGCAGCGGAGCCGAGCCAGTCGTAGGACGAGACGCGGGAGAGCGAGCGCTCGGGGATCCGCCGCTGAAGCACCGTCGACCAGAGCGTCTGCGCGAGAGCGAGGGACGCGCCGGCGAGCACCATGGCGGCGACGATCAGCGGGGTCGGCGCCGCGAGCCCGAGCACCGTCAGCGCGAGCGCGACCGAGAGGACCGACAGGAACGCCGTGATCAACGGCCGTACCGGGCGATAGCTCAGCGCGATGATGCTCCCAAGCGTGAGGCCGACGCCGAGGCCGGCCGCGATCGCCGCCCACGCGCCTGCGCCGCCGAGCTCGTCTCTCGCGACCAGCGGGCCGAGGACGAAGAGCGCGGAGAGGATCGCTAGCTGGAAGACGGAGAAGTTGAGGATGCTGACCCAGAGCCACCGCCGCGAGCGAACCTCGTGCCACCCTTCACGCAACTCTTCGACGAACGGCCGCGTAACCCGCACCGCACCGCCGACCGCAAGGCCGCCGAGAACGAGCGCGCTGAGCCCGAAGCTCAGCGCATCGACCCCGATCGCCCATCCGGTCCCGACGGTCGCGACGAGCGTCCCGCCGAGGATCGGGCCGGCGATGTTCGCGGTGCTGACGGAGAAGAAGAGCAGCGCGTTCGCCTCCTGCAGCCTTTCAGGCGACACCGTCTGCGGCGTCAGCCCGCTCGCCGCCGGGTGGTAGAACGCGGCCGCGGCGCCGCTCACGGCCGCGAGCACGAACACGTGCCACAGCTCCGCGCCGCCGGTGATCAGGAGTATCGCCAGCAGGCCCTGCGTCGTGAGCCGCGCGAGGTCCGAGCTGATCATCAGGCGCTTTCGCGGCAGCCGGTCCGCCCAGACGCCGCCGGCGAGGACGAGCCCGACGAGGGGCAACGCACGCGCCGCGAGCACGAGGCCGAGAGCGGCCGCGGAGCCGCCGAGATCGAAGACCGCGAACGCGAGCGCGATGGGCGCGACGTTGTCGCCGAGCATCGAGACGCTGCGCGCGACGAATAGGCGACGAAACGGCCGCTCGTTCAGCGGCGCCAGACTCGAGCGAAAACGCACCCCGTCCGAGCTTAGAACGTTCGCGTCGCGAGGGGAAGGAGCTCTTTCGGCAGCAGCTCGAGCCGGCGTGGCCGCCGCGGCTACGTCACGGTGAGACGACCCGACAACTTCGGGTCGCTCCCGAACCGGTACGTGCCCGGAGCGAGGTCGAGCGTCCAGACGACCGTCCCGCGGAACGCCTTCGCCGTCTTCCGGTTCACGCCGAAGCCGACGAAGTGGAAGTTGCGCGTCTTCGAGCGATCGACGACCGTGAGGCGGTACCTGCCGGCGCCGACGCGGTTCGCGCTGAGGGTTACGCCCGGCCCGACGGTCGCACGCAGCGCCTTCGTCGTCACCGGCGGGGTCGCGCGGTAGACAGTCAGGCTCCCGTTCATGACCTGGAAGTGCGGCGAGCATGCGTAGCCGTACCGGTCCACGCGGAGGTCGGCCGTGACCGTCGTGTCGCCGACGAATTCGACGCCGCTGTCGACGACGCGCTCGGCCGTCGTCTTGCTCGCCAGCACGAAGTTGTGCTCCGGCGAGAGGTCGTGGACGACCAGCTCGTAGCGCCCGCTCGGGATGCTCGTGACGTGCGTTCCGTTGCCGTCGGCGAGGTCGATCGTGAAACCGGGGCCGACGGTGGCGACGAGCCGCGGCAGATCCTCGCCGCTCGCACTTCCGGTGACGAGGGCCGCGAGGGCCGCGAGGGTCGCGGCCGTGAGGGCGGCTAGGAGCCTGCGCATGAGCGGAGACTTGTGACGCGCGCAACATCCGGTCAACTGATTTTCGCGATCCGACATCTCTCGACACCTGCTTGACGCGGCGCGCGCGACCGCGGAAGGTCGCTCTGTGCCGTTGCGATTCGAGCTCGGCGAAGACGCCGAGGCGTCGCTCGCCTTCGCGTACTCGCCCCTCCTGGAGGCGGTGCTGAGCCTGCACGTGCTGACCGTCCCGAAGCACCACGCGCTCCAGCACCAGTGGGTTCGCGCGTCGCGCTCGCTGCCTCCGGTGCTGAAGCGCGAGATCACCGCGCTGTCGTTCCTCTACCGCTGGACGATCCCGGACTGCATCCTGCCGTCGTCCGTGACGGGCTACGACGAGTTCGACGGCGGGCTCGCGCAACTGCGATCGCTGCGCCCGGACGTCGCCGCGTTCGAGTTCCTACGGCCGCTCTGGGACCACGGCGGCGGCGTCCGTCCCCAACGCCGGCGGATCCTCGGCGACTCGGCCGTGCGCGCGCACGCGCTCAAGCGTGCCGGGACGATCGGCGCCGGCGCACGCGGGGCCGCGACGCTGCTGTTCGACGACCCGGCCGCGCTGCTCGCGCGCTTCGCGAGTCTGCTGGAGGCGTACTGGGCCGAGGCGTTCGCGGCCGAATGGCGCCAGATCGAGCCCAGCCTCGCCGAGAGCGTCGTCGACGCCGGCCGCCGGATCGCGCGCGACGGCGTCTACGGCTTTCTCACCGGCCTGGCGCCGCAGCTGCGCATCGAACCGGGCAACACCGAGTTCGGACTCGACATCCCGCACCACCACCGCGTCGCGCTCCACGCCGACAACCCGCTCCTTCTCGTGCCGAGCGTCTACGTCTGGCCGCACGTGCGCATCAACTGCGACCCGCCGTGGCCACTCGTGCTCGTCTACCGCGCGCCGCACCTCGTCGAGAGCCTGCGGCACGCAACCCGGCCGGAGCTCGTGCGGACGTTACGCGCGCTCGCCGATCCGACGCGCCTGCGCATCCTCCAGCAGGTCGCCCGGCGCCCGCGCAGCACGCAGGAGCTCGCGCCCCTCGTCGGGCTCAGCGAGCCGGGAACGTCGAAGCACCTGCGGGCGCTGGCTGAAGCCGGGCTGCTCGAGCGCCGCCGGGAGGGCTATTACGTCGTCTATTCGGTCGTGCCGGAGAGGCTGGAGACGCTCTCCCTGGATCTTCGGCGGCTCGTCGCGCCCACACAGGGGCGTAGCTAGACACGCTGCAGCATCTGCTGCATCCCCGATGCGAGGAGGCGCCCGGAGCTCGACCAGATCGCCGCCCTGCCTGCGACCAGCGCGTCGGCCGCGAGCGGCGAGACGCCGTCGACGAGGATCCATTCGGAGTCCCTGCCGGAGCCGTGGAACGACATCACGAGGTCCATGCTCGGAGCGACGTACGGGAACGGTTCGTCGTACGCGAACATCGCCGCCGGATACATCGCCGCGTCCGCTGCGATGAGGAAGCGGCCCGCGTCGACGAACGGATCCTCCAGCGGTGGGCGAACGCGCAGCCGCTGCCAGACGAGCGACCTCGGCTCCGTCGCCCGCCCCCACTCGTATGGATCCGGCAACACCGGACGCACGTCCAGGTTGCGCCAGAACGGGAAGCGCGGCGTGCTCGCGGTGGCGAGCGTCTCCCACGGCTGGACGCCGTCCGGCGGCGGTGCGTCCGGCGCCGCGGCCGCGTCGTGGCCGACGCCTTCGAGCTCCGCGACCGTCCAGACGAGCGCCTCGAGCACGCGGACGCCGTCCTGCACGAGCGTCACCCGGAGCGACTCGGCACGCCGCGCCTGCCTGAGCGACTCGACATCAATCTCCACGGCTTCGGCCTTCGCCGCGCGCAGGTAGTGGCAAGCGAAGCCGGCGGGTCGCGCGAAAGGGGAGGCCGCTCCCGCCGCGCGAAGCGCGATCGTCGCTACATACCCGCCCTGCGGGCCCCAGATGTCCCAGCCGTCGGCGATCGTCGCGGTGTAGCGGCCGTCGCCGCCGGCCACCGCGCTGTCGGCGCCGAGGTCGCACAGCGTCGACCGCTTCTCAGGAGTTCTCGAATCCGAACGTGACTGCGCCAGAGCGCGCCGATCATGCCGGTTTCGGGCACGGCGCCCTGCGAGCACGTGGATTCGTCGTGATTCCTGCAGCCGACTCGGGGCGACATCCGAGCCCGCACCGAGGAACCCGCCCCCGCGGAGCGGCGGCCGTTATCCCGTACGGGTGCGCGCGCCGCCTTCACGCGCTGATCCGCACCGTCGCCGCAGCTCTCGATCTTCGCGCGTTGGTGGTCGATCACCTCGTCGGCGCCGAGCGAGCGGACGAGGTCGACGGGAGGGCCGTACCTGTCATGGAACACCGCTCTCCTGCTCGTCATCCCCTCTCCTCCCGTCCTCGTCGTCGTCAGGCGACGACCCGGTAGACCTCGAAGACCTCGGCGTACTCGCGGTTCACGTTGATGCCGTGCGTGCGCGCGACGTTCCAGATGTACTCGGGGTCCGAGTAGCGGCGGTGCTGCTGGGACGCGTATCGGTGCAGCGCAGCGACCTTTCGCTCGAGGTGTGGGCGCTCGAGCGACACGTACGCCTGGTACGCGAAGTTGAGGTTGTTCCAGGGGATCTCGTAGCCGAGGATCGTCGTGCGCTTGAACGCGCGCAGGCCCTCGGCGGCGACCACCTGGTGGTCCTGGTGCACGTCGTTGAGGCTCGGCTGGAACACCGCGTCCGGCCGCCATTCCTCCCACAGCCCGACCAGCAGCTCGAGGATGTCCTGGCGGTGCGTGGGGAACGTGCGGACGTCGAAGTCGTGCACCGTGAGGCTCGCCTCGGGAATCCCGAGCTCCGCGGTCGCCTCGCGAACCTCGCGCGCGAGCGTGTCCGGTGCGAAGCCCTCCGGCAGTGAGCGGGTCGCGATCGAGAAGGCGACGTAGCGGACGTCTGCGCCGGCATCGACGAGGCGCGCCATCGTCCCGCCGCAACCGAACTCCCCGTCGTCCGTGTGCGGCGCGAGGACGAGCACGCGCTCCCAGGCCCCGAACACGCGGGGAGTCTAGTGCCCCGTCCGATGATGCTCGTGAGTCTCTGGGTTGTCGGCACAGAGCGATGCGAAAGGACGCAGGGACCGCGCGTACTGGAAGTACGGGCGCGACCGAGGACGCCGCAGCGCGCTGCGTGCCGCGGGCGAGAGGCCGCAGTGCGTCGCCCTACGGGGCACTAATGTCACGGTGGGTGAACGACCTCGGGTTGGTTCAGCTCGCGGCGCTGCTCGGCGCGGCCGGCGCAGGCTCGGCGCTGCTGGCGCGCTCGCGTCTCCCGCTGCTTGCGGGATTCGCGGCCGTTGCGGCCTCCCTGGCGGTTCTCGGCCGCTCGAGCGGCGGCGCACCGTCCACCGGGCTCGTCGCCGCGGGTGCAGCCGGGCTCGTCGTCGCGTTCGCCGCGGCACTGTTGCTTTCGCGGCGCCCCGCGCTCGTGATCCCGCTCCTTCTCGCCGCAGCGCCGTTTCGGCTCCCGCTCGACTTCGATCCCGACCACCGCTTCCTCGTCGCGATTGCGGAAACCGGCCAGCTCGGCCGCCTGGTGCCGCTCTACGCGGCACTCGGATTGGCGGCGCTCGAGCTCTCGTGGCGGACGGCGCGCCGCGCCGATGTCCTCCCGATTCCGCGCGTGCTCGCGGTTCCGGCTTCCGCGTTCGTCGCCCTTGCGTGCCTTTCGCTGCTGTGGTCGGACGACGTGGCGGAAGGTCGGAACCTGCTCGCGTTCTTCCTCATCCCCTTCGTCGTCCTCGTCGCGGTCGCGGCGCGCGCGCCGTTTCCGCGCTGGCTCCCGCGCGTGCTCGCCTTCGAAGCGGTGGCGCTGGCGGCGCTCTTCGCCGTCGTCGGGATCTGGGAGGCCGCAACCGAGGAGCTCATCTTCTTCGCGCCGAACGTCGAGGTGGCGAACTCGTACGCGAGTTACTTTCGCGTCACGTCGCTGTTTCGCGACCCGAGCCTCTACGGGCGCCACGTGGTGCTCGGGATCGCGATCGTGCTCGTCGCGGTCTTCCTGCGGCGGATCGGCTTCGTCTGGGGAGTGCTCGCGATCGCCCTGCTCTGGGCCGGGTTGTTCTTCTCGTACTCGCAGTCGAGCCTGCTCGCGCTCTTCGCCGTCGTCGTCGGCGTCACGGTCGTCGCCGGCGGCGAGCTGGGACGGCGGGTCGTCGCGGTGACCGCGGTTGCGGCGGTGGTCGGCGCCGGCGCCCTCGTCGCCGTCAGCGCCGGCGAGGCGTCGACGCAGCGTGCGACCAGCGACCGCTCGCGCCGCGTGGAGCTGACGGCGCGCGTTTTCGCGAACCACCCGGTCGCCGGCGTCGGATTCGGCGCTCAGCCGCTGGCGACGCAGAAGGTCTCGCCGCGGCCGGGGCCGCTCTCGAAGTTCGTCTCGCACGCGACGCCGCTCACCGTCGCGGCCGAGCTCGGGATCATCGGCCTGGTCGCGTACGCCGCGCTCGTCGCCGGCGCCGGCTGGCTCCTCGAGCTCGCGCGCCGGCTCCAACCCGCGCTCGGGCTCGCGCTCGGCGCCGTCGTGCTCGCACTCGTCGTGCACTCGCTCTTCTACAGCGGCTTCTTCGAGGACCCGATCACGTGGCTCGCGCTCGCAATCGCGGCGAACGTGGTCGCGCGCGGCGAGCGCGCGTGACCGAACGGCTCGAAGAGAGGGCCGTGTGGGCGCTGCTCGCGGTGCTCGGCGCCCTCGTCGTGCTCACCGTTCCCGAGCTCGGGTCGGATCCATGGCCGTTCGACCCGCCGCAGGTGCGTGCACACGGCGTGCTCGGGCCGCTCGTGCGTGCAGCGGACGGGGAGTGGGATCTCGGGACGGTCCGAACGCCCGCGATCCTCGCCGGGCTGCTCGTCGCGATCGCCGCGCTCGTCGCCGCGCGCGCCGGCGCGCTTCGCCGAGACCTGCTCGTAGGGCTGACGACGGTGGTCGTCCTCCTGCTGCTCCTGCCGGCGGTCCTGCTCCAGGTCGGGCTCCGCGATGCCTCGGAGCCGTGGTTCCACGTGAACGACTCGACGTACCAGATCGAGCTCGCGGGCGACCTGATCCTCGACCGCGACGATCCGTACGGACACGACTATCGAGGGTCGGGGCTCGAGCGCTTCTATCCGGCCGCGGACATCGAGTCGGAACGGCCGCAGGTGGCGCTGGAGCATCTCGCGTACTTCCCGGGCACCCCGCTCACCGCGGCCGTCTGGCGTCTCCTGCCGAGCCCGCTCGACGACTACCGCTTCTTCGTCCTGCTCGCGACGCTCGCATGCGCGGGTGCGGTGCTCCTCTTCAGAGCGCCGCTCGAGTGGAGACTGCCGATCGCGGCGATCGTCGCCGCGAACCCGCTCGCGGTCCGCGGGGCGTGGTTCGGCACCGCCGACGCGCCGAGCATCCTCTGCGTGCTGCTCGCGTTCGCGTTCGTGACGCGCCGGCAGTTCGTTGCCGCGGCAGCGACGCTCGCAGCGGCTGTGCTGCTGAAGCAGTTCGCACTCGTCGCCGTTCCGTTCGTCGCCCTGATGCTCGTCCCTCGGGCGACGCGCGGCGATCTGCGCCGCGCGGC
>Ga0126307_10002986_pt1 | contig 11515 bp, 8 predicted proteins | sample Plot28_FD_89955 | JGI IMG/M metagenome (GOLD analysis project Ga0126307, IMG submission 89955) | Serpentine soil microbial communities from UC McLaughlin Reserve, CA, USA - Plot28 | ecosystem: Environmental > Terrestrial > Soil > Grasslands | place: USA: UC McLaughlin Reserve, Lake County...
ACTTGATCGGCGGGTGGCGAAGGTGGAGGGCCACGGCGCCAGACTAGCCGTCGGCGACTCCACCTGTTCGATGTGTCCCGGCGCCGGGACACAATCTCGTTCCCCGACGGCCCGTGAACGGCTCCGGTTTCTCAGCGGGTAGATTCCCCCCGTAATCCCCCCGTCTCCTCGGAAGTCGGTGCCGCGAGCTGCCACGACGCCGACTAGGCCGGTCGTATCTGCCCAGGTCAGGGCACTCGACGACATCCGGCGACACGGGAGTCCACGGGCCTGGATAGGTTTGAGGGCCCAGTGACCTTCACGGGTCGTGGGGGTTCAAATCCCCCCTCCGACACGGACTGAGCCGCAGGAACGCACGAAGCCCGGAGAGCGCGCCAGCCCTCCGGGCTCTTCCAATTCCCCCAATATTCCCCCGCGCGGAGCTAGGACCGGCGTCGCATGCGCCGTCGACGGATGCGGAGGCGCAGCCCGCTACCGCGGGCCACCAACGGCCGAGCGAGTCTCGCATCAGGAAGACGGCGTCGCCGGCGATCAGACCGTTCTCGGGGTGGTAGAAGGTGCGAGCCTCGCAGTCTTCGAGCGTGAAGGCCGTCTGGCTGACCCACAGGGATGGGGTGTCGAGGTAGGTGCCCTTGGGGATGAACGAGACCTTCCTCGACAGTCACCGGCCGCCGACCGTGGTTCGCGACGGTGACGCTGAGTACGGGCTCCGAGGCCTGTCCGCTCTACATGATCCTCGTGTCCCGGGAAGTGCGGATACGCACCGACGGGAGTTCGCGCATGATCTGCTGCCCGGCGAGAACGGTCGAGACTCCTGCTGGGTACGCGGCCAGCCAGTCATCGCCATCCGCGGGGATCCCGATCGACGCGTGCCCGAGCTGCCGGGAAACGACGTCGAGCCGAGCACCGGCAGCGAGGGCGAGCGTGGCGTGGGTGTGGCGAGCGCCGCGCAGTCCGATCGGACGTACGCCAGCCAGTCGCTCAAGTCTCTTCCACCGCGAGGACAGCGTGTCGGGTTGGACGAGCGAGCCGACGTCCTTCGGGGACAGCCGCTGGAGCTCGAGCTCTCCCGGATAGGGGAGGATCTGGCTCCGCACGACGATCCGCTCGACCTCCCGGGTGTTGGGGGACAGATCGGCGTTGCGCCGAGCCTCGAGCCACTCGTCCATGCAGTCTCAGCCGACTTCCCGTCCTTTCGGAGGTGTGACCTAATCACCCCGCCGAAAGCCGGCCGTACTCGTTATACGACTATTGCGTGATTGCGACGATCGCTGAGGCGGGCATAGGGTCAAAGTGTCTGCCAGCCAAAGGAGGCTTCTCGATGCTGCGTCACCTCTTTCGCAAGACCCTCCCGCCTGCATTCATCCTCATGGTGGTCGCGGGCCTATCCGCATCCGCGACGGCGCAAACAAGCGGCGACACGGAGGTCACCGTCGGAAGCAACGACGAGATCTTCTCGCAGAACAAGCAGAACGAACCTGCGGTCGCGATCGACGCTGCAAATCCCACCGTCGTAGCAGCCGGGGCGAACGACAACATCGACATGGAGGCGTGCAACGCCGGGCCCCCGACCGATTGTCCCTTCACGCTGGACGTTGGAGGGTCCGGTGTCTACTTCTCGTTTGACAGCGGCGATTCGTGGATCCAGCCAACCTACACCGGACTCACGGCTCGGGACTGCCTCGGCGACCCTGATCCCACGGTGACGACGGACGTGTGTGTCGCGCACCCCGGCCCGATCGGGACGCTTCCCCACTACGACGAAGCCGGACTCGTCTCCGATGGGGACCCGGCGCTCGCGTTCGGCCCCATCCCGGGCGACGACGGTGAGTTCGACTGGAACAACGGGTCTCGCCTGTACTACGTGAACCTCACGTCGAACCTCTCGGTGAGCGAGACGACCACGTTCAAGGGCTTCGAGGCAATCGGGGTCTCCCGGATTGACGGTGATCCTGCGCTGACGCCCGCAATTGTCGCCGATGAGGATAACTGGCTCGACCCGGTCATCGTCAGCAAGCAATCATCCGCGACGTTCAGCGACAAGGAGCAGGTCTGGGCCGACAACGCGGAGAGCAGTCCCTTCTTCGGCAACGCCTACGTATGCTATGCGAGATTCCAGGGAGCCGGCGGCCAGTCGATGTTCGCCTCGACTTCGAGGGATGGCGGCGACACGTGGTCCTTGAAGCAGGTCGCCGGGGGGAGCGCCGTCGCTCCCCTCAAGTGGGGGACTTCCGGCTGCACGATCCGCACCGACAGCGAGGGCACCGTCTACCTCTTCTACGAGCAATTCCAGAGCCCATTCTTCGTCGAGAACCCGGTCGGGACGCAGTTCCTCGTCCGCTCGTTCAATGGCGGCGCCAGCTGGACGCGGCCGGTTGCGATCGACACCGAGCGTGACCCTTGTCCGCTCCTGCAGTTCGACGGCTCGACCAGGCGGTGCGTGATGGACGGCATCGCCGGCGCTCGTGCTGACCTGTCGGGCTCGCCGAACGTGACGATCGCGAACGGCGCGCCCACGGGCGAGGATGCGACCGATGAGATCGTTCGGAACTGGATCGACGCAACGACGACGAACCACGAGGACGTCATGGTTAGCACCTCGTTCGACGGGCTGACGTGGTCGGACGGTGTCGCGGTGCAGGCATCGGGTGACCGCGGGTACTACACGGCGCCGGCCTTGTCTCCGGACGGTACGGATCTGTACCTCGTGTACAACGCGTTCACCACTCCGCTGCGCAACAACACCACGAGCCCGAGGGGCCTCGTCGGCGTGGTGCTGCACGCCGAGGTTGGTAGCGATGGATCCTTGTCCGGCTGGAGTGAAATCCACCGAGGCGTCGTCGGCGATCCGAGGGGCTCGGCCCAGAACAACATCGTCATGGAGTTCCTAGGCGACTACGTCTACGCCGCGGCGACGAACGACTACGGCGTGGCCGTCTGGAACGACGTGCGGGACGGCGACGTCTGCGGGCCCGTCCAATCCTGGCGTGCTGACATGCAGGCTGATCCGTCGACGTTCCCAGAGGGGCGGCCAGCAATTCAAGAGGAGTGCCCGGCCACATTTGGGAACACGGACATATTCGCTTGGTCAGGAGCCGATCCCACGCCATAGATCCGACGGACGTCGCGTTCCTAGCGGAAGGAGGAACCGTGATGAGACGTCGAGCGCTCTTCTCGCTTGTCGCGCTTGGACTGGCGGTGGGGCTCGCGCCCCCGGCGCAGGCCGCGACCGATGCCCGCGTGACGGTCGATGACACCGCCGGCAGCTATCAGCTCGCCGACGGAGGCACCGACGACACGATGGCCCGGTGCAGCGAGGGTCGTCGGCAGCAGAACGAGCCGACCGTGGCGGTCGACCCATCGGACACGGCCGTCGTCGTTGCAGGCGCGAACGACTACTGCGCCGCGATCGTGAATGGCGAGGTCTGGTCGGGCTTCTACCGGTCCGAGGACGGGGGAACGACCTGGACGAACAGCTTGGTGCCGGGCTATCCGGACGACTCTTCCGTGTCCGGCGAGGCGTCGCCGGTCCACGGAACCTGCGGGGCATCGGGAGACCCGACCCAGGCTTTCGACGCGGACGGCACCTTGTTCTATGGGTTCATCTGCTTCAACCGGTCCAAGCCGATCAACGGTGGCGTCTACGTGGCCAGGTACTCGGATCATGGCGCCCACTACGACCAGACGGTCCTCGTGAAGCGGGGGACCCCGTCCGGCCAGTTCCAAGCCGGACTGTTCCAGGACAAGATCAACCTCACGGTCGACCAGACCGACGGGGAGAACGGCGGCAACGTGTACGTAGCCTGGTCCGAGTATCACGCCTTCGGGCCGGCGAACGCCGTGCTGTTCGCCCGGTCGACTGACGGCGGCGACTCGTTCGCGAAGCCCTTCAGGGTGACCCCGCAGGAGCAGGGGACGGCCTCGTTCGCCGACCTGGCGGTCGGACCCGATGGAACGGTGTACCTCACCTACTTGACGTACCCGTCGAGCGCTCGGCCGACGGCGGACGTCTGGCTCCTGAGCTCGACCGACGGTGGGGTCTCGTTCGGCGCCCCGGTCAACGTCGCGTCGGTGGAGCTGTTCGACTCGAACCAGTTCGCGGGCACGACCGGGACGGTGGATTGCGGTGACGGTCCGTTCGCCTGCGAGAGCGGGTTCACGTTCTCGAGGTTCTTCACCAACTCCGCCGTGGCGGCCGACGAGAACGGCGTCCACATCGTCTGGGCCTCGGAGCTGGGGAGCGGTCAGAACAAGGTCTTCGTCCGAAATTCGGCCGACGGCGGTGAGACCTGGGACGACGACCCGATCACCCTCGACGGGGTGACGGCCGGGCATCAGTGGTTCCCCGACATCGCCTCGGCCGACGGGACGATGACCGTCATCTTCTACGACTCCCGGAGCGACCCCGCATACGACCCGGACATCCCGCCGGGCAACACGGCGGAGGGCGTGAACTCCGGTGACGTCGTGCAGGCATTCGTCGCTCAGTCGAGCGACGGGGGCGTCTCGTGGACGGAGACGCAGGTGAGCACCGCTGGGAGCAACTTCGGTTGGGAGACGCACGGCTCCCGGCGCGTCGGGTTCTGGGGTGACTACCTCTACGTCTCGGCTGTCCCGGGAGCGGTGAACGTCGCGTGGACGGATTCGCGTGACCTCCTCGCGGGGGATGACCCCCGGGAGACGGCTGAGGACGACGACGGGGACGGGTTCGACGTGTTCCAGGACGGATGCGTGTACGAGCCGAACGACATCAACGCGCCGTCGTACACATCGCCCACAATCGACGATCCATGTCTCGATCAGGGAGGTCTAGACCAGAACATCTACGGCGCTCGCCTATAGGCGCAGCGATCGCCAACGGCCATCTCCGGCTCAACCACGGGGAGTGGATCCGCGTGGTGGAGAAGCGCCGCGCGGCGCTCGACGGCCGTGTCGACCATTCTCCCAGGAGCGGGTGAAGCCGGGTCCATCGGGCGGCACGACGGCCACGAGGTCAACGGTACCCAGGCACGAAACGGCGCCCAACGACACCGGATAACCCATGCTCCCCGTACCCTTCTCGGTTGAGGGCCTAGTGGCCTTATGGTCCGTGGGGGTTCAAATCCACCCTCCGACACCAAGCTGACCAGCGCAGCTGCGAGAAAGCCCCCGAACGTCCCGGGCACGTTCTGATCGGGAGGAGCCGAAGCAGTGGCCGTCGAAACGATCAGACGTCCTCGAAGAGGTACACGTCAGGGGTGACGTCTTCCCACTCGAGGAACGGGTCGTTCTCGACCGCCGTCCGCATCGCGTGGACGCCCTCATCGAAGGCCTCGCGGGATTCCCAGATGGCCAGACCGAGGAGCTTGCCGGACTCGGCGTCACGCATCGTGTGGACTTCCCGGAGACCTGCCTGGGAACGACCGGCCGCGGCGAACCTCTTCATGGATGCGATCAGATCATCGATACGCTCGGGCTTAGGCGTGTGGATCGCGACATGTACGAGCATGGGTCCTCCCGATACACAAGTCTGAGAGCCGAGAAGGTCCCGCCGGCTCCGAATCCGTGGAGTCTAGACCGAGGGATCCGATGTGGTTGGACGCGCTGCGCCAGTTCGGCGGGGTGCACCACGCCGAGCCGGGAGTCCGAACGGGTGACGGCCGGGTGGGCCGTGTGATGTCAGCGGCCGTAGAGCCATCGTGCGACATGACCTGCGGCGCCTGCGGTGGCACTCAAGCGACAACGGGCACCACAAAGGGGTGGGAGAGCAACTCCGTTCCCGATGATCACCCCGCTGCGTAGGGACGAACGCGGCCGCGGATCCCACTTCCTTCGCCGGCCGTCGAAGGCCCTGGATCGATCAATCGATCAGTAGATCCCGCCGGAGCCGCCGCCCGCTGTCGCGGCGATCAAGATCACCGCCACGAGCACCGCGATCCCGAGGGCGATCCCGAGCCACATCTTCCAGCTCCAGCCGCCGCGCCGCTTCATCCCGCTCGAGCTGTCCATCTCGAACCTCCTTCGCTCGCGAACGCCGCTGATCCCTATCTCTGTCATTCGGCGCCCACGCGGCTCCGGGTTCCCCTATCGAGGGAGACGAGCGTCTCCGACCTTGCAACGAGTCTTGGGACGGGTACGGGGTGGGGCCGGGCGCCTCACCCGTCCAGATTCATCTACTGGCTCGAGCGGACGCCGATCTCGTCGAGGTGATGGAGGAGGTCGGCCGGGTCGTCGTAGACGCGGTACGCGCCGGCGCGCTCGAGCTCCTCGAGGCCGTAGCCGCCGGACAGCAGGCCGATCCCGAGGGACCGCGCCCGCCGGGCGGCGAGCAGGTCCCAGACACTGTCCCCGACCACGACGCAGTTCTCGGCGGCCATCCCCAGCGCGTCGGCCGCGGCGAGGAACAGATCGGGATCGGGCTTGGCCCGTTCCACGAGGTCGCGCGTGATAACGGGCACGTCGTCCGGGAGCTCGAGGAGCTCCAGCGTCGGGCCCGCCGACTCTCGGTAGCCGCTCGTCGCGATCGCCCACGGGACGCCGGTCGAGCTGAGGTATGTCAGGAGCTCGCGCGCCCCCGGCAGCGGGCGGACCTCGGTCGAGCGCTCGGCGTACGCCTCGGCGTGCAGGCGTCGGAGCTCGCTCGCCTGCTCGTCCGTCACCTCTCGACCGGTCTCCCGCAGGAGGGCGTTCGCGAACAGGCCGCCGCTCATCCCGACCTTGCGGTGGATCCGCCAGACAGACAGGTCGATCCCCGCGCGGTCCAGGGCAACACGCCATGCTAGGACGTGCTGGTAGACGCTGTCGACGAGCGTGCCGTCGAGGTCGAACAGGAACCCCTGGGCCCGATCCACCCCGTCATGCTACGGGCGCGAAGGTGCGCCACCCGTGTCGGGTCCCGTCCCCGGGTAGCTCGTTGCTACAATCCGCCCGTGAGCTGAGGTCGATCTCCCGGGCACCACCTGCGCCGATCGGCGCTCCGTGACGCACACCCGACCAGGAGACGACCCCAATGTTCATACGCTCGACCCAAGCGACACCTCGGAGCGCTCGATGAGCGTGCTCGAGGTCACCGACCTGTCCGTGGAGGTCGCCGGCACCCCGATCCTCGAGGGCCTGACCCTGTCGCTACGCGCCGGCGACAAGACAGGGGTCGTGGGGCGCAATGGGGCAGGCAAGACGAGCCTGCTCAACGTGATCGCCGGCGACGAACCTCCCCTCGCGGGACGGGCCGTCGTCCGCGGCCGGCTCGGCTACCTTCGGCAGGAGCCGCGCGGACGGGAGACCCAAACGCAGTCCGCGCTCTCACATGTGCTGGAGGCTCGCGGGCTCCAGGAGATGGCCGAGCGGCTCGAGAAGTTCCGCCTCGCGATGGAGGAGCGCCCGAGCGAGCCGAACGTGGCGCGCTTCACCCGGCTCGAGGAGCGATACCGGGCGGCCGGGGGCTACTCGGGCGAGGCGGAGGCGCGCCGGATCGCGGCCGGGCTCGGTCTGTCCGGCGACCGGCTGGACCTGCCGGTCCGGGCCCTGTCCGGAGGGGAGCGCCGCCGCCTGGAGCTCACGCGGATCCTGTTCTCGGGTTCGGATCTCCTGCTGCTGGACGAGCCGACGAACCATCTCGACAGCGACGCCAAGCACTGGCTGATGAAGTTCCTCGCCGCGTACCGCGGCGCCCTCGTGGTCGTGAGCCACGATCTGGGCCTGCTCGACGGCGCGATCACCCGGATCCTGCACCTGGACCGGGACGGCGTCGTGCAGTATCGGGGGACCTACTCGGAGTACCGGAAGGCCCGCCGCGCCGACGAGACGCGGCTCGCTGCGCTGGCCGTGCGTCAGCGGGCCGAGGTGAAGCGCCTGAAGACGCTCGCGGATTCGATGCGCGGGCAGACCGTCAAGCGCGCCAGGAAGGCGAAGTCGCTCGACAGCCGCGTCCGCAAGCTCGAGGAGCGCGCCGTGGAGGCGCCGACGCGCGAACACGTCGTGCGCTATCGGTTCCCCGAACCCCCGAGGGCGGGAGCGATCGTGCTCGAGGCCGAGGGGCTCGCCAAGGGGTACGGCGGTCCGCCTGTGTTCGAGGGCATCGGGTTCCACGTGGCGCGGGGTGAGCGGCTGCTGATCATGGGTCTGAATGGCGCGGGCAAGACGAGCCTGCTCAAGATCCTCGCGAACGTCACGACCGCGGACGCGGGATGGTCCCGCCTCGGTCACGGCGTCTCGCTGGGGTACTACGCGCAGGAGCACGAGGGCGTCCGCGACGGCGAACCGGTGCTCGCGCACCTCCGCGCCGAGTCGGTAGACGCCTCGGACCAGGACCTCCGCGGCCTGCTCGGGATGTTCGGTCTCATCGGCCGGGTCTCGTTCCAGGACGCCGGCACGCTCTCCGGTGGGGAGAAGACCAAGCTCGCGCTCGCGCAGCTCGTAGCGGGGCGGCGGAACCTCCTCCTGCTCGACGAGCCGACCAACAACCTGGATCCGCCGTCGCGGACGGCGGTGGCGGAGGCGCTCGCCGGTTGGGCGGGTTCGATGGTGCTGGTGAGCCACGACGTCGGGTTCGTGCAGGCGCTCTCGCCGCACAAGGTCCTGATGATGCCCGAGGGCGAGCTCGCGCTCTGGAACGACGAGCTCCTCGAGCTCGTGGCGCTGGCCTAGCGATCAGGCAGGACGAGCGGAGGATCGGGTTGGAGCCGTGGTCGGCGCGACATGGGCTCGGGGGCGGTCGCTATGCTCTGCGCGCTTCGCTGACGGAGTATCGGAGAGGAGCAGAATGGATCAAAACGGAACCGCGGTCCTCGCGTTCGTGAACGGCCGCGTCTACACGATGGACGCGGCCCGGCGCTGGGCGGGCGCGGTTGCGGTCTCGCGGGGTCAGATCGTGGCGGTCGGGACCGACGCGGACGTCCGGGAGCTGATCGGTCCGGGGACGGACGTCGTGGATCTCGGGGGCAGGATGCTCCTGCCCGGGTTCCAGGACGCGCACGTCCACCCACCTTCGGGCGGCTACGAGATGCTGCGCTGCAACCTCTCCGAGGCGTACTCACTGCCGGAATACGAACGCATCGTGCGTGAGTACGCGGCGGTGCATCCCGACGACGCGTGGATCATGGGCGCAGGCTGGTCGATGGACGTGTTCCCGTCTGGCAACCCGCCGAAGGAACCGTTGGATCGTGTCGTCGCCGACCGACCGGTGCGGCTGTGGAGTCGCGACGGCCACAGCGTCTGGGTGAACTCCCGCGCGCTCGAGATGGCCGGGGTGAACCGGGACACGCCAGACCCGGTCGACGGGTGGATCGTGCGCGACGAGGACGGGGAGCCTGCCGGAACGCTCCACGAGGGCGCCGTCGACCTGGTCGAGAAGCATGTGCCCGAGCCCTCGTCGCAGGATCGGATCGACGGCCTGCGAACCGGGCAGACCTACCTCCACTCCCTCGGGATCACGGCGTGGCAGGACGCGATCGTCGGCGGGCACGATCCGACGTTCGACACCTACGTGTCGTTCGCGCGCTCGGGGGAGCTCACCGCGCGGGTCGTCGGAGCCTTGTGGTGGGACCGGCACCGCGGCATCGAGCAGGTCGAGGATCTGATCGCGCTCCGGGAACTGGGACGAGAGGGCCGGTTCCGCGCGACGTCCGTGAAGATCATGCAGGACGGGGTGATCGAGAACCTCACGGCCGCCGTCCTCGAGCCGTACCTCGACGCGGACGGGCGTCCGACCGGGAACCGTGGGAAGTCGTTCGTCGACCCCGAGGAGCTCAAGTCGGTGGTGACACGCCTGGACGCCGAGGGGTTTCAGGTGCACGTCCACGCGATCGGAGAGCGGGCCGTCCGGGAGGCGCTCGACGCGTTCGAGGCGGCCCGAGCGGCGAACGGCCCGAACGATCACCGCCATCACATCGCGCACATCCAGGTGATCCATCCCGACGACCTGCCCCGCTTCCGCGATCTCGGCGTCGTCGCGAACGCACAGCCGCTGTGGGCGGTCAACGAGGGGCAGATGCTGCATCTCACGATCCCGTTCCTGGGTCCGGAGAGGTCGTCCTGGCAGTACCCGTTCGGGAGCCTGGTGCGGTCGGGAGCAACCCTCGCGATGGGGAGCGACTGGGCGGTCTCCAGCCCGAACCCCCTGTGGGAGATGCATGTCGCCGTGCACCGCACCGCCCCGAGCGCCTACGGGTACGGGGGCGGGACCGGCGAGCCGTTCCTGCCCGACGAGCGCATCGACCTGCCGACGGCGCTGGCCGGGTTCACGATCAACAGTGCCTACGTGAACCACCTCGACCACCTCACCGGGTCGATCGAGGTCGGGAAGCGGGCCGATCTCGCGGTGCTCGACCGGGACCTGTTCGCGCACCCGGTCGACGAGATCGCCGACGCCTCCGTCATGCTCACGTTCGTCGACGGCGAGCGCGTGTACGACGCGGAGGACGCAGGCCCCGCATCGGGCGGCCGCTGACCAGAGGTCATGGGGGCTCGTTGCCAGGTCCCGGGGCCGGACGCACGATAGCCGCGGCCCCATCGGGCCGACGCACCCACCGAGCCGAGGAGGGTCCACGATGGCGTTCGACATGAGCCAGGTGCAACGCGGGGCACGCAACCGCCGCACGCCGTACCACGAGGCTGCGCAGAAGCACGACCCGAAGGGCTACACCGTCTACAACCACATGTACTTCCCCATCCGGTTCGACTCCTTCGAAGCGGAGTTCGAGACCCTCCTCAACGGCGTGACGCTGTGGGACGTCGCGGTCGAACGCTGTCTCGAGATCGGCGGCCCCGATGGCTTCCGGTTCGCCCAACTCCTGACTCCGCGCGACCTGTCGAGGTGCGCCGTCGGGCAGGGCAAGTACGTGCTGATCTGCGACGGCGACGGGGGGATCATCAACGACCCGGTCCTCACGCGGATGGACGAGAACACCTTCTGGTTCGCCCTCGCGTCCTCGGACGCCCTCCTGTTCGCCCGCGGGCTGAAGAACGCGTACCGGGACCTCGACGTGACGATCCGCGAGGCGGACGTCGCGCCGCTCCAGGTCCAGGGGCCGAAGTCGAAGGACCTGATGGTCAAGCTGATCGGTCCCGAGATCCTCGACCTCCGCTACTACTTCTGGACCGAGGCGACGATCGCCGGGGCGCCGGTCGTGATCACCCGCACCGGCTGGACCTCCGAGGTCGGCTACGAGGTGTACCTCACGGACACGAGCAAGGGCGTGGAGGTCTACGACGCGATCATGACGGCGGGGAAGGAGTTCGAGATCCGCCCGACGGGCCCGAGCGACATCCGCCGGATCGAGGGCGCGATCTTCAACTGGGGCGCCGACATGACCTACGAGAACGACCCGCTGGAGATGGGACTCGAGCGCCTGGTGGACTGGGACCTTTCGGACGACGCCTGCATCTCGATGGGTGCGCTGCGCACGATCAAGGAGCGCGGGGTCCGCCGCAGGATCAACGGCGTGGAGCTGGACGGCGACCCGTTCCCGGAGCTCAACAACCTGAAGTGGCCGATCGTGGACGGGGGAGAGGAGATCGGCAGGGTGACCTCGGCGAT
>Ga0126307_10002987_pt1 | contig 11511 bp, 11 predicted proteins | sample Plot28_FD_89955 | JGI IMG/M metagenome (GOLD analysis project Ga0126307, IMG submission 89955) | Serpentine soil microbial communities from UC McLaughlin Reserve, CA, USA - Plot28 | ecosystem: Environmental > Terrestrial > Soil > Grasslands | place: USA: UC McLaughlin Reserve, Lake County...
CCGATCCAACCCGGCTCGGAATTGCCGGTTGGAGTTGGGGCGGCTACCTGACGGCCTGGACCATCACGCAAACGACGATGTTTCGCGCGGCAGTGATGGGCGCCGGTCTAGCGAATATGGTCTCCGACCACGGACAGGGCGATATCCCCTCCGCGAATCTCCTGTACTACCCTGGTCAGCCATATGACCATATGGAGCACTACTGGAAATCATCACCAATACGCTATGTGGCGCAAGTCCAGACGCCAACGTTGATTCTGCATGGTGAGGAAGACGCCCGGGTCCATCCCGCTCAGGGCATGGAGTATTTCCGCGCGCTGAAGATCCTTGGTGTCCCTGTTCGGTTCGTCCGCTACCCGCGCGAGAAGCACGGGATCGAGGAACGCGCCCATCAGATCGACGTGATGCGGCGCATCATCGATTGGTTCGAACGGTATCTCCTAGCGTCCGCTGGCTCGTGAGACACAGAGGACGGGGCACCACACTGCATACGGCGCAAGGCATTGAACGAGTTAGATACTGAGCGTTCGAGTAATCGTCTCGACGTAAACTCTCGCCTGGGTAACCAGGTCGTCGATCTGGACGGCCTCGTTGGCGCCGTGAGCATTTTCGCCACCGGGGCCGTAGCCAACGGTATCGATTCCAGCCTGGCGGTAGAAACGACCATCCGTAGCCCCGGCCCAGGCAACAAAATACTCAGGCTCTTGGCCGGTCACCTCAGTGATACCTGCCTGCAGTGCCCGCACGACGGGTGAGGATTCCTCGGTGATGTTGGCAGGGATGTGATCCTTGAGCGGGTCGACGTCGAGCTCGTAGCGAAACGCCGGGTCTTCCCTCGTGATGTCGTCGAGCGTGGCGACGATCTCGGCTACCGCGGACTCTCGCGTCTCGCCAGGAATCAGACGTCGGTCGATCGAGAAGGTACATTCTCCCGGCACGACGTTGTGGGCGACACCTGCCTGGACCCTGTTAATGCTGATCACGGGTTTGCCGACGGCGGGGTGGTAGCGGTCGATGTCCTGTTCGAGCGCGAGAATGGCTTTCGCGGCTTTTGCGATGGCATTGACCCCGGTTACACGAGCAGCAGCCGTGTGTGAGGCGCGGCCGAAGCAGGTAACGTCGACGGCGAGCAGCCCGCGTTCAGCGTTGCGAACCTTGAGGTCGCTTTTTTCGCCAATGAGGCAATAGTCGGGTCGCGGCAGCCGGCCGGCGGCGATTTCCTGGATCAGAAACATCGTGCCGAAGGCGCCGCCCGTTTCTTCGTCACTGACGACGTGTGCCTGCACGCAGCCTCGCAGCGGCACATCTCTTAGCACCTCGAGCACATGGAGCATCACGGCGACCGAGCTCTTCATGTCGGAGGCACCGCGACCAAACAGCTTCTTCCCGTCTTCTGAAACAGTCGGGTCGTACGGACCAGTTCTCCAGGCAAGAAGATCCGAGACGGGAACCGTATCCAAGTGGCCATTCATGACGACCAGTGGTCCAGCGGACGGATCCCCGACCGTAACGACGACGTTGGGACGGTCGGGATCCGATTCAAGCAACTCAAACGGCAGGTTGAGCGAAGAGCACCAGCGCATGACCTCCGCCATGACCGCCCGCTCTTCGCCAGTCGTACTCGGAATCGAGATGAGGCGACTGGCGAGCGCCACGATCTCGTTTCTGTTTATGCGATTGGCCGGGGACCCGCCCCTCATTGATGGTTATCCTCTCATTTGCACAGGAAAGAGTCGCGCCGCCGGCCGCTACGGCGCGTGGTTTTACAATCGTGGTTGACTAGAGACGTTCGAATCGAGCGACATCGATGACGAACACAACCGCTCCGCCGACCTCGACTTCGAAGTTTTCCGGCATGTAGAGCAGACCCGGCTCCAGGGCCGGAGAGTATGGAACCGCAACCTGGGTCCGACGGCGGCACGTGCGCCGCAAGATCCCCAGCACCATCTGGACCTGCTCGTCTTCGACACCGATAAGCAGGCTGGTGTTGCCGGTGCGCAAGAATGAGCCAGTCGTGCTGACTTTTGTAAAGCGGTGCTCGGCCGAGACCAGCGCGTCGGTCAACGCGGGCGTATCTTCGTCCTGGACAATGGCGATCACGAGCTTCATTGGTCTCCTCCTAACGAAGCCGGCGCGCGAAAGGAACGCGTCGCTCCATGGAGGCATCGCCGTGCCGCATGGGCAGCGCCATCATAACCGAAGATAGAGCCGTGGCAATTGGTTCACGAGCCTAGTTGGGGGTGTCCATCGGCGCAACCTCGTGCCTAGCGATGACGTCGCGCAAATCGCTGTGCAGCCGGCCATTGGAAGCCAGGATTTCCCGATCGTCGGAGCGAAACGACCCACCGCGCATATTGGTCACCATCCCTCCGGCCTCAGTCACGATCAGCGCTCCGGCAGCAACATCCCAGGGCGAGATGCCGCGTTCCCAGTATCCGTCGAGCCGACCTGCCGCGATGTAGGACAGATTGAGGGCGGCGGAGCCTGTCTGCCGAATGGCCTGAACGCGAGTCAGGAAGTCCAACCAGATCTCGGCTTGCTGGGCACGCCGCTCAAAGTCATAAGAAAAGCCAGTCACGAGGATCGAAGAGATCAGCCGGTCAACGCCCGAAACATGGATCGGTGCCCCATTGAGGGTGGCGCCTCCACCACGGCGGGCGACAAAAAGCTCGTCGCGCATGGGGTCATAGACGACGCCGAGAACTGGGAGTCCGGCCTCCTCGAGCGCTATGGAGACGGCGAATGTGGGCAGGCCATGGGCAAAGTTAGTCGTGCCGTCGAGCGGATCGACAACCCAGCGAAACGGCGCCCCTGTGGTCGCGCCGACGCTGCCCTCTTCGCAGAGGAGGTTGTGCTCTGGGCAGAGGGTACGAAGCCGGTCCGCAATGAGATCCTCCGCCGCTCGGTCGGCTTCTGTTACCAGATCGATCGTGCCCTTGAATCGCACGTCGTGCGGCTGACCGAAACGGTCACGGAGGATCTCACCCGCGTCACGGGCGATCTGCACCGCCTGGTGGGTGTAATCGTCCAGGAGAGTGTTCACGAAAGAGAATCGCCGCCTTTCCCGATTGGACTAGTTTGGCATGAGTGACAGCCGCGGGTGGACATCAACTTCCCAACCGACGAGATCACCGCGACGGATGATCCAGACGGCCGCTCCCGCGACCATCGCCGCGTTGTCCGTGCAATACGCGAACCTTGGATAGGCAACAGGCACGCCAGGCCCACAGAGTTCCAGAACTTCGTGGCGGAGTCGCTCACGGAGCAGCGCGTTAGCCGCTACGCCACCAGCGAGAACAACCGTGCGGACGCCAAACTCGAGCGCGGCTCGTGCTGTCTTGACCGCCAGCGGCTCGACGATCGCTTCCTGGAATCCAGCGGCGAGTTCGGCGATCGGAGAATCGTCCGGAAACACCGGCGCCCGGTGAGGTCGAAAGGGGCCGCTGGGACTCGTGGCTGACGTGAGTTCTGGTGCGCGATCGCTCTCCGGCACGCGCATCGGTTCGGTCAACCTCAGGAGGGCGGTTTTCAGACCGGAGAAGCTGAAGTCGTGCGTGCCGCTCAGCCAGGCGCGGGGCAACTCGAAGGCGCGCGGGTCGCCCTTTCGGGCGGCGTTCTCGATGGCAGGTCCCCCTGGAAAGCCGAGGCCGAGCAATCTCGCACCTTTATCAAAGGCCTCACCGGCGGCGTCATCCAGCGTTCGACCAAGGTGGCGAAAGCGACCGTGCCCCGTCATCAAGATGAGCTCAGTATGACCGCCGGAGACGAGGAGGCAAAGGATTGGAAAGACCGGTTCCGCCGGTAGATCGGGTGCGTCGCATAGCCAATTGGCGTAGATGTGCGCCTCGAGGTGGTTGACCGCGACGAGGGGACGGTCGAGTGCGTAGGCCATCCCTTTAGCGGCATTGACTCCCACGACCAATGCACCGGCGAGCCCGGGTCCCTGGGTGACGGCAATGGCGTCGATTTCGTCCAAATCGACGCCTGCCTCCCGCAGCGCTTGCTCGACCACGGGGACGATCGCTGTCACATGACGTCGCGCGGAAAGCTCCGGAACGACGCCGCCGTGGCACTCAAGGAGGTCGAATTGCGACGACACAACCGAGGAGAGAACCCGGCGTCCTCCAGAAACGACTGCCGCGGACGTCTCGTCACACGATGTCTCGATGCCAAGCACGATCACGGTACTGGCCGGTCTTGCTGGAACACTCGCGCGGTCATCAGGCCGATCCAGCTCGGCTAGCCGGGCCCCGGAATGGGGCGACGCTTCCCGGCGCCAAGCGATCACCGAGGCGGCGTGCGAGCGCGTCGCGCCGCGATTCGACCCCGGCGCGATACCCCGGTTCGCCGAGAGCCGGAGACCACATGATCAACGCATCTTCATTGTTGTCACTGTAGTAGCGCTTACGGGTGCCGTGCGCGGTAAAGCCATACTTCCGGTAGAGTGCCTGCGCCGCGGTGTTCGTGACCCTAACCTCGAGCGTCAACCAGTTAGCGGCACGAGCGACCGCTTCGTCGAACATACAGAGGAGTAAAAGCTCACCCAGCCCAAGTCCCCGGTGCAATGGGTCGACGCCGATGGTGGTCACGTGCGCCTCGTCGAAAGCGAGCCACATTCCGGCGAAGCCGATGATGGGAGATGGTTCCCGTCCGTCGCCGTCCGTCTGCCGACCGCGTCCAATGGCGAGTAGCGAGCGCCGAGGCACTAGCCCGCGGGGTGACATTTCGTTTTGGGCAGCAGGCCCTTCATTCTGACCATTGTCCCGTCCCGGATGCGCCAGCGCGTCCGCTTGCATCGAGCGAAGCACGACGTAATAGTTCTGAGCAGGGTTCTGAAGCTCTCGCCGGTACGCGGAGGCAGGCCAGGGATTCGTAAAGCAGCGCCGCTCGACCCGGCTCACCTCAGGCACGTCATCCTGGGTCATGATATCGAGGCGGTACATTGGTTCGGCCGCACTCGCGCCGACGCGGTCACCAGGACGGCCCCGTAAAGTCGTCATCCCGGGACGGTAGCACCGGGCGACCGTCGCGGGCAAATCAGACAACGTGGATAAAATCAGCGGGAGAGGTAGACGGGTTCAATCGTGCCGGCATCGTCAACATCGCCGGCCTGCCAGCGTCTCCAAGCGAGCTCGGCGAGCGCCCCTGGTTGACGCGTGCGCACGGGCAAAGGTGGCAAGGAAATCCCTTCGAGTCCGCCAATGATTCCGGCCTGATCGTCATCGAGCTCGCCGGTCACAAGCAAGGGAGCGAATGCACGCAGCTCCTCAATCAGTTCGCTCACCATCCCATTGCGAGGCGGACGCATTTGCTTGAGCCCCGCGCCGTTGGCTTCGTAGCTGGCCCAGACCAAGCGGCCTCTGCCGGCGCCGATGACTGCGACAATAGGAGTCGCGCACGAGGAGAACGCGAGCGCGGTGGCCTCGAGCGTGGAAATCCCGATCAGTGGGACACTGGTTGCCAGATGAAATCCTTTGACGATGCCGAACCCGACACGAAGCCCAGTGAATGCGCCGGGTCCTGTCGCGATCGCGACCGCGGCGAGCTCTCGGATGCTGATATCCGCGCGATCGAGTAGATGGTGGATCTCCGAGAGGAGTGTCGTCGTGTGTGACCGTTCGGCTGGAAAGGATCGGGTCGAAAGCTTGCGGCCGTCATAGAGCGCGATGCCGCCTTGGCTGCTCGACGTGTCGATGCTCAAGATTGGCCGACTATCTGGGTTCGGGGGCAGTGCGCTGGCCATGCTCCGCCTATGTTCGAAGGACGTTTCGAGTCTGTCCACTCTGCGAGGGTCGACTCAGTCTACGCCAGCCTGGACTGGCGCCGGTGGCCACAATCGTTGATCCTCACCCGAGACCTGTTTAACGACACAAATGAGGTGCGTCAGGATGTTGTTGCGGCCTGTTGGCGAAAAAAAGGTCCACTGGCAGGAAATGCTACGGCATGAACTCCTAGCGGCGCTCGTGCAGGATCCGGTGGTCATCGTCCCGGTCGGATCGATCGAGCAGCACGGTCCGCATTGCCCGCAGGATGTGGATCTCAGCATTCCCTACCACCTAGCGATTCGAACGGCCGCGGCGATCGATGAATTTCCGGTTATCGTTGCTCCCCCAGTCGGCCTGGGATTCACCCACTACAACATGGGAGAGGTCGGGACAATCACGCTCTCGCTGGAGACCTTTATCGGCGTTCTGTGTGACGTCTCCCGCTCGCTCTGGGCGAATGGCTTCCACCGGCTGATCCTCCTCAATGGCCATGGCGGTAATGAGCAGCCAACCTGGGCAGCGGCGATGAAGCTGGCAGAAGAGGATGTGTGGCCCGTGGCACTGACGTATTGGAACATGGCGCCGGAAGAGCTGCAGGAATGGAGCGAGGCTGACGAAGGTAGCATCGGGCACGGAGGCGAGTGGGAGACGAGTTTGCAACTTTATCTGCGACCAGATCTCATCGACATGTCGCGCGCGGTCAAGGACGAGTGGCGTCTCAAATTCGGCCCCGAGGTCGGTCGCTATGCAACGTTTCCCGAGCGACGCCGCGAGATGGCGCACGGAGTGATGGGTGATCCATTTGTGGCATCGGCCGCGAAAGGGGAGCGGTTCTTCACCATTCTCCTCGAGCGACTCGTTGCTCTCTGTCGTGAGTACCACCAGATCGACCCACCGAAATACCGCGAATTCGGGAGCCATTGCCCGTAGGTGAGGCAGTGAGTCACTCGGGATTTGAGCGAAACTGAGAACGGATACTCTCGAACCGATGTCTCGATATTTCGTCGTCCGGGATCGCGTTGAAGCGCAAGCGACGGCTACCGGACCCTACGGTCTCGATCTCGACCAGAAAAAAACGTTCGGGCAGTGCCGTGGAGGCCCGCTCGGGCCACTCTACTAGCGTGATGCCGTCCGAAGGCGCCATGAAGTCATCGAACCCGATCGAAGCGAGTTCATCCTCCACGCGGAGTCGGTAGAGGTCGAGGTGATAAAGGCGCGGCACCTCGGCTGCGCTCCCGGTGTCGTACTCATTGACAAGCGAGAACGAGGGGCTCGACACGACGTCCTCGATGCCAAGAGCTGAGGCAATCCCTTTTGCCAGTGTGGTCTTGCCTGCGCCAAGATCACCATGGAGCAACACTACATCACCTTCTCGAAGGCAACCGGCCAGGGCTTCCCCAATTGCCGCGGTCTCGGCTGGACTCTGGCTCACGACCTCCAGCGCGGATTCAGTCACGGGGAAAGCGGGCGCGTTGCCGCCAGATTCAGGCGCCAATAGTCGAGCGTGAACGGAGGGTCGTCGCCCGCAGCCAGAGTCGTAATTTTCGCCATGAACGCACGACGGTGCGCTTCACCGGCAAGCGCGTCCAAGTGCGCGCGGAGCACAACGGACTGGGTGAACTCGCTAAACGCCCGCGCATCCGGGAATGTCGTAGAAGCTGGTTCAAGACTGGTATTGATATCGGTGAATCCGACTGCGGCGAGTCGTTGCGACGTCTCCTCCGGAGTTGCGAACTCCCACGGATTCGTCCAGCCAACAGCGTGTGCGCGGAAATCAGGTGATTCGAGTAGGGACTCAGCGCGCCGTCGCAGCCGGGCGATGTTTGGCCCACCACCGCACTGCGCTACAAGACGGCCACCCGGTTTGAGACAGGCGAAGAGCGTCCGAAAGAGTCGGGGATGATCCAGTACCCAGTGAAACGTCGCAGTGCTGAAGATCGCATCAACCGGTTCGGGAAGCTCGAGGTCCTGAACATCGGCGTGCAGGAAAGAGATGCGATCACCGAAGCGCGGAACCAAATGGACAGCAGCTTCCGCCAGCATGTTCGTCGATTGGTCTACAGCGATGACGCGCCCGCGAGGGAGGCGCTCGAGTAGGTCTGCAGTGAGACGGCCAGTGCCGCAGCCCGCATCGACTACCGTCTCGTCTCCTGTCAGGGTGAGTCGCTCCAGGACCTTGCTGCCCCATGTGACTTGCGGGGAAGAGACGCGGTGATAGATCTCTGCGTCCCACTCTTCAGGCAGATCCCACGGTGCGCGCATCATGGCTATGGCGGGCCGCTGGTTGGCGGCACGATTGCAGCGTTCTGAGCGGGTGACAGCGAGACAGAGGGAGCCCATTGCGGAGGTGAGATGAACGGGGGGCTAGCATCAAATTCGAATCGGACGCTGGAGACGACCGGTTCATCAGCTGTCAGGTCGACGACCGTACTCGACGTGTCGGCATCCCAGGGGGCAAGGAGAAGTGCCTGACCGTCGGGACTCCAGGTCATTTCACCGGAGAGGGCAGCATCGGCCTCCAATTCGTGCTGAGTGCCAGAGGAGTCGGCAACGACGATGGACGTCTCTTGGGAGGTGAAGGCGAATCTCGTTCCATCCGGGGACCAGACCGGCATCGTCGGGCGCTCGTCGATGCCGGCGAATAGATCGATCTGCCCAGTGACTCGATTGAGCACCCGGATAGACGTCGATGGAGGCTCGTACCAGGTCTGACCGAAGAGACTGTACAAGAGCAATTCATCGCCACTTGGCGACCAGACAACACTCCACACGTCGCGTACGGCGCCATTGGACACATTCTCAAATACATCGTTCCCGGCTTGTCCCAGGTCCGCAATCATGACATCACCAGGCGCGTGCTGAGGACGTTCCCCGAGTCCCTGGTGCTTGACGATGAAGGCGATCTCAGTGCCGTCAGGTGACCATGACGGATTGAAAGCCAGTGGGTATTCGGACCCCGTCAGATCGGTCTCCTCACCCGTCTCGACGTCGAGCACGCGCACACTGATCGCTCCGGACTCGTAGATCGGGTCGTAGCCGGCGAAGCTCGTATAGGCAATCCGGGTGCCGTCGGGACTCCACGAAGGAGGGGCGTGGGCTGAGACGCCGTCGACCAAGCGCTCGGGAGTCGATCCGTCGACGGCGATGCGGTAGAGAGAGACATTGCCCATCGGGTCCTCAGGATCAGGCGCCAGGAACGCGATCTGCGAACGGTCCGGATTCCACACCGGCCAAATGACGTGGACCGCGTCGGTAAGCTGCCGAGGCTCGCTCCCATCAGGCGCTACCAACCAGAGGGCGCGGTCGTTTCCGAGGACGACGGGGCCGTGCTCGCGTTGCAGCAGCCCCAATCGGACGCGCGAGCTGTCATCGGTGGGGTCGAGTGCGACCAAGTTTCGCAGCGTGCGCTCCGCGACCGGCCAGTCGCGCGTGGTCTCGGCGGCATCGACATCGCGCCGCAGCTCTGCTGCGAGGAGACGCCGCGCGTCCTCTAGGCGAGTGACCGTATCCCGGAGAGCGGGCGCCTGCTCCGCAACCGGCGCCAACAATTCGACTGCGGCTGCATAGTCCCCGCGTTCGATCGCCTGGATTCCATCGAGATACCCGGCCTCAAGCGGTTCGAGGCGAGTCTCGATCTCATCGGCTCGCTCGGCAGCGTCTCGATAGCCGATGATGGCCATGAACCCTTCGCGCGCCGCCACGATATCTCCTTCCCTGGCGGCGTCCTGGGCGGTGGCGTAGGCTGATGCTAGCCACTGCTCCTGGGCGGTGTGACGCTGTATGAGCCCGGCAGCGATGGCAAAAAGCAGCAGGACGGGCGCGAGGTAGAGCAGTCGAATGAGGATGGATCGCTTTACCGGAGCATCCCCTGGTAACCGCGGCGCGGGCACCGCCATGGCCGGCGCGTGCCTCGCGCCACATGTAGGACACGATTGATTGCTCGTGGCAATTGGTGAAGCGCAGGCGGTACAGAATGTCATCATGCGCCTCTGCGACCTTCCAGGCTGCGCCCGGCTGCGGCGGACTTGCCAGTGGAATCGTAATTGATCGCGGGAGACTCGTCTGCCTGGTGTTCTCCAAACGAGAAGACGGTGTACAGGGCGTCGCCCGTGAATAATGGACCGCGGCCCGGACGGCACGTTCTGGCGATGGCGATCCTCGCCGCGCCGTTTATTGCTTGGCTGTTTGGGCCTGAGGCGGCGCTCATCGTGATGGCCCTGGCACTCGGCGCGGGATCGTACCTGCTCGCTGGAGCGCTCGACGCCACTCCCGGGCACATTCGTCGCTGGCTGCGACTTGGGATCGGCGCAAACCTGATGCTCGCCGCCGCGTGCCTGGCACTCGCTATTTGGCTCTTCGCGCGCTAGGGCGACGCCTGGCGACCGCTACGGCGCGGGCGTGATGGTCCTGATTTCGCGGGTGCCGGAGTGGACTCGTCCGGCGCCTTGCGGGGCTCTCCCTTTCGGCCCTTCTTCGGCCGAGGAGCATGTCCATCGGATGTGATCGCCGATTGGCGAGCCGGTTCTTTCGCTCGCTTCTTGTCGCGTGGACCGTTGGCTGTCGGCGCCGGCTCAGCGCTGGCTGGCGTTACTTTCGCTCGCCGTGGCGACGCGGCCCGGGGTGCGGTTTTGGCGGCCTCAAGTTCGGAACGGGCGATCTCCGGAAGCTCGATCGGAGCGAAGCCAAGGGCTAACGAGTGTTCGACAATGTCGCGGCGCAGGAGTGACTCCGCTTGCTGCAATCGGGCTCGTAGCGGGTGCTCCGGTTTGACGCTGACGAGCATCTCCCAAACCTGGCGCATCAAGTCGATCGTCTTGTTGAACGTCATGACCAGGTCGCCTTCAGACAGCTCGATTTGCGCGCTGATTTCGGCCATGGTGGCGCCCCGCGACCACGCGCGGGCAGCGCCATAGAAATTGGGGTTGTGTCCCTCGGAGATGGCAAGTCCTTCGCCGCGCTCTTCGCTCAGCACCGCGTGCTCGACGTCCTCGATACGTCGACGAGCGAGAACGAGCCGGTCAGGCAGGACGAAGCGGTTGCCATAGCGGAACTCGCGGTCGAATGAGAACCAGGAGAAGAGCTCGGCCAGATCTTCCGGGGGCAGATTGTCAAGGACTCCACGGTCCACCAGCTCACAAAGGATCAGACCGTCATTGTCGAAAACCTCAGCAAGCATATCGGCCTTCTCGGTTGGATAGCCCCGATGCAGATAGCCGAACCGATGAAGGACATTGCGGATGCCGCGGATGACGTTCCGGAGTCGCTCCTCTTCGAGGTCTATCTCCCGGCCGAGCTCTTCTTCGAGAGCGCGTCGGTCTTTGTCGAGACGGTCGACCTGCGCCAGATAGTCGCGATGCTCGTTGCGCCGTGGGCATTCGTGGCATGGGTGACTCTGGCGTTCTTCCCACAGCGAGTGCGCTTGCGACGTTGCCTCAGCCACGTCAGCATCCAGGGCCAGGATGCGGGAGGCAGCGCGTTGATCTTCGATCGCACGGTGTTCAGCCGCCATAGCATCGAGGTCGGGCAAGCCCAGAGAATCAACGAGCTTCCAGAGACTGCTGAGGCGTCGCTTGCCGCCGAGCGCTACACCGTCAGTGACGTCGTCCGGTGGGTTCTGAAATTCAACCGGCAGCTCGATGCGCTTTTCAGTGAGATGATCGATCTGGCGGTACTCGGTCAATAACTTGATGGTGCCATCGCGGAAGAGAAATCGGCCGACGCCACCCTGCGAGCCTTTGCCGAGCAA
>Ga0126307_10002989_pt1 | contig 11504 bp, 8 predicted proteins | sample Plot28_FD_89955 | JGI IMG/M metagenome (GOLD analysis project Ga0126307, IMG submission 89955) | Serpentine soil microbial communities from UC McLaughlin Reserve, CA, USA - Plot28 | ecosystem: Environmental > Terrestrial > Soil > Grasslands | place: USA: UC McLaughlin Reserve, Lake County...
ACCTCCACGCCCACGGCCTGCTTGCCCGGGATGGGGGCCAGGATGCGGATATCGGAGGCGGCGAGCGCGTAGGCCAGGTCGTCCTTGAGCTGGGCGACCTTGCCGACCTTGATGCCCGGGGCGAGGCGCAGCTCGTAGCGCGTGATGTGCGGGCCGGCGACCATGCCGATGACGCGCGCCTCGACCCCGAAGTGGCCGAGCGCCTCCATCAGCGCGGCGGCGACCTTCTCCTGGCCCGCGGTGTCGGGGCGCGCGGCGTCGCCGGACGAGCGCTTGAGGAAGCCGGGCTCGGGCACCGTCCACTCGAAGTCCGGCGACTCGGTGACCGACGGGCGGAAGCGGCCCTGGGGCGTGAGGTCCTCCGGGTCTGGATCCGTGTGGCTGCGGGTCACGCCCTCCTCGTCGGTCTCCGGGTCCTCGGCGAGGCGCGGCGGCTCCTCGGGCTCGGGGGCTTCCGGCTCCGGCTCGGGCTCGTCCCAGAACGGCTCCGGCGCCTCCCACTCGTCCGGCTCGGGCCCGCGGCTGACGCGCGGCTCGGCGCCGACCTCGATCGTCGCGAGCTCCTCCGTGGGCGCGGACCGGCGCTTCTTCGTGACCTCGTGGCGCAGCACGCGCGTGCTGGTGGCCACCGAGTCGTGCGTCGCCTTGACGACGCCGGCGATCGACGCGCCGGTGAGCAGCAGCACGCCGGCGACGAACAGGAAGATCGCGACGATGTGCGCGCCCAGCGCGCCGAGCAGCGTCGAGATCGCCCAGTAGAGCCCCTCCCCCACCACGCCGCCCCGTGGACGCACCCAGTCGGCGTCCCAGGCCACCCGCGCGGCGCCCGGGCCGAGGCCGAGCGTCCCCGCCGCGAGCCCGAGCGTGAGCGCGATCAGCAGGCACAGCGCGCCCGCTCGGAACGGCCGCACGGCGGGCAGGATCGGGCGCAGGACGAGGATCGCTCCCGTCGCCATCAGCGCGACCGGCACGCCGTAGTGCGCGGCGCCCAGCGCGCGGCGCAGCCCGTCGACGGCCCAGCCGCCGGCCTGACCGCCGTCCCAGCGCAGGTAGATCAGGAAGGCGAGGAAGACGGCGGCGGCGACGAGCCCGAGGCCGATCAGGTCGAGCTGGCGCTGCTCGAGCCGGGGCATGCGCCAGCGCGCCGCGGGCGCGGCGCGGCGGGCTCGGGCACGGGTCTTGCGCTGCGGCATCTCGCGGCGAGGTCTTCGACGCGGCCGTCGCGATCCCCTGCTGTAGAGTCCGGCCCGCGCCGGAGGGCGCACCCGGTCCGCGGGAAGGGCTGAGCCCACCTTCGTCGGTCGCAGCTGCTCTGAGCATCGGACCCTCTTCTGACGCCCGCCGCGGACACGGGTGAACCGGAGGAGGCCGGCATGAACCTGGAGCAGCTACGCAAGCAGGCGAAGGAGCTCGTGCGCGCGGCGCGCGGCGGCGACCCCGAGGCGGTCCGGCGGTTCGCCGACCTGCCCGTGCGGCTGGCGAGCGCGCAGCTCGTGCTCGCGCGCGAGCACGGGCACGACAGCTGGCCGGCGCTCGTCCACGCGCTCGACGCGTCGGTGGAGACGTTCGTCGTCGCGGCGACGTCGGCGCGCTGCGAGCGCGCGGCGGCTGCTCGCCGCCCGGCCGGAGATCGAGCGCGACCCGTGGGCGGCGCTCGTCCTCGGCCGCGGCTGGGACGGCGACGCCAGCGCGCCCGGCGGCCCGCGCGGCTGGGCGCCGATCCTCTACGTCGCGCACTCCTGCTTCGCCTCCGCCGGGCTCGCGCGCGAGCTGCTGGCGCGCGGCGCCGACCCGAACGCCACGTTCACGAACGAGTACGGCGAGATGTCGGCGGTCTACGGCGCCGCCGGCGTCGTCCACGACCCCGAGCTCACGCGCGTGCTGCTCGAGGCCGGCGCCGACCCGGACGACGGCGAGTCGCTCTACCACGCGACCGAGGCCGAGGACCCGGCCTGCCTGCGGACGCTGCTCGAGCACGGCGCGAACCCGCGCGGCACGAACGCCCTCGCCCACGCCATCGACGACGACCGCCGCGAGCACGTGCGGCTGCTGCTCGAGGCGGGCGCCGACGCCAACGAGGGCGCGCTGCTCGTCCACGCCGTGCGCCGGGAGTGCGGGCCCGAGATGCTGCGGCTGCTCGCCGCCCACGGCGCCGGGCTCGACCGGCGCGGCGGCGAGTGGTCGACCGCGCCGGAGGAGTACCGGACCGCGTACCAAAACGCCGTGCTGCGCGGCCGCGACGACCTGGCGCGCGTGCTGGAGGAGCTCGGCGCCTCGACCGACGTGCCGGCGGAGGACCGCGCCGTCGCGGCGCTCGCACGCGGCGAGCGGCCGGACGCGCCGCTGCCGGAGCGCCCCGGCCCGGACGCCCAGGAGGTGCTCATCCTCGCGGCGCTGCGGGGCAGGCTCGACGCGGTGGTCGATGCGGTCGGGCCGCGCTTCTTCGGCCACGTCGGCGGCGGGCCGCCCGGCACGCTGCTGCACCACGCCTGCTGGGTCGGCGACCCCGCGGCCGTGCGGCGGCTGCTGGAGCGGGGCGCCGACCCGGTGGCCCGCTCGGGCGCGGAGTTCGACACGCCGATCGCCTGGGCGGCGCTCGGATCGCAGTACCACGCGATTCCCGGGCGCGACTACGTCGGCGTCGTCGAGGCGCTGCTGGAGGCCGGCGCGGAGCTCGAGCCGCGCTTCGTGGACGTCGCGGAGGGGCCGCTCGCGGACTGGCTCGGGTCACGGGCCTAAGGCGGCGCTCAAGATTCCCGCTGCTGGGCGGATCCCGACGTACCATCGGACCTGTCGTGCAAGCGCCCGCCCGCCCCGTCCGTGTCCTCGTCGTCGAGGACGACGAGGACATCGCCCAGGTCCTGCAGCGCTCGCTGCGGCTGGAGGGCTACGAGGTCAAGCTCGCGGCCGACGGCGTGGAGGCGCTCGACGAGACCCACGCCTTCCTCCCCGACGTCGTGATCCTCGACCTCGGGCTGCCGCGGCTGGACGGCATCGACGTCGCCCGCCGGCTGCGCGAGGGCGGCGAGGAGGTGCCGATCCTCATGCTGACGGCGCGGGACGCGCTGGAGTCGCGGGTGGAGGGGCTCGACGTCGGCGCCGACGACTATCTGGTGAAGCCGTTCGAGCGCCAGGAGCTGCTGGCGAGGCTGCGCGCGCTGCTGCGGCGGCGGCCGCCGCGCGGCATGGCACCGCTGCGGGCGGGCGACCTCATCCTGAACCCGGACACCCACGAGGTGTTCCGCGGCGACCGGCGGATCGACCTCACGCAGCGCGAGTTCGAGCTGCTCGAGTACCTCATGCGCAACGAGCGGCTGGTCATCTCCCGGCAGAAGCTGCTCGACGAGGTCTGGGGCTATGACCCGTTCTCGATCACGAACACGATCGAGGTCTTCGTGTCCAACCTGAGAAGGAAGCTGGAAGCCGATGGCGAGCCGCGGCTCCTCCATACGGTCCGCGGCGCGGGCTACGTCCTCCGCGTATAGGCGGCTGCCCATCCGCTGGCGGCTCGCCGGCGGCTCCGCGGCGCTGACGCTCGTGATCCTGTGCGGCTTCGCGGCGATCGTCGGCGTGCTCACGACGCGGCAGATCCGCGAGGACTTCAACGTCGAGGTGTCCAAGGCGGCGGACACGCTGTCGCAGCAGCTGCAGTTCCGGATCGAGGTCGACGAGAACCTCAACCGCACGGTCAAGCCCTACCGCGGGCCGAAGCTCAAGGACTTCGCGGCGACGCAGCGCGCGGCCATCCGCGTGGTCACCGTCACGGACCTCGAGGCGGAGGCCACGGAGGGCGCGCCCGACTTCGGGCCGCCGATCCCGGGGGCGAGCGAGGTGAACGGCTGGCGCGTCGAGACGCGGCCGGTCGACGTCATCGGCGTGGCCGACACGCTGTGGGTGCAGTACGGGCGGCGGCTCTCCGAGGTCGACGCGACCGCCAACCGCGTGAAGGTGTTCCTGGCCTTCGGCGTGCTGGGAGGCGCGCTGCTCGCCCTGCTCGCCGGCTTGGCGACCGCGCGGCGCGCGATGGAGCCGATCGCCGAGCTGGCCGCGGCGGCGCGGCGGATCGAGCGCACGCGCGACACGTCGCAGCGCGTGCCGCATCCGCAGTCCGAGGACGAGGTGGCGGAGCTCGCGCGGACGCTCGACTCCATGCTCCAGTCGCTGGACGCGGCGCGGGCGGAGACCGAGGGCGCGCTGTTGCGCCAGCGCGAGTTCGTGGCCGACGCCTCGCACGAGCTGCGCACGCCGCTGACCTCGGTGCTGGCCAACCTGGAGCTCCTCGAGGAGGTGCTCGACGGCGAGCAGCGCGAGGCGGCCGCGTCGGCCCTGCGGTCCTCGCTGCGGATGCGCCGGCTGGTGGCCGACCTGCTGCTCCTGGCGCGGGCCGACGCCGGGCGCGTGGCGCCGCACCGGCCGGTGGACGTGGCCGAGGTGGTCACCGAGGTCGCCGCCGAGCTCGAGCCCGTCGCCGGCGACCACCCGCTCTCGATCGCCGCCGAGCCGGGCGCCGAGGTCGAGGGCGTGCGCGACGAGCTGCACCGGCTCGTGCTCAACCTGATGGAGAACGCGCTCCGGCACACCGATCCGGGGACGGCGGTGGAAGCCACCGTGGAGCGGCGCAACGGCGACGTGGTCGTGTCGGTCGAGGACGACGGCCCCGGGATCGCGCCCGAGCTGCGCGACAAGGTCTTCGAGCGCTTCTACCGCGGCGCGGGCGACCGCTCGGGTTCCTCCGGGCTGGGGCTCTCGATCGTGCGCGCCGTCGCGGAGTCCCACCACGGCTCCGTGCGGCTGGAGGAGCCGCTCGACGGGCGTGGCGCGCGTTTCGTCGTGCGCCTCCCGGCGCGCGATCACACCACTACGGTCAGTGACGTGACGACTCGCGCGAAGCCGAGCGCGCGGTAGAGCGCCTCGGCGCGGTTGCCGACGGTGACCGCGAGGCCGAGGGTGGCGAGGCCGTCCCGCGCCGCGAGCGCGAGCGCCCGCTCGAGCAGTGCGCGGCCCGTTCCGGCGGGCGCGCGGTCGCGGTGACGGAACAGCTCGGCGATCCACGGGCCGCCGAACGGCGGGTCCCCGGGAGCGTCGGCGACGAGGATCGCGCCCACCACTTCGCCCGTCGATTCGTCGATGGCGAGGCCGCTGCAGCGGAGGATCGGGCCGACCATCTCCCCCCTCGCGATCGAGCGCAGATCCGCGGCGAGGTCGAGCGGCGCGTCGAGGTGCCGGAGGTCCGGGTGGTCCGGCGGGTAGGCCGAGCGGTATCCGGGCAGGAGCTCGTCCGCCGGCCGGTCCACGGGTGTGAGCGCCACCCCGTCGGGGGCCCGCCAGGCGCCGGGATCCCGCTTCCCGGGCGGGTTCGCCGAGTAGACGGACGCATGCCGCTGCGGCTTGCCGCCGGCCTCGATCAGCGCCCGCCCGAGCGCCTCGTCGCCGGCCACGCGGACACCGCGCAGCTCCTCTCGGACGAGCGGCACGACGTCGTCGAGGTTCACGCCCGACTCGAGTTCGAACAGGTCTGCGATCCGGCCGTCACGCGTCCGCTCGACGAACCGCGCGAGCGGCTTCCCACCCTTGTCCACCAGGACGCGGCCATCCGCCCGCGCCGCGTCCTCCACCACCGCCACCGGGCCAGCGTAGCCCCGTCTGACCGCTCGGGGGTTGCACGATCTCCTGCGCCGCGCTACCACGTGTACCGCGACCCCACACGCGGCGTGGCAGCGCCGCGGGTCGCGTTTCGTGACACCGGCTCGCCCCTGCCTAAACGGCAGGGGCGTCCGGAATGGACGCATGTTCTATACGTCCGCTGAACCCCGGCCAATAGGTTGCGACCCGTCACGGAGCGCAACTCGATCCCGAGGCGGTGGCAGCCGCAACGGGCGAATGGCACAGGGGGAATTCATGGGCTGGCGTGCCTAAGGCAGACCACTTACGAGAACGAGCGCACAGCGCTCGTTTCTCGTTAAGTCCTTCGGCCGAGCCGATCGGCCGCTTTATAAGACACCTGTCTAGGCGACGGCTGCCCTGGGCCGCGCGTAGTCGCTGACCCGCTTCTCGAACGCCAGCTCCCGCTCGAAGTCGATCTCGTCGGTGTGCCGGAACTCCACGCGCCGCTCGAGGATCATGGCCGTGAAGTTCTCGACGACGCCCGGGTCGAGCTGGGTTCCGGCCACGCGCTTGAGCTCGGCCAGCGCCGCCTCCGAGCTCACCGGCCGGCGGTAGGAGTCGCGTGAGGTCATGACGTCGTAGGTGTCGGCGGCGGCGATGATGCGGGCGCCGATCGGGATGTCGGCGCCGCAGATCCCGAGCGGGTAGCCGCCGCCCCCGAACCGTTCGTGGTGGGCGTGGACGATCTCGGCGATCGGCCCGTAGCCCTCGATGCGGCCCAGGAGCCTCGCACCCTGCTCTGGATGGAGCTTGACGATCTCCCATTCTTCGTCGGTGAGCTTGCGGTCGGCGAACAGGATCGAGTCGGGGAAGATGAACTTGCCGATGTCGTGGAGCAGTGCGGCGGTGTGGATCAGCTCCTGGTCCCACGCTGGGAGGTCCATCATGCGGGCCACCTCCCGCGCGTAGCGCGCGACGGCCGCCGAGTGGCGGGCCGTCATCGCGTCGCGCATGGAGAGGGTCTGCAGCACGGTGCTCAGCAGGCCGACCTGCAATGACGCCAGCTCGCGCGTCCGGCGTTCGAGCTCCTCCCCGCGCTCGTGGGCCTGCACGACCGCGCCGAGGAGGTACTGGAAGACGAATACGACGACGGCGAGCAGGCCAACCGCACCGACGCCGATGCGCCCGTAGCTGAACGCGACGCCCGCGGTCAGGAGACCGGTGGCGAACTCCGACGGCAGCACCGGCATGAACGCGTACCGGACGCTGGCTCCCAGCGGCGCGCCGTCGAGGACCTTGACGGTGACCGCAGCCATCAGGAAGTTGAGGATGTTCGTGACCATGAAGATCACGAGCACGAGACCGGCGAAAGCGAGGGCGTCCGTACTGCCCGGCTGGACTTCGCCGGCGACCGACTCGATGACGACGCTGCCGACGAGCGGGAAGGTGGCGAACGCGGCGATGTTCGCGAGCGTGCGGTCGAACGGGCGGCGGGCGACGAGGGCGTCGACGAGCGTGCAGCCGGCGCCGATGAACACAGCGGGCGCAGGACCGAGCAGCGCCATGGCCAGCACGATCGCCAGGAACGAACCGGAGATGCGCAGGCCGCGCACCTCGACCGTCAGGCGGTCGCTGCCGACCGCGAGGGCGAAGAGGAGGACGACGAGGTCGGCGGGTTCCCAGTCGCGGCTCTCGCTTGTCAGGACAGCCAGCGCTGTGACGGCGCAGATGACCGCCGCCGCCCCGCCAATGAGCCCCTGGCGTCTCGTCACGACTCTCACCTAGTCGGCAGGTTCGGGGTCTGACTTAATCGCGCAAGCGCCTGCAGTGACCGGACATCCGTCCGCAAAACCGGCGCGAGAGTGTTGTCAATAGGATGGGCGCGGTGAGGGGGCGCCTGGCACCGCTTGCGGTCAAACCGTTCGGTCGCCTCCTCGCGTCGTACACGCTCAACGACTTCGGCGACAGCATCGGGATCGTCGCGCTGGCGATCCTGGTCTACGACCGCACCGGCGACGTGGCCCCCACGGCGGCGTTCTTCATCGCCGCGAAGTTCCTCCCGGCGCTCATCGCGCCGGCGCTGATCGCGCGGGCCGACCAGCTGCCGCTGCGCCGCAGCCTCCCCGGCCTCTACGCGCTCGAGGCGGCGGTGTTCGTGGCGCTCGCGGAGATCGCCGACGGGGACTTCGTGCTCGCGCTGGTGCTCGTCCTCGGCCTCGTCGACGGCACCCTGGCCATCACCGGCCGCGGGCTCACCCGGGGCGCCGTCGCGGCGGTCCTCCAGCCCGCCGGGATGCTCAAGGAGGGCAACGCGCTGATGAACGTCGGCTTCGCGCTGTCGTCGGTGCTCGGCGCGGCCGTCGCGGGCCTGCTCATCACGGAGGTCGGCCTCGGGACCGCGCTGTACCTCGACGCCGCGTCGTTCCTGGCCATCGCCGTGCTGCTGGCCGCCACACGGAACCTGCCGGACGTCCACGTACGACGCGAGGCCTGGCGCGAGCGGTTCGGCAAGGGCATGCAGTTCGTGCGGCGCCAGCCGCTGATCCGCATGCTGCTGGTGGGCGAAGCGGTGGCGCTCGTGCTCTTCACGATCATCGTGCCGATCGAGGTCATCTACGCGAAGGAGAGCCTCGAGACGACGAATGCCGGGTTCGGCGTGCTGCTGGCGTCGTGGGGCGCCGGCATCGTCGTCGGGAGCCTGATCTACCTGGCCGTGAAGCAGCGGTCGACCGTCGTGCTCATCGCGCTCGCGACGGCGGCGATCGGGGTGGCGTACCTCGGGATGGCGACGGCGGAGACGCTGCTCGCCGCGTGCGTGTTCTCAGTCGTCGGCGGCGCCGGCAACGGGATCCAGTGGATCGCGGTGGTGACCGCGCTGCAGGAGCACACGCCGGCCGACTATCAGGCGCGCGTCGTCGGGCTGCTGGAGTCGCTGGCGGCGGCGATGCCGGGCGTCGGGTACCTCCTCGGCGGCGCGCTCGCGGCGGCCGGGTCGCCGCGGACCGCGTATGCCGTCGCGGGCGCCGGCGTGCTCGTGCTCACGCTCGGCGCGCTCATGCTCCGGCCGCGGCTGCAGACGCGGCCGCTGCACGACGTCGCGCCCGGCGACATCCCGCCGCCGGTGCGCAGCGTCAGCTCCCGGCCGTGATCCCAGGCGCGGCTCACACCTCGACGACGACCGGCAGCACCATCGGGCGCCGCCGCAGGCGGTCGTAGATGAACGCCGCCAGGTCGTCGTGGAGGAACGACTCGAGCACGTCGATCTCGACGATCCGCTGCTCGGCCGCGCGGTCCAGCGAGTCCTCGACCGCCTCGCGCAGCTCGTCGATGAACCCGCTGTCGCCGTCGAGGAACGGCACGCCGCGGGCGAGGACCTCCGGGGCGACGACCGAGGAGCCGTCCTGCTCGGAGACCGTGGCCACGATGATGAAGATGCCGTCCGCCGAGAGCATGCGGCGGTCGCGCAGCGCGACGTCCGACACGTCGCCGATGTCGACGCCGTCGACGAAGACCATGCCGGCCGTCTCCTTCTCCCCCAGCCGCGCCCCGTGCTCGTCGATCTCGAGCGGCTGCCCGTTCTCGGTGCGGAAGATCGCCTCGCGCGGGATGCCCACGGACTCGGCGAGCTCGGCGTGCAGGAGCATCCGCTTGAAGTCACCGTGGACCGGCATGAAGTAGCGCGGCCGCGTGAGGTTGAGCATCATCTTGAGCTCCTCGGCGTAGCCGTGGCCCGAGGCGTGGATCGGCGCGTCGCGGGCGGTCACGACGTCGCAGCCGATCTGGTACAGGCGGTCGATCGTCTCGTTGACGGCGCGCTCGTTGCCGGGGATCGGCGTGGCCGAGAACACGACGGTGTCGCCGCGGCGCAGCTCGACGGCCGGGTGGTCGCGGAAGGCCATCCGGCGCAGCGCGGACAGCGGCTCGCCCTGGGAGCCCGTGGAGACGATGACGAGCTTGTCGTCGGCGAAGTGCTCGATCTCGCGCGGCGGGATGAGCTGCCCCTCGGGGACGGCGATGTGGCCCAGCGAGCGGCCGATGTTGACGTTCTTGCGCATCGACCGACCGACGAGCGCCACCTTGCGCCCGTGCGCCGCCGCGGCGTCGACCACCTGCTGCACGCGGTGGATGTTCGAGGCGAAGCACGTGACGACGATGCGTCCGGGGCAGTGCGAGAACAGCCGCTCGAGCTGCGGGCCGACGATCGACTCGCTGCCCGAGATGCCCGCCCGGTCGGCGTTGGTGGAGTCGCCGCAGAGGACGAGCAGGCCGTCGCGGCCGAGCTCCGCCAGGCGGGCCATGTCGGCGGGCGCCCCGCCCACCGGCGTCTGGTCGAACTTGTAGTCGCCGGTGAAGAGGACGGTCCCGAGCTCGCAGGTCAGCGCCACGCCCCCCGCGTCGGGGATCGAGTGCGTGAGGTGGATGCGCTCGATCTCGAACGGCCCCGCCCGGACGCGGTCGCCGATCGGCAGCACCTCGACCGGCACGTCGCGCAGCTTGTGCTCGTCCAGCTTGGACCGCGCCATGGCGACCGTGAGCTGGCCGCCGTACACGGTCGCGGTGTCCTGCCCCAGCTCCCGCAGGACCCACGGGAGCGCGCCGAGGTGGTCCTCGTGGCCGTGGGTGATGACGAAGGCCTCGATCGCCTCCTTGTGCTCGCGCAGGTACGTGAAGTCGGGCAGGACGAGGTCGATGCCCATCATCTCCGCCGTCGGGAACCGCAGGCCGCAATCCACGACGACGATCCGGCCGTCGTACTCGACGACCGTGAGGTTCTTGCCGATCTCGCCGACGCCCCCCAGCGGGAGGACGCGCAGGCGGCCGCTCACCCGGTCGGAACCCCTTGCAATAGGCCGTGGCGCTCCAGCGCTCCGCGGACCTGGGCGCGCTCGTCCTCGCCGCACTCCACGAGCGGCAGCCGCACCCCGCCCACGTCGTGGCCGAGCATCGCCAGCGCGGCCTTCACCGGCGCCGGGCTCGACGTGACGAACATCGCCGCGTAGACCTCCCGCAACCGCGCGTCGATCTCGGCCCGGGCGTCGGGCTCGTCGACGATGCGACGCATCTCCGGGCCGACGACGTGCGAGGCGACGCAGATGCCGCCGGCGCCGCCGATGTCCATGCAGCGGGCCAGGGCATCGTCGTTGCCGGCCAGGACGGCCATGCCGTCGATGAGCTGGAGCTCATCCGTGTTGGCCTGCTTGACCGCCTCGATGCCCTCGATCTGGGCCAGCTCGGCCAGCAGGTCGGGGCCCATGTTCGTCGCCGTGCGGCTCGGGATGTTGTAGACGACCACCGGCACGCCGTCGGAGGCGTGGGCGACCTCCTCGAAGTGGCGCACCACCCCACGCGGGCTCGGCTTGTTGTAGTAGGGCGTGACCGACAGGATCGCGTGCGCGCCGGCCTGCACGGCCTGCTCGGTGAGCTCGACCGCGTGACGGGTGTCGTTGGACCCCGCCCCGGCCACGATCGCCCTCTCGGAGCCCAGCTCGCGCACCATCAGGCCGATCAGCGAGAGCTGCTCGGCGTCGGTCAGGGTCGCCGACTCGCCCGTCGTCCCGCAGACGACGAGGCCGTGCGAGCCGTTCTCGAGCAGGTGGCGGCCGAGCGCGACGGCCTCCTCCTCGTTGACGCGCCCGTCGGGCCGGAACGGCGTGGCCATGGCCGTGAGGAGGCCTTCGTAGGGGCGCATCGCGTCAGCCGGCCAGCGGGTCGCCGCTGGACATGCCCGGGGCGCTGGGCGCCCGGGGCGGCGGCTTGGGCTCGTCCTCCTCGGTCCGCGGCACGCCGGGCGTCTCGTTCACGGGCGGCGTCTCCACGGGCGTCTCGTTCACGGGCGGCGTCTCCACGGGCGTCTCGTTCACGGGCGGCGTCTCCACGGGCGTCTCGTTCACGGGCGGCGT
>Ga0126307_10002990_pt1 | contig 11502 bp, 11 predicted proteins | sample Plot28_FD_89955 | JGI IMG/M metagenome (GOLD analysis project Ga0126307, IMG submission 89955) | Serpentine soil microbial communities from UC McLaughlin Reserve, CA, USA - Plot28 | ecosystem: Environmental > Terrestrial > Soil > Grasslands | place: USA: UC McLaughlin Reserve, Lake County...
CTCCGACCTGGCAGGCAACGAGTTATTCGATGGCGTCGGGTCTTACCGGAACCTCAATGGCGACGGGATCCAAAAGTGCCCGAACAACGCGGGCGACCTCGTTCTGCATGGAGCTGTGGCATCTGTATGGAGAGGTCGTCCTCAGTAGAGCGGGCTCGCAGTGGCTGTCGAAGTGATGAGGCGTCGAGTCTGAGGCCGTTCCCTAGGCTTACGAAGGGAAGGGCGGCAAGGAGTTCAGTCGAGCGCTCGCCGATGTCGGATTGTCTGCGACCGGCCAATCGCTAGCGAAGGGGACCTGCTGCGCCGATAGTATGGCCCCACGACGGCTGCAAGGACTACTCGAATCGCCGCACGGAAAACCCATCGCGGAACGCGTCTCATCGGTCTACCCCCAATAGGGCGGCTCTCACAAAGGGCTCAGCCCAACGGCCGGGCCCCGGTTGGCATTCCTGGGATCTAGGGGGACCCGAGCCGAGCGCCTCCTGCCAGTCCATTGCGTTCCCCGTTCAACGCGCGCCGGCGGGGCTCCGGCAATCACGGGAAGTAGGCGCCGGCCGTAACCTTCGGAATCTTGAGCTCGATCGTGCCAACCCTGGTGTCCCAACGCCGGGTCCGGTACCCGTTGCGATAGGTGATCCGTTCGTAGGGTGCGGCCCGATCTGCCCGGAGACCTCCGTCTCCATCACGGCCTGGGCGAGCACCTTGACACCCTCACGCAACGCGTCGACGTCATCTTGCTCGAGCAGCTTGCCGACGAACGACGTGATGTCCATCCCGGGGGTGGCCATCGTCCCTCCTCATCTGGCTTGACTCACACTTGTGCCGATGAGGATGGCGGTGGCCTTCTACGTCAGGAGGATTTCCACCCCGGTAGTCCACCCCGAATTCCCACCACTTCTCGGGACGTCAACGGAGGCCTACGAGCGCGAAGCAGCGTCTGCTCAGCGTTGGAGACCTCTCAAAGAGCGCGAGCCGCCGGGTCGGCTAGCTCCGGAAATGACGGCCACGCGGAACGATAGTCCGACGGCGTAGCCTCCTGCCATGCGTCCCGATGAGCTCGAGCGCCGGCCACGAAAGGCGCCTGGACGCCCTCGGCCTGCCCCCCGCGCCGAGCTGCTCTACGTCCTGATGCTCCCCGACTTCCAGCGAGCCGACCGGATCGGCTAGTACTGGGAATCCCGCCACTCGCGCCTTCGCCGAGCTGCTGATCGATTGCGGGGAGGACCGGACGCTTCGGGCGGTGCTCGTCGAGATGTTGCGAGACGCCGACCGCTAGAGCAGTTAACCGGGTCATTGGGCGCATCGGGAACCCGTGCCGCACCGCGAGCCGGCAGTCCCTGCGGGAAATCGCTTTGGTGCGGAAACGACCGGGCAGCGGGTCTCCAATTGTAGGTACGACCCCAGACAGGAAGGGGCGGGACCCGAAGGCCCCGCCCCTCCTCGGTACTGCTCGGCCTCTCTAGCAGAGGTTGCCGTTGTTGTAAAGGTCGAGCGTGTTCGCCAACTGGTTCGCCAGCGTCGCGTCAGCGGAGCTGAGCGGCAGGGTGTAGGTCTGCCCGTTCCAGTTGTACTTGACGAGCAGCGCCTGAGCGGCGTTGATCGCGTTGGTGGACTGCGTGCAGGTGCCCGCTCCACCGGTCACGTTCAACCTCGCAGCAAGCAACTGCGCCGCCATGTTGAAGAGCGGATCGCTCGCCTTCTTCGTCTTGCCGTCGATGGTCGTCTTGTTCAGCACGTTGACCGCTTTGACGCAGTCCGCCGTGGTCCCTGTCAGAGACAGGTTTCCGACCAACGTGGTACCGGCCTGAACCAGCGTCGCATCCAGAACCGCAGCCTGCCCACCGCTCGACTTCTTGCAGGAGGCGTGGTTCTTCCAGAACCCGATGGTCAACTGAGCGCCACCGGGCTGAGTGTTTGCCACCGCCACGACCTTCGCCTCGCCTGCGGTCAGCGTGAAGTCGGCGCAGACCCGCGAGTTGTCGAGGTCGATCGTCAGCGTGTACTGGCTCGCTCCACCGAGGTCACTGGTCCAACCCGGCCCGGGCAGCACCTCACAGATCGTGTAGGTGCCCGGCACCAGGTACCCATTCAACTGCACCGGCGTGTTGTTGGCCGTAACCGGTGCGGAGGCGATGAATTGGCCGACCGTGTCGTCGGTCGGGTTCAGCGGGTCGTTGTCGTTCGACAGTTCACGCAGTTCGAAGGTGAACGTCTGATTCGCCGACCCGTTGATCATCGTCTTCGACACCTTGATGGTGCCCCGCTGCCGGTCGTTGAAGGTGCAGGTCACCGTCTCACCGGGGTCCAGCTCGATGTTGGCAGCCGTCTCGGTGTCACCGATCGAGCTGAGACACGAGGTGTTCGTCAGGTCCCAACCGGCCGGGATGTTGACCTCCGCGACCGAATAGGTGCCCGGGACTAGCGGGCCCGAGTCCTTCGGAGTGTCCGCGTCCTTCAGGTTGAAGTTAGGACCGTAGGACGGATCGAACTCGAACGATTGCGTCGAGCCTGCCGGGTCGGTCACCTTGTCGATGATGATGTGACCGCGCTGGGTATTGGTGAACACACAGTCGTCGAACACCGCACCGTTAGCGGCCGGGTAGTCGACGTTGAACGAGCAGAACTCGTTGCCACCATTGCTGTCGAAGCCCTCTTGAGGCCTCTCAGCGATGTAGTAATGGCCCTCGGCCACCAGTTCCTCGGCGAACGGAGTGACGTTGGCATTGGTGGTAATGACGGTGTCGATCAACTCGTCACCGGCACTCGGGCCAGGCGTCCCGTCGTTGTCGAGGAACAGGTCGAACGTCCAACCCTTCTCCGACCCCGCCGGAACCGTGGCCTTCGCCACCGCTGCCGTTGCGTTGTGGAACGTGTTCGTAAACGTGGGACCATCCACGGTCGAACCGCCAGCACCCGTCGTCACCTGCTGGGACGGCTGGGCGTCGAACCCGCCCGTCACCGTCTCGTAGATGTCGTAGGTGGTGTTCGGCTTCAGTCCGGTGATGGTGCACGACTCGGCGGTCTCGGTCGCGGTGAACGTGACATCGCACGTCCCCTTGATGTTTGCCAGGACCGATGGGTCGGCACCTTCGAGGACAGCCACGAACGTGATCTTGATCGACTCGTTACCGGTCACCACGTTGGGGATCATCTTGTCGATCGCCACACTGGCTTCGAGGTCGTAGCAGAACTCGACGTGGCTGATGTCCCGAGGCGTCTCGCTGTCCTTGAACGGGGCATGGAGACGGGTGTCAGCCGTGTCCTCCGGCACGTACACGAACGAGTTGGCGTTGTCGCTGCCCTTCACGATGACAGCATCGACTCCGGTGCTAGTGGTAAACAGAGCAGACCAGTTGAAGAACTGGCCGTCGCTGTTCGAGATGGTCAGCGTGCCCGGCAGTCCCAGGTTGCCCGTGCCCGTCAATGTGCCGACACTTGGTGGATACGTGCCGTTGGCCGGGATGAGGCTGCCTGCTTCACCCTCGATCTTGAACCCGAACTCGTAACCGAGCGTCTGACAGCTCGGGTTCCCGTCCACCAGCGTCGGCACAATACCGTCGCCGCTGGGCGGTCCGGCGATGTCTTCTGCGCTAGCAGGCACCGCCGCCATGAGCAGGGATGCCAGCACCGCCAGCATCGCCGCAAGTGATACCTTCCTCATCTACTCCTCCTTGCTTGCTCCGGACGTACGGACTCAGGCTCCAGACGCTTCTCCTTTCGTGGTCTCCCCCTAATGGGACGGTTATCCGCCCCAGCCCTTCATCCAAGTCCCAAGGCCTTGCACCTGCGGTGGGTCTGGAATGTTCCGGTTCATGTGGGTCGGCCGCTGGCTGATCGCCGTAGGCGATCCGAACAAACAGCCGGTAATCGTCAGCCGCGATCTCGGCGAGGGAGCCACGCATAGGGAGTCCCGAGCCGAGCGTGTCCTGCGAGTCCACTGCGTTCCCCTTCACCTAGGACAGAAGCCACTGAACCGTAGGTGGTTGGGGGATGCCCTCGATATCGGTGGATACACTGGGAGTGTCGTCTTGACGACACAGTCAGGTCACCTGGCCGGCTCGGCCAGGTGATCTCTTGTGGCGACCTTAGGGATCGATCCCTGCCCGCTCGGCCAGGCGTCTTCGGTCGAGCACCATCACCTGACCGCGTGAGAGAGCGACCGTGCCCCGCTCTTCCTCCTGGCGCAACACATGGTTGGCGGTCGGTCGGGTCGTTGCGGCGAAGCTTGCGAGTTCGTCCTGGGTAAGCCGGACCGGCGACGGGGCGTCTTCCAGGGTTGCCATCGACAGCAGAGCCCGGAGCACCCGGAGTTCCGCCGGCACGTAGAGCATCTCGACCAACCTCTGCGTGGTGCTCTCGGCCTTTCCGATGACGGTGGCGATGAGCTCCTCGGCCAGTTTCGGCCGAACGCCGATGGCGGCGCGGAGCTGTTCCCGTTCCACGGTCAGCGTCACGCCGGGGGACAGTGCCGTGACCTCCGTCGTGCGACGCCGCTGGTTCGAGAAGACCGCGAACTCACCGAACACATCGCCGGGCGCCAGGATGTCAACGATCAGGACCGCTCCCGAAGGTGTGGACGACCTGATCGCGAACATCCCGTGTCGAACCAGGTGAAGCGAGTCCCCTGGATCGCCTTCGTGAAAGACGATGTCCCCTCTATCGAACGTTCGCTGGTTGGCGACGACGTGGCCGGTGTCCACGGCCGCCAGGACTTGTTGGAACAAGTGTTCGCCGCTCGTATGTGGTCTCCGAGTTTCGGCCTCGGGAGACATGACAGCCAGTTGCGTCAATGCTCAACTCTTTCGCTCGAACTCGGCAGGACCTCCTGCTACGGACCAGGCAATCGGCCATTCGGTCTACTTGGCAAGACGGCGAACCGTACGCCGGATGCAACCCTTGTGTCAACTCCGTTGACAAGTCAGGAGGGACCTAATATCGTTCCCTTGATATCCTTAATGTCCTTGATATCCTTAATGTCCTGGAGTTAATGTCCTGGAGTTTTGGTAATTCCATAATGCGCGCGTTGTGTTCGTTCTCTCCGTCCATCTCATTGACATAAGGCCTTCAAGGGAGCAGAATGCGCCCCTTCGAAGCCCTTTGGCAGACGGCTTAGCTGCGGCAAGGGGGAAGCATTAACCGATTTGGCTATATCGTCGGTTCTCCAAACCCGGGTACGGTGTGTAGATGCGGGTCCTGAAGTTCCCCCGTCGGCTCATCCGGCATCTCGAGACGCCTGATCTCCCTCTCGAGGCGCTCCAGTCCATTCGTCGTCTCCGGCGTTACCTGGATGAGCTGGAGGCCGCGTGCATCCTGAAGGCGCGGCAGCTGGGGGCCTCATCCGCGGACATCGGCGAGGCGCTCGGCATCACGCGGCAGGCCGTGTACAACCGGCTGCACGCACTTGAGCAGCGGGCCGAGACCGACCCGGAGTTTCTGATCCCGAATCTCGATACTGAGGAGATCCCCGACCTCGAAGCGACGCCGCCCACCGAGACCAAGCTCGACGCTCGATAGACTCGCCTCCTGATGGAGATCGCAGCGTTCCAGGACGTGTTGCGGCGTACCTACGTCGAGCGCGATATGGAGCGCGGGATCGACGGCACGTTCCGGTGGTTGACGGAAGAGGTCGGCGAGGTGGCTCGCGCGCTGCGCGGCGACGGTGACCTGGAGCACGAGTTCGGCGACGTGCTCGCGTGGGTCGGCTCCCTCGCGAACCTCGCCGGCGTCGATCTCGAACGGGCCTCGGCGCGGTACGCGAACGGCTGCCCGAAGTGCGGCGCGATCCCGTGCGGATGCGCGTTCGTTCGATGACGTCGTCGGACGTGATCATGCCGGGCGACGAGCACCGCGACGAGGTCGTCGGGCTGATGCGGGTCGCGTTCAACATGGGGGCGAGCTCCCTGGCCGAACGCGCGGCGTGGCTGCCGGTGGAGAAGATGCGATGCGTGCTCGAGGGCGATCGCATCGTCGCCGCGGCCGGCGCGAGGGACTTCCGACAGTGGTGGGGCGGGCGCGAGCTCGAGATGAGCGGGATCTGGGGCGTGGTCACGCTGCCCGAACACCGAGGCGGTGGCCTTGCGACGCGAGCCGTCACCGAGCTGCTCGACGCTGCGCGTGCGCGCGGTCAAACGCTGAGTGTCCTGTACCCCGCGACGCAGCGCCCGTACAGAGGAATGGGGTACGAGCTCGCCGGAACGATGACGCGCCACGCCGTCGCGCTCGACGACCTCCCGCGCGGCGCATCCGGGCCGCTGACGGTCGAGGAGTACACGCCCGAACGGGATCTCGACGCCGTGCGCGCGTGCTACCGCGCGTCGGTATCGAGCGACCCGGGGCCGATCGACTCCGACGAGGACGATTGGTGGCCGTCGCGGATCCTCGGGCGATGGTTCAGCGACGACGTGCAGCGGACGGTCGTGGCCCGCGGCGCTTCCGGGATCGAGGGCTACGCGTCGTTCACGTTCGGCTCCGATGCCAACGGGCCGCTCGAGTTCGAATACGCGATCAACTGCCGGCACCTCGTGGCGACCTCGGTGAGGGGGTGGGCGTCGCTGCTCTCGTACTTGCGCGGGTACCGCGGCCTGGGGCAGACGCTGCGGCTCACCGGTCCCCCTGCGCACCCGCTCGCGTTGCTGGTCGAGGAGCAACGGGTGCGGCCCGTGTGGTCGTTCCGGTGGATGCTGCGGCTACTCGACGTTCCGGCGGCGCTCTCGGGCCGGGGCTACCCGCCGGTGACCGAGGAACTCGTCCTGTCCGTGGAGGATGCCCTGTTCCCCGAGAACCGCGGGCCGTGGCGGGTCGTCGCGAAGGACGGGGAGGCGTCGGTCGAACCGGCTCCCGACGCCGGGCGTGTGCGGCCGATCCCGATCGGGACCCTCTCCTCGTTGTACAGCGGGTTCCTGTCGGCCCGGGACGCGGTGGCGTTCGGCTTGATTGACGAGGCGGCGGCACCGGGGTTGGCTCGGCTGTTCGGCGGACCGGCCCCCTGGATGCACGACTTCTTCTAGAGCTGCCGGCGAGGTAGGGCACGGCCGACGGGGCGATACCGAAAGAGGTATCACCCGCCGCGCACAAACTCACCGGGTCGATCAGACTTACGGTTCGACGATCTGTCTGACGGGACCCTCGGGCGATCGCCCGGGGTTTCGCGCACCCGGCGGCGTCCGGCTCGGTCGCACCGATCACGACGCGGGCCAAGGTTCAGCGGTCGACTACGCGCTCGGCGATCTGCACGGCGTTGAGAGCGGCGCCCTTTCGGAGGTTGTCGCCACACGCGAACAGCAGCAGCTCGTCGTAGTGGCCCTCGGGCTGGCGGATCCGGCCGACGAGCACGTCGTCGATCCCGGCGGCCTCGAGCGGGCTCGGATAGATCTCGTTTGCCGGATCGTCGCGGAGCTCAACACCCTCGGCGCCTGAGAGCGCCCCCCGTGCCTCGGCCACCGACACCGGCCGGTCGAACGTCGCATGCAGGCTCACGCTGTGGCCGACCGCCACCGGCACCCGGACGCACGTCGCCGAGATGTCGAGCTCGGGCAGCGACAGGATCCGCCTCGCCTCGCGCTGCACCTTGATCTCCTCGAACGTGAACCCGTTCCCCTCATCGAACACGTCGATCTTGGCGACGACGTTGTACGCGATCGTCTTGCCGATCACCTCCCCCACGGGCAGCGCGTCGAGATCGGGGTGCGCGAGGTCGTCCTCCATCCCGTGGAGCTTCTCGATCTGCTCGGCCAGCTCTCGGACGCCCTTCGCGCCGGCGCCCGAGACCGACTGGTACGAGGACAGGCTCACGGTTCGCAGGCCGGCGGCCCGGTGCAACGGCGTGAGCGCCATCAGCGCGGTGATGATCGTGCAGTTCGGCACCGCGTACACCTTTGCGCCGCGCTCGAGGGCTTCGGGGTTGACCTCGGGGATCACGAGCTCGGCCCACGGCTCCATCCGGAACGCGCTCGAGTTGTCGACCACGATCGTGCCGGCCTCGGCGGCCCCCGGCACCCAGGTCTGGGCGATCGCGCTCCCGCAGCTCGACAGGGCGAGGTCCACACCTTCGAGCGCCTCCGGCGTGAGCAGGCCGACGGTGTGCTCGCGGTCGCGGAACCGAAGGCGGGTGCCCGCGGTGCGCTCCGAGGCGAGCAGGACCAGCTCGTCCAGCGGGACGTCGCGCTCCTCGAGGATCCCGAGCATCGTTCGGCCGACCGCACCGGTTGCACCCACGATCGCGACACGCATGCCGCTCATGGTACCGGCGGACCTGGCGTGACCCTGCCCGCCGGGGGTACGTTCGAAGCGTCGAGTGGCTGAGGAGGTTTAGCGATGGGAGACATGGACGTGGTCGAGGAGCTCGAGACGCGGGCCAGCCATCACCACGAGGCGGCGGTGCACGATCACAAGCACTTCCACGTGACCCACTACCTGCATCGAGGGGAGAACTGGGGCCACCTGCTGTCCACCCACGTGCACGAGCACAACCATCCCGAGCTGGAGCACGTGCACATCCCGCATGAGGACGTCGAGAAGGAGCACCGGCGCGAGGGACACATCCACGACCACGCCCGGCCCGCCGACTCCCCCGCCTGAGCCGCCTGGGCAATCCGACCGCCGTAGCATCGGACACGTGCCGAACGAGCCGCAAACACCCTCATCCTCGCCCGAGACCAGCCTGAGCTATCGGGGCGAGCTCGTCCGCCTGGCCGCGATCGACCCCGAGGCGGACGCGGAGACCTTCGCCGCGTGGTTCGACGACCCGGTGAGCACGCGGCTGGCGGGGTTCCGGCCGGTGTGGCCGATGAACCGGGCGAGCGCGCAGGAGAGGCTCGAGGAGTGGGTGAAGGCGTCTCCCGGCGCGATCAACTTCGCGGCGCGCACGATCGCCGACGACCGCCTCGTCGGCGGCATCGGACTCATGGACATCAACCATCCCGACGGGAACGCGCAGCTCGGCCTGTCGGTCTACCAGCAGGACGACTGGGGTCGCGGCTACGGCGGGGAGATGATCGTCCTCGCGCTCCGCTACGCGTTCAACGAGCTCAACCTGCACCGCCTGTGGCTCACGACGAGCGCCTTCAACGAACGCGCGCTCAAGCTGTACGAGACGATAGGGTTCCGCCACGAGGGACGCGGGCGCGAACACATCCTGCTCGACGGCACGCGGTGGGACATCGTCTACATGGGGATCCTGCGGGACGAGTTCCTCGGCTGAACCGCGGGCGGGGGCCGGCTACGCGAACTCCCAGGAATCGAGCATGTCCCGGAACACCACCGCGCTCGTGTCGAACCCGTCCTGGAGATCGTTCAGCGTGACCCGCCAGCCGACGTCGTCGCTCACCGTGACGACCTCACGCATGAGGAAGTTGTCGCCGCCCCCGGACTCGACCGAGACGTCCCACTGCAATGCGTCGGCGCCGTCCAGCCTCGTCTCGCTCACCGGCCCCGGCGTGAGGCCCGCGTCCTCGTCGCGCCGACGGACGAACTCCGACCATTGGTCGAGCTCGGCCCCGGTCTCCAGGTCGACGGCCTCGACCACCACGGTCGCCGAACCCGTCGGCGGGGCGAACTGGTCGAGCGTCACGTCGGCGCCGAACTGCGCCGGACCCGCCTCCCAGCCGCTGGGGACCAACAGGCAGTAGCCGAAGTTCTCCGACTCGAAGTTCGTGTCCCCGCACGGGTCGGGTCGCAGCACGAAGAACGCGCCAACGACCACCGCCCCGCCGAGAAGCAGGCCGAGGACGATCAGCGGCCGCCATTTCGAGGGCTGGGGGGGCTTGCGCATCTCGATCGGTGCGCGCTCGCCGGGCTCGCGGCGGGGGAGGAGGGCGACGGCGTCGGGGGTGAGCGAGGATCCACACTTCTGGCAGATCGCCCGTCCCTCCTCGTTCACCTCGCGACAGGTCGGGCAGACGACCAACCTCAGGCCTCCTCGCCCAGCGTCCCGCCGTCCAGACCGAACCGCTGGTGGACGGCGCGGACGGCGCGGTCGGCGTCCCCGGCCCGGATCACGCAGGAGATGCGGATCGACGAGGTCGAGATCATGTCGATGTTGATGCCCTCGGCCGCGAGCGCGTCGAACATGTCGGCCGCCACCCCGGGATTGCTCTTGATCCCGGCGCCGACGAGCGAGAGCTTCGCGATCGCGTCGTCGGTCTCGTAGCGGAGGGCGCCGACGTCGGTCACGATGCCCTCGAGCACCGCGTCGAGGCGATGCAGATCGGCGCGCGGGATCGTGAAGCTCAGGTCGGTGCGGCCGTCGTGCGAGACGTTTTGCACGATCATGTCGACGTGGATGCCCTCGGCGGCGACCGCCTTGAAGATCGCGGCAGCGATGCCGGGGCGGTCCGGGACCTCGTTGAGGGTGACCTTGGCCTCCTCGACGTCCAGGGCGACGCCGCGGATCAGCGCGCTCTCGAGCATCCCGGTGGAACCCTCCTCGCCTTCGCCGCCTTCGGAAACCCACGTGCCCGGCTGCTCACCCAGGGAATTCCGAACGTGGATCCGGACGCCGTGGCGTCGAGCGTACTCCACGCACCGCAGCTGGAGGACCCTCGCGCCGGCGGCGGCGAGCTCGAGCATCTCCTCGTAGGAGATGTGGTCGATCCTGCGGGCCCCGGGATGGGTTCGGGGGTCGGCGGTGAAGACGCCGTCGACGTCGGTGTAGATCTCGCACACGTCCGCCCCGAGGGCGGCCGCCATCGCGACCGCGGTCGTGTCCGAACCCCCACGCCCGAGCGTCGTGATGTCGTACTCGGTCGACAGGCCCTGGAACCCGGCCAGGATCACGACGTTGCCGGCGTCGAGGGACTCCTTGATCCGGGTGGGGCGGATCTCGACGATCCGGGCCTTGCCGTGCTGGGTATCGGTGATGATCCCGGCCTGGGAGCCGGTGTACGAGGCGGCCCGGCAACCGCGGGCGTTGACGGCGATCGCGAGGAGGGACATCGCGATGCGCTCGCCCGCCGTGAGGAGCATGTCGAGCTCGCGCGGCTCGGGGACGGGAGTGATGTCCGACGCCTTGTCGAGGAGGTCGTCCGTGGTCTCGCCCATGGCCGAGACCACGACGACCACGTCCTGGCCCCGCTCGCGGGCGCGGACGATCCGGTCCGCGACGCCGCGGATGCGGTCCGTGTCGCCGACCGAGGTCCCGCCGTATTTCTGCACGACGATGGGCATGCGGGGAGGGTAGCAGTGGGGGTTCGGGCGGCCAGGTTGGTGTGGGTTGGGTTGGTAGGAGGGCACCGGGTCGCTCGAGGCGGACCGTCAGGGTTCTGTCTGTCAGAACGCTGACGCGGGTGGCAGCGCGAGCACGCCCGGCGTCAGGGTGCTGCCTGAAAGAACCCTGTCGGACCGCTCGCGGCCAGCGACCCATCCCGACTTGCCGTCCCCTCCAGACAGACCACCATCCACCTGTCACTGCCTCGAGTTAGGAATCGCATGGTGGACGCGCAGGCACCCTCCGCCCGGCGCCTGCTATCACGCGACAGTCCGCCGACCACCTCGTTCATCAGCTGC
>Ga0126307_10002991_pt1 | contig 11502 bp, 12 predicted proteins | sample Plot28_FD_89955 | JGI IMG/M metagenome (GOLD analysis project Ga0126307, IMG submission 89955) | Serpentine soil microbial communities from UC McLaughlin Reserve, CA, USA - Plot28 | ecosystem: Environmental > Terrestrial > Soil > Grasslands | place: USA: UC McLaughlin Reserve, Lake County...
ACGTGTGGCCGGTGCTCAGCGCCGAGCTCACGCCCGAGCTCCCCACCGACACGTGGACGTTCACGGTCGAGGGCCTGGTCGAGCGCCCGACCACGTGGACGTGGGACGAGATGCACGCGCTCCCGCAGTCCACCTACACGGGCGACATCCACTGCGTCACCACGTGGTCGAAGCTGGGGATGGAGTTCGAGGGCGTCTCGATCGACACGTTGCTCGCGGTGGCGCGGCCGCGCTCCGACGCCAGGCACGTGCTCGCGTTCTCGTCGACGGGCTACACCACCAACCTGCCCCTCGCCGACGTGTCCGAGGGCAAGGCCTGGGTCGCGTTCCGGGCCGACGGTTCGCTCTTGTCACGCGACCACGGCGGGCCGGCGCGCCTTCTCGTGCCGCACCTCTACTTCTGGAAGAGCGCCAAGTGGGTGTCGGGTCTGCGCGTCCTCGACCACGACGAGCCCGGCTTCTGGGAGCGGAACGGCTACCACGACCGCGGCGACCCCTGGCTCGAACAGCGTTACCAGGGCGACTGACCGTGCCCTCGGTCTGGCACACGGCCACCGTGGTGGCCCTCCAGGACGAGACGCCGCGCACGAAGACGCTCCGCTTGCGCCTCGACGAGCCCAGCGGACACCAGGCCGGTCAGCACTACGTCGTGCGGCTCACCGCGCCCGACGGCTACACCGCGTCGCGTTCGTACTCGGTCGCGTCACCACCCGACGGCGGGAACGAGATCGACCTCACCGTGGAACGCCTCGACGACGGCGAGGTCTCGACCTTCCTCCACGACGTCCTGGAAGTGGGTGACGAGCTCGACGTCCGGGGGCCGATCGGCGGCTACTTCGTGTGGCATGCGACGACGCCCGCACTGCTCCTCGGCGGTGGCTCCGGTCTCGTCCCCCTCATGGCCATGTTGCGACTCGCCCGCGCCAGTGCCGGGGATCCCGCGCCCGCTGCGCTCGTGCACCTGCTGGTGTCGGTGCGCAGCCCCGACGACCTCTACTACATGGCCGAGCTGAACGACCGCGCCGATGCCACCGTGCTGTACACCCGCACCACACCGCCGTCGTGGTCACGACCAGCGGGGCGACTCACCGCCGCCGACGTGCTGCCGCACCTGCGCGACGACCAGTCCATCTTCGTGTGCGGCTCGGCACCGTTCACCAACGCCGTCGGCGACCTGCTCGTCGACCTCGGCGTCACACCCGAACGCGCGCGGTTCGAACGGTTCGGCCCCAGTGCGTGACGCCGGCGCGTAGCGCGCGCCAGCGCGACTGATCGAAGCGGGTGTCAGGCCGGGGGCGTCTCGGTGATGTCGGCGTCGAGGTCGAGGTGCAGGTGCTCAGCCGCGTTGCCGAGCAGCAGCGTGTGGCGCAGCTCGGGCGACAGGTCGGCGAACGTCTCCTCGATGTACTTGCGGGAGTGAGGGAACGTACCCACCGAGTGCGGAAAGTCGCTCCCCCACCAGAACAGTTCCAGCGGCATGTCGTTGGGGAGCGCCTGGCCCACCTTCACCGCCAGCGGTTCGCGCACCATGCCGTAGAGCCCGTGGTCCTTCATGTACTGCGACGGCATCTTCGGCAGTTCGAGCTCGAACCAGCTGTTGTACTCCAGGTAGTCGCGGTCCATGTAGTAGAGCGCGGCCGGGAAGATCGCGGCGTTGATCTCGGCGAAGTAGAACCGGAGCTCGGGAAAGCGCTCGAACGTGCCGTCGACGATGAGCTGGGCCATCGTGTTGGCCGGGCCGCCTCCCGCGTGCTGCGTCATGCCGGCTTCTGCGGGCCACTGCGACGTGTCGTGACGAGGGCCGCCGACGTTCATCACTCCGGCGAATGACATGTGCGGCGAGAGCGCCATCTCGAGCTCGAGCGCCTTCTCCCAGAAGCGGTCGTCCTCGGGCTTGGGACCATTGCCGCCGTTGGGTGAGTTGAGGAGCTGCACCGACTTGAAGCCCATGGCGTCGGCGCGCTCGAGCTCGGAGAGCGCGTCGTCGATGCCCGAGATCGGCATGAGCGCGTTGCCGATCAAGCGGTCGGGTGCGATCGAGCAGTAGTCGGCCAGCCAGTCGTTGTACGCACGCACCATCGCGAGGTACGCGTTGTGGTCGGGGATCTTCTCCAGGAAGCGGCTCGCGAACACGGGCACGAAGAGGAGCTCGGCGTCGAGGCCGTCTTCATCCTGCTCACGCAGGCGCTGCGCGCCGTCACCCGCGCCGTCGGTGCGCGAGCCGTCGTCCTTGAAGTAGCTCTGGCCCGCGAACTTCACCTTGCCGCGACCGCGCAGGTTCTGACTCGCGTAGGTGAGGGGCATGCCCTCCATGAGCCAGGCGTCGCCACCACCGTCGGGCAGCGTGATGAGCTTCGGCGCCCGGTCCTTGTACTTCTCCGGCAGGAAGGCGACGAAGTCGGGCGGGGTCTCGAGGTGACCGTCGCCGGAGATGACCTGGTATTTGCGGCCCATGACGCTGCTCCCCTGGTTCGGTGACTCTCGGCCTGTTTACCACCCCCGCCGGGGCGGTCCCAGCGCCCTCGGGGCCGAGCTCAGGCTGCCCCGGGCTTGATGCGCGCGAGCACCTCGCGGTAGGGCAGGCCCTTGTTGGCGTCGGGCTCCCGGGGGAGACCGAGGGCCCGCTCGCCGATCACGTTCTTGTTGATCTCGTCGCTGCCGCCGGCGATCGACATGCAGCGCACGAAGTTGAACTGCTCGGCGTAACGGCCGCCGTCGACGCCGTCGGCACCCCACAGCAGGCCGTCGGGACCGAGGATGTCGAGCGCGACCTCGGCGACCAGCTTCATCGTGATCGTCTGCTGGTTTTTGGCCATGTTGGGGAAGCCGGGGATGTCGCGGCCGCGCGCCGCGGTCTCCTTCATGCGCTGTCCGTTGAGCTCGCCGATGCGGGTCAGCGAGTGCAGGCGCGCCAGCTTCTGTCGCAACATGGGATCGTCAGTGCGGTCACGCTCGCGCGCGAGCGCGAACAGCTCGGCGACGGTGACGCCGCGGTTGTCGTGCTGGGCACGCATGGTGGCGACGTCACCGGCCCGCTGGTCGAGGTAGCCCTCCTTCGTGCCCGGGGGCGGGAAGCCTCCGCCGCCGCTGCCGGCACCGATGCCGCTGCGCTCGAAGAACAGCGTCGTGTTGGCGACGGCCCAGCCGTTGTTGAGCCCACCGATGAGATCGGCATCGTCGACCACTGCGTCGTCGAAGAACACTTCGTTGAACAGCGCGCGCCCGGTCATCTCGCGCAGCGGGCGGATGGTGACGCCGGGCTGGTCGAGCTTGAACGCGAACCACGAGATGCCGGCGTGCTTCGGCACGTCGAAGTCGGTGCGGGCGAGGAGCATCCCGTAGTCGGACTCCATTGCCTGCGAGCTCCACACCTTCTGTCCGGAGATGATCCAGCGGTCGCCGTCACGCGTCGCTTTGGTAGTGAGACCGGCGAGGTCGGAGCCGTTGCCGGGCTCGCTGAAGAGCTGACACCACGCCAGCGACCCGTCGTAGATCGGCGTCACGTGCCGATCCACCTGCTCGGGCGTGCCGTGGGTGAGGATCGTTGGCGCGGCCATCATCATCCCGAGGCCGCCGGGCGGCGCCACCGCACCCGCGGCGCGGAATGCCTTGTACACGACGGCGAGCGAGTGGCGTGGGTAGCCGCGGCCTCGCCACTCGAGCGGGAAGTGCGGTGCGGTCCAGCCGGCCTCCCCGACCCGCTGCCACCACTCGCGCACGGTCAAGTCGGGGTCCCAGTTGCGCTGCAACCAGGCGTCGATCTCCTGCTGCAGTCCGTCGTCGTCAGGCATCTTTCCCACTCTCTGGCATTTCGGGCCGGGCCGTTCGGGGCCACGGCTCGCGGCACTGCACGGTACGCGGCGCTGGGGCTCGCCTCCGCGCGCAGCGTATTGCGCGAGGAGACGGAGCGGAGACGTGACCGGACGGCCGGGACGCCGGAGCGGAATCGACCCTCCCCGGGGTCAGGTCTGCGCCCGTCCCAACAATCGTTCGACCGGCGTCAGGTCGTACGGGTGCCCGATCATCACGATGAGGTGCGTGGCACCGGCGTCGAGATACGCCTCGAAGTCATCGACCTCCTGCGCGGGGATGCCGACCGTGCGCTCGATGGTCGCGGGATCGCGCCCGAGCTTCTCGCACCACTGGTCGAGCACCGCGTTCTTGCCTGCGTACGTCTCGGGCGGACCGAAGGTGTTCCACGCGTCGGCGTGCTCCGCGACGAGCCGCAGCGTCATCTTCTCGCCTCCACCACCGATGAGGATCGGGAGCGATCCGATCGGCGGCGGGTTGAGCTTGGCCAGGCGCGCCTTGATGCGCGGGAGCGCCTCGCCGAGCGCCCGGAGCCGTCCGACGGCGGTGCCGAACTCGTAGCCGTACTCGTCGTAGTCGCGCTCGAACCACCCCGAACCGATTCCCAGGTACAGCCGACCGCCCGAGAGATGGTCGACGGTGCGCGCCATGTCGGCGAGGAGATCGGCGTTGCGGTACGAGTTGCATCCCACCAGGAGTCCGAGACGCGCATCCCGGGTGTCGACGGCCATCGCCGCCAACAACGACCACGCCTCGAAGTGCGCGGCGTCGGGATCCCCGTAGAGCGGGTAGAAGTGGTCCCAGGTCCAGATGCTGTCGACTCCGAGCGCATCGGCCGCCTTCCATGCCGCGCGCATCTCTTCGACCGTCGTCGCCTGGGGGTGCAGCTGCACACCGACGCGGAATCGGGCCATGGTGGTCTCCAGTCAGTCGATCGTGTCGCCGGTCGTCGGAGGCCGACGGGGAGGCCGGTTACATGCCCCGCTTCGGGTCGATCGTCCCCTCGACCCCGCGCGCCATCGAATCCTGCGCGAACGTCGACACGAGCGTGCCATCCTGCGTGAACACCGCGCCCGAACCGAACACGCGACCGTTGCCCGCGTAGCTCGCCTCCTGTGCGACGAGCAACCACTGGCCGACGTCGGCGTGGTCGTGGAAGTGCGCGGTGTGCGAGATCACGCCGGTGGAGATCGCCGAGTGCGCGTCGGCGATGTTGATGTGGGTGTGCGGGCGCATGGCCAGACCGATGATGAAGCCGGGCTGCGTCCAAGCGACGATGGCCTGGTTGGCCGCGACCGAGTCGTACGACTCCGGGGAGCGCGTCCAGAAGTACATCGCGGGCGAGCCGTCCGCACCGACCGCGTCGGGGGCATCGACCATGCGGGCCTCGGCGCCAGGAAACACGGTGATCGACTCGTTCGGCGTCGCCGCGTCGGGGCCGGGCACGTCGGGCATGGCCGGCGAGTGCCGCATCAGGTCGGGCTCCACCGTGTTGAGCAGCACCAGGCTCCGCGACAGGAGCCGCTCACCCTGGTAGGCGGTGATGGTGTCGCTGGCCCACGCGCGGCCCGCGTGCATGGCGTCGAGCTGGAGCTCCATTGGGCCCGCGCTGTACGTGCCGGCCCGGGCGAAGATCGCGTGGATCGACTTCACCTCTTTCCGACTGCCGCAGTTGGCGTCGGACGCCATGATCATCTGGGCCAGGAGCTGGCCGCTGAAGACGACGTCGCGACCCTCGGGGTCGTCGGTCGGGTGCGGCGCCGACCACCTCCCGTCGCCGAGGTCCTGCACCTGCAACGTCGTCGGAAGCTCACTCATGGTTCTCCCCTGGTTCCACGGACGGCCGCACGCTACCGGCGGCTGTCATGTGGGTACAAAGGGGTCCATGACGACTCCGGCACAAGGACGCGACGAGACCGAGGCCGAACGCATCGACCGCAACGTGGCGGAGCTCCTGCAGGAACTGCGCGTCGCCGGCCTCGGCGTGCAAGTCCTCTTCGGGTTCCTGCTCGCGTTGCCGTTCACGAACATGTTCTCCTCGCTCGACCCCGAGCAACACCGGCTGTACGTGGCCGTGCTGCTGCTCTCGGCGTTGGCCACCGCGTTGCTCACCGCTCCGGTCGCGTACCATCGGATCGTCTTCCGTCGACACAAGAAGCACGACTTGTTGCGGTTCGCGAACACCGTCGCGCTCCTCGGTCTGGCGACCGTCGCGCTCGCGATCTGCGGTGCGGTGCTTCTCGTCGTGAGCGTCGTCTATGACGGCCTGGTGGCGGCGATCATCGCGGCCCTCGTGGCTGGCGTGTACTTCGTGCTCTGGTACGTGATCCCGCACCTGGGTCGGCGCGACGCCGACTACTGAGACGGCGCGCCGCCGTTTGCCCGCGACGCGCGAAGGGCACGCTTCGGAGGTGGACGAGCTCGATGGGGTGGCCCGCGATTCGGAGACCCTCCTCGACGTCCTGGCCCGGTTCACACGGCACGGCTGGTCATCGCAGTTCGCGGCGCGCGCCGGCGGCACGGTCGAATGCGAGAGCTGCCACACCTCGATGGCCGCCGCCAACGTCCCGATCCTCGAGCTCCGCCGGCTCGAGGGCGCCTCCGACCCCGACGACATGCTCGCGGTCGTCGCGGTCGAGTGTGTGAACTGCGGACGGCGCGGGTCGCTCGTTCTCAACTACGGACCGACCGCGACCGAGGAAGACGCCGCGGTGCTCCTCGGGCTCGGCGACCCACCCCGAACCGAGTGACCGTGGCCGATTCCGAGGCGCTGCGCTCCACCGAGATCGAGCTCGAGGGCGACATCGACGTCACCAATGCCGCCGACATCGGTGATCATCTGTGTCAGCTCGCATCGACCCACCCTGCAGTGGTCGTGGTCTGCTCACGGGTGACGTTCGTCGAGTCACGCGGCTTGGCGATGATGGCGCGCGTCCAGCGCTTCGCCGACGAGTCAGGTTGTCAGCTCACGTGGCGTGAGTTCCCGCTCCATGTCCACCGCACGCTCCACACGAGCGGTCTCGACGACTATCTCCGCATCGAGGCGTAGACGCGCGCCGCGAGGGGTAGGAGCCAGAGGTCAACCTCGCCTTCCCAAGGAGTCCGTCATGCGATTCATCCTCCGCCTCGGCGTGCTCGCCCTTGCCGCCGTGGGCGCCAAGACGCTCTACGAACGGTTCGCACCCAAGGCCGCCGAGTTGCGCGGGCCCGCGGGCGACGTGCTCGGCACGGCGAAGAGCGCCGCACGCGACGTCACCCAGCACGCCAAGGACGCCGCCGCCGAAGTGGCAGACGACGCCCGCCAGCGCGCCTCCGACGTGCGCGACCAGGCCTCGTCCGCGGCCGAGCAGGCGCAGAAGCCCGCGCCCAGCGACGCGCCGACCCAGGCTACGCCGACGGTGTCAGCCCGCGCCTGACCGCGGCAGCAAAGCGCGCCGGCGACTCGATCATCGGGTAGTGCCCGACGCCGTCGAGCACTTCGACGACGGCGTCGGGCCGCGCCGCGAGCAGACGGTCGGTCATCGCCACCACTGCGATGGGATCATCGACGCCCCACACCACGTGGAGCGGTGACGGGTGGCGCTCGATGGCGCCGGTGTAGCGCGACTCGTCACGCCGTCGCTCCTCGATGTAGCGGATGAGGCGCGGCAGGAGACGGTGTCCGTCGTCGCGCGCGATGAGCTCCCACTGCGCCACCAACTCCTCGGCGGGCACTGACGACGACGGACTGAACGTCGCCGCCAGCCCCGCCTGCACCGACGCCGCGTCGAGCGCGCCGTCGGCTGCCATCTGCGCGTCGGGCAGCGCCAGGAGCAACTGCTGCCCGGGGCTGAGCTGCGCCATGCCGATGTAGATGCTGCCGTTCGTGAGGACCCGGCGGGTGACTTCGACCGGCCAGGTCCCTTCGAGTTGGCGGGCCAACAGCTCGCCGCCGACGGTGTCTCCCATGTCGTGACTCAGGAGCGCGAGCCGATCGAGGCCGAGCGCAGTCGTGCACGCCACGACGATGTCGGCCTGCTCCGCGAGCGTGTACGCCTGGTCGGGCTTGGCGGAGAGGCCATAGCCGAGGAAGTCCAGGAGCACGACACGACGCGTGCGGCGCAGGTCGTCGAGGACGGTGGCGAAGTCGTACGACGAGCTGGGGAAGCCGTGCAGCGCGAGGAGCGGTTCGTCGCGCTCGTCGTCGAGCGCCGGCGCGACCAGGGTGAAGATCGAGTGCCCCGCCAGTGCACGCCGCTCCCCCGCGGCCTCCCACTCCGCCGGGCCCGTCCACTCCACCGGGCCCGTCCACTCCACCGGGCCCGTCCACTCCACCGGGCCCGTCCACTCCGCCGGGCCCGTCCACTCCACCGGGCCTGTCGGCTCCCCGGCGTTCAACCGGTGCTCCCGACCCGCGGGCCGGGCGTGAACGTCGCCGGCAACTTCGCCCACCCGCCGACGCTGGCCCAGTTCGGGTACTCGACCACCGCGTCGACGTCGATCTCGAAGTCGGGCAGACGCTGGAGGACCTGCGTGATCACCTCGATGAATTCAATGCGGGCGAGGTGCGATCCGACACAGCGGTGGAGGCCCACTCCGAACGAGAGGTGGCGGTTGGGGTTGCGATCGATGACGAACGTGTCGGCATCGGCGAACGCGGAGTCGTCGCGCCCGGAGGAGACCTCGCTGAGCAGCACCCGGTCGCCGGCGCGCATCGGGCACCCCGCGAACTCGAAGTCCTCGGTGACGGTGCGGGCGTGCGTGCGTGCCGGTGGGTAGTAGCGGAGGAATTCCTCTGTCGCGGTCACGAGCAGGTCGGGTTCGTCGAGGAGGCGTTGCTTGTCTGCCGGCACCTGCGAGAGGTGGAGGAGCGCGGCGCCGATCAGCGCCGTGGTGGTGTCGACGCCGCCCCCGACGGTCAGGAACACGATCGACTCGGCAGTCGCGCGCGGCATCGGCTCACCGCCGATCTCGTGATGCGTGATCGCGCTCATCGCATCGTCGCGCGGCGAGTGCGCGCGCAGTGCCACTTCCTCGCGGATGCGCACCATCACGTTGCCGAACTGGGCCTGGGCGGCGCCGTGTTCCGGAGTGCCGCGCGGGTACGCCGCGACGCGGTGGAACGCGTCGGTGATCATGTTCCAGTCGTCCTCGGGGAACCCGAGCCACTCCAGCGTGACCGCACCCGGGACCGGCACCGACAGGTTGTGGGTGAATTCGCATTCCCCCGTTTCGATGAACTGGTCGACGAAATGGGTGGCCCAGTGGTGGGCCCGTGGTCGCAGCTTGTGCGCAGCCCGTGGTGCGAGCAGCTCCGACAGCACGCGCCGCAGCGGATACCAGTCGGGCGGGTCGATCTCCTCCGGGATCAGCAGCGGCAATCGACTCGCACCCAGCACGATCGAGCTGATCTCGGGATCGGTGCGCGCCGACGAGAAGTGCTGCCAGTCGCGGAACGCGGCCGCCACCTCGTCGTAACCGCTGATCACCCAGAAGCCACCGTGACGGTCGCTCCACGCCACCGGGCACTGCTGGCGCGGTTCGACCCACGACGCGTCGGACTCCGCGCGGGTCACCGGGCCGAACAGATCGAAGTCGAAGGTCGGATGTCGATCGCTCATGAGCCGATCCTTCATGAGAAGGCGAATCCCTCGTAGCCCGCGGCCGCAACCGCGTCGCACCGCTCCACGTAGGCCGGCAGACCACCCGCCCAGGGCAGGAAGACGCGAGCCTTGCCCGGGATGTTGTCGCCCAGGTACCAGGAGTTGCAGTTGGGTGCCGTGTACATGGTCTTCGACGCGACGCCGTTCACGAGCTCGACCCACGCGTCCTGGGCCTCGACCGTCGCCTCGACCGTGGTCGCACCGCGCTCGCGCATGAAGGCGAGCAGCGCGCCGATCCACTCGACGTGCTGCTCCGCGCACACGACCATGTTGGCGAGCACGGACGGGCTCCCGGGCCCGGTGATCGTGAACAGGTTGGGGAAGCCCGCGGTCTCGATGCCCAACAGCATCCGGGCACCGTCCGACCATGCCTCCCGCAGCGACACACCGTCACGCCCGCGGATGTCGATGCGGTCGAGCGCGCCGGTCATGGCATCGAACCCCGTGGCGTACACGATGACGTCGAGCTCGAAGTCACCCTGCTCGGTGCGGATGCCGCTGGGTTCGACCTCGATGATCGCGCCGCGCCGGAGGTCGACCAGCGAGACGTGCTCGAGGTTGAACGTCTCGTAGTAGTCGGTGTGGAGGATCGGACGCTTGCACCCGATGGCCAAGTCACGCGGCGACAAGCCGTCGGCGGTCTCGGGATCGTCGACCACGCGTCGCACCATCTCCCGGAACAGCTCGGCCCCGAGCTCGTTGGCCTCGAGATCGGTGAGGACGTCGTTCCACGCCCGGCACGCGGCCCAGCCCAGCTCGTCGACCGCGGCCAGCCGCTCTTCCGGACTCGCGTCCAGGATGGCGACGTCGCGCGGCAGCGGCACCGCGACGGCGCCGCTCGTCCCGACCACACCGCCGTAGTTGTTCCGCTGTTCGACGCGCAGGTCGCGGTATTGCGCCTTCACTCGTCGCTGCAGCTCGCGGTCGAGAGGACGGTTCCCCGCGGGCCACGCGTAGGACGGCGTGCGCTGGAACACGACCAGCTCGGCCGCGTCGCGCGCGATCTCCGGCACCGACTGCACGCCCGAGGAACCGGTGCCGACCAGCCCGACCCGCAGACCGGTGAAGTCGACGTCGTCCTTCGGCCACGCGTTGGTGAACAGCGAGCGACCGGCGAACGTGTCGCGGCCAGGAATCTGAGGCTCGAGTGGCGCGGAGAGGCAGCCGGTCGCCATGACGACGAACTGCGCCGAGAAGGGGTCGCCTGCATCGGTGTCGACCAGCCAGCGCGCACTCGTGTCGTCGTAGGTCGCCGCGGTGACACGGGTCCCGAGCTGGATGTCGCGTCGCAGGTCGAAGCGATCGGCGACGTGGTTGAAGTACGCCTCCAGCTCCTCCTGGAGCGGGAACACCTCGGTCCACTCCCACTCCTGCTCGAGCTCGGGGGAGAACCCGTACGAGTACTCCATGCTCGGCACGTCGCAGCGCGCACCGGGATAGCGGTTCCAGTACCAGGTGCCACCGACGCCGTCGCCGGCCTCGATCACGTGCACGGTGAAGCCGAGCTGACGGAAGTGGTGCAGGGCGAAGAGGCCAGAGACGCCCGCGCCCACGACGACGACGTCGAACTCCACGGTGCTGTGACTCATGCCGAGTGCATCCCCTGTCGCACGCTCTCCAGGATGCTCTGGATCCCTAGGGGATGCCACTGGAGCGCTGCGACTCGAGCGCTGTCCGTGCTGCTACAGCTTCGTGGTCTTCACCAGGTTCCGGACCTGGGACGAAGCGCTGATCGACCCTGCGCCGAGGTAGGCGCCTGCATTGGCCGCGATCTTCCCGCGGTCGTAGCGGTAGTTGACCATGAGCCCGAGCGACTCTTCGATGCCGTACGAGGCCGGGTTGGCCAGCCAGTTCAGACGTTCGAGCGACGCCCCGTTCGAGAGGTGGAAGTTCGCCACGGGATCGAGCGCCCGACCGTCGCGCACCGTCATGAGGTAGCGCGCGCCCGCCGAGAGCAGTCCGGGCCGCAGCTTGTCGCCGCGGGTCGGATCGTCGATCCACGCGCGATCGGTCAGGTCGGCGAGCGCGCCCGCGTCGGCTCCGAGCGACT
>Ga0126307_10002992_pt1 | contig 11501 bp, 9 predicted proteins | sample Plot28_FD_89955 | JGI IMG/M metagenome (GOLD analysis project Ga0126307, IMG submission 89955) | Serpentine soil microbial communities from UC McLaughlin Reserve, CA, USA - Plot28 | ecosystem: Environmental > Terrestrial > Soil > Grasslands | place: USA: UC McLaughlin Reserve, Lake County...
CACATCGCGTTCGGTTCCGGCGGCAACGCCGATCAGTCCGGCGCCCTGGCCACACTTGCCCGTCAGACCGGCGGCACCTTGATTCTGTGGGCTGCCGCGGTCGGACTGGTCGCGCTGGGCCTGTGGCGAATCGCCGAAGCGCTCCTCGGTTCGAAGCCCGGCGAGCACCGAGGAGGTCAGGACGACACCGCGACGTGGAAGCGCGCCAAATCCTTCGGACTTGCGATCGTCAACTTCGCGATCGCGTTTTCCGCCGCACGCTTCGCGATGGGAAGCGGTCGCCAAAGCAGTCGGCCGAACGAAGGGCTGAGCGCACACATGATGCAGTCAGGCCGTCGGCGGTTACCACGTCTACAAGGGCGCTTCGAAGAAGTTCCTCAAGGGTCACGCTCCGTTCGGCAAGGTCCTACTCATCCTCGCCGCCGTTGGCATCGCGGCGTTCGGCGCGTACAGCTTCGTCCGCAGTCGCTACGGCCGGATGTAGGGCCTACATCCCGGCCGGCGATTGCGACAGCGCCTGGTACAGCGCGGCGATCTGCATTGGCTGGATCGCCGCCCCGCAGCCGCGCTGCATGTCGATCAGCGGCGCCGCGATGTCGCGTAGCTCTTGATACTCGTGCGGGCGAGCGACGAAGTAATCACGTACTGACGTCTCGGCTCCCGATCCCTGCATTCCCGCCGCCGTTAGTACATTGTTGGCTTCCGGATGGGCATCAAGCCATCCGCCCGCCCTGGCGAGCACCCCACTGGCTGTGTGGGAGAAGTCACTCGCCCTGCACCCGGGCTGTGCGTCCGCGGCCGGAATAGCGATCGTTGCTGCGGCGACGCCCCCGAGCGCGCATGTGGCAAGGGCGCCGTACAGGCCGCGGCGCACGGCAGTAGCTGAGATGGTCATTTCGTTTGTCCTCAGATGTTGTTGCCATTCACCCCTGACCTGAGGAAAGATTTACCCGCAGCAGTTCAAGATCAAGCCGGAATCGACCTATTTGAAATCCTCGGGAGTGAACTCCCTGGGCTCCACAAGGACCAGCCAGTTGCCGGTGTTGTCCCGCATCACCGCCTCGACGCCGTACGGCCGGTCGGACGGCTCCTGCAGGAAGGTCACGCCCTTGGCGGAGAGCTCCTCGAACGTCTTGTGGCAGTCGTCGACCGACAGGCCAAGCCCGCCCATGCCGCCCTTCTCCAGTTGGCGGCGGACGAAATCGGCGGCCTCGGCATCCAGCGGCGGCCCGGGTGTCATCAGGGTGATCTCCAGTTCCGGCTGGTTGGGGTGTTTGACCGTGAGCCAGCGGAAGCCCTCACCCATCGTGATATCGGTGCCGGGCTCGAAGCCGAGCACATCGACATAGAAGTCGCGTGTTTCGGTTTGGTTCAGGCAGTACACGGTGACAAGCGATACGCAGGTGATCATGGCGAAACGCTAACGCCAGGCGGCGGCGCGTCGCTTCTCTCAGATTGCGGATCTACCGCCGAGCGTGAGCTTGTGATCGATCTTCGGCCGGCGATTTGTCGAACACAAGCTCACGTTCGGCGCCAACTCCGCCCGCGGTTTCGGCGGGATTGAGGACACCGCGCATGAAGAGGAAGCAGCCGGGCACGTGCGGTCCGCCCCGCGATGCCCACCGGTTCCGGTAGGCGGTCGGGCTCTCCCCGACCAGTTGGCTGAATCTGGCGGAAAACGAGCCGAGGCTGGAGAACCCGACAGCCATGCACACCTCGGTGACCGTCAGGTTGGCGATGCGCAGCAGGTCCTGCGCCCGTTCTATGCGCCGACGGGTCAGATACCGGATCGGAGACTCTCCGTATGCGGCCTCAAAGCTGCGGGCGAAGTGATACTTCGACACGCCTGCGACCCGGGCGAGGCCATCGAGGTCCAGCGGCTCGCAGTAGTTGCGATCGATATGGTCGCGGGCCCGCCGCAGCTGCGCCAGCAGGGCGACCGCAACCGAGTGCGACCCGGATTCCGGCACGCCAACAGACTAGAGGTCAGCGAAGGGTAGCTTCATTTAGGTAAAGCTCAGCTAAAGACGTGATGCGGAAGGACTCGACTGGATGCGACGACGTTGGAGCCGAATCGCCGTAGTGATGTCAATACTCGCCGTCGTCCTCGGTGCGACGGCGTGCTCGAGTTCCGAGTCCGACGAGCTGCTGATCTACAACGCCCAGCACGAGTCGCTGACCAAGGAGTGGGTCGACGCGTTCACCAAGGAAACCGGCATCAAGGTGACCTACCGCCAGGGCGGCGACACCGAGCTCGGCAATCAGCTGGTAGCCGAAGGCGCGGGGTCTCCAGCCGATGTGTTCCTGACCGAGAACTCGCCAGCCATGGCCGCCGTCGAGCGCGCAGGATTGTTCGCCGATCTCGAGGCGGACACCATCGATCAGGTTCCAGCGCAGTACCGTCCGGCCACTGGCAAGTGGACCGGCGTCGCCGCACGCACCACCGTATTCGTCTACAACAAGACCAGGCTGCAGCCCGACCAGCTGCCCAAATCCCTTCTGGACCTACAGCAACCCGCGTGGAACGGCCGATGGGGTGCGCCGCCGACGAAGGCGGATTTTCAGGCCATCGTCGCGGCTCTGCTGCAGTTGAAGGGTGAGCCGGCGACCGCGCAGTGGCTGGCCGGGATGAAGGCCAACGCCAAGATCTACAACGACAACATCGCCACCCTGAAGGCCGTCAATGCCGGCGAGGTCGACGGCGGCGTGATCTATCACTACTACTGGTTCCGCGACCAGTCGAAAACCAAAGAGATGAGCGCCAATACGGAACTGCACTACTTCCGCAACGAAGATCCCGGCGCGTTCGTCAGTCTGTCCGGCGGCGGCGTGCTCAAGTCGAGCAAGAAACTGGAACAGGCGCAGCAGTTCCTTCGGTTCATCACAGGCAAGTCGGGGCAGGAGGTGCTCGAGAAGGGCACGTCGTTCGAGTACCCGGTGGCCAGCGACGTGCCGGCGAATCCCGCCCTGCCGTCGCTCAACACCCTGCAGGCACCTGCAGTGGACCCCTCGACCCTGGACGCCCAGAAGGTGTCGGACCTGATGACGAAGGATGGACTGTTATAGGTGGTCGCTCCCCCCATTCCACACGCCACAGCGCCGGTTACGCGGTCGGGCCCGACCACTCGGCCCGGCCCGCTCGTGGCTGCCACGGTCGCGATCCTGGTCGCCGCGACCTTCATCCCATTGGGCTACGTGGCGTGGTCGGCAGTGTCGATCGGCTGGACGCGCGCCTTTGAACTGATCGTTCGGCCCCGTGTCGGCGAGCTGCTGCTCAACACCGTCGCGCTGGTCGTTATCACCGTCCCGTTGTGTGTGGTGATCGGTGTCGGCGTGGCGTGGCTGGTCGAGCGGACGGATCTGCCCGGGCGGGCCTTCTGGCGACCTCTGTTCGTCGCGCCGCTTGCCGTGCCCGCGTTCGTCAACAGCTACGCCTGGATCGGTGTGATCCCCTCGCTGCACGGGTTATGGGCGGGAGTGTTGGTCACCACGCTGTCCTACTTCCCATTCATGTACCTGCCGGTGGCCGCGACGCTGCGCCGACTCGATCCCGCCGTCGAGGAGTCGGCCCGCGCACTGGGCTCCGATTCGACTGGCGTGTTTTTCCGGGTGGTGTTGCCACAACTGCGGCTGGCAATCCTCGGCGGCGGATTGCTGATCGGTGTGCACCTTCTCGCCGAGTTCGGCGCCTTCGCGATGGTGCGTTTTGACACCTTCACCGTCGCGATCTTCCAGCAGTTCCAGGTCACCTTCGACGGGGCGGCCGGCAGCATGTTGGCCGGTGTGCTGGTGCTGCTCTGTCTCGTCTTGCTGGTCGGCGAGGCATCAGCGCGCGGACAGGCGCGATTCGCAAGAATCGGCGCGGGGGTGCCGCGCGCAGCCACCCCGATTCCGCTGGGCCGCAACGTCATTACCGCGCAAGCCGCACTGGCCGCGTTGGCGGTGCTGGCCCTCGGCGTGCCGCTGTGGACGATTCTGCGTTGGCTCTGGATCGGCGGCTCCGACGTATGGGTGCTCGACGACATCGGCACTGCGCTCGGCCAAACCATCGGACTGGCGACCATGGCGGCGGTGCTCACGACGGTGCTGGCGTTTCCTGTGGCGTGGGTGGCAGTGCGCTCCAGCGGATTTCTCGCCCGCATGGTGGAGGGTGCCAACTACGTCACCAGCGCACTTCCCGGCATCGTCACCGCGCTCGCGTTGGTCACGGTCACCATTCGCGTCGCTCCCCCGCTGTATCAAAGCGTCGCCCTGATCGTATTCGCCTATGTGCTGCTGTTCATGCCGCGTGCGTTGGTCAACGTGCGGGCCGGGCTAGCCCAGGTCCCGATCAGCCTCGAGGAGGCGTCCCGATCGCTGGGCAGCTCGCCCTCGGCCACCTTCTTGCGCGTCACCCTGCGCTTGACGGCGCCCGCCGCGGCGGCTGGCGCATCACTGGTATTCGTTGCTGTCACAACGGAATTGACCGCGACGCTGTTGCTCGCTCCGACTGGAACCCGGACGCTGTCGATGCTGTTCTGGTCGTTCTCCAGCGAACTGGACTACGCGGCCGCCGCGCCATACGCACTGGTCTTGGTGGTGCTCGCAATCCCTGTCACTCTGGTGCTGTTCCGGCAGTCGACCAAGGCGGCCGCGCTATGACGACCACCCTCCTCGACGTCAAGGGACTCGCGAAATCGTTCAGCCGCAACACCGTCCTGCATCATATCGACCTGGATTTGCAGCCAGGCAGTACGACGGCCGTCGTCGGATCGTCGGGCTGCGGCAAGACCACGCTGCTGCGCCTCATCGCGGGATTCGAGAACCCCGACGCCGGGACAGTCACGATCGCAGGACGGCAGGTGGCCAGCCCCGAACGGGCGGTGGCGCCGCATCGTCGCAGCCTCGGCTACGTCGCGCAGGATGGCGCCCTGTTCCCTCACCTGACCGTCGGTCAGAACATCGCGTACGGTCTGCCTAGCCCCGCCCGCGGAGCGCAGGTGCGCGCGCGCGTCACCGAGCTGCTCGAAACCGTCTCTCTCGATGGCTCATACGCGTCGCGCCGGCCGCATCAGCTGTCCGGCGGTCAGCAGCAGCGCGTCGCGCTCGCCCGCGCACTCGCGCGAAAACCGGTGCTGATGCTGCTCGACGAACCGTTCAGTGCGCTCGACACCGGGCTGCGCGCGTCCACGCGCAAGGCCGTCGCGGGATTGCTTGCAGACTCGGGCGTGACGACGCTTCTTGTGACTCATGATCAGGAAGAGGCGCTGTCGATCGCGGATCAGGTGGCGGTCATGCGCGACGGTCGTTTCACACAGGTCGGTAGCCCGCAGCAGGTCTACCGGCAGCCTGCCGACCGCTTCACCGCCGAGTTCCTTGGCGACTGCATCTCACTGTCGTGCACAGTGGCGGCAGGGATCGCCGACAGCGCGCTCGGGCGCATACGTGTGCAGCAGCGCGTCGCCGACGGCCCTGCCACCCTGATCCTGCGTCCCGAACAGCTTGTTGCGACAGTCGTTTCCGATGGCGAAGGGCTCAACGGTGTCGGAACGGTCATCGCCACCGAGTTCCTCGGCCACGACATTCTGTTGACCATCGACCCGGCAGGTGACGCGGCGCCACTCGTCGTGCGACAGCACAGTCTCAACCCGCCGGCCATCGATGCCAAGGTGCGTATCGAGGTGGTCGGTACCGGGGTGGTGCTCGAGTGAGTCCACTCGTCGATCATTTCCGAAGCCACGGCGAACGCCCTGCGGTGCTGACCGGCACGGAGGTGCTGACCTACCGCGACCTCGCCGAGCGCGTCGTCGATGCTGCGCAGGAGATCGGTAGCGAGCGCCGCCTAGTGCTTGTCGAAACCCGCAATGACCTGACGACATTGACGCACTACCTCGGCGCGATCGCCGGTGGGCACGTCGTGCTGCCGGTGCCCGCCGGCCGCGACCACGCCACGATGGAGCAGACGTACCGTCCCGCGGTGGTGATCGATGCCGACGGCGTCCACCACCGTCACCGCGCCGACTGCCCCCTGCACGACGACCTCGCGTTGTTGCTGTCGACGTCGGGCAGCACCGGCTCCCCGAAATTGGTGCGGTTGTCGCACACCAACGTCGTGGCCAACGCCACCGCGATCGCCGAGTATCTCGGTATCCACGAAACCGACCGGGCCGCAACTACTTTGCCGATGTCGTACTGCTATGGGCTTTCGGTGATCCACAGTCACCTGCTTTGCGGGGCGGGCATCATCCTCACCGACCACTCGGTGGCCGACGACGAATTCTGGCAGCTGTTCCGGCGTCACCGCGGCACCGCGTTCGCGGGCGTGCCGTACACCTTCGAGCTGCTCGAACGGGTTGGTTTCGACACCATGGAGCTGCCCGACCTTCGCTACGTCACGCAGGCCGGCGGCCGGATGCCCCCCGAGCGTGTCCGTCGCTTCGCCCGGCTTGGACAGCGCCAGGGCTGGGATTTGTTCGTGATGTATGGCGCGACGGAAGCGACGGCCCGGATGGCGTACCTGCCACCGGAACTCGCCGCGTCGCATCCGAACACGGTTGGCCGGCCGATACCCGGCGGTTCGTTCACGATCGAACCGGTCGACGCGTGGACCGAGGACGCGGTCGGCGAGCTCGTCTACCGAGGGCCCAACGTCATGATGGGCTACGCGCACGGACCCGCTGATCTGGCGCTCGGCAAGACAGTCGACACGCTGCACACCGGCGACATCGCGCGGCGCCGCCCGGACGGGCTCTACGAAGTCATCGGCCGCAGCAGCCGCTTCGTGAAGTTGTACGGCTTGCGGATCGACCTGCACCGGGTCGAGGCCGCACTGCGCGAGCAGGGAATCATCGCGTTCTGCGCCGATGACGATGACCGTCTCGTCGTGGCGGCCAGCGGGAGCCACGATGCGGACGACGTCCAACGCGCAGCCGCCGACGCCGCGGGTGTGCCCGCCAGTGCCGTCTGGGCCGTGACCGTCGACGAGCTGCCGATGCTGTCATCGGGCAAGCCGGACTACCCAACGGTCCGCACATTGGCGCGTGAGGCGGACGAGGAGGAATCCGATGCGATCGATCTTCGCGCCTTGTTCGCCGATGTGCTCCACATCGACCCCGCCACCGTCGATTTCGACGCGAGTTTCGTTGATCTCGGTGGTAATTCGCTGTCCTACGTGACGATGTCGGTGCGACTGGAACGCGCACTCGGCACACTGCCAGCGCACTGGCAACGATTGCCGCTGCGCGAACTCGAACGCAACCTAAAGCCGGTCCGACGGTGGTGGGGGTCGGCGTTGGAAACCAGCGTCGCGTTGCGCGCGGCGGCGATCGTGCTGATCGTGGGATCGCACGCGGAGTTGTTCAAACTATGGGGCGGCGCGCACATCCTGCTAGGAGTGGCCGGCTACAACTTCGCGCGCTTCTGCCTCACACCGGTCCCGAGGATCGACCGGGTGCGCCGGCTGCGCAACACCATTGGGTGGATTGCAGTTCCGTCGGTGATCTGGGTCGTCATTGCGCTGATGCTCACCGATGACTACCGCCCGACGAATCTGCTGCTCGCCAACAAATTCCTCGGCCCGCACGACAGCATGACCGCCGGACGGTTGTGGTTTGTCGAGGTGTTGGTGTGGACGCTCGTCGCGCTGGCCGCCGTGTGCTGGATACCGGCGGCCGATCGACTGGAACGGCAGCGCCCGTTCGCATTCGCCGGTGTCCTTCTCGCGGTCGGGATGGCCTTGCGCTACGACATCTTGCAGCTGCACCTGGGCCGTGAAGCCTGGTTCACGATGCTCGCGTTCTGGTTCTTCGCGATCGGCTGGACCGCGGCTAAGGCGTCGACGACATGGCAGCGCATCCTCGTCACTGTCGTGCTGGCGGTCGGCCTGTACGGCTACTTCCACAGCACCCTGCGCGAAGCCACGGTTCTAGCAGGCCTGATACTGCTGATCTGGCTGCCGACGATTCGCTGCCCGGCCGGGTTGACGGTTGTCGCGGGCGTCGTTGCCGAGGCCTCGCTGTACACCTACCTGACCCACTATCAGGTGATCGAGTTGTTCGACGACATCCATCCGTTGCTGGGTGTCATCGCATCGATCGTCGTGGGTGTTGTGGTCACGTACCTGGCAACGTTGCTGCGCAAGCGGATTCGCGAGCGTCGCCAGGGGGTGTTCAGCTCGACTGCCTCGGTTCCCGCTCTGCGATGAGGCCCTCCTGCACCAGCGTGGCCGCGATGACGCCGTCGGCTCGGATCAGGCTGGCAGTGACGACTCCGCGTCCGCGCGCCGCTGCCGGTGAGCGGCATTCCAGCAGATTCCATTCGTCGGCCTGCATGGGTCGGTGAAACCAGATCGACGAGTCGGTGGTGCCGCTGCGATGGCTGCGGGCCTTCATCGAATGCCCGTGCACCTGTAGCGCGGGATCGATCATGTAGACGTCGGTGACGTACGCCGCGACCAAGGTGTGCACCGTCGGATCGATGGGAAGCGGAACCGTTGTCCGCCACCACAATCGCCGCACGAATTCTCCGCTTGCGGTGTCGTCGGCGATCCTGATGTCGATTTCGTCCAGCGGCATCGAGGGCGCCGGTCCCGCCGGCCCGGTTTGCGGCAGTGCGCTTGGATCGCCGGGCATCTCGGGCCGATGTCCGTGTTCGGGGCCGGGCAGCTCGGCGGCGAACGACATCGTGGCCGTCGTCAGCAGGCGCCCGTTCTGGCGCGCGTCGACACGGCGCGCGGCCGCGGTTCTGCCGTCAAACACCCGCGCGACGGTGTACTCCACGGGGTCGCCCGCCTCTCCGCCACGCAGGAACTGCAGGTGGATGTTGGTCGGCGGCCGGTCGGCGTCGACGGTATGGGATGCGGCGGCCAGGCTCTGTGCAACGAACTGCCCGCCATACGCGCGCTTTCCGTCGGGACCGCTGGCTGGCCCGACCCAGCTGTCGGTGTCGCCGCCCGGCGACAGCTGGAGCAGCTTGAGCAGCGCACTCATGCCACGGTGCCCGATTCGGTGAGCCGCCCGATCTCCTCGGGGTTCAGCTGCAGCCACTCTCGCAGCACTGCGGCGGTGTCATCGCCGAGCGCCGGTGCGGCGACCGCGGGCGGGTAGGCGCCATTGATCTCGAGGGGCAAGCCGGGCGCCAGGTACTGCCCGATCCTGGGCTGGTTCAGCGGGGTGAACATCGGGTTGGCGGTCACGCGGTCATCGGCCGCCGTTTCGGTGAAGGTGCGATAGCGCTCCCACAGCACGGGGGTCGCCGAAAGGGCCACGGCAATCTCGTCCGCCGTGTGCTGGGAAAACCACTCGGTGAACAGTCCGGTCAGGGCGTCGCGGTGACGGTACCTTTCCCCCTCGTCAGTGAAGTCAGCGCCGAGGGTGTCGGCGAGTGCCGCAACGGCTTTCGCCGTCCCAGTGAGTTCGGTCAGATCGCGGAAGTGCCGCCCGGTCAGCGCGACGATCATGAACGACACCCCGTCGCTGCTGGTGAAATCCTGGCCGTACTGGCCGTACACCGAGTTGCCGATGCGCTCCCGCGCCGTGCCGTTCACCATGACCTCGGTGAAGAAGCTGAGATTGCCCGCCGTCGCGAGCGCCACGTTCTCCAATGGAATGGAAATCCGTTGGCCCTGTCCCGTGGCGTCGCGATGCCGCAGCGCGGTGACCACCGCTAGTGCCGCGTAGATGCCGCACGCGACATCCCACGCCGGCAGAACGTGATTCACCGGCGTGGCAAGCTCAGCGGGACCGGTCACCATCGGAAAGCCGATGCCCGCGTTGACGGTGTAGTCCACGCCGGTGCCGCCGTCGGCGCGGCCGGACACCTCGACATGAATCAGGTCGGGCCGCAATTGCGTCAGCGTCTCATACGAATGCCATTGCCGGCCCGCGACATTCGTCACGAGCACCCCACTGTCGGCGATCAGCCGCTTGACCAGATCCTGGCCTTCCTCCGAGCGGAAGTCGGCCGCCACCGAGCGCTTGCCCTTGTTCAGCCCGGCCCAGTAGATGCTCTCACCGTCGCCGGTGACCGGCCACCGGTGGTAGTCGGCGGCGCCGCCGATCGGGTCGACGCGGATCACCTCGGCGCCGAGCTGGCCCAGTGTCATCCCCGCCAACGGCACCGCAACGAAACTGGAGATCTCGACGATCCGCACGCCAGCCAGCGGCCGTGCAGCATCCGGTGCAACGCTCATCGGCTCAAGCTATCAAGCGCCATCTCCACCCCCGCGAAACTGCGGCCAGATCGCGAAATCTCGACGGATCGCGATCTGTGAGCAGTTTTGCGGGAAGGTCACGCGCCAGCACCGGCGAGTTTGATCGCCGCGGCTTCGATGGTGTCCTCCGACAGCAACACCTGAAGCGCGGCGTCACCCAGCGGGATGAAGCTGTCCCGGCTGGCCACGCGCTCCACAGCGCCGGTGTAGCCGTGGTGAAGCAGCTCAGCGAGCACACCCTCGCCGACTCCCCCGGTCGCCCGGGTCTCGTCGACGATCAGCACACGTCCGGTGGCGCTGGCCTCGCGAATCATGTCGTCCACTGGCAGCGGTGCCAGCCACCTGAGGCCGAGGAGGCGTGCCCCGATGCCGAACGACGCCAGCCTGCGCACAATCCGCAGGCTCATCCGTTGCCCATTGGCGAACGTCAGCAGCGTCAGATCCGTGCCGTCGCCATACGTGCGGGCACGCCCGAGCGCGACTCCAGAGCTCGGATAGTCAGCGAGCCAGCCGTCGTCGCCGTCGTCGTACAAATCCCGGGTGTGGTACAGCGCGATGGGCTCCAGGAACATGCAGACCACGCCCGCAGCCTTGGCCGCGGCGACGCACGTGTGCAGCATCGCGGCGGCGTCGTCGGGTCGCGCCGGCGACGCAATCACCACGCCCGGGATGTCGCGGATCGCGGCGATCGCGTTGTCGTTGTGGAAGTGGCCGCCGAATCCCTTCTGATAGCCATAGCCGGCGACGCGTACCACCATCGGATTGCGATATTGCCGGTTGGAGAAGAACTGCAGCGTCGCGCCTTCACCGCGGATCTGGTCCGCGGCGTTGTGAAGGTATGCGAGGTACTGGATCTCCGGTATCGGCAGCAGCCCGGAAACACCGGCGCCCAAGGCCAGACCGAGGATGGACTGCTCGTCGAGCAACGTGTCGAACACCCGCGCCGAGCCGATCTTGCTCTGCAGTCCGCGGGTGACTCCGTACACGCCACCCTTGCGCGCGACGTCCTCGCCGAAGACCATCGCCTCCGGATAGCGGTCCAGGATCTCGTGCAGCGCACGGTTGATCGCGACGGCCACGGTCACAGGCTCACCCTGCTCACCGGACGCCGGGGACACCGCCAGGGCATCCTCCAGGGTGGCCTCGAGCGGCTTCATCACCACCCCTGCGCTATCGAGCTGCGGCAAATCCGCGACTGCGCCGGCGATCTCGATGACGTTGGCACGCTTGGCCTCATAGCGATCAAGCACCCCCTGCGGCGTTAGGACACCCGCCGAAACCAACAGTTCGGCGGTGCGCAGCACCGGATCCC
>Ga0126307_10002993_pt1 | contig 11501 bp, 9 predicted proteins | sample Plot28_FD_89955 | JGI IMG/M metagenome (GOLD analysis project Ga0126307, IMG submission 89955) | Serpentine soil microbial communities from UC McLaughlin Reserve, CA, USA - Plot28 | ecosystem: Environmental > Terrestrial > Soil > Grasslands | place: USA: UC McLaughlin Reserve, Lake County...
CGCGGAATGACGTGGTCGACGGTGAGGCTGTGCCTGTCCGAGCCGCAGTACTGGCAGGTCCAGCCGTCGCGGGCGAGCACGGCCTTGCGGGTGATGCGGCGTCGGTGGGTGTCGCGCGGGACGCGGACGAAGGTGATCAGGCGGATGACCTCGGGCCGGTCAATCCTCATCGTCTCCGAGCGCAGCACGTCGTCGCCGCGCTCGAGCACCTCGGCCTTCTCCTTCAGGATCAGGACCAGCGCCCGGCGGACCGTGCAGACGTTGAGCGGCTCATAGCTCGCGTTGAGAACCAGCACGCGCCCCCTGGTCAGGCGGCGGAGCGCTGCTACCCCTACCTCACCCTCCGCATCTGCGTCAGGGGAGGCGCCGTTGCCGTTCAGATGGGCGGGGTTGTGGCCGTTTCGCGATGCCCGGCCGCTCGCCGGCCCGACATTACCGGCCGCCACAAACCCCGCGGCCGAATCACGCACCGTGGCCCCGTTGCCCATTTCCCGGGCGATTGTAGACGAGCCCCCAACTGACGCCGGGTGCTTCCCGCCTGCTTCGGCCGCCACCTACCCGGGAACTCCGGGCGGTGCCGCAGTCGGCCAGCTGCCGAGCACGCGGACGGTCTCGGCCTTGGAGCGAAGGTCCTCGAGTGCGGAGGCGAGCGGCTCATCGTCCGCGGCGCCCTCGATGTCCAGGAAGAACTGGTAGCGGCCGAGGCCGCGGCGTAGCGGCCGCGATTCGATCCGGGTCAGGTTCACCTCACGGCTGGAGAAGACGCGCAGGGCGTCGACGAGGGCGCCCGGATGGTCCTCGCCGAGCTCGGAGAAGACCAGCGAGGTCCGCCACGGCCCCGAGCCGGACGGCTTCGTCCCTTCGCGCGCTACCCAGACGAACCGGGTGATGTTGTCGGCCTCGTCCTCGACGCCGTGCCGCAGAATCGCGGCCCCGTAGAGCCGAGCGGCCGACTCCGCGCCGAGCGCGGCCCAGGGACGGTCGGACTCGGCCACGCTCCTCACGGCCTCGGCCGTGCTGGGCGCGGCTCGGACCTCCGCCTGTGGCAGGCTCTCGCGGATGAAGCGGGCGCACTGGGCGCTCGCCTGCGGGTGGGAGAGCACGAACTCGATGCGCCCGAGCGGAATCCGATCACGGGCGATCAGGCAGTGGCGGATGGGCAGGTCGTACTCGCCGACGAGGGTGAGCCCGTCGGCATCGAAGGCGAGCGTGTCGAGGGTGGCGGTGACCGCGCCCTCGATCGAGTTCTCGAACGGCACGAGAGCCCGGTCCGCCGCGCCCTCGCGGAGGGCGATGATCGCGTCGTAGACCGAGGCGGACGGGATCGCCTCGACGACCTCGTCGCCGACCGCCGCTCTCAGGGCGTCCTCGCTGAAGGTCCCCGGCGGCCCCAGGTAGGTAACCCGCACCGTCGTGCCGCTCATCAGGAGCCGAAGACGACCGTGTACGTGGACGTGTTGTTGGTGGTGATCTGCTCGCCGGCGACCGGATTGACCACGACCTCCAGCGTCGTGTCCGTACCCGGCGTCGGCTTGGTGGTCAGTGGGATCGTCACGGTCCCCTGCTCACCGGCGCTCAGCGCCTGCAGCTGGCCGGTGAGCTCGTTGCCGCCCAGGGTGACGGTCACGGTGATCCCGGTCTCGTCGCTGTCGCCCGAATTGGTCAGCTGGATGTCGATCTCCTGGGCGTCCGCCGGGACCGTGTTGGTCGAGTCCGGGGTCAGGGTCTGGCCGCCGATCGTGGTCGAGTCGAGCTGCAGGCCGTGAACCCCCCCGGTCGTCGCGGTCTGCCCGGTGAGCGCATTGAGCTTGGTGACGAGGGTGGTCTGGTTCAGGAAGTCCGTGGCGTTGGCCGGCATGAATCTCCCGTTGGGCAGTGGTGTCGCGTCCACACCCTCGTCCTCGAGGACGTTTTCGATCTCGGGCTTGGCGATCTGCGTCCAGAGCACGTCACTCGCGTAGAGCGAGCCCATCGCGTTGGTGATCGCTGTGATCGCGTTGCCCGTCTGGGTCCGGGCGGTGGCCTGGGGGACGCTCTCCGCGATCGAGCTCAGGGCGTCGCGGCGTAACGTCAGTGTCTGGATCACCGCGTTCTGCGCGTCGTCCATCTGGCCCGGCGCATCAATGTCGTCGGCGCGATCGAGGAGCGTCTGAGAGGTGTCCCGCTGCCGCAGGACCTCCTGCTGCGCATCGAGCGAGCTCGAGGTCCCGCCGGTTCTGTTGAGCAGATTGAAGAAGTCCCTTCCGCTCTGCTCGGACTGCTGCATGATCGTCGCGACGTCCGAGTCGTAGTTGCGCAGGCCCCGGTCCGAGCGGGCCTCGAGGCAGCCTCGAAACGCGATCACGATCAGGATCAGGAATGCCAGGCCCACCCCGACGCCGATCAGGCGTCGGACGAGGAACTGCTGCCGTCGCCTTTGGGGCCCCCCGACCCTGCGCCGAGGGCGCTCGGGCGGCTCGTCCTCGAGGACCAGCTCGTCTTGTTCGGAATCGAGGAATGCCAAAACCGCGCATCAGTATGAACAGGGCCCTTGACGCATGTAATTCAGTAGATGCGAGGGTGCTCCGAGGCGGAGCCGAGGAGAACCCGTTCTATGCGGTCTACAGGAAAAGATGGTCCGGGAGCGAACTCATAGCGGCCATGGTCGGTGAGGTGGTTCTGGGGAGATTCCGAATTGAGGACCGGATCGGAAGCGGCGGCTTCGGAACGGTCTATCGCGCCTGGGACGAGAGGCTGCAGCGCCCCGTCGCGGTGAAGGTGATCGACCGCGAGCACGGCGCGCCGCGGGTCACGCGGGAGGCGCAGGCCGTTGCGCGCCTCACCCACCGGAACATCGCGACCCTGTACGAGCTCGCGACCGACGGCGAACGCGCCTACCTGGTCTCCGAGCTGATCGAGGGAGAGACCCTGCGCGCTCTCGGGAGGCGAGGGGAGCTCACGGACCGGCTCGTTGCGCGAGTCGGCGCTGATGCCGCCGCCGCGTTGACCGCCGCACATCGCGCGGGAGTCGTCCATCGCGACGTGAAGCCCGAGAACATCCTGGTCGAGAGCGGCGAGCAGGCGAAGCTCGTCGACTTCGGGATCGCCCGCATCGCCGGTGAGAAGACGCTGACGGCCACCGGTGCGGTCGTCGGGACGCTCGCCTACATGGCGCCCGAGCAGGCAGACGGCCTGCGCCCGGGTCCCGCGGCTGACGTCTACTCGCTGGCGCTGACCCTGTACGAGTGCCTCTTTGGGGAGCACCCGCTGCTCCGCGAGGGCCCCGCCGCGACCGCCCGCGCGATCGGTGAGCCGATCGCGCCCCTCGCCGCGGTGCGCCCGGAGCTTCCCGATCAGATGACCCAGGCGATCGACGCCGCCCTGGATCCCGATCCCGAGGAGCGACCCCTCGCCTCCGAGCTGGGAGCGGCCCTCGCCGGCCATACCGGCGAGCTCGATGGTGAGCCGCTGCCCCCAATCGCCGGTATCGACGGCGAGGCCTTCCTGGAGCCGCGCCGCCGCCCGGAGGTCACCCGCTTTCTCCCGGCCGCCGGCGTCGCCGCGCTCGGCCTCGCGGCGCTGATCGCGACCGGCGCCCCGGCGCCCATCGCGCTAGCCGCCTTGCTCCCCGGCGCCCTCGCGATAGGTCGGCCACGCCCGGCCTACGCGCTCCAGCTCGCGCTGGCCTTCCTCTGGCTCGTGCTCGGTGCCGGCGAGCCGGGTGTCGCCGCGCTCGTCCTCGTCCTTGGTGCCCCGCTGCTGCTGGCTGCGATCGATCCCGCGGCGATCGCCCTGCCCGGGCTAGCGCCGATCCTCGGGCTCGCCGGGTTGGGGCCGGTCTATCCGGCGCTCGCCGGGCTCACCCGCGGCGCTGCCGGACGCGCGTTGCTCGGCAGCATCGGCTATCTCTGGCTCGCCGCCTGGGAGGAGGTCGCCCACCGAACGCTTCTGCTCGGCCCCGTGGCGGATGCACCCGCCCATTGGGCGGATTCGGCGAGGATCGCCGTCGGTGACGTGGTCGCCCCGCTGATCGACGGCTCGGTGCTCGCCGGGGCGGGCGTCTTCGCGCTCGCCGCCTGGGTCCTGCCCATGCTCATTCGCGGCAGGACGCCCGTGCTCGACGCGCTCGGGGCGCTGATCTGGGCGGCGGGGCTGATCACGGCGCTTCGCCTCGTGGACGGCGGCTCCAGCCCGCCGGGACTGCTCTTCGGAGCTCTGCTGGCGGCCGTGGTAGCGGCCCTGCTCACGCGCCGCCTAGGCGCGGCTGAGCCCTACCCGCGGCCGTCTCTCGAGGAGCGCGGCTCCGATGCGCCTGCGTAGCGAACCCCACTAGCATTTCGCTCCGGCTCAACACGAGACGCCGGCCAACCGACCCGAGGAGCTCCCGATCAGCGTTCTGCGCAACCTTGAAGCCCGCATTGAGGGCCTTGTAGAAGGCGTCTTCAGCCGCGCCTTCAGTTCCGGCGTGCAGCCGGTGGAGATCGCGCGCAAGCTCGCCAAGGAGATGGACGCCCACAAGACGGCGTCGGTACAGCGGGTCTACGTGCCGAATGAGTACACCGCCTGGCTCTGTCCCGAGGACTACGAGCGCTTCAAGGACTACGAGTCCTCGCTCGCCCAGGAGCTGAGCGGCCACCTGCTCGAGCACGCGCGCCACCACGACTACGACCTGCTCACCCGGCCGGTCGTCCATCTCGACCAGGACGAGCGCCTCCGCCTCGGCGAGTTCGGAATCCAGACCCGTCTGGTCAGGCCCCCGCAGCGGCAGGGCGCCGAGCCCGAGCAGGGCGAGCACGGCCACACGATGGTCTACTCCGCGACCCAGGCGCAGAAGGCGCGCTCCAAGCGCCGTCCGGATGCGGCCTTCTCCGAGACCCGGGCGATCGTCTCGGTCGACGACCGGCGCTACGTCCTGGATGGGCCCACCGCGACACTGGGCCGCTCGAAGGAGAACGACTGCGTCATCGACGATCCCAACATCTCGCGGCGCCACGCCGAGTTGCGCCGCTCCGACGTCGGGGACTGGCAGATCGTCGACCTCAACTCGACCAACGGGGTCAAGGTCAACGGCCGCCGGGTCGCCAACGCCCGACTGTCGCCGGGCGACGAGATCACTCTCGGAACCAAGGTCTTGGCCTTCGACATCGAGCAGTGAATAGCGATCTCGAGCCGCTCGCGGTTGCGCTCAAGTTCGGCTTTCTTGCCGTGCTCTTCCTCTTCCTGCTCTGGGTGACCCGGAGCTCGCTGAAGGACCTGCGGGGCACGGCCACCCCGGGGTTCGAGACCGGCTATCACGAGGCCGCCGGCGTCGAACCGGCGGGGACCGATGCTTTCCTGGTGGTCGAGGAGGGGGGCGGGCTCAATAAGGGGGAGCACTTCGACCTCTTCGGCGGAATCTCACTCGGACGCTCCGCGGACGCCGACATCCGCCTCGACGATCGCTATGCCTCCGGGATCCATGCACGCGTGTTCAACCGCTCCGGGGCATATTTCGTCGAGGACATGAACTCGACGAACGGAACGCTCCTCAACTCGCGCGAGTTGCACGGCGAGGCCGAGCTTCAGCCAGGCGATGCGATCCGGATCGGGGACACTGAGTTCCGCTTCGAGGTGTCCTGATGCTGAAAGTCGCTGAGGAGGCACACAAGACCGACACCGGGCGGCAGCGGCACGCCAACGAGGACTCATACTTTGCGAGGGCCCCGTTGTTCGCGGTCGCCGACGGAATGGGCGGCGCCCAGGCAGGCGAGGTCGCCTCGCGGATCGCCGCCGGCGCCTTCGAGCGCGGCCCGCGGGACGAGGCTGCCCCCGCGGAGGGCCAGCTCGAGGAGATCGCGCAGAAGGCGAACCGCGAGATCCACCAGCTCGCGCAGAAGGACTCCTCGCGCGCGGGGATGGGGACCACGCTGACGGCGGCGATGCTGCGCGACGACGAGGTCGCGCTCGGCCACGTCGGCGACAGCCGCGCCTACCTGCTGCGCGACGGCCAGCTCAAGCGCCTGACCAAGGACCACTCTCTGGTCGAGGAGCTGCGCCGCCAGGGACGCCTCACCGAGGAGCAGGCCGAGGAGCACCCGCAGCGCTCGATCATCACCCGCGCCCTCGGGCCGGAGCCGGACGTGAACGTCGACACGATGAGCTTTCCCGCCCGCGACGGTGACGTCTTCCTGCTCTGCAGCGACGGTCTAACGACGATGGTCTCCGACGAGGAGATTCGGGAGATCCTGACGGGCTCGCGGGGCCTGCGGAACGCCGTCAACAAGCTCGTCGACGCGGCGAATCGTGGCGGCGGCCGAGACAACATCACGGCGGTCGCCTTCCGGCTCGCCGATGCCGGCGCGCAGGAGGAGGAGGGCGCGACCCTGGTCTCGCGCACGGCCGAGCAGGCCGGCCTGACCGGTGAGCGGATGCGGGCGGCGACCGACCGGCTCCGCGGGCAGGGAAGGATGCCGACACCGTCGCGGCGCCGGCGGGCGCTGCGGTGGGCCGCGGGGCTGCTGGTCGTCGCGGCCGTGGTGGCCGGCGCGGTGCTCTTCGTCCGCTCGATCTACTTCCTTGGCACCGACGACCAGGGGAACGTGGCGGTCTACAGGGGGCTCCCGTATGAGCTGCCGCTGGGTGTGAACCTCTACTCCGAGCAGTCGTCGATCCCGGTGCAGGTCGGGACGCTGTCGGAGGAACGCCAGAGGGCGGTGACCGACCATGACCTTCGCGGGAAGGACGACGCGACGGACTTCATCAGCGACATCAACCAGAGGGAGGGGGCGGCCCAACGCGCTGCAGCGGCCCGGGCCGCGCAGCAGGCGGCCAAGCAGCAGGCACAACAGCGGAAACAGCAGGCGGCCGCCCGCAAGCAGAAGCAGGCGCAGAAGCGTTGAGCGCGCGCACTCGCGAGCTTTTCGCCCTGATCCCGGTCGCCCTCCTGGTGACGGCCGGATTCACCGCCGTGCTGATCACCAACTCGGATCAGCTCGGCAACCTGAGCGTGCTCTACGGCGGCTACTTCCTCGCCCTCTGCGTCGCCACCCACATCGTCATCCGGATCAGGCTTCCGGACGCCGACCCGTACCTGTTTCCCCTGGTCGCCCTGCTCGCCGCCTTCGGCATGGTGATGCTCTTCCGGCTGGACGAGGGCCTCGCCCGGGACCAGGCCAACTGGTTCGTCCTCGGGCTCATCCTCTTCTCCGCGACGATCATCTTCCTGCGCCCTTACGAGGCGCTCGAGCGGTACCGCTACGTGATCGCGCTGGCGGGGATCGTCCTCCTGATCATGCCCCGCTTTCTCGGCCATCAGACGAACGATGCGTTCCTCGCGGTGGACCTCGGGCCGATCACCTTCCAGCCGACCGAGCTGGCGAAGATCTGCATCGTCGTCTTCCTGGCGAGCTACCTGAACGAGCACCGGGAGGTGCTTGTGGTCGGCGCTCGCAACGTCTTCGGGCTCGTCCTGCCCCCGATCAAGCACCTCGGTCCCCTGCTCGTCGTCTGGGGCGCGGCAATGGTCCTCCTGGTCTTCATCCGCGACCTGGGCAGCTCGGTGATGTTCTTCGGCGCCTTCCTCGCGCTGATCTACGTCGCGACCGGCCGGCTCTCCTTCGTGGTCATCGGCCTCGCGATGTTCGTGATCGGGGCGTGGTTTTTCGCCCAGACGGCGCCGCACATCCAGGAGCGCTTCGACATCTGGCTCGATCCCTTCCACGACGCCGGCGGCTCCGGCTATCAGCTCTCCCAGTCGATCTTCGCCCAGGCGGACGGCGGACTGTTCGGCAGAGGTCTGGGCGATTCCCTCGTGCAACTGCCCGGGTGCGACAGCGGCTTCCCGGACCGCTGCGCGATCCTGCCGGCCCCGCACACCGACTTCATCTACGCGGTAATAGTCGATGAGCTCGGGCTCTTCGGTGGCGCGGCGGTAGTTCTGATCTACGCGCTGATCGCCGAGCGCGGCTACAAGACGGCGATCCTCGCCGAGGACGGCTTCTCGAAGCTGCTCGCAACGGGTCTGACGACGATCTTCGCCCTGCAGGCGTTCGTGATCATCGGGGGAGTCACACGGGTGATCCCTCTGACCGGCGTCACCCTGCCCTTCATCAGCTACGGCGGCAGCTCGATCATCGCCAACTTCGTCCTGCTCGCCCTGCTCCTGATGGTTTCGGACAAGGCTCGCCGCCGCGTGCGGCTTCAGAGCCAGACGAGGATCGGCTGATGAACCGACAGATCATCAAGCTCTTCGGCTTCCTGCTGATTCTCTACGCCCTGCTCTTCGGGTTCACCTCGTACTGGTCGATCTTCGACGCCGACGACCTGAAGGCGAACCAGGCGAACCGCAGGCCGCTGCTCGAGGAGCAGCAGATCAAGCGCGGCGACATCCTCGCCGCCGACGGATCGGCGATCGCCCGCTCACGGCCCGTCGGCAGCGGCAACAACAGGGTCTACGTGCGCCAGTACCCCCAGGGCGGCCTGTTCGGAAACCCGATCGGCTACAGCTTCGTGACCCAGGGCCGGGTCGGCTTCGAGCTCTCCCACAACGATGAGCTGGTCGGCAACAAGACCGAGTTCCTCTCGATCCTCGACGAGCTCCAGGGTCACGCCCAGGTCGGGGACAAGGTGCAGTCGTCGCTCGATCCGTCCGCCCAGGAGGCCGCAGTGAACGGACTCGCCGGCCGCCGCGGCTCGGTCGTGGCGATCGTCCCTTCGACCGGCGAGGTCAGGGCGATGGTGAGCATCCCCGAGTACGACCCCAACCAGATCCCGAAGCGCTTCGCGCAGTTCAACCGCGACGACAGCGCTCCGCTCTTCAACCGCGCGACGCAGGCGGGTTATCCGCCGGGGTCGACGATGAAGGTCGTGACCGCGACAGCCGCGCTCGACAGCGGCGAGTTCACCCCCAGCTCGACCCTGAGTGGGCGCTCCCCGGTCGAGATCGACGGCGTGCCGCTCAACAACTCCGGCGGGGAGCAGTTCGGGACCATCGACATGACGACCGCTCTCACCAACTCGGTCAACACCTGGTGGGCGCAGGCAGGCGAGAGGCTCGGCAAGGACACGATGTTCGAGTACATGGCCCGCTTCGGCTTCGACGCCAAGCCGCGCCTCGACTATCCCGGTTTCCAGCTGGCCACCAGCGGGGTCTTCGATGGGAACAAGCTCCTCGGCCCCAGCGACCCGATCGACATCGGGCGCGTCGCAATCGGGCAGGAGCGCCTGCGCGTCACGCCGCTGCAGATGGCCGAGGTCGCGGCGGCGGTCGCCAACAACGGTGAGCTCATGGAGCCGCGGCTCTGGTCGAGGGTGATCGATCCCGACGGGCGCGAGACGAGGCTCGACCCTGCCCGTCAGAGCCGCGTCATGAGCGAGGACACCGCGTCGACGCTCAACGAGATGATGCAAAACGTGGTCGCGGAGGGAACCGGCACGGCCGGTGCGGTTTCGGGCATCGACGTCGCCGGCAAGACCGGTACGGCGGAGCTCTCGCCCGGCGTCAACGACGCCTGGTTCATCGGCTTCGCACCGGCGAGCGATCCACAGATCGCGATCTCCTGCATCGTGGAGCGGACCAGCGGCTTCGGCGGCCCGACCTGCGGCCCGATCTTCAAGGCGGTCGCCGAATCGATCCTGCAGGGTGATTCCGGTGGCTGAGCCGGAGCGCGGCACGGTCGTCGACGAGCGCTACAGACTCGACCGGAAGATCGGTTCGGGCGGGATGGCGGACGTATGGCTCGCCGACGACACCGAGCTCGACCGCAAGGTCGCGATCAAGATCCTCCACGACCGCTTCGCCCAGGACGCCGAGTTCGTCGAGCGCTTTCAGCGGGAGGCGCAGGCCGCCGCCGGGCTCCAGCACCCGAACGTCGTCGGGATCTTCGATCGCGGCGCCTTCGACGGCACCTTCTTCATCGCCATGGAGTACGTCGACGGCCCCTCCATGAAGGACTTGGTCAAGGGTGGGATGAGCCCCAAGGACGCGATCGACTTCACCCGCCAGATCCTGAACGCGGCGCGCTTCGCCCACCGCAAGGGGATCGTGCACCGCGACCTGAAGCCGCAGAACGTCCTGATCGATGACGAGGGGCGCGCGCGGGTGGCGGACTTCGGCATCGCTCGCGCCGGCGAGAACTCCGACATCACCGCCACCGGCTCGGTGATGGGCACGGCGCAGTACATCTCGCCCGAGCAGGCGCAGGGCAAGCCGACCACGCCGCGCTCGGACATCTATTCGATCGGGGTGATCCTCTACGAGGCGCTCACCGGGAGGGTGCCGTTCGAGGGTGACAGCGCGGTCGCCGTCGCTCTCAAGCAGGTCTCCGAGGCGCCCCGCCGGCCGAGCGCGATCAACCCGAACGTCCCGCCGGCGCTCGACGCGGTGGCGATGCGGGCGCTCGCCAAGGACCCGGACGCCCGTTTCAAGGACGCGGACGCCTTCCTCAAGGCACTCGACGCCGCCGAGAAGGCACCCGACACCCCCCGCGCCCAGGACACCGCGGCCTATGCCGCCGTCAGTCCCGAGGGCGAGGCGGACATCCCCGGTGAGGAGGAGCCCTACGACGACGAAGAGGAGCTGGAGCGCGAGCGCCGCCGGCGCCGCTGGCGCTGGATCGTTCTCGCCCTGCTCGCCGCGGGGGTTGCCGCGCTCGTCGCCTTCGCGCTGACCCGCCCCTCGCATGTGGCGGTCCCTGACGTGATCGGGCAGGACGTCGGCGCCGCCACTGAGATCCTGGACGGCAAGGGCTTCGCCGTCGCGATCAAGGCGGTGCCCAGCGGGGCGCCGCGGAACCAGGTGGTCGAGCAGGACCCGATTCCCACCGACCGTGGCGGCGGCAAGGCCGAGGAGGGCTCGACGGTGACGCTCAGCGTCAGCTCGGGGCCCGCGATCGTCGCGGTACCGGACGTCGCCGGCCTGAGCCTGGCCGACGCGACGACGCGACTGGAGAAGGCCGGATTCAAGGTGACGACCAGGGAGGAGTTCTCGATCACGGTGCCCAAGGGGCGCGCGATCGCCACCGAGCCGGCGGCCGGCACCCAGCTCTCCACTAGCCAGGTGGTGACCGTGCTGGTCTCCCGCGGCACCAACCAGGTCGAGGTGCCCGGCGTGGTCGGCCTCGATGACCAGGCGGCCCTGGCGGCGCTGCAAAACGCCGGCCTCTCGGGCATCCTCGTTCAGCGCGACTCGACCGAGCCCGAGGGACAGGTGCTGAGCCAGAGCCCCGGCGCCGGCAAGCTGGTCGCCAGGGGCTCACAGGTGACCATCTTCGCCTCGACCGGCGCCATCACCGTGCCCGACGTCATCGGTCAGGCCCGCAAGGCGGCGGTGACGGCCCTCAAGAAGGCCGGCTTCACTCCGGCCGTCACGGAGGAGACCACCGACGATCCCAGTCAGGTGAGCCGCGTGATCTCCGTGTTCCCGCCCGCTGGCTCGCGCGGTCGCCGAGGCGACACGGTGACGATCTCCGTCGGAGTCGCGTCGCCGACGACCACGACCACCCCGACGCCATGAGGGACCCCCGGACGCGAAGCGGAGGAGGTCC
>Ga0126307_10002994_pt1 | contig 11500 bp, 6 predicted proteins | sample Plot28_FD_89955 | JGI IMG/M metagenome (GOLD analysis project Ga0126307, IMG submission 89955) | Serpentine soil microbial communities from UC McLaughlin Reserve, CA, USA - Plot28 | ecosystem: Environmental > Terrestrial > Soil > Grasslands | place: USA: UC McLaughlin Reserve, Lake County...
CACTATAGCAATCGTGAAGAAGCAACTCATACTGCTGTCGAACGAATTCACTATGGAATTGCTGATAATACGGCCTGTCAAAATAGGTCCATTGGAATATAGCAAAGCTACCAGGAACATCAGGACTTGTGACTATGCCTACAACCCCATCAGATTTAGCAAAAGGCTCAGCATATGTTTTGGAGATATCAGATAGCAAGCTCATTCCACATAAAAATGACATCATAAAAACAAATACTGTGAGAATATGTCGATGTTGTTTTAACACAAGATCACCGTGTCTTTGTCCCAACGATGCTGTATAATTCAAGCTGAGTAGAGTTCAAGCCTAACCGAGCAAACACATTGTCCACGCGTACGGCGCCAACAAACCATGGATCTTCGTGGTATTCTGCTGTGACAATCCCACTGTCTTTGCTGAAATCGATGACTCTACCTCCCCCGTTAGCGTTATGTACATAAAATGAATTATTGCTTGTCGCAAGCTTAGCGCTACTAATCTTCACAGCGCCATTAATTGCAAGTGTCCTAGCAGGACTAGGTCCGTTTGGATTCTGCATATCGTAGACATCGATTCGATCAACACGGTTCACAGCGACTAGGCGAGAGGTAGCTGCAATGTCTACGACTGGCGACCCGCTTTCCATCTGGAATGAACGAATCCTCTCAAAATTCCTAGATAGAACGTCTATACTATCATCATCTTTAAGAGCATAGAGGTACTCCTGACTGGCTTCTAGTGCACGTATACCCGAGTCTTCAAATGTTCTGGTTACACTGCGTTGTCGATCCAAAGGTAGAGTCAAGCTTTGACTATCTGCTGTGATTAACATGCCTTTCCAGATAACCACGGAATGTAGTCCAGAGCCAGGAAGTTGATAGGAAAGACGAGGATATCTCGGACTGCTTACATCGTACATGTTTAGACCTTGCTCAGTTAGGATGAATATTGTTGAGTAACCCTCAAAGAGCCCGGCTGCCAGACCTAAACACGAACCGTTGATGTAAAGCGTGCACTGATGCGTAAGCTGAATCCGCTTTATTGTGAGCGCCTGATTCTCTTTTATATTTTCATCCTGTGTATGGCCATTATCTACAGAGCGGGCTATGTTGCTTGCCTCGATGTGAGGTTGGGTCCGCTGAGCGCCGCTAAATGTGCGCCTCAGAGAGAACTCAGTTTTTTCCGATTTTAGCGGTGCGAGCAGGCTCAGTTCTGCAAAGCCGCCGTTGTTGGCAATACTCTCTGCGAGCGGTAGCCTATTATCACTAGTACGCAATTCTATACGGTCACCTGGCATGAGTTCTCCAGCAATGATTCGCCAAATATTATGATCATCCTCTCCATTCACTTGATCCTTGCCGATAAGTCCAAACCAGTCTTCTGGTTCGTCGCTAACAAAAGTAACCCTGATCAGTTCGCCACGCCGGAACGGATCATGATAAGGTAGCGAGATACAAAGTCCTGGAATCTTTCGCAAATGAGGGAGTTCCTCCTTGAGTTCGGCCTCCCTCTCAGGCGTGAGCTTCGGTATAGGACCAAGCGTAATCCAGCGTGCGCCCCCGGTGGTTTTGAATAGAATGTGGCACGGGTAAGGTGCTGAGAGGTACTCCGGCTTCAGCTCACCTGGTGGTATCTCGAATAAGAGTCTCGTCGAGGCACCACTTGCTGTCGGCCGAGGGATCACTTTTAAATACGGCTTGAATTGGTCAAGTGGATCCTCTCTAATTGAGATTTCGCAAACCTTAGAGGGTACCCGTCCTCGAGGAGTGCGCTTTCCAGAATAATATTCTTCATAATATGTAACCTCGCCCCTGACCATGAATTCTGGCTCTCGTTTACATGGATTTTCCCAGTCCCATCTGAAGGGCACAAGGTCCGAGATGCCTCCAAAGTCAGCTGGAAGAGGTTTGGCCAAAGGTTTTAGCTCTCCCCCAAGAAGTAACCCGCCAGGAATGCCGAGGATACTGGCAATTGTAAGGTCGCCGAACAAATCGCTAGACGTACTGGGGACAGGCAATTCGCAGTTGAGCGTCTTTCCCCCACCGCTTACCGTGCAAGTTGCTGGAAGACTCGATAACGGGGGTTCTACTGACGATGCTACATCGATCGCTTTAATGACAGCGGCAATAAAACCAATGATAGCACCAGTGACCGCGCCAATGGGTCCAAACCAACTGCCGAACCATGCACCAAGTAGAGCTCCCTGAAATCCCAATGTGACTTCGCAGCAAAACAGTTCTAGCTGATTGCTTTCCCAGCCTATTTGTGCATGTATTTGAAAAAGCCCGGGCTTCTTGATAAGAAGCTCAGTGTGGATGGTTACATCTACGTTGACGTCTATTTTCCCCCACAGGCAATCGCATGCATCAATTGCTTCGCCGCTAAACTTGATCACGACCAAGGCTAATCCGTTGGAGGTAACAAATGTCTCGTCGGGCCCAAACTCAGTCCGAGAATTATGCCATTCGCCATGGGGTCCATCTTTGAGCGAGAATATTCGTGAGCTGGAGATCTGTGGCTTGAACTTACTGACAATTGCAGAAACAAATATCTTCTGGTCAATGAAAATGCTCCAATCCATTTTGGACAAGTCCTCTAGTGAGCCATCAAGGTCTGATGTGATATCGCCAGAGTAAAATCTCTTCCACGACTCAGGAATTGAGTAGCGAGGCTCAAGCGTGGGAGTAGGATCCCTTACTTCCAGCCGGATCGCGATAGAACCAACGGAATCCCAAGGTCCATACGCTGAAATTCCCACGTTGATGATATCTGGCTTACCACCAAGCATTTCACTAAGAGAAGAGGTTAGATCTACAATCTGACACATTTCCTTCTCCCTGTCCTTGACCTTGTCTCTGACGCTATCTGCAATAGATTTCTTTTGTTCTGGAGTCAACAGGGACTCAACACCCACACCGAATTCGAGATCATCAAATGACAGACAGAAGCGTGGTGGGAGTTTGGTGTCAGGCTTGAGAGGAAGACCACGGGTTGGTTGTAGCGATATGCTTAGACCCAATTTTATCTTGATTTCCATTTCGGAGAATGTAGTATTCTTCCCACCAGCGTTCTTCTTCACATCATCCAGGTTTGCCACATACACCTTGATCGGTTGGAGAAGCTGCAACTTCGATCCGGGAATTGGCACAGTATCAAGCCAATCGGATCTTGGATCAGCCGATGGGATGTTAACATTCACAGCTGAGGAGACTCGTTGAATTCCTTCCGACCAGTGAGGATGTTCGGCCCATACGTGATCAATGACTGATGATATTTTCTTCTCGTCGTCAACATACTCCTCTTTTAGGCAGATAGCCATCCTTTGGAACCGGTTAAGTAAGAGATCGATTAACTTCGTGGCGCTTATATTAAATTGAATTAACATGACTATGGTCTGCCTCCACAACGTTGACATGTTTGTTAGTATCGCTGTCGTTTATCGTTGTGGTTCCTGGTGCAGTTTCTCCTATAAGTGACTGGTTGGACAAATTCTGCTGCTTCTCCAGGAGCAGTAACAATGCTCTATGCAACTGTGCCAACCTGGTTGTTAGCGTTCTCGTTAAGGTCATCACCGATGCTTGTCAGTTTAGAAGTGTCTCTTATATGGGATGCTCCAGATTTTTCACTCTTCAAGGTCAGAAAACTGTTACTATGTATAACACGGAGAAATTGTTCTCAATGTATAAACTGACTTTTTCTCTTTCACACATGTCCTGGACCATTTGCGCGGTCTCGACGTTTTGTTGTTCTTTTTTTATTCAGGCTCATATCGTGCTCTCTCTCATTTCTTTGAACAGCTGACGATAGGCTGCTTTGTTTTGCTTGATATACACCCTTGTTTCCTCGTCTACTTCTAATGACATCAATTTTTTCGTGTCTACGTCTTGATTCATTTTGATCTATAGAATATATCTAATATCCCTGATCCTACTCCAGCACTATTATAGCCCAAAATTTCAATTGCATCCTTTACTAGATAAACTGAAAATATCTCCACCATCTCCGCTCACTACTTCTACTCTTGCAAGTTTGAGCGTGGATTTTTAGGGTCTTTTGGTGGAGATACTTATTTGATAGTAGAGATTATACCTCCACCATTAACGAAGTATCTTCACGACCTTTGCTCTGATTTTGGGTTTGATTCCTATCAGGCGGAGATGGTATGGAGGTTGTGGAGATATTTCTCGGATGATGGTTTTATTATTCATGCATAGGTTTTTCTGGGTCTTAGTCTTTTTCGCATTTTATGAGCGCGGGCAGAGGGAGTTGAACTCACTGTGGATGCGAGCCCTGTCTTGCTTGCTTCTAATTTTAGTTGGATATTGACAACGATTAGATGTGGCGGTAAGCGAGCCAAAGCTTACTTAAAGTCCGATCGTGAGAATGTGATAGGTACCGTTAAACCTGAATCTTGAATGGAATTCCTTTTAAAAGAAGACGTAAACATATCTACCGGTGATGGTGATGATAATGATACAAATGATCAGCCTGCTGCAGCAGCAAGAGGAGTATGTTGTCGCTAGTGGCTAGTACTCTACAGAGAGCTCTTATCCTCCAAGGTGGAGGAGCACTTGGTGCATATGAGGCAGGAGTCTTCAAAGTATTATATGAGAAGTTATACGAGCCGGGCAAAGCCTTGTTTGATATTGTTGCTGGTACTTCCAGCGGTGCATTAAATGCTGCCATATTGGTAAGTCATGTGATAAAGAACAATAATAGTTGGAAAAATGCAGATCAAGCTCTTTTGGATTTCTGGAACACCTTGAGCTCACCGACTCCGCTCAGTGGAGCTTATGGAGAATTTTGGTCGGGCGAGGCTGGTAGAAGATACTATTCTGTAAAAGAGTTTTTCTCAAGAGGATTGGAAAAAGTACATTCAGCTCCAGACACAATCTTGGACTATAAATTTCATGATTATTTGCCTTACTTTTATTTCTCGCCAAACGTGACGGCAAACTCCCGCTACCGTTACAGCAGTAGACCACTGCGAGAAAGCATAAAAAAATTCTTTCCTATTGCAACAAGTGAAGGTAAAGGTGAGCCCCGTCTTCTTACTGTTGCTGTTGATGTAGTTGAAGGCGCGACTGTTACGTTTGATAGCTATTTGTATGAAGGAAAAAAATGTTTGATTTGTGAAAAAGATATTGGCAAAGATAAACTAGTTGAGCATGTAAATCGCAAACATGGAGCAAGTATAAAAAATGACGTGCGGTGGTCTGTCTATGGTGACAAAGAAAAGAGACACGCGATATTTTATGAAGATGGAATTAATGTTGAGCATGTGATCGCAAGTACATCAATTCCAATATTCTATGATTATGAGGAGATCGATGGCCATAAATTTTGGGATGCAGGAATACTGAGCAACACACCGCTAAGGGAGCTAATACAGGCACACCGGGATTATTGGTACAAGGATAAAGATAAGGAAGTGCCAGATCTTCAGGTGTATATTGTAAACATATGGCCAGTAAAGGAAAGTGGGATGACTCCTCCATCGGATAATGATGGCCTCAACGATAGGAGAAATGATCTAATGTTCCATGACAAGACAGGATATGACAGGAAGGTTGCAGAGACGGTAACTGATTATATTGACTACATCGACAAACTTACCCGATTTTCAGAGAAGGCAATAAACTCAGTTCAAAATCCTACAAAAAAGAATGATCTTGAAAAGGAGCTAAAAGGTATCCAACAGGATTGGACTGAAAGTTCAAAGAAGCGTACAGGCGAGAAAAGGAAGTATTATGAGCTTACTGAAGGTCGGTTTAGGCTGGTAAATACCGTGACTATAGAACGGACAGATGATCCCAATGACATTTCATACAAATGGGAAGATCTAACTTCAGAAACTGTAAGATCGTTAATAGATCAAGGTTATGAAGATGGAAAAAGGGCACTAAAATAAAAATAAACCTACCACCAATTTCCTTCGCCAGGAGCAGCACTGCGGCTTAGTCGCCTATAAAAATTACATTTTATCAGAAAATTTCTCACGAGGATATAATCCAATGCTGTATCTAACATTTCAGAATTTAAAGACTAGAGACCTTGCGATGATAGCTACAATGAGCTAAAAATATGATTAGCGCAAAAATCCTTCTGTACTAAAATTTATGCGGAATGGTTATATTCACTCATCTTTCGTCGTAGCATATGAATTTGTGCCATTTTAGGAGACGGCTACTAATTAATAATAGAAAAAAGACAGTAGGTGAATCTGCATGACGGAAGGTGATGGAATTCGCAGAAATGTTGCTTATGTTGACCGAACAGAAAAACAACACCTGAAGGATGCCATTATAAAATTGCACACGGACAAGGATAGCCACTATCCTGGAGTGAGAGATGATCCTATTCCCGGAGGTGTTAGCTATTGGTTCAAACAAGACGAAATACATCAAGCGACTCATGTGCACGGCGGAGAAGCTTTTTTGACTTGGCATCGAGAACTATGTAATAGATTTGAGGATTTGTTAAGAGAGGTAAATCGCAATCTCTCTCTCCACTACTGGGATTGGACTACAAATCCCACTCCTCTTTTTACATCAGACTTTATGGGCAATGCTAATGGTCCTGTAGAAGAACCCTGGAGAACACCCGGTTTCTATAAGCCTGATGTTAAAGATGAGCATTATAGAGCAGACGATCCCTCTGATACGGCTCATAATAATCCATTTGATCCTCCAAAGAACCTTACGAGGTATACAGGCGACACGAGGCGTCTGGGGCCTTCCAGTTTAGCTGAGGATAACCGAGTAATTGCCTCGAGAACATACCCTGAGATGAGACTTATCCTAGAGGGGATTCATGATAATGCTCACACCTATTTTGATAAGCCTGATGGAAAAACCAAGAGCACCATGGGTAATGCCCATACGGCGTTTAGAGATCCTTTCATTTTTCTGTTGCACTCCAACGTAGATCGATTATTTGCTATGTGGCAGTGGCAAGATCCGATAAGAAGATTTGATCCCGAACAGGTTTATGGGACCGATTCACCTTCAACATCTAGCGGAAGGAATGTTGGTATTTTGACGCCCCTGGAACCGTGGGCAGGGGTAGATGCCCCTGGTGCGGAAAAAGGTCTAAAACCAGTACGGCCATGGGCACCGCCAGAAAAGAAGCTGGAGGTGAAAAATAGCAAGCATATCTCTGTGGTCATTCCACGTCGGTATGATACCACTCCACCAATAATACTCTTAAAGACGATAGAGACAAAGATGATGGAGACCTTGCCCACTACAAAACAAATATTGAAGGACCTTGACATAAAAATCCTAAAAGAAATCCCGGAAGTTAAGGTACCGGAACACAAAGAAATCCCAGAGGGTAATGTCCCTAAGGTACCAGAACAAATGTCTACGGATATTGGCTCATTTGCCAAGCGACTTGGTCGTATCGAAGAGCGTCTTGCTACTATGGAATCATTTATTCGCCCTGACGAGCGACCACAATTGGGCCATAAGGACCGCAGACAAGCCAAAAATAATGATGATGAGGAGGATCAAACAGAGGAATAGAAGAATACTTTGCTTGTTATTTTAGCCAGTATATATGATGAAAGTGCAAGACATCTTGTTGAACTATGGGGTTCACTAAATGCGTCTGTGCTAACCTGCAAAGATATATCATCAGTGGCAGGATGGCGTAACTATCTTTCGGATTCTACGCTATCTACTGCAGTAATCAACGGAGAAAAGATCAGTAATAAGCAAATAGACGGCGTCCTAACACGTCTCCCTTATGTCACTGAGACAGAACTACCACACATTGTAAAGCATGATCGATCCTACGTCGCTGCAGAAATGATGGCCTTTTTGGTTTATTGGCTATCTTGTTTAAAATGTCCTGTCTTAAATCAGCCCACTCCTCTGTGTCTTTTGGGTCCAAACTGGAGTCAGGAGCAATGGATATATACTGCAGCCCAAATTGGCATACCAGTTCGATCCATCTGCCGTCAAAGCTCCCAATCAAATATAATTCGTCACGCTACAGAAGATGTATCCAAGGTGACAGTAATTGTTATTGGAGATCGCTGTTTTGGAGCTGTCAATGATGAAATGGAGGAGCAGTCAATGCGCCTAACTCGTGAGGCTGGAGTAGACATGCTTTCTGTGCATTTTGCTGCATGTGAGAAAGGATTTCTTTTTATTGCTGCTAATCTATGGTTTCCAGTGGATACATATAATATCTCAAATGCAATTCTTGACTATTTTATTCGAAGACATAAGAAGAAGAATGAATATAATACAAACAGAGAAGTCTTCAAGCAGATTACATAAGACAGCATTATGATCCTTCTCTGGGGACTTTTAGAAGATAGTCCGTTGAGGGCAATACATACAGCGCTACTACGGTTGCTTGATTTTACCGATATAATATTTATTGACCAAGAAAACATGCTAGATACCAAGATTGATCTGATTGTCGGGCCTGATCTCAAATGTGTTTTGTATAACGACAAGCAAGCCGCAGATCTCAGCTCGGTGACGGCGGCATATCTGCGACCTTACTCTTCAGACTACTTATCGCATCCCGAAAATAGGAAAAATGGTGATGAAAATGATGATAATAATAATGATGCTCAACTTCACATCGCACAGGTTGAAGATATTTTGCTTTCATGGGCTGAACTTACACCAGCACTAGTAGTTAATAAGCCCTCTAAAATGGCCTCAAATAATTCAAAACCGTACCAATCAGCAATGATACGGGCACTAGGTTTTAAAATCCCTGATACCTTGATCACAACTGAACCCATAGCTGCTTTAGAATTTTGGAAGAAACATGGTAGAGTGATTTATAAGTCAATCAGTGGTATTCGCAGCATTGTATCATGCTTAACTCCTGAGCATTTACAACGTCTTGAAAATGTTTGTAATTGTCCTACACAATTTCAACAATACATAGAGGGAGTAGAATACCGTATTCATGTTGTTGGAGACAAAATTTTTGCATGTCAGATAATCTCACCATCGGATGATTATAGATACGCGGTACTACATGGACAGACCGTTGATATTCGCCCCTGTGTTATCCCAGCAGACATTGCCGAGCGATGTAAGATATTAGCGTCACATATGGGGCTAAGTGTTGCAGGCATAGATTTAAGATGTACACCAAATGATGAGTGGTACTGTTTTGAAGTAAATCCGTCACCGGCATTTACATACTATCAAGAAGCGTCAGGTCAACATATTGATGAAGCTATTGCAGAACTTTTAGTCAAGAATAGAAATATCAAATCAGCATAACGCAAAACACTCATCACAACTATAATGATGTATCCAAATACTTCGGATCATGGTAATTTGCTTGGACACAATATAATATTTTGTCCCAATAAAATAATAAATGATTGACTATCTTTGATGACGTACCGGCGATCTGTGTCTCTTGTTCTAACTGATCCACTCTTTCCAACATGCCATCTTCAGGATCAATTGAGTCCACTTTTTGAACGATTTTTTATTTTAGGCGGGCTTCCATGTCAAGCCGCCATCCGTAGAAAATTCGGTCAATGGATCTCTGGGAGGTGTTGTACCTGAACTGGGACCTCCACTTATCAGGACTTGGTTTTGGGCGCTGGCATCCTTAAACAGAAAAGCGCCATTACTATTAACGATAACAAATGTCAAAAATATTATTAATGCAATGGTTGAGGATTTGGCTCCCATTCCCATATTCTCGTGGAAAGAGAAAATCATGAAATATATATATCCTTTATGGGGAAAAGCCTTCGATTATATCATAATATATTATTGTCTACCAAATTATTTCTATTTAGTTGCTATTATCAAAAATTTTTTGATTCATGGTTTGCTTAAAATTGCACGTAGTTTCTCCTTGCTCTCCCTCCCCTTTCGGTGCTGGGCTGCTTTTAACTATCAGGATAATTTGCTAATGTGGTCCCCATCGCTTTGGTCTATTCCATCCACGATTCAACAGAAGTAGCGATACAAAAAATGATTGACGCCAGTCAAAGAATACTAGATGTGCAAAGTCAAGTACAAGGAGAAGCAAAAGAGGGTTGGGGCATTAATCCTATTATGAAGAGATATCCCTAATATGGATAGTAAGATGAACCTAAAAGAATTATTTCAATTGGAAGTATATCTGTTCATACGAGACTTCTTTGAAACGAAGAGATTGTACGTATATTCGAGATGGGCAGAAGAGGATGCAGAGACTTTGATCTAATTGCTTCTACTTGTCTATTTATAGTAAGATAACGAAAGCCTAAATGCGTCTAATATATCATTATGTGCTGTTGCTTGCTTATCTAACAGACCATCACTCGCGACTGCTGTGCGTAATGCTATAATTAATTTTGAGAATGATGGATGAATGGCTAGCCAGTTATTGTCGAGGTAGCGCTTTGTGTGAGCAAGCATCTCACGACCATCAGAGCTAAAGGACATCGGGATAACATTCATCCAAGTAGATAGATCCAAATATTTTGGGTGTCTTGTCTTTAGATTGCTGATCTGCTTCTCATAGTCAGTTCTTTCGTTCAGTCCTCGCTTTATCGCAGTTATTATCTCAGGATTTGCAGCATCAACGTATATCTTGCTGACTAAATAGTTATGATATATCTTCAGTATTTTATCAAGCATTTCAGAAAAGTCAGGCCTTTCGTATTCGCTAGCATAGAGCACTTGAACATACTGCTTTATTCCCTTGTGCTCATTTCCAGGTACAAGTTGTGTGACACAGATGGCAAACTTGCTTGAGCCAAAGCCTGGGTCAACACCGAGCGCCTTGTGAGTGTCCTGACGAATTCCTGTGATTGAAGCATAGTAATTTGGAATCTTTTCTAGCTCTAACCCTAACTGAATAGCACGCTCTATAGTTTCATGACTAAAGACATTGCCCTGCTGTCCGATATACTGAAGGTTATATTCGCGCTCGAATTGCGGAGACTCACGAGCTTTTGCAATCTCTTGCTCTGTGTAGATCTTTCCAAGTCCACGAGTATATGGCAGGAAGATACGGTGATACAGACATTGTTCTTCGCGTTCTATCAGTTCAAAGAGGCCTTCTGGTCTATTAGGCGTGCTAACCATTACTATGTAGGGATTGGACTTGGCGATGTAGCGCTCAGATATTGCTCTAGCTTCTTGCTGCTGACCTAGTGGAAAGAAGTCAGCCTCATCTAACAGAATGAATGACACTTTGTCAAGCCCACGCATTGAATCCAAATGGTGTGAAGGGAACGCTTCTATCCTAACATCATTGAGTGTGCAGACTGTTTCCTTGTCGTCAAACTTGATATTAGAAAATAGACTCTTGAGTCGGTTAATGAGTGTGATAGCTAGTTCTATTCGAGGACCTGTGACAATGCCAACATACGAACCTTGCAGCTTGTCATCTCGCAGGCAAAGCCACGCGGTATAACGTAACATGAATTCGGTGATACCTAACCCAGTAGCTTTTTTAATCCAGATGTATTTGGTTTGTTGCAGCGCGTCATAGATTTCCTTCTCGTAATCG
>Ga0126307_10002995_pt1 | contig 11498 bp, 7 predicted proteins | sample Plot28_FD_89955 | JGI IMG/M metagenome (GOLD analysis project Ga0126307, IMG submission 89955) | Serpentine soil microbial communities from UC McLaughlin Reserve, CA, USA - Plot28 | ecosystem: Environmental > Terrestrial > Soil > Grasslands | place: USA: UC McLaughlin Reserve, Lake County...
ACGCGGTACGAGAGTTCCAGTCCTTTGGGCTCGCGAAGGCGCCGCTCACGTACGTGCCCCGGCCGGGCGCCGCCGAGGACGTGGGCGCGGAGCTCGAAGTGCGGGTGGAGGGCGTGCTCTGGCGCGAGGTCAGGAGCTTCTACGGAAGCGGGCCGGACGACCGCGTCTACACGGTCCGGATCGACGCCGAGGGAGAGACGACCATCCAGTTCGGCGACGGCATCACCGGCGCGCGCCTTCCGACGGGCCGCAGCAACATCACGGCCACCTACCGATACGGGATCGGCCGGGCGGGCAACGTCGCGGCGGGAGCCGTGCGGACCCTGCTCGACCGACCGGTCGGGCTGCGGTCGGCGCACAACCCGGCGGCCACCGGCATCGGGGTCGACCGCGAGACGCCGGAGATGACGCGGTCGAACATCCCGAACACCGTGCGGACCTTCGGCCGCATCGTGTCGCTGCGCGACTTCGAGGACGCTGCGCGCGAGGCTGCCGGCGTCGCGAAGGCGCGGGCGACATTCGAGTGGGACGGGGCGGCGCAGGCCGTGCATCTGACCGTCGCCGGGGAGGAGGGGGCGGCGATCGTGGGGGATCCGCTCAAGGGCCTCGTCGGGAGGCTCGACGCCCGGCGCGACCCGAACCGCATGTTGGTCGTGCGGCCGCACGTCGAGGTGCCCGTGAAGGTCGAGGCAACCGTGCGCGTTCACCCCGACCACCTGGCGCGCGCGGTCCTTCCCGCCGCCCGGGCCGCGCTGCGCGGCCACCTGTCCTTCGAGGAGCGCGACTTCGGCCGGGCCGTACACCTCAGCGACGTCTACAGGACGCTCCAGCAGGTTCCGGGCGTCGTCTCCGCCGACGTCGACGTGCTTCGCTTCAAGCCGTTCGGGACGGATGAGGAGTTCGCGCGCTTCCTGCTGGAGCGCGGTGGCACCAGCGCCCCCGTGCAGCCGCACCTCCTGCTCCGAGCGTCCGAGCTTGCGGTGATCGACGTCCCGGAGGACGTCCAGGTGGGCGAGGGTTGAGATGCCGCTCGTAGACCCCCGAAGGACGGAGCTCGACCTCGAGTCCCTGCTGCCGGCGCTCTACCGCCTCCACGACGAGTCGCGCAAGCGCCCGCTCGGCCACCTGCTGGAGGTCATAGGCGAAGAGGCCGGTCTCGTGAAGCGCAACATCGACGACCTGCTCGACGACTTCTTCGTGGAGACGTCCGCCGACTGGGTGATCCCGTACATCGGCGACCTGGTCGGAAACACGCTGTTGCCGGGGCGCGCGCGCAGACCGCGGGCCGACGTCGCGAAGACGATCTATTACCGGCGCCGAAAGGGCACGCTGCCTATGCTCGAGGAGCTGGCGCGCGACGTGACGCTCTGGCGTGCCCACGCGGTGCCGTTCGTCGAGCTCGCCAACTGGACGCAGAACCTGAATCACCTGCGGTTCAACCCGCAGCCGGAGCCGCAGCCCCCACCGGAGCCATCGGAGCCGCGCCCGCGCGGCGTGGTCGGGACGATGGGCCTTCGCGACCCCGAGACCGCCGAGCTGGTGGACGGGCCCTTCGACGTGAGCTCCCACAGCGTGGACGTGCGCCCGGTCGCGCGCCGCGAGGGCTGGCCGGCGCTGCGGCGGCTCGGATTCTGGCTATGGCGGCTCGGCGCCTACCCGCTGGTCGGCGTGAAGCCGAGGGCGGGGCCCGCCGCTCACCTGTTCCACTTCGACCCGCTCGGCACGGCCACCCAGCTGTTCACGAGCCCGGCGCGAGAGGCGGCCGAGACGGAGCTCGCCGAGGAGATCCACGTGCCCGGACCGATCAGGCGGCTCGCGTTCCACCGCCAGCGCCGCGAGTACTACGGCGTGAGCCTGGCCGTGCACGCCGGGACGGTCGCATCCGAGGCGAACCTGATCCCGGTCGAGCGAGTGGTGGCCCGGAACCTCGAAGACTGGCTGAACCCGGCGTCGCAGCCCGACCCAGACGACGTGGCGGTCGACGTCCGGCTCGGACGGTTGGCCTTCAACGCGACGACCGTGCCTCAGGACGTGCGCGTGTCCTACGCCTACGCGTTCAGCGCGGAGATGGGTGGCGGCCCGTACCCGCGCGAGGTCGAGCCCGGCGACGGGCTGTGGACGGCGACGGTCAGCCAGACCGGCGCGGCCGAGTTCACGAACCTGGGCGACGCGCTGGAGCGCTGGGTGACCGCCGGTCGCCGGCGCGGCGTGATCACGATCCTCGACAACGGGACCTACGACGAGGCGATCGAGGTCGCGGTGGCGGAGCGGGGGGCGCTCACGATCCAGGCCCAGGACGGCGTGCGTCCGCACCTCCGGCCGCCGGATCCCATAACGGTGTCGTATGGCGGCGCCGCCACCGCCAACCGCGACATGGAGCTGACGTTGACCGGCCTGCTCGTGGAGGGAAGCGTGGAGCTGGAGGCGGGCACGCTCCGCACGCTGCGCATCGCGCATTCGACGCTCGTGCCGCGTGAGAACCCCTCGATCGTGGTGGCAAGGCCGAACGACTCGCTGCGAGTCGAGCTCGACTCGAGCATCGTCGGCGCGATCCGCATGCCCGCGGAGGGGCGCGGGCTCGCGGCCACCGACAGCATCATCGACTCGGCGGCGCCAACGGTCGCCGCGATCGCCTCCGGCGAGGGCACGGCCGCGTACGCGCCGACGGTCACGCTCGAGCGCGTGACGGTCTTCGGGTCGGTCAGGTGCAGGGAGCTGCGGCTCGCCTCGGAGACGGTCTTCACCGAGGTGGTCACCTCACAGCGGCGGCAGGCGGGCTGCGTCCGGTTCAGCTACGTTCCGCCGAAGTCGCTGACCCCGCGCCGCTACCGCTGCCAGCCGGACCTCGCCCTCGAGCACGATCCTCCGAGGGCCGAGGAGCAGCGCATCCTGCTTCGCCTGCGCCCGCAGTTCACCGCGGTGCGATACGGGTCGCCGGCCTACGGCCAGCTCGCGGATACCTGCCCGCGCGCGATCCGGACGGGTGCGGAGGACGGTGGCGAGATGGGCGCGTTCAACCAGCTCGAGCAGCCGCAGCGGGAGTCGAATCTGCGCCTGCGGCTCGAGGAGTACATGCCGTTTGGACTCGACCCCGGCCTGATCCACGTGACGTGATCAGGGAGGAGCGATGAGAGGGGACTACACCCGGTTCACGTTCGACCCGCGCAAGCGGTTCACATCGGTCCTGCTCCAGCAGGGCCGCGTGCAGCTCGACTCGGACTGGAACGAGCTCGCCGCGATCACCGCGCATCTCGAGCAGACGGAGACGATCGACGTCATCGGCGTGTGCGGCGCGCCGGAGGCGGGCGGCGGCTTCGCGATCGAGCCGATCGACGGCAACGCGGACTTCCGGGTCACTAATGGGCGCATCTACGTCGGTGGGCTGCTCTGCGAGCTGTTGCCGGAGGAGATGCCGATCGCGGACTTCCCGACGGCGAACAAGATCGAGCTGCCGGCCGCCGTGCTCGACGGCCGCCCGATCGCGGCCGACGACTGGCTCGAACTGGCGGCTGACGACGAGAAGCCGCAGCTCTTCCGCGTCACGAACGTCGACGCGTCCACCGTCACCTTCACGAAGTCGCCGAAGGACGACTTCGGCGACCCGGACAAGAACCCGACGGTGCGCCGCGCGCTCACCTACAAGACACAGCCCGACCTGCCGGGCCCGCTCGAGCCCGACGAGGGCCGGACCGACCTCGTCTACCTCGACGTGTGGCAGCGGCACGTGACGGCGGTCGAGGACCCGCGGATACGCGAGGAGGCGCTGCTCGGCCCGGACACCGCCACCCGGATCCAGACCGTCTGCCAGGTCCGGATCGAGCCGAACCGGATGAGCTGCGACGACCTGGACGACCTGGTTCCCGATCGGAGTGGCGGGCGGCTCAGCACGCGCGCCAGGCCGGGCTCGGATGCCGAGAACCTCTGCATCGTGCCGCCGGGCGGCGGCTACAACGCGCTGGAGAACCGGCTCTACCGCGTCGAGATCCACGACGGCGGTGACATCGGCAAGGCCACCTACAAGTGGTCGCGCTACAACGGCGCTGTCGCGTACCCCGTGGCGCGCTTCGACGACACGGTTACCGACCGCATCTGGCTCCGGGGGCTCGGAGACGACGATGTGCTCCGGCTCAAGCGGGGCGACTGGGTCGAGGTCATGGACGACGAGACGGAGCTCGCCGGCGAGGTCGGGATGCTCGTCTACGTCGACGGCATCGACGAGGGTGAGCGCTCCGTCAAGATCATCCCGGCGATCGACAAGGGGACGTTCACGGTCGCGCGCCACGCGCGCGTGCGGCGCTGGGACGAGGATGTGCCGACCGACGGCTCAGTCGAGACGGCGACGGGCTGGAACGGGCTCGAGAACGGCGTGGAGATCCGCTTCACCGGCGAGGAGTTCAAGCCGGGCGACTACTGGGCCTTCGCCGCGCGCACGAACACCGGCCAGGTGGACGTGCTCACTGAGCGCCACCCGCTCAACGTCGAGCACAGGGTCTGCCCGCTCGCGATCCTGGAGTGGTCCACCAGCGGCGCGCCGAGCGCCACTCGCCTGCGCGACTGCCGCCCGCCGTTCGTATCGCTGGTGGACCTGCTCTCGCAGCGCGTCCTGCGCTACGTCGCCGGCGACGGCCAGGAGGGCCGTCCCGGCGCGCTCCTGCCGGACCAGCTCGTGGTGGGCGTCGAGGACGGGCTCGGCCGCCCCGTCGAGGGCTATGAGGTCATCTTCGAGGTTGAGGAGGGCGACGGCACGCTCGAGCCCGGCCCGATGTCCCCGCTCAACCTCGAGACGAACCCTCAGGGACTCGCGGCGTGCCGCTGGAAGCTCGGACCGGACCCGGACGTGCGCAGTGAGGTGAGAGTCAAGCTTGCGACCACTCCGAGCCCGCAGGCCAAGTCGCTCCCTGTCGTCTTCCACGCGACCTCCTACTACCTGTCCCTGCGCTACCTGTCGGGCGATGGCCAGCACGGCCGCGCGGGCGCGGTCCTGCCCGCTCCGCTCATCGTCGGAGTCGAGGACGCGGGCGGGCGTCCGGTACGGAGGGCGGAGCTCACGTTCACCGCCGAGGGGGGCGGATCGGTCGGGGAGGTGGGGACCGACCCGACGTCGGACACCTTCACCATCAGGACGGATTCCACCGGCGTCGCGCGGGCGGCGTGGAAGCTCGGCCAGGACCCGGACGACGAGCACAGGGTCGTCGCCGCGCTGACGGGTCTGGGGCCGCCCGCGAGCGTGGGTCAGGACGCCGCGCTCGCGATAACGTTCGCAGCCACCGCGCACTATCTCTCGCTGCGCTACATCGGCGGCGATGGGCAGGCCGGCCGCGCGGACCACGCCCTGCCCGCCCCGCTCGTGGTCGGCGTGGAGGACTCGGACGGCCGTCCGGTGCCGGGGGTCTCGGTCGTCTTCGACGCTGACGGCGGCGGTGAGCTGACCGACATGGCGGCCTCGACGAGTGCGCCCTCGCTGACGGATGAGACCGGCAACGACGGCACCGTGGGGGTGGTCTGGAAGCTCGGCGAGGACCCGGACGACGCGCAGGAGGTGGTCGCCTCGCTCGAGGGGATCGGCACGGCGGCCGGCGCTCAGGACGCCGCCCTCGAGCTCGTCTTCCGCGCGCGCCCCCAATACCTGTCGCTGCGTTACATCACGGGCGACGGCCGCGAGGGCCGCCCCGGCGAGATCCTGTCCGACCCGCCGCTCGCGGTGGGCGTGGAGGATGGCGACGGCCGGCCGGTGCCCGACGTGCCCGTGGTCTTCACGCCCAGCGGCGGCGCCGGCGTGCGCCCGCCCGGCGGCGCGCTCAGCGACGCGGCGATCACGATCCCGACGGATGACTCGGGTCAGGCGCGCTGCGACCTGCAGCTCGGCGACGCGGACGGGGTCTACACCGCGACCGCGACGCTCGATCCCGCGTTGGAGCAGGACGACTCGCTGCCGGTCGTCTTCCGCTCGGTCGCGGAGACCAACATCGAGCACGACCGCCTGCCGATGGTGGACAGCATCAACTGGACGAACGACTCCCCGATGCTCCTCACCACGCTGAACGCTGGGCTCGAGGTGCGCTTCTCGGAGCCGATGAGCGCCGTCTCGCTGAGCAAGCGCGACCTCTTCGTCGTGACGGTCGAGCTCGCCGAGTCGGACGTGGGGGGCGTTCACGTCGGGCTTCGCTCCCACATCATCAACGGCACGCTCACGGCCGGGGCGAACAACGAACTCTGGACTTTCGTGCCCCAGCCGCAGGTGAGCCTGGCGGCGCTCACCCGCTGGCGGTCCGAGAGCGCCAAGCTCGGGATGGAAGATCCACGGCTCCGCATCGTGCTGAAGGCGCTCGGCATCTTCTCCCAGCGGGGTCCCTACCTGAACGGCGACGTGCTGTGGGCGCCGGGGGAGACGCCCGGCGTGCTCTCGAAGCCCGCGCGCCTGGGCGACCCGCACGAGGGCGGCGACTTCGAGAGCTGGGCATTCCTGCGGCCTCCGCCGCCCCGGACGCGCCGTCCCGTCACCCTGCGCCCCGACGTCACCCTGCGCCCCGAGTTCACCCTGCGGCCCGAGTTCACCCTGCGGCCCGAGGTCACCCTGAGGCCGCCGGTCTTCGTCAGCGGGCTGCCGGTCTTCGAGCCGTTGTTCATCGCGGGCCCGGTGCCGCGCTTCGAGGGGGTGGTCCCGCTCGCCGGGGTCGACATCGCGGACGAAGGCGGCGACAGTCTCGTGCACGTGGGCAACGAGACGGCGCGGCCGACCGTAGCCGCGACCGATGCGCCAAAGGCGCTCGTACTCACGCTGGGGGCGACGCTTCCGGACGATCAGGCGGTCGGGTTCGTGGACTCGTTGCAGCTCGTGGCCGCTGACGGCACGGTCGCTTCCGGCACGCCCGAGTGGCTGGGCAACAACCAGGTGCGGATCCCCCTCGAGGGCGACCTCGCCGTCGGTGACTACGTCCTGGTGCCGCGCGGAGAGATGGAAGCGTCGCCGACGTTTGGATTCCGTGTGTCCTAGCGTCTCCGCCGTCATTCCGTCACGCGACGAGGGCGAGCACCTCCGGCGGACAGTGCACGCGCTGCTAGCGACGTTGCCGGCCGACAGCGAGATCGTCGTGGTCGACGACGGCTCCACGGACGGGAGCGCCGACTTCGCGGACGGCCGCTACCCGACGGTGAGCGTCATCAGGCTGGAGGCGTGCGCCGGCCCGGCGGTGGCTCGGCAGGTCGGGGCGCAGGCGGCGAGCGGGGAGATGCTCGTGTTCTGCGACGCTCACATCGTCCCGCAGCACGGCTGGTTCGACGCGTTCTCGGATGCGCTCGAGGGCGAGCGCGTAGGCGCCGTCGGACCGGCGATGGGGGACACCGAGAATCCGCGCCTGTACGGGTTCGGGGCCACGTGGGAGCTGCCGGGGCTCGACCTCCAGTGGCTCCCATACCGCTCCGAGGCGCCGTACGAGGTCCCGCTGCTCGGCGGGGCGTTTCTCGCGATGCGGCGGGACGTCTACGCCGCATGCGGCGGCTTCGACGACGGGCTGATGGGGTGGGGTGGCTCGGACAGCGAGCTGTGTCTGCGGCTCTGGATGGAGGGCTACTCCTGTCTCGTCGTGCCGACGATCGCGGTGGCCCACCGGTTCCGCACCGACGTCACCTATGGGGTGGACCCGGCGTTGGTCCTCCACAACTTCCTCCGGGTCGCGCTGGTGCACCTGGAGGCAGACCGGCTCGAGCGCGTGCTCGACCACTACTGCCGCCAGCCGGGCGCCGGGCGCGCGCTGGCCCTCCTCGCCGCGGGCGACACCTACGAGCGCCGCGCGGCGGTGCGGGCGCGCCGCCGGCGCGACGACGCCTGGTTCTTCGAGCGCTTCGGCCTCAGCGAGAGCGCACCCGGTACGCCGCGCCGCCGAGGCTAAGGCGGTCGCCCGGCCGCACCTCGACGTCCTCGATCACGCGCATGCCGTTCACGCGGGTGCCGTTGCGCGAGCCGAGGTCGCGAAGGAACCAGCGCTCGCCGTCGCGCCACAGCTGCGCGTGGCGGCGCGAGACGCAGTCCTCGGGGAGCACGCAGTCGCAGTTCGGAGCGCGCCCCACCATCATGCGGATGCCCTCGGTGCGCGGCAGCGCGAGGGTCGTCACGCGCGGACGCGTCCAGGCGGCCTCGAGGTCCGCCTGAAGGCTCGACAGCCACTCGACCGCCGCGAGCAACATGCCGCGCGCCCGCCGGGCCGGCCGTACGTCGGAGGTGAGCTCCGCAAGCTCGGCGCTGCTCCTCGCCTGGAAGGCGAGGCCGACGCGCTCGGCGAACGTGTCCGTGGAGAGGCGCCCCTCCATCGAGCGGTCACGCAGGACGCGCACGACGCGCTCGCGATCCTCGGCCGACGGGCGGATCGGCACCGGGGTATGCGCGTCGGTGCTCACACGCCGATTCTAAAGCTATGCCGGGCCGGCCGAGCCGTTCCGGCGAAGTGCGCGCGGGATCACGAAGCGGATGCCCGAGCGGTCGGCGTCGATCGAGCAGGTCTTGTTGTCGATCAGCCCCAGCCGCTTCGCGAAGGGCACCAGCGCCATCTGGTTGAGGTACTTCTCGTGTCCCCGCTTTCGGGTGATCATCCAGAGGTAACCGGTGTCGCGGAGGCGCGGGCGGTAGCGGACGAACGCCTCCTTGGCCTCGTCCTCGGACTCCACGAGCACGATCGCGCCGTCGAGCTGGCCCGACTTCACGAGCCCACGGCCGATCGCGTCCTTCACGTCCCGCCTGAGTCCGGGGCCCACGTCGCCCGCGATCTCGACGCGCTGCTCCGGGGCCACGCCCAGCTTCTGCACCGTGGAACGGTGGCTGTAGTCGCGTTCGGTGGCCATCTCCGCCCGGAATTCTGTCATTTGCAGCACGCCTTCCGGTAGGGACTGCACGCCGTCCTGCGCGGTAAGGTGCTTTCAGCGAACACGGGAGGACCGCATGGGATTCATGGACAAGGCCAAGAAGCTCGCCGAGCAGGCGCAGGAGAAGCTCGACGAGGCTCAGAAGAACTTCAACAAGTCCGACTCGCCGCAGGCGCAGCCGGGCGAGGGCGTGCGGCACGACGAGCACGGCCGCCCGATCCAGCAGGAGACGCCGGCCGCGGCCACGCCGGCCCCTGCGGCGACGCCGAGCCCGGCGGCCCCGCCCAGCCCGGCGGCCGAGCCGCCCGCGGCCGACGCGCCCGCCGACGAAGCCCCGGACGACCGCCCCTCCCCGCCGTCGCCGCCAGCCGGCGGCAGCAACGCCAGCCCCGACCCGTTCAAGCCGATCCAGTAGTGGCGGAGCGCTTCTCCAGGGACAGCATGCGCCTGGGCGGCATCCTCACCGCGATGGTCACCCCGTTCGACGCGGACGGGGGCCTCGCGGAGGACGCCGCCGCGCGGCTCGTGCATCACCTGCTGGAGAACGGCTCCGACGGCCTCGTCCTCGCCGGCAGCACGGGCGAGGCCGCAACGATGACCGACGAGGAGAAGGTCAGGCTCTGGGAGATCGGCGTGGCCGAGTCCGGCGACGCCCCGATCATCGCCGGCACCGGCACCTACGACACGCGGCACTCGGTCGAGCTCACCGAGCGCGCGCACGAGGTGGGCGTCGACGCGATGCTGGTCGTCACGCCCTACTACGTGCGCCCGAACCGGCGCGGCATCAAGGCGCACTACGAGGCCGTGGCGGCCGCCACCGACCGCCCGATCGTGGCCTACAACATCCCGTCGCGCACGGCCACGGACATGCCGAACGACCTGCTGGCGGAGCTCGCCCAGATCGACAACGTCACGGCCGTGAAGCAGGCGCGCTACCAGGACATGGCCCCGATCGAGGGCATGGACCTGCTCGCCGGGAACGACGACGTGATCGCCGAGGTCATGGAGATGGGCGGGACGGGGGCGATCACGGTGGCCGGGAACCTCGTCGGCACAGAGCTCCGGCGCATCATCGACGAGCCCGGGCACCGCCACGAGATCCAGGACGGGCTCGGCGACCTCTTCGAGGCGCTCACCGTGACGGTCAACCCGATCCCGGTGAAGACGGCCCTGGGCATGGCGGGCCACGAGGTCGGCCCGCTGCGGCTGCCGCTCGTGGAGGCGTCCGAGGAGGAGCGGGCGGTCATCCGCCAGGCGCTGGAGCGCCACAACCTCCTCGCCGCGGTTTGAGCTCCGGCAAACTCCGCGTCCTGCCGCTCGGCGGCCTCGGGGAGATCGGCAAGAACATGATGGTCGTCGAGTACGGCGGCCGCATCGTCGTCGTCGACACGGGGCTGATGTTCCCGGCGCCCGACCAGCTCGGCATCGACCTCGTGCTGCCCGATTTCACCTACCTGCGCGAGCGCGCCGGCGACATCGACGCGATCGTGCTGACCCACGGCCACGAGGACCACGTGGGCGCGCTGCCGTTCCTGCTGCGCGAGCTGGACAGCACGCCGCCCGTCTACGGCGGTCCGCTCACGGCGGCGATGGTGCGCTCGAAGCTCGACGAGCACCGGCTGAAGGACGTCAGGGTCGAGGACATCCTCGCGACGCAGACCTTCGAGGCCGGGCCGTTCTCGATCGAGATGGTCAAGATGGCCCACTCGATCCCGGACGCCTTCGCGGTCGCGATCACGATGGAGCTCGGCACGATGCTGATGACGGGCGACTACAAGTTCGACCAGACACCGGTGGACGGCGTGCCGGCGGACGTATCGCGGCTCGCCGAGCTCGGACGCGAGGGGCTCCTGCTCCTGTGCGGCGACTCCACGAATGCGGATCGCCCCGGAATGTCGCTGTCCGAGTCGGCCGTCGGACCGCGCCTCCAGGAGGTGTTCGCGCGCTGCCGAGGGCGGATCATCGTCACCTGCTTCGCCTCGAACATCCACCGCGTGCAGCAGGTCGTGGACGCCGCCTCGGCGCTCGACCGCCGCGTGTCCCTGATCGGCCGGTCGATGCGCAAGAACACCAACATCGGCCGGATGCTCGGCCACATCGACATCCCTGAGGGGATGCTCGTCGGGCCGAAGGAGATCGAGGACTTCCCGGACGACAAGCTCGTGATCATCTCCACCGGCTCGCAGGGCGAGCCGCTCTCCGCGCTGCGCCGGATGGCGCACGGCGACCACCCGAACGTCGACCTCCACGACGGCGACACGGTGATCTTCTCCGCCACGGCGATCCCCGGCAACGAGCGCGCGGTGAACGAGACGATCGACCGCATCTACAGGCTGGGCGCCAGCGTGTTCACGGCGGCCGACGTGCCGGTGCACGCCTCCGGCCACGGCTACGCCGAGGAGGTCAAGCTGATGATCAACCTCACGAAGCCGCGCTATGTGATGCCCGTGCATGGCGACCACAAGCGGCTGCGTCTGCACGCGGAGCTCGCCGAGGCGGTCGGGGTCCCGCCCAAGTCGATCTTCCGCGGAGAGAACGGCCTGCCGCTCGAGATCGACTCCTCTGGCGCCGGCTGGGCCGAGCGCGAGCAGGCCGGGCTGATCTTCGTGGACGGGATGGAGGTGGGCGACATCGAGGACGTG
>Ga0126307_10002996_pt1 | contig 11497 bp, 10 predicted proteins | sample Plot28_FD_89955 | JGI IMG/M metagenome (GOLD analysis project Ga0126307, IMG submission 89955) | Serpentine soil microbial communities from UC McLaughlin Reserve, CA, USA - Plot28 | ecosystem: Environmental > Terrestrial > Soil > Grasslands | place: USA: UC McLaughlin Reserve, Lake County...
ATCCAGACGATCAGCGACAGCCCGGCGGCCCCACCGAGGGCGATGTAGGTCCAGGTCTCGTTGCTCATCTTCTCGCGGGCTGATTCTGACGCACGTGGCCGACGACGGCCGCGACGACGCCGACCAGCGCGAAGATCGCCGTCGCGAGCGCGAGGCCGCCGTCGACGTCGGACAGGTAGTTCGCGCGCAGGTAGACGCGGCTGAGCGCGATCGCTGCCGCGAGCACCACCGCGCTTGTCACGGCCGCGAACCGGGTGGCCAGGCGGGCGCCACCGCGCAGCAGTACGACCGCGCAGGCCACCCAGGCGACCGCGTAGGCGGCGTGACCGGACGGGTAGGCCATGCCCTCGGTCAGCACGTGCGACCCGGGGGGGCGCGGACGGTCGTAGGCCGCCTTGGCGACGTCGACGGCCAGCCACGTCAGCAGGAACGCAACCGGCAGCGCCAGCGCGTCGGCGAAGCGGCGGCGGGCGGCCGCCCACAGCGACGTCGCGCCGATGAGCAGCGCGCCGACCGGCAACGCGCCGAGCCCGGTGAACGAGGCGACCACGTCCTTCAGCCGCTCCGAGTAGAGCTGGTCGGCGACGTCGAACGCCATGTCGTCGAAGCGCGCCTGGGCCCGGGCCTCGGGTCCGTCGCCGAGCAGCACGAACGTGAACGAGCCGACCGCGGCCAGCGCCAGCAGCGTGGTCACCTCGAGCCCGAGATCGCCCGGCGTGAGCCGGTTCCAGACGAAGCGCGCGGGCGCCTCGGAGCGCTGTGCCAGGGGGCGCACGACGCGCCGCCAGCCGGCACGCAGGTAGGGCGCCACCGGGCGCAGGAGCGGCCGCTCGAGCTGCGCCGCGATCCACGCCTTCGTCCGCTTCTGCAGCTCCGGGTCGCGCTGCAGCCGGACGAGGAAGACGATCGCCACGATGATCGCGACGACCAGGCCGAACGCGAACAGCCCGCGCGAGACCCACGCCGTGAGCTGGTCGAACGAGCGCCAGAAGACGTAGCCGAGCACGCAGAACGTCGTGGCCCAGAGGCCGGCGCCGAGCACGTCGTAGGGCAGGAACTTGCGCAGCGGCATGCGCGAGGCGCCGGCCACGAACGGCGCGATCGCGCGGACCAGGCCGATGAAGCGGCCCACCAGGATCGTCGTCCCGCCGCGCCGCTCGAAGAACGCCTCGACGTGCTGGAGCCGCTCCTCGGTGATCTTCACCCGCTCGCCGTGGCGGACCATGAAGTCCCGCCCGAGCTTGCGGCCGAGCGTGTACGAGGTGAGGTCGCCGAGCACCGCGCAGGTCCAGACGATCGCGATCAGCAGCAGCAGGGATATCCGGCCCTGGCCGGCGACGAGGCCGCCGACGATCACGGTCGTCTCGCCCGGCGCGACGAGGCCGATGAAGGCGCCGGTCTCGAGGAACGCAAGGATGCCGACGGCGAGGTACGTCCACTCCCCGAGCGCCTTGCCGGCGTCCTCGATCAGCTTCTCGACGTTCGGCAGCTCGATCACGCCGAGCCCGATCAGCGCGGCGCCGGCCGCCGCAAGCCCGCCGGCTACGAGCGTGGCGCGGCCGTGGGCGCCGCGGCGCACGTAGAGGTAGACCGCGAGCGCGACCGCGCCCGCGAGCCAGAGCGGGTGCAGCTTCATGCGGGCATCGGCTCCGCGAACTCCCGCCCGACCGGCGTCACAGCGACGGCGTGCGGGTGGCGCGGACGCAGCGCCGCCGCCGCGGCCTGCGCGTGCGCGACTCCGTCCGGTCCGCCGAACAGGCCGAACACCGTCGGCCCCGAGCCTGACACCATCGCGCGCACCGCGCCCGACGCGCGCACGTCGGCGAGCGCATCGCCGATCGGCGGGCAGAGCGAGCGCGCCGGCGCCTCGAGGTCGTTGTGCAGCAGCCGCTCCGCCAGCAGCGAGCTGTCGCGCGCGGCGCCCGGAACCTGGCCGCTGAGGCGGTCGAGCTCGTCGGGGTCGCGCCCGAGCGAGAGGCGGTCGAACTCGGCGTAGACCGCCGGCGTCGAGAGCGCGAGGGCGGACGGGACGATCAGCAGCCCGAACGCGTCCGGGTCGCCGAGCGGGCGCACGCTGTCGCCGATTCCTGTCATCAGACAGCGCTCGGGGGCGAGCTGGCTCGGGACGTCGGCGCCGAGGGCGAGCGCGGCCCGCCGCAGCTCCGCGCCCGCGGCGTCGCGCCCCGCCGCCGCGGCGGCGAGCCGCAGCACAGCGGCCGCGTCGGCCGAGCCGCCGCCCATGCCGGCCGCGACGGGGACGTGCTTGGCGATCGTGATCCGCACCGGCGGCACATCGCAGCCGGTCGCCGCGCGGAAGCGTCCCAGCGCCTGCGCGGCGAGGTTCTCGCCCTCGACGCCCGGGCAGACGACCTCGTCCTGGGCGCCAGACGCGGGTCTGAGCTCGAGCTCGTCGGCCAGCGAGACGGGCTGCACGAGCGACACCAGCGGGTGGTACCCGTCCGCGCGCGGGCGCCCGACGAAGAGGCACAGGTTGACCTTGCCGGGGGCGCGGCAGCGCAGCCGCGTCACGCCGCCAGCTCCGCGTGCAGGGCCCGCCATTGCTCCGGCGCGAGCTGCTCGGCCCGTGCGTCGGCGGCCACGCCGATCGCGTCCAGTGCGGCGCGCGCCCGGTCGCGGATGTCGAGCGGCGCGGCCGGTGCGAGGCTGAGCGAGCGCGCGAGCGCCTTGCGCCGGTGCGCGAAGCCGTGCTGGACCAGCGCCCGCAGCGCCGGCTCGGGCGCGGGGCCGCGGCGGGTCAGGGCCAGGAGCACGGAGTCGACGTTCGGCACGGGACGGAACACGGTACGGGAGACCGGCCGCAGTACCCGCACGTCGCAGGCGAGCTGGGCGAGCACGCTCGGCACGCCGTAGGCCGGGGTGCGGGCGCGCGCGGCGAACCGCTCCCCGACCTCCTTCTGCACCATCGCGACCCAAGTCGTCACGCGCGGCAGGTCGGTGATCGTGCGCAGGATCACGCTGGCGGCGACGCCGTACGGGAGGTTGGCGACGACCTTGGTCGGCGTGGGATCGAGCGCCGCGAGGTCGAGCTTGACGGCATCGGCGATGTGCAGCGTCGCGTTGGCGTGGGCGTCGAGCGCGTCGCGCAGGGCCGGCTCGAGCGCGCGGTCGAGCTCGACCACGTGCACGTGCGCCACGCGCTCGGCGAGGTACTCGCTGAGGACGCCGAGGCCGCCGCCGACCTCGAGCACGACGTCGGCGGGGTCGAGCGCCGCGGCGCGTGCGATCACGTCGAGCAGGTTGGAGTCGATCAGGAAGTTCTGGCCCAGGTCGCGCTTCGGGCGGATGCCGAACTCCTTCAGCCGCCGCAGGCTCGGCTGGGCCGGCAGCTCACCGCGCGTCTCGCTCACCAGCCGAACAGGCGCGCGCTGTTGGCGTGCACCGCCGCCTCGAGCTCGTCGTAGGCGACGCCACGGCGCTCGGCAACGAAGCGGGCGGTGTGCACCACGTAAGCCGGCTGGTTGCCTGTGCCCGCGGACGAAGTCCGCTGGGTGCGCTCCTTGCGAACGGCCTGCGGCGTCAGGTACGGGGCATCGGTCTCGACGAGCAGGCGATCGAGCGGCGTCCGCTCGGCGGCGAACGCGAGCTCGCGTGCCTTCGGGTACGTGACGTTGCCGGCGAACGAGATCCACCAGCCGTGCTCGAGGCACTCGTCCAGCCGGCCGGGCATCGAGAAGCAGTGCAGGATCACTTCGAGCCCTTGCGCGTCCCGCGCGAGCGTGGCGATAGTGTCGTCGTCGGCCGCGCGCGTGTGGATCACGAGCGGCTTGCCGAGCTCGCGCGCCAGGCCGATCTGGGCGGCGAACGCGCGCTCCTGGTCGGCGCGCGGCGCGTAGTCGCGGTAATCGTCCAGGCCGGTCTCCCCGATCGCGGCGCAGCGCGGGTGGCCGGCGAGCTCGCGCAGCTCGTCGGTGTGCCGCTGCGTGTAGCCGGTCGAGTTGTTGGGGTGATGGCCGACGGCGAACCAGACCTCGTCGTGCGCCTCGGCGGCCGCCTGGGCCTTGCGTGAGCCATCGGCGTCCGTGCCGATCGTGAGGATCCGCGTGACGCCTGCTGCGCGTGCCGCCGCGACGATCTCGGACTCTGGTCCGGGCGTGGTCGTGAGGTGCGTGTGGCTGTCGATCACTGCGGCTTGGGGAAGAGCTGCGGCAGCTTGGAGACGGTGCCGCCGCCGCGCCGCGCGCCGAAGCCGGCCGACGCGAGCGCGAGCTCCGGCTCCCCGAGCGCAGCGAGCAGGTTCGTCGCGGTATCGGGGATGTAGGGATGCAGCAGCACGGTGACCGTGCGGATCCCCTCCGCGAGCGACCGCAGCGTCGTGTCCAGCTCGGCCGCCTTGGAGTCCTCCTTGGCCAGCTGCCACGGCGCGTGCTCCTCCACGTACCGGTTCAGGCGGCGCACGCGCTGCCAGATGCGGTCGAGCGCCTGCGTGATCTCGGCGCGGTCGAGCAGGTCGGAGACCTCCTCGACGAGCCCCTCGAAGTCGGCCGCGAGCGCCGGGTCGACGTCGACGTCGGGCACCACGCCGTCGCGGTAGCGCTCGACCATCGCGAGAGTGCGGCTCGCCAGGTTGCCGTAGTCGTTCGCCAGCTCTGACTCGTAGCGCTCGCCGAACGTGGTCGTGGACACGCCGCCGTCCTGGCCGAAGGAGACCTCGCGGAAGCAGTAGTAGCGCAGCGCGTCGGTGCCGAACGCGTCCATCACCTCGAACGGGTCGAGCACGTTTCCGAGCGACTTGGACATCTTCGTCTCCGCGCCCGACGCGTCGCGCATCAGCAGGTAGCCGTGGATCAGCTCGCGCTCCGGCAGCGGGAGGTCGGCGGCCATCAGCAGCGCCGGCCAGAAGACGGCGTGGAACTTCAGGATGTCCTTGCCGAGGATGTGGTAGCGGGCCGGCCAGAAGCGGTCGGTCAGGTCCTCGCCGTCGCGCGCGAAGGACAGCGCCGTGTAGTAGTTGAGCAGCGCGTCGAACCAGACGTAGAAGACGTGGCCCGGGTCCCACGGCACCTCTACGCCCCAGGTCAGCTTGGCGCGGCTGAGCGAGACGTCCTGCAGGCCGCCGTTGATGAACGCGAGCGCCTCGTTGTAGCGCGAGCGCGGTGCAACGAAGTCCGGCCGTTGCGCGTAGAGATCCTTCAGCGGCTGCTCGAACGTCGACAGCCGGAAGAACCAGTTCTCCTCGTGCTCGCGGTCGAGCGGCGTGCCGACGTGGATCAGGCACGTGTTTCCCTCGCCGATCTCGCCCTCGGTCTTGAAGTCCGCGCACTTGGGGCAGTACCAGCCCTCGTACAGGTCCTTGTAGACGTGACCGTTGTCGTGCACCCGCTGCATGACCTGCTGGACGCGCCGCTTGTGACGCGGGTCCGACGTGCGGATGAAGAAGTCGTTCGAGGCGTTGATGCGCGGCAGCAGGTCGAGGAAGCGCTGGGCGTTGCGGTCGGCGAGCTCCTTCGGGGAGATCCCCTCGCTGTCCGCGACGCGCGCCACCGGCTCCCCGTGCTCGTCGGTCCCGGTCAGGAAGAACACGTCCTCGCCGCGCTGGCGGTGGTGGCGGGCGAGGATGTCGGCGCCGATCGTCGTGTACGCATGGCCCAGGTGCGGTGCCGCGTTGACGTAGTAGATGGGCGTCGTGACGTAGAAGGCCATCGGGGGCGTCGAAGGCTAGCGGTGGAGCGGCGTCGGCCGGCCGCGCCGCGGCGAGCCGCGGTGGCGCGGTCGTGTTCGAGCCCTCGCGGGCATGCGTGCCGGCCGTGGGGGTCATGCGGGCGCCTCGAGCCGTCTTGCGGCGGGAGCGGTGTGCGCCCGGCGGCGGCGAAGCGCGACGGTTCCGGTTCCAGCCGCGCCGGCGAGGACGAGCGCGAGTCCGGCCCACACCGGCCATGGCGCGAGACGCGGAGATGATCGCCGCGGGCGAGGGGGCGTGAGGTGCAGCGGCGCGGGGTGAGCGGCCGGCGGCGATGACGGAGCCCGATGAGGCGGCGGCGCGTTCGACGGCAGCGGGTGAGGGGCCGGCGGAGATGAACGAGCCGGGCGAACGGACGGCGCGTTCAACGGCGGCGAGTGAAGGGCCGGCGGAGATGAACGAGCCGGGCGAACGGACGGCGCGTTCAACGGCGGCGAGTGAGCGGCGGGCAGGGATGACGGAGCCGGGCGAACGGACGGCGCGTTCAACGGCGGCGAGTGAGCGGCGGGCAGGGATGACGGAGCCGGGCGAAGCGACGGCGCCTTCAGCGGCAGCGGGCGAGGCAGCATCGGGGGATCTTGCGGTCGCGCCGGTGCGGCGCGTGGCCGGGTCGACCGTGGTGCTCGCGTGGTCGGGAACGTCCCCCGCGGCCGCGCAGGGTTCGGCGTCAGCAGCGGCATCGGGTCCTCGTAGCCGAACGGGTCGCCCTCTCGCCGGACGCCGACGTGGAGGCCGCCGTGCCCGGGCGCGACCGTGCCGAGCGCGGCTCCCGCCTTGATCGTCGCGCCGGCCCGCACCGCGACAGTCGCCAGCGGCAGGTAGCTCACGCGGCGCGCGCGGCAGCGCATGCTCACCACCTCGTCGCTACCGGGGACCGGTCCCGCGTGGACGACGCGGCCGGCGCACGCGGCTCGAACCGCCGTGCCGGGCGGCGCGGCGAGGTCGACGCCCCGGTGCGCGCCCCGGACGAACGGCGCCGCCCGTGCGTACGAGAACGAGCGCGCCACCTCGCCGGAGACCGGCCGCAGCCATCGCTCGGCCATGGCGGTGGATGGAACCGCCATCGAGGCCAGGGCGGCGGCCACGAGGGCGAGGGCCGCGGCCGCGACGGGTATGGCGGGCGGGGACGGGATGGCGCGCACGCCCCGAACCTATGGTGGGAGCGGCGGGCGGCGGCCGGATCCGCGTGGATCGGAACGGAGTCGGTGCAGAGTCGGCACGATCGGCGCGCAGCGCGGCACGGCGGTGCAAGCGGCCGGCTCGGCCCGACGCAGCTCGCCCGCAGGCGTTCGGTGCGAGCTGCGCGGGGCCGGGCCAGGCGCTGGACCCCCATTCCCCGAGTGCCCCGACGCCGGCGATGCGCTGACCCGGCGACGTGGGGTCTCGGACGGATCCATGAGCACGGACGCCGAGAGGTGCGTGGTGATTCCATGCTCGGCGCGCGACCCGTCGCGACCGCGTCTGTGCGCCGGTGGACGGAAACCCATGACATACATGGGTTTGCGCACTCTCGCGGCCACGACCGGCTTCGGCCGGTCTTCTCGATGGCGAGCGGAACGCGGGCGCGGCCGCTCAGCGGTCCGCGGCGGCGGCCCTGTAGAGCGCGTTCGCGGGCGCGCCCGTGAGCTCGGAGACGACGGCGGCCGCGGGGCGCCGCTTCGCACCCGCCGCGACGAGCCGCCGGACGGCGTCGACCGCTCCCTCGTCCACGCCCGTCTGCGCCGGCGCCCCGCCGACGACGAGCACGACCTCGCCGCGCGGCTCGGCGCGCGCGTAGCGCTCCGCCAGCTCGCGCGCCGGCCCGCGCACGACCTCCTCGTGCAGCTTGGTCAACTCGCGGCAGACCGCCACCGGCCGGTCGGGATCGAGCTCGGCGAGCACTGCGAGCGACGCCGCGACCCGCTTCGGCGACTCGAACGCGACGAGGGTCTCCGTGCCCGCGAACGCCTCGACCAGCCCGCCGCGCTTGCGCGGGAGGAACCCCGCAAACCGCCACGCGCTCGCCGGCAGGGCGGAGGCGACCAGCGCCGCGAGCGCCGCCGACGGGCCGGGAAGCACCTCGACGCCGAGGCCGGCGGCGACGCACGCGCGCACCAGCACGAAGCCGGGATCGGACACGAGCGGCATGCCGGCGTCCGAGACGAGCGCGACGACCGCCCCGTCGCTCATCCGCTCCACGAGATCGGCGCTGCGCTCGCGCTCGTTGTGCTCGTGGTAGGTGACGAGCTTCGCCTGGACCCCGTAGCGCTCGAGCAGGACGCCGGTGCGGCGCGTGTCCTCGCACGCGACCAGGTCGGCCTCGCGCAGCGCCGAGAGCGCGCGCAGCGTGATGTCCTCGAGGTTGCCGATCGGCGTGGGGCACACGATCAGGCGGCCGCCGCCCGCGCCGGTCACGCGCGCGCCTCGCGCGCCAGCAGCGCGGCGCCGGTCACGCCCGCGCGCGCCGGCAGCGCGGCGCCGGTCACGCGCGCGCCTCGCGCGCCAGCAGCGCAGCGCCGATCATCCCCGCCTGCTCGCCGAACGCGGCAGCGACCACGCGCACCGCGTCGCGGCCCGGCGCCAGCGCGCGCTCGCGCATCTCGCGGCGAGCCGGCTCCAGCAGCATCTCGCCGGCCGCGATCACGCCACCGCCGACCACGATCACCTCGGGGTTGAGCAGGTTGACGAGGCTCGCCAGCCCCACGCCGAGCGCGCGGCCGACCGTCTCGAGCGCGTCGCGCGCGACCGGGTCGCCGTCGTGCGCCAGCTCGGTCACGAACGGGCCGGTCAGCTCGCGTCCCTCCTCGAGCGCGTGGCCGAGCGCGGTGTCGGGCCGGCGCGCCACCCGCAGCGAGGCCTCGCGCACGAGCGCCGACCCCGACGCCATCGCCTCGAGACAGCCGCGATTCGGGCAGGCCCCCTGGCACGGCGGCCCGTCCATGTCGATGACCATGTGCCCGAGCTCGGCGCCGGCCCCGATCCAGCCGCGCTGGAGCTCCCCGCCGAGCACCAGCCCGCCGCCGATGCCGGTGCCGAGCGTGAGCATCACGACGTCGCCCGAGCCGTTGCCGGCGCCGTGGCGAGCCTCCGCCAGCACCGCGCAGTTGCCGTCGTTGTCGACCACGACCGGCAGGCCCAGGCGCTCGGACATCACCGCCTCGAACGGCACGCCGGCGAGCGGCAGGTGGGTGGAGTAGACGGCCATGCCGGTGCGCCGGTCGAGCGTCACAGGGATGCCGAACCCGACCGCTGTCACCTCGTCCTCGACCTCCGCGCGCGCCTCCTGGACCGCGTCGACGATCGTCGCCATCAGCCGCGCCTGGTCGAGCCCGAACGCCTGGCGCCGGATCCGGTGGCGCACAGCGAGATCGGGCCCGACGACGCCCGCCAGGAGCTTGGTGCCGCCGAGGTCGACCCCGATGACGCAGCTCGCTGTCGACCGGGCCGGCGGCATGGGGGCTGCCACCATACCCACCCCCGATGGCCGACGAGAAGCCCGACTACAAGGTCTACCGCAGCCGCCCGCGGCTGTTCCGGCGCGGCGCTTCGGGCAACGGCACCGCGCAGCGGCTCGAGGACGTGCGCTCGCCGGAGCAGGAGCCGCGGCGCGACCGCCGGCTGCCGCGGCTGCCGCGCCGCCGCCCGGGCGCACCCGGCCGCCGGATCTCCCCCGGGCGCGTCCTGAAGTGGGTCGCGATCGCGCTCGTGTCGTGGGTCGCGCTCTCGGCCGTGCTGTTCATGGTCTCGGCGCAGATCCAGCGCGGCGAGCTGGCGGACGAGGTCGGCGAGCAGCTCGATCCGGGCCCCTATCCGCTCACCGGCGCCAACACGATCCTGGTGCTCGGGTCGGACGCCCGGACGGAGGGCCTGGCCGAGCCCGGCTCGGGCGGACCGAGTCGCTCGGACTCGATCATGCTGCTGCGGATCGGCGGCGGGGCCGACGCATCGCTCTCTATCCCGCGCGACACGGTCGTCGAGATCCCCGGGCACGGCACGGCCAAGATCAACGCCGCGTACGCCATCGGCGGCCCGGCGCTCGCGACGCGCACGGTCAAGGAGTTCCTCGGCATCGAGGTCAACCACGTGGTCGAGGTCAGCTTCGAGAACTTCCCGCAGCTCGTCGACGCGCTCGGCGGCATCACGTACAAGGGCGGCTGCGTGCACTCCGAGATCAACGGCGGGCGCCGCAACGGCGGCACCACGCTGAGGCTCAAGCGCGGCGAGACGGAGCTGAACGGGCGCCAGGCGCTCGCGCTGGCCCGCACGCGCAAGAACCTGTGCAACCCGAGCGAGGACGACCTCACGCGCGCGCGGCGCCAGCAGCGGCTCGTCGCCGCGATGAAGGACAAGGTCACGTCGTTCGAGACGTTCGTCCGGCTGCCGTGGGTCTCGTGGGCCGCGCCCAGGGCGGTCCGCTCCGACATGGCCGGCCCCACGCTGCTCGGGGTCGTCGGCGCGTCGATGACGGGCGGCACGAGCAGGCAGCGGGTGCTCCAGCCGTCGGGCTCGGTCACGTTGCCGGACGGCGGCGCCGGGCTCACGGTCGACGAAGCCACCAGGGCGGCGGCGGTCGAGCGGTTCCTGCGCGGCTAGTCCGCGCTGCCGGCGGGCGACGAGGACGACGACCCGTCCTTCGCGGCCGCGCCGGAGTCCTGCTTGTCCTTTGCCTTGGCGTCCTGCTTGTCCGCGCCCGCCTTCCCCGACGCCTCGAGCTCGCGCTTGCGCTTCGACGTGCCGTAGTCGGTGTTGTAGAAGCCCGAGCCCTTGAAGTGCACGGCGACCGGATGGAAGACCCGCTGCACGGGCGCGCCGCAGGTCTCGCACGCGGTCACGGGAGCGTCGGCGATCTTCTGCATCACCTCGAACAGGTGCCCGTTCTCGCAGCGGTACTCGTAGATCGGCATCGGCGAAGCCACCTTACCCGCCGGGGTGTACGTCGACAGCGACATACACTGCGCGACCGATGCCCGAGCGGGTCGTGAACATGGACAAGATCGTGTCGCTGTGCAAGCGGCGCGGCTTCATCTTCCCCGCCTCGGAGATCTACGGCGGGATCGCCAACACGTACGACTACGGGCACTACGGCGTCCTGCTCAAGCAGAACATCATCGCCCAGTGGTGGAAGGCGATGATCCAGGACCGCGACGACGTCGTCGCGCTGGACTCGGCGATCATCCAGCACCCGCGCACCTGGGAGGCGAGCGGGCACCTCGCCGGCTTCACGGACCCGCTCGTCGACTGCCGCACGTGCAAGCTGCGCTTCCGGGCCGACCATCTGTCCGAGCTCCAGTGCGGCCGCAGGCCCTCGCGCCACCCCGGCGAGGACGCCCAGTGCGACCTGACCGAGGCGCGCGAGTTCAACCTCATGTTCGAGACGACGATCGGCCCGGTGAAGGAGGCCGGCGCGACCGTCTACCTGCGGCCCGAGACCGCGCAGGGGATCTTCCTCGCCTTCAAGCAGGTGCTCCAGTTCGCGCGCCGCAAGCCGCCGTTCGGGATCGCGCAGGTCGGCAAGTCGTTCCGCAACGAGATCACGCCGGGCAACTTCATCTTCCGCACGCTCGAGTTCGAGCAGATGGAGATGGAGTTCTTCGTCCCGCCGGCCGACGCCCAGCAGTGGCACGAGCACTGGCTGGAGGCGCGGATGCAGTGGTACGTCGACCTCGGCATCCGCGCGGACCACCTGACGCTGCGGCCCCACGACGCCGACGAGCTCTCGCACTACTCCTCGGACACCAGCGACGTCGAGTACCTGTATCCGATCGGCTGGTCCGAGCTCGAGGGGATCGCCCACCGCGGCGACTTCGACCTGACCCAGCA
>Ga0126307_10002997_pt1 | contig 11494 bp, 8 predicted proteins | sample Plot28_FD_89955 | JGI IMG/M metagenome (GOLD analysis project Ga0126307, IMG submission 89955) | Serpentine soil microbial communities from UC McLaughlin Reserve, CA, USA - Plot28 | ecosystem: Environmental > Terrestrial > Soil > Grasslands | place: USA: UC McLaughlin Reserve, Lake County...
ACGGACATGATGTCCTTGCGCATGAAGATCTCGCCGCCGGTCAGGCTGATCTGGAAGCCGCTCTGCTCGGGGAAGGCTTTCGCGAGCCCTTCGATCGTGAGCTCCTGCCGCCATTCGCCTTCAATGTTGAGGAGGTCGCCGACGTAGCAGAACTCGCAGTGCAGGTTGCACCGCATCGTCGCTTCGTAGACAGCGCCCATCGGCAGCCGATCCGCGCGGCCGGTGCCCTCATCCAGGAATCGCTGGATGCGATCTTCGTACTTGCGCCGGCGATAGCGCGCCCACGCATGTCTCGCGAGCGGCAGCGCCCGCGCCTGCGTCGCCAGGCGATCGCGGAGTTTACGAACCAGGACCATCTATCTGCCAGATCTCCACGACCGGACCGGGGCGCTCGAGCGCCGCCACGATCCGGGCATCAGTGTTGTGCAGGAAAGGCTCAGCCCGCAGGCCGCTCTCGTTGTCGCGCGCGTCTCGAAATGGTGAAAACACAGCGATTCGCCGGCCCTCCCGGGCCAAGGCGGCAAGAAATGGCAACGTGGCTGGGTCGGGGTCATTGTACCGTTTCAGGACCACGAACGCCACGTGTTCTCTGCGCAGCGCGTGGAGCGGATCGCTACCGTCGAGCTGGTCGACAGGCACGTACAGCTTGTCGGCATCGAGTCCTCGTCCGATCAGGAGCACGCGATACGCTGGCGCGGGATACGGCTCCCGGGCGAGCTGGAGCCGCGTTTTCATCGGCATCTCGCGTCCCGATCGCCCGACCGCTTCGCGGAGTGCGTCGGGGGTCGTTTCGATCGGAACCGAATATGGCTGCGACAGCACGGTCGTGCCGGCCGGCACCCGCGTTTCGATGAACGTGCGTGCCAGGGTTCGCGTGTCGGCCTGCCGGATGAACCCGCCGATCCTGACGCTTTGGGCGGTTGCCGCCACGAACGCAGCCATGAGCAGAACGGCGCCGATGTTGGCGAGCCGCGGCTGCTTCCAGAGCTCCGCGAGCGCCATCGCCGCGAAGAGCGTCATGAATGGCGTCAGCGGAACCAGGTATCGAGCCGCTGGATACGTACTGGCGATGAACACGACGAACGGTATCGGGAAGGCGAGCAGCCACAGGGTCCGCGCAGGATTGCGCCGCAGGCCGGCGCCGATGCCCGCGAGCGCGAGGATCGCGGTGGGCAGACCGGCGGTATCCAGCAGCAGCAGCTGACTGTACCGCGCAACGCCGGCCGCATAACCGAGGTCGCCGACCGCGCGATCGACGACAATCTCCCGGTTCGCACGAAGGTCGCGCAGCGCCATGCCTGGTTCGAGCAGCAGAAACGGTGACAGGAGGAAGAACACGAATGCGCTGACCACCGCGGCGATCGCCACGCGCGTCGCCGCATCGCGCGAGCTGCGCGAGCCCCGCGCGGCCGACCACGCCAGCGGGATCGCCAGAAAGATCGCGTAGTAGTGAGTCGAGAACGCTGCGCCGGTGATCGCCGCGGCAATCAGCAGCGGTGCCTCCGCGATCGCGTGCTTTCCGCTGTCAGGCGGAAGTCTCCACAGCCTGTCGTACGCCAGATACGCCAGCACGATCAGCAGCGTGACCGGCACGTCGTGCTTGACGTAGTGCGAGTTGAGCACGTGCAGCGGCGCGACTGCGAGGAGCAGCGCCGCGACCGCGCCCACGACCGTGGTGCCGATACGCGTGCCCAGGACCCCCGTGGCCACCACAGTGGCGGTGCCGAGCAGCGCGGTCAGCAGCCGCCCCGCAACGAACACGCGCGTGGGATCGAGGAAGAACTCTCGCTGAAACGCCGCGAACGATTCCACCGAGCGCGACGCGACGGCGACCAGCGCCGTCAACCCCTCGCACGCGAACAACACGTAAAAGTAAAAGGACGGATACAGGAAATTGTGGGGGTTCAGGTCCCCTTTGGCGAACGTCAGCGCACGCGACATGATCGCGACTTCGTCGGGGTTGTAGACCGCGGGCAGCCCGTAGCGGAGGCCGTACAGCCGTAGCCCGAGCGCGAGGCTGCCGATGAACAGCCACGGCGCGACCCGGGCCCACGGCGATGCGGCTGTCCTACTCGGGGCCATCAGTCCGGCACCTCGATCCCGGCGGCGACGATCTCGCCGGCCTGCTCAGTGCTCTGGGGCGACCCGCTGGTAGGCTGGACAGGCGGTCGCCGCGTCCCCAACATGCGCAGCCGGCGCAGCTCGCCGGCGCGGAAAACCCGCAGCAGTGCCAGCAGCGCGACGAATACGAGCACGACGGTCACGCCGCGGGCCAGCAGATCGGGCAGCGGCGCGAGCGACGAGCGGGCGCTCACCGCGAGACGAATCGACGGGAGCATCATCGCGGCGCCGTAGGCCGCGATGCCGGCGATGCAGACGCGCGCGATCCGCCCCCACTCGTACGTGACTGGGTAGACGCGCTGCGAGAGCACGTAGCCCAGAGCAGCCTGCACCGCGTAGCCGGCGCCGTTCGCCCAGGCTGCGCCGACGAGTCCGAAGCGCGGAATCAGCACCAGGTTCAGCGCGATGTTCGTGACGGCGGCGCTGATCGTCGCGACGGGATAGAACTGCGTCTGTTTGGTGATGTTGAGCCCTACCGAGGTGAGCAGGTAGAAACCCTGGAGGAAGACGCCGAGCGCGGTGAACCCGATGATCGTTTCGACGTCTCCCCAGCGCGGATCGTCAGGCGCCAGCAGATAACCATGCGTCATCGCCTGCGCCGCGAGCCGGCCGACGGCGGAGAGCCCGGCCGTGAGCAGCGCCAGCACCGCCAGCCCGTAGGTGGTGACGATGCGGAAGACGCGTCCGGCATCGGCCTCGCGAGTCGCCGCGTAATAGAACGGCGCCCATGCAGACTCGAACGCGCTGAGAAACAGCTTCTGTACCAGGCCGAAGCTCACCGCCATCGAGTAGATGCCGACGTTGTCCAGCGAGACGAACCGCTGCAGGAGGAACTTGTCGCCAACCGCCATAACCTGCTGCGCGGCGGCGTGCGGCACGCGCGGCAGCCCGAAACGCAGCGCCTCGCGCAGGATCTGGGCCGAGAAGGTCGGCGCGATGAGCGGCGCGAACCACCGCCACAAGACCGCGAGGATACCGGCCGTGACCAGCACGTCGGCCAGGTAGAGACCCGTAATGCCGAGCCCAAGCTGCGCCACCAGCAGCAGCCGGAGACCGATCGTGGCCACGGCACGCGCGAGTGTGATCGCGCTGAACGTCATCGACCGGTCCTCCATCCGCAGGACATGAAACGGGATGAAGGTGAAACCAATGGCAAACGTGTTGATCAACATCAGCCGCAGCGCAGCGGTGTACTGCGCGCCGCCGAGGAGCCAGGCCGCGATCGCCGGAGCCGCGAGTAGCAGCACGAGTGCGACCGCGCCATTCAGTCCGAGCAGAAAAAAGAAGATCGTACTCGCCAGGCGCCGCCGGTCCTCCGGCCCGTCGCGATCGTAAAACAGGCGCATGAACGAGCCGTCGAGCCCGAACCTGAACACGATCTTGGCGAGCACCTCGAGTCCCCCGAGCATGCCGATGATGCCGTAGTCAGTGGCATCGAAGAACTTGACGTACAGACCGAGCAGCGCGAAGTTGACCAGCGACACGGCGACATCGCCGAGGCCGTAGATGGTGACGTTCTTCGAGAGCTGCCGGATCTGCTGGAACAAGTGCCGGTCAGGCCTTGCGGAGGGTGAGCAGGTTCAGGAAGCACCAGCCGGGCACGGGCAGCAGCCGTGTGAGCGCGCGGTGCAGCGGCGCAAGCGCTCGAGGGTAGCGGCGCACGAAGTGGGTGACGACGGGAACGGTCGGAAAAATGCCCTGCCGGCGGGTCAGCGTGAACCCGGCGCGCCGCGCCAGCGCGAGATATTCCGCCGCCGGTCGATCGCCGGGATGCTTGTACTCGGAGGCAGTCCGGATCAAGCGTCCGCGCAGCAGGAACTGTACGCGCGATTGCAGATGGGCCAGATTGGGGACGGACACGAACAGCTCCCCCCCGGGGCGGAGCACGCGAAACAGCTCGGCGAGCGCGCGCGGCTGATCCGCGTAGGCGAGATGCTCCAGCACGTCGAGGCAAAGGGCTCGATCGAACGACGCGTCCGGGAAGGGCAGCGCCATCAGCGATCCCTGCGTCACGCGCGCCGACGCGTAGTTCGCATCGAGTCCGGTGATGTCCAGGCGATCGGCGTACTCGTCGACGATCACCCCTTCACCGCAGCCGGCGTCGAGCACGCGCGCGGAACGCGGCACCGCATCCAGATAGCGGCGCACCGCGCGGAGCTTTGCCAGATAGGTCGGGTAATAGTCCCAGGAAGGATCGGGAGTCCGGTGATAGTCCCCACGCGCCGCGTACTCGCCACGGCGCACCGTCTGCGGGCTGGGCATTCAGCGGATTGTACTCAGGCTTCGGATTTCCGCACCCCTAAAGCCTAAAGCCCAAAGCCTAAAGCCTAAGGCCTAAGGCCTGTCTTCCCCGCCGCCTCCAGGACCGCCGGGACCGCCGGGCAGGTTCGGCCGGATAACCTGGCCGGGCTGATACGGATTCGGGAGCACCGTCGGCGTCGAGGGCTGCGGCAGTGCCCCCGGACGCGGCGATGTCAACGGACCCGGCTGGGTGGCCGTTACGGGCATGTTCTGGTTCGGCATGCCGGGGAACTGCCCCGGGAACTGCATCGTCACCGGATTCTGCGGCGGGGGCGGCGGCATCGTCACGTTGATCGGTTCGTCGCCGTCGTCCATCGGCTGCGGCTGCGGCGGCCGCTGGAACGTCGGGACGGCGGCGCTGGCGGTCGCGGCTGGTGCACGGCTCGTCGCCATGATCGTGACGCGATCGTAAACCGCGGCGCCGGCCACCATCGTCGGACGCGGCGCTGCGATGTAGCCCGCGGCGGAGCGGAGCAGGATGTCGAGGACGTCGCGCTCCGGCGCGTCGACGAGCTGCATCGTCATGGCGGGTCCCGTCAACTTCTCCGCGTTGACGATCCGCGTCTGCCCGATGCGCGCCCATTCCTGCAGGATCTCCCGGAGCGGCACGTTGTCGGCGATGAGCGTCACGCGCCCGTTCTGCATGGTCAGCTTGAGATCGCCGGCCGCTGCGGGGACGGAGACGCCGCAGGCAAGGGCCGCCAGAACTGCGCAGCGCAGAAGGGTGTTTTTCATTGATGGCTCGCTTCCGATTATACGCCTGTTAAGACGCCCCTGCGCGCCCGGCAGCCTATGGCTCAGGCGAGTTTGGTGACCCACAAAGGTGAGTCCTTCTTCGGCAGATCGCAGGCGCGGCAGACGTCCGGGCCGCCGCTTTCGAGGTGCTCCCGGCGGACGGCGCGGAAGGGCTCGGAATTCCAGACTTCCTGGATGGACTGGGTGTTGAGGTCGCCCAAGATGGTTTTACCGTCGAAATCCGCGCAGCACAACGACACTCGCCCGTCCCAGAGGACAGTGAAGGTGAGCCAAGGCCTGTAGCAGGGATAGTTGACGTCGGATTCGTGGTTGAGCGTGCCGGCCCAGTTGTGCAGCTCGGTGATGTGGATCTTGTCCGCGACGTGCCGCCAGTGTTCGATGAACGCCTGCTCATCGACGGAGTTGTTCTGCCGTACGAACGAAAGGATCAGCTTGGGCCGCCGCTTGCCGAGCTCGGCGCGGATGCGGACCAGCCGTTCGATGTTGGCGATCACCTTGTCGTAGTTGAGCCCGATGCGCGTATGCTCGAACACGTCCTTGCCGCCGGCGTCGACGCTGATGTTGATCGCGTCGAGTCCCGCCTCGACCATGCCCCGCGCGATCTTGTCGGTAATCAGCGAACCGTTGCTGATCATGCCGACCTCTTTGATCCCCTTCTGCTTTGCGTATCGCACCTTCTCGGTCAGGTGGCGATCGAGGAACGGCTCGCCGTAGTTGTGCACCCGGACGTGGGTGATGCCGAGCGCCGCGCACTCGTCGACCACCTTCTTGAATAGCTCCAGGCTCATCACGCCCTGGCGGCGGTGCATGTCATCGCGCGGGCAGAACACGCACTTCGCGTTGCAGATGTTGGTGCTTTCGATCTGCACGATTTCCGGAAGGATGGGCGAGCGGTCGCGACCGGTCGCGAGCAGCAGCTTTCGGATCGGCTTCGCCTGGCGGCGGAGCGCCGATTCGGCGGCGCGCCGGGCGGCAGCTTTGAGTTTCATCAGGTGCGGAGCGACGCGATCACGCGCGTCAGGATCTCATCGAGCTCGACGGTCGGCTCGTAGCCGATCAGGGCGCGAACCTTGGAAATGTCGGGTACCCGCCGCGGCATGTCCTCGAAGCCGGCCTCGTAGGCCTGGTCGTAGGGGATCTTCACAATCGGTGACGCGCTGTTCGTCATCGCCTTGATCCGGACAGCGAGATCGCCGATCGAAATCTCCTGTCCGTTTCCGATATTGAAGACCTTGCCGATCGCGCCGGGCTCGTTGATCAAGGCTACCACAGCCCTCACGACGTCCCCGACGTAGGTGAAGCTGCGCGTCTGGGTGCCGTCGCCGAAGACCGTGATTGGCTCGCCGGCGAGCGCCTGCCGCACGAGGTTCGGCACGACCATCCCGTACTGTCCGGTCTGGCGCGGACCCACCGTGTTGAACAGCCGGACGACAATTATAGGGAGCTTGCGCTCCTTCCAATACGCGAGGGCCAGGAACTCGTCGATCATCTTGCTGCACGCGTAGGCCCAACGGTGCTTCGAGGTCGGTCCGAGCACGAGGTCGTCGTCTTCGCTGAAGGGGACCTTCGCGCTCTTGCCGTACACCTCGGAGGTCGAGGCGATCAGCACCAGCTTCTTTTTCTTGCTCGCGATCTTGAGCACGACCTCGGTGCCGTGCACGTTGGTTTCAATCGTGCGCACCGGCGACTCGACGATCAACTTCACGCCGACCGCGGCGGCGAGGTGGACGACGGTATCGCAGCGGTCGATCATTTCGGCGAGCACCGGCTCGTTCGCGACGGTGTCGATGGTGTAGTGAAATTTCGGGTTGGGCTTCAGGTGCGCGACGTTCTCGATCGAGCCGGTCGACAGGTCGTCGAGCACATAGACTTCATCGCCGCGCTCGAGCAGCGCTTCGGCAAGGTGCGAGCCGACGAATCCGGCCCCGCCCGTAATCAACACACGCATCTACGTCGCTCCCGTCAATCGCACTATCGCGCCGGCCGATCGCGCGGCCGCGGATCCGTCGCCCCCGGCGCTACGGCTGCGCTCAATCCTGCTGCGGAACTCCTGATCATACAGGACTCGCGTGAGCGCCGCGTGGATTTCGTCCGCGGTTCCGGCGCCCGCCATCACGCCGGCGTCGACAAAGGGCGTCAGGTTGTTGGGCAGGCCGATCACCACTGACGGCACTCCCAACGCGAGCGCGTCGATGGCCACGGTCGAATTCACCGTGACGATCGCGCGCGCCGCGGCGAGCAGCGGCGGCAACGCCGCCGACGCGGGCAGGACCGTGATGTTCGTGACGCCGGCGACCGCGGCCGCATAGACATCCGGAGTTTCGGCGGGATGCGGCTTGATCGCCAGATGCACCTCGGGGGTCGCGCGGATCGCCGCGACAAGTGCGGGCAGCGATCGTCGCGCCTCGCGTTCCTTCGCGGCGAACAGCACGAGCTCGCGTCCGTCGGCGGCACCCGCCTCGCGTCGTGCGCGATCGAGGTCCGCGCGATCGAGGCCGCGCACCGCCGTGAGGATTTCCTCGAGGCGCGGGCTGCCGGTCACCTGAACTGCGTCAGGCGGAAAAGAGCCCTTGGCGGTGAGATAGGCGGCCGTCTGCTCGTCGAACAGCAGTGTCGAGGCCGGGAACGGAAAACCTGTATCCCGCGCCTTGATGGGATCCCCCCGGACTTCGTCGGGTTCGTGCCGGTAGTTCAGCCAGTGCCGGTAGATGAAGCCATGCTGCAGAGCCGCCAGCGGGATGCGCCGCCGCCGGCATTCGAGCGCGAGTGCACGTCCCCAGCCGCCCGCTTCCGCATACGTCACCGCGGCCGCCGGTTGCAGCGCGTCGAGCGCCGCCGCGGCTTCGTCCATGGCCCGCGCCGACCAGGGGAACTGCAGCAGCGCGATGCCGGCGAGCTGCACGCGCACGAGAGGCCAGCAGTCGCACCCGCGAATGACGGCATGCGCTCGCAGATCCGCGCTGCTCCACAGCGCGCGGCGCATGACGTGGCGATCGCGGAACACCGCGCGGGCCGGCGCGAGCGCCGCCGCGGGCGCGTAGCGTTCGATCGACACCACACCCGTTGCATCGGGCGCCGGCTTCACCGCATGCCACCATCGGCGCGCCCGAAAGTTGCTGCGCGGGCCGACGCCGACGTACCGCATCTCCTGCGGCGTGACCCGCGCCTCGAGCTCGCGCAGCACGCCGCCGATGTACGACTCGGCGCTGCCGTCGGCGACGCCCGATCGCCAGAACGCCCGATGCACGAACGCGGCGATGCGCACGCGGCCCGTCGGTGGTGGCGCCGCGCGCAGGCGTGACAGCCGCGCGCCCAGCGCCAGCGCGGACGCGCGCGCCTCCATCCGCGGCAGCCAGGCGGCGGACCCGGGCCACCCCGGGCCCGAGTAGCGCACTCGTCGAGCCCGCGCCGCATGTGCGACCACGCCCGCGTACGGCCCCGCGCGTGCGGTCACCTCGAGCGGCCGCTCGCGCTCGACCAGCACGTCAAACGCGGCGAGCGCCCGGAGCACATTCAGGATCGCCTGTTCCTTGTGCAGGTACAGTTCGGCGAACCACCACAGCGAGTCGCCGCGCAGCGTGAACCGGGAGCGGAACGAATCGCCGTCGACGCGCAGGTGCCGGACGGCCTTGATCCATGCATACGCATCCGCCTGCGCGCGCTCTTCCTCAACCGGATCGAGGTACGAGAGCAGGTCCACGCGCCGCGGTCCGGATCCCGACTCGATGTCGATCGGGATCATCGCCGGTCCTGCAGTGCGTCGTCGATCGCGGCAAGCACTTGTGCGGTCTGGATGCCCGCCAGGCAGTCGGGGGTATGGCCGGTGCATCGCGCCGGCGGCAGCCGAATGCGGTTGCACGGGCTGCACGGCAGATCGATCCGCACGACGGTGTCGTGCACACCGCGCGGTGCATAACGACGCGGATCGGAGGGACCGAACACCGCGACGATCGGTGTGCCGACGGCATGCGCCAGGTGCATCGGTCCCGTGTCACCGGTGACGAACAGACGCAGCTGCGCGATCACGGCAGCCACGGTCAGCAGGTCCGCGCCGCCCGACAAATCGACGACGCGGTCCGGCGGCAGCGCTGTCCGCACCACGTCGACTTGCGCGCGATCGGCCGGCGCTCCGGTCAGCACGATGCCTGCGGATCGATCACCAATCAATCGCTCGGCGACTTCGCGGAATCGCGCCTCGGGCCACTGCTTCACTTCCCGTCCGGCGCTGACGTGGATCCCGATCTTCAGTCGGTCACCGAGCGGCGCCAGCAGGCGAGCCGCCTCTGCTCTTGCGGACTCGGGGATTTGCAGCGTCGCGGGGTCTTGCGGCATCGCGTCAGCGCCGGTGATGGCGCGGACAAGAGCGACCGCGTTATCGGCGGTATGCAGCGTGGTGTCGTAATCGATCGCGAGATCGAGCAGAGGACCGCCGCCCCCGCTGCGGAATCCCGCGGTCCGTGCCGCGCCGGCGGTGGCGAGCGCGATATTGCTGCGGATGTCCGGTTCGAAGTTGATGGCCAGATCGTATTTGCGCGCGCGCCACCCGGCGGTTCGTTGTACCAGCGACAGTGGCGACAATCCGGCCCCGCGTCCCGATCCGGTCGAGTCACGCGCAAGCCACGCGGCATCGAGGGTCTCAATGCGGTTCAGCCCCGGGATGGCTTCCGCGATACGCCGGTTCCAGCTTCCGACGGCAAGATCGATCGAGGCACCCGGCGCGAAGGCACGCAGCTCCGCCAGCGCCGGCAGCGTCATCAGCAGATCCCCGATCCGCTCGAGCCGCAAGCAGAGAATTCGCGCGGGTGCTTCTGCAGGCCAGCGGCGGACCAGCCGGCGCAGCGACAAGGGCAGGAGCAGCGTGTCGGCAATCGCGACGAGCGCTCGCTCACGCCGATCGTAGATGGTCAAAGCCATTCAGGCGTGCGGGTCATCTTACCGCCACGCGATCGAGCATCACGCCGAGATCGCGATCGTCGGGCGTGCCGAGCGTGGTCAACGGGTTCCAGGTCTGCGTGCGCAGCATGATGCGCACCGGTTCGCCGGTCGCCGCCGCGGCGGCCGCCACGTCCGGCGGAATCGACACGAGGTACTCGCGGAAGCCGCCCGTGACCCGGACGGTACCAAGCACGCGCTCGCCGATCAGCACTGTGACATCCGCCCGTGGCGCCGCCGGAGGCCGTCCGCCGTCGTCCATCCACAACGCGAGGCTGCGATCCGACGCGGCAATCCCGTTGACGATGACGAAGGAGCGTGCCTGCGTCCAGCGGAAAGTACGTCCGCCGGTCTGCTCCTTGGCGTGGAACCGGACCACGTGCAGATCGTCCCCGATGCCGACGTCCAGCGTGGCCGGGGGAGGACCGGGGGAGGGCGGTCCGAATTCGTAGACGCTGTAATCGAACTCCTTGCGCTTCGCGAATCTCGGGTAGGCGTTGCGCGGAGAGTCGTACTCCGGGATCTGGAAACGCACGCTCTCGAGCGGCGCGACCGACCAGCGGGACGACAGCAGGTCGCTGCCGCCGCTGCCGAGGAAGAGCACTCGGCGGTATCGTTCACGAGCCGACTCGAGGAACCTGGCGAACGCCGGTTTGTCCGGCGCCGCCGAGGCCAGGACCAGCACCTGACGCGCGTAGGTATAGGCGAGCGGCAGCGCAAACACGTGCACGTCGGAGCCGGCGTCCCTCGATTCGACGACGAGCAGGTCGTCGTCCGCGATTGTTGCCGCGAGAGCCTCGATGCGCGGAATCACGCCCGCATACTCGACGTGCTGGACGATCGGCTGCGCGGCTCGCGCGTAGTGGACGGCGGCCAGCGCGAGAAAGACCAGACCGATCGGCATCCGGATCGCCCGCGTCAGCAGCAGGCTGCCGCGCGCGCCCGCAAGCGCCGCCGCCGAGGCGAGCAGCAGTGTGCCCGGGAGGATCACCGGCACGAAGCGCCGCGCCGCCCAGAAGTGTTCAGGGACAATGCGGATCTTGTAGAAGAAGATCAGGCTGAACGCCGTCAGGATCAGGAAGAAGGCGGGGTCGCGCCAGAACAGGCGGCGCGCGAAGATCGCATAGCCGATCACCGCCGCGATCAGCACCGCCTTGGTCACGTAGAAGTCGGCGAAGGTGCGGAGCGCGTAGGCGTCGTGAGCCGCGAGCGGGCCGGCGGGATGCCGCCAGATCAGCGCGTATGCCGCGAGTACGACCACGGTCAGCGTCATTGCCACCGGCACCAGATCGGTCAGCCGCGTCGTCAGCGACGGTGCCCGGCGGGCCGCAACGAGCACCGCTGCGAACCCTGCGATCGCGCACCCGAGCAGCGCATGTTCCCA
>Ga0126307_10003000_pt1 | contig 11486 bp, 10 predicted proteins | sample Plot28_FD_89955 | JGI IMG/M metagenome (GOLD analysis project Ga0126307, IMG submission 89955) | Serpentine soil microbial communities from UC McLaughlin Reserve, CA, USA - Plot28 | ecosystem: Environmental > Terrestrial > Soil > Grasslands | place: USA: UC McLaughlin Reserve, Lake County...
CAGAAGCACATGACCGAGGCGAAGTGGGGCCGGATCGTCAACCTGTCGAGCACCTCGGCGCTCGGCAACCGGGGGCAGGCCAACTACGCCACGGCGAAGGCCGGGCTGCAGGGCTTCACCAAGACGCTCGCGATCGAGCTGGGCAAGTTCGGGATCACCGCCAACGCGATCGCCCCGGGCTTCATCGTCACCGACATGACGAAGGCGACCGCCGCCCGCATCGGCCAGGAGTGGGAGCCCTACGTCGAGGCGCGCGCCGCGGCGATCCCGGTCGCCCGGGCCGGCCAGCCGGAGGACATCGCCCACACCGTGTCGTTCCTGGTCAGCGAGGGCGCCGGCTTCGTGTCCGGCCAGGTCATCTACGTCGCCGGCGGACCCAAGGCCTAGGACGACGGGTCGCGGTCCGGGTAGCGCGCCCGCGCCAGCGCGTAGAGGCCGAACGCGGCGAACCCGCCGGCGACCGCGGTGAGCAGCCACGGCCCCGCCGTGATGCCCGCGATCGCGGCCAGGGCGCCGTCCAGGCCGGTCGCGCTCGACACGTCCGCCGACGACGCGGCCTGCCACAGCAGAACGCCGACCACCGCGATCGCGGCGCCCTTGGCCGCGTACCCGACCCGGCCGATGCCCTCGATGAGCGGTTCCCACCGGTCGGGTGCCGCGGGCAGGTCGATGTCCTTCATGAACCCGCCGGTGACACCCCGGATGAGCGTGTAGAGGCCGACGGCGATCACCACGGCGGCCACCCCGCCGACCAGCACCGCGCCGAAGGGGATCTCCAGCGTCGCGTCGGTGACGTTCCGCAGTCGCTCGTCGGCCTCGTACTCCAGTCCGACGGCGAACAACAGGGCGGTGATCCCGAGGACGGCGTACACGAGCGCCTTGGCCAGGCACTTCGCGCAGACGAGCGCGGTGCGCTTCCGGCGTGCCGGTTGGAGCAGCCCCCGCCACCAGAGCAGCACCTCGCCCGCCTGCCACAGCGCGAGCGCGAGCATGCCCAGTCCGATGGTCCAGAGGAGAACCGTCCCGGCCGGCCCGTCGGCGACGGTCTGCAGGGCCCCGGTCTGGTCCGCGTCGGCGCCCCGGAGCCCCCACGCCAGCCGGATCGCGAGGTAGCCGATGAGGAAGTGCATGACGCCGTAGGCGATCAGCCCGACCCGGGCGACGTGGGTCAGCACCGGATGGTCGGTGACCTCACGGGCACGCGCGACGACGGTCTGCGCCCGGTTCAGGAGGCCGTGCGGGCCGCCCACCCCTATGTGCGCTCGGGGTAGCGGGCCCGCACGAAGAGGAAGGCGCCGAACGCGGCGATCCCGATGGCCACCAGGGTGAGCAGGATCGGGCCGTACGGCAGTTCCAGGACGGTGCGCAGCGCCCCGTCCAGACCCTGGGCCTTCGACGGGTCGAAGGTGATCGCGGCGTAGATCAACAGGCCGCCGACGAGCGCGAGGGCGATGCCCTTCCCGGGGAAGCCGACCTGCCCGAGCCGGGTCACCAGGCGCAGCGCCTTCGGCGACGCCTCGGAGGTGTCGATCTGCTTCAGGAAGGTCTTCCGCAAGCCCTTGATCACGTGCCACACGCCAGTCCCGACGAGGATCAGGCCCGCGGCGCCGACGATGAACTGGCCGCCCGGCCAGCCGAGGACGCCCGCGGTGGTCTCCTGCTGCGACTGGGAGCTGGACTGGCCGTTGCCGGTGGCGAAGCGGATCGCCAGCACCGCCAGCGCGATGTAGATCGCGGCCTTGACCAGCGCGGTGCCCGACTTCCGCAGCGCCTTGGTCCGCGTCTTGCCCGACGCCGACCAGCCGCTGCGCCAGCGCAGCACCTCGGCCGCCTGCCAGGCGGCCAGGGCGATCAGCCCGACGGCGATCAGCCACAGCAGGGGCTTGCCGACCGGTGACTCCGCCACCGTCGACAGGGCACCGGACTGGTCGGCCGACTGCCCGCCCCCGTCGAACCAGGCCAGTTGGACGGCGAGCCAGGCGACGAGCAGGTGGACGACGCCGTAGGCAACCAGCCCGATCCGCGCGAGGTGCTCGAGGGCGTCGCCCTCACCCGCCTCATGGGCGGCGCCCATGGTCGAGGGGGCGGTTCCCTGTGCACTCATGACGGGCTCCTTCGGCGGTGCGGTGGGCAGCGGCTCAGCGTGTCACAGGGCGCGGGTGCGGTGCCTCCCGAGCCGGGGCGGGCCGTGAGGGACACTGGGCCCGTGGCGAACGGCGGAACCGGCATCCTGACCGCGGGCATCCAGGGCAGCGCGACCCCCGACGAGGCGCGGCGGGCCTGGCCCCAGTGGCTGGCGCTGGGCATCGCGATGATCGCGGTCGCCGTCACCTCGGTCCTCTGGGACGCCGCCGGGGCGCGTGTGCTGCTCGGTGCGCTGGGGGTCTTCCTCGTCGTCCGCGGCGCGGTGCTGCTCCGCGGGGCGCGTTCCGGTGCCGTGGGGCGGGGACTCGCCGCCCGGGCCCGCGGGCTCGGCACCGGCGCGCTGGTCACCGGCGCGGCCGCCGTCATCGTCGCCGTCTCGTCCGGGGTGCTGGCGGCACGGGTGCTGCTGGTCGCCGTCCCGGTCGTGCTACTCGTCGTCGCGGCCGTCGGCCTGCTGGGCCGCGGCGGTGTCGCCCGGCGTGGCGGGCAGGCGCTGCTCGTCTGGACCGTGCTGGTCTCCGGCCTGCTGGTCGCCACCGGCGTCGCGCAGGGCTGGGCGCGGGCGGCCGACGTCGCCACCGTGGTCGCGGCGCTGGCCGTCGCCGTCCTCGCCGTGCCGCTCGTCGTCGCGGCCTCCGGGCTGCGCCGGGTCGCCGCCGAGCCGGCGCGGGCCCCGGCCGCCGCCCCCGCGGGTTGTGCGGGCTGCGCCTGCGGCGCCGGAGGCTGCGGGACCTGATCGCACGGCGGTTGCGCGGGAGAGGTCCTGGGCAACGGGTCGGCATGCCTCGACTCGAGAACGGCCTGATGGTGCTCGCCAAGGGCTACGCGTGGATGCCCGACAAGCGGCGGGCACTCGGGCAGCGGACGGTGCCCACCCGGCTGGGCGGCATGCCGGCGGTCGGGCTCGAGGGGCCGGAGGCGGCGCGGTTCCTCTACGACGAGAACCATGTGCTGCGGTCGGGGGCGCTACCGGAACCGGTGCAGGCCACCCTCTTCGGCAAAGGCGCCGTCCACTCGCTGGACGGCGAGGCGCACCGCGTCCGCAAGGCGATGTTCGTCGCGCTGCTGATGCGCGAGGACGGCATCGGGTCGCTCGTCCAGCAGGTGGTGGCGGCGTGGGACGACGCTGTCGGGGAGTGGGCGCGGCGGCCGCAGATCGTGCTGTTCGACGCCGCGGCGGAGGTGATCGCGGGCGCCGTGTGCCGCTGGGCGGGGGTGCCGGTGGCCGACGACGAGGTGTCCGGCGTGGCCCGCGACCTCGTGGCGATGGTCGACGGCTTCGCCACCGGCGGTCCGCGCCACTTCCGCGCGCGGCGGGCGCGCAAGCGCCGCGAGGGCTGGCTGGCCGCACTGGTCGAAGGGGTCCGCGAGGGCACGGTGACGGTCGAGCCCGGCTCCGCCGTCGACGTCGTCGCCGGGCACCGCGACGCCGACGGCGAGCAGCTGGAGCCGCGGGTGGCGGCGGTGGAACTGCTCAACGTCCTGCGGCCCACGACCGCGGTGGCCTGGTTCGTCGCGTACTCGGCGCACGCCCTGATCCGGTGGCCGGAGAACCGCAAGCGGCTGGCCGACGGCGAGCCCGCGTTTGCGGAGGCGTTCGCGCACGAGGTGCGGCGGTTCTACCCGTTCGCGCCGTTCATCGGCGGCCGGGCGGCCCGCGACGTCGAGTTCGACGGCGAGCGGATCGCCAAGAACGCGATGGTGCTGCTCGACCTCTACGGGCAGAACCACGACCGGGACCTCTGGGACGACCCCTACGCCTTCCGCCCCGAGCGCTTCCTGAACCACGACATCGGTGCGTTCGAGTTGATCCCGCAAGGCGGGGGAGACCCGCGGACCGGCCACCGGTGTCCGGGCGAGCAGCTCACGGTCGCGCTGCTCTCGGCGCTCGCCGTCCGGCTGGCCCGGCTGGAGTTCGACGTCCCCGAGCAGGACCTCGGCATCTCGCTGCGGCGCATCCCCGCGCGGGTGGCCGATGGGGTCGTTCTCCGCGTGCGCTAACGAACCGCGAGCCCGCTCAGTTCGGGCGGCAGGTCGCCGGGATGGACGACGCCGAGCCGCTGAGTCGCCCGGGTGAGGGCGACGTAGAGGTCGTTGTGCCCGCGCACGCCCTCGGCGACGATCCCGGCCGGGTCGACGACCAGCACCGAGTCGAATTCCAGTCCCTTCGCACCGGCCGGCGGCAGGACGACGGGACCGGACGTGAGGTCGGCCGAGGAGTCCGGCAGCAGCGCGGCGAGGGCGTCCACCCGGCTCGGCGGCGCGACGACGGCGAGCGTGCCCTCCTGCGCCTCGAACCCGGCGACGGCGTCGGCGACCGCGGCGGCCAGGGCCTCCTCGCTCACCTGCAGCGCCCACGGCGGGATGCCGGTGGAGCGCACCGACTCCCCGGCCGACGCCGTCGACCCGCCCGCGGCGAGGACGTCCGCCGCCACCTCCATGATCTCGGCGGGCGTGCGGTAGTTGACCGTCAGCTCTTCGGTCCGCCAGTGCGTGCCCAGGTGCGGGGTGAGGACCTCCGCCCAGCTGGTCGCCCCGGCCAGCGAGCCGGTCTGGGCGACGTCGCCGACCAGCGTCATCGAGCGGGTCGGGCAGCGGCGCAGCAGCAGCCGCCAGGCCATCGCGGACAACTCCTGCGCCTCGTCGACGATCACGTGCCCGTAGGTCCAGGTGCGGTCGGCGGCGGCCCGCTCGGCCGTCGTGCGGCCGTCGCGCTCCTCGTGGCGGGCGGCCAGCCCCTCGGCGTCCAGCAGGTCGAAGGCCGACAGCTCCTCGGACTCCGCCTCCGTCTCGGCGTCCTGCGAGCGCGACCCGTGCAGCAGGTCGAGCGTCGCCTGGGCGTCCCACCGCCGCTGCTGCTCGTCGCGGCGGGCGGCGTTGCGCTGCGCGGAGTCGTCGACGCCGAGCAGCTCGTCGGCCTCCTCCAGCAGCGGCACGTCGGCCGGGGTCCACGGGGACGACGGCGGTCGCCGCAGCAGGTCGCGGTCGGCATCGCTCCACCCGGGGGTCGCGGCGGCGAGCCGCTCGGGGGAGGCGAACAGGTCGCGGATGAGCCGCTCGGCGGTCAGCCGCGGCCACAGCCGGTCGATCAGCGCGTGCACTTCCGGCTCGGCGGCGACCTCCCGACGGAGGGCTGCCATGTCTGCCGCGTCGAGGAGGCTGCTGCCGCCACGGACGTCGGCCCCGAGCCGGTCGGCGTACTTCTGGGTGAGCCGGTCGACGACGCGGCGCGCGAACGCGGGGCGGGCCTCGTTGTGCAGCCGGGAGGCGGCCCGTCCGCGGGTGCGGGCCCGGGCGGCGTCGCTGGGGGTGAACCGCAGCGTCGTCCCGTCGATCGTGATCTCCACCGGCAAGCCCGGCACGGCCTGCCGCTCGGCCACGGCGGCGGCGACGACGTCCGCCATGGCGAGCCGCCCCTTCACCTCGGCGACCTCCGGCGGCTCGGTCGCGTGCGCCTCGACACCCGGGCGCAGGCTGCCGAGGTCGGCCAGCACGACGCCGGTCTCGCCGAGGGAGGGCAGCACGTCGGCGATGTAACGCAGGAAGGTGGGGGAGGGGCCGACGATGAGCAGTCCGCTGCGGGCCAGCCGCTCGCGGTGCGTGTAGAGCAGGTAGGCCGCGCGGTGCAGCGCGACGGCGGTCTTGCCTGTGCCCGGCCCGCCCTGCACGACCAGGACACCGCGGTGGTCGGCGCGGATGATCCGGTCCTGCTCGGCCTGGATGGTGCGGACGATGTCGGTCATCCGCCCGGTGCGCGTCGCGTTCAGCGCGGCGAGCAGGACGGACTCGGCGGCCAGGCCCGACCGCTGCGCGACGTCCGGGTCGTCGAGGTCGAGCGTCTCGTCGGCGATGCTCACGACCGTGCGGCCGCGGGTGCGGATGTGCCGACGGCGGCGGACGCCGAGGTCGTGCAGCGGCGTCGCGGTGTAGAACGGCTGGGCGGCCGGCGCCCGCCAGTCGACCAGCAGCGGCTCCTCGTCGCCGTCCGCGGCCTGCAGCCCGATCCGACCGACGTACCGCGGGACGTCGACGTCGCGGCGATCGAGTCGGCCGAAGCAGAGGCCGCTCTCGGCGGCGTCGAGGGCGACCAGCCGCTCGGTGTAGAGCTGCACGGTCGCCTCGCGCTCGCCCACGGCCTGCGGGTTGTGCGCGGTGCTCGCGAGGGCGTCGTCGAGGCGGGTGACCACCCCGGCGCGGATGTCGTCGAGGCGGCGGTGCAGCCCGGTCACGTAGCCCTGCTCGGCGGCCAACTCGTCGTCGGGCGCCGGTCGTGCTGAAGACAAGCTGTTCTCTCTCCGTTGCCGTGCTGCGTCGCTACCGTGGCGGAATGGCCGCAGGCGTCCTGTTCGCGCTCACTCTGCCCGGCCTGGTCGTGCTGCTGGTGGTCCTGGCCGCCGTCGAGCATGCCTGGTCGCGGCACGGAATCCGCAGTCCCCTGCACCGCCGGGCGCGGCACGCGCTCTCCGCCGGGGGCATGGACGTCTTCTCCGCGGCCCTCTTCCCGGGCAAGGCGGTGGACCTGGAGGAGCAGCGGGTGCGGGAGATGCGCCGGGACGACGTCGAGGACGGCGCCCCGCCCCGGCGCCGCATCGACCTCGACAGCGGGGTGGCCTACCTCGATCTGAGGTAGCTCTCCAGCTGATCGGTCAGCTCGACCGGACGGCTCAGCGCCACGCAGTGCCCGCCGGGCACGTCGTCGACGTCCAGGCCGAGCCGCTCTGCGGCGACCTTGCGCTGGAAGTCGAGGGGGAAGAGGCGGTCGTCCCGGCCGGCGACCACTCGGGTCGGGACGTCGGGCCAGCGCTCCAGCGGCCACGGGTCCTCGAACGGCCGGCCGGACTGGTCGAACTCCTGCGCCATGGTCGCCGCGACCACGTCGGCCGGGACGTCGTGGAAGTACGTCTCCTCGTCGCTGAGATCCGTCGCCAGGCCGAGCTGCTGCCGGTACGCGGCGGCCGCCTCGCCCTGACCCGTGACGGTCCACCACTCGCCGCCGGTCTCGCCGGGCACCGGCACCATGGCGTTGACCAGCACGAGCAGCTCGACCGGCACCCGGTCGCAGACCAGGGGTGCCGTCAGCCCGCCCATCGACTGGGCGACCAGGACGACGGGGGAGCGGTCGCCGATCGCCGCGACGACCGTGTCCGCGTACGCCTCGAGGCCGGCCGAGTCGTCGGCCGCCGGCAGCTCGACCGCGAGCGCGGTGTGGCCGCGGCTCTCCAGCTCGGCCACGAGGCGGTGCCAGTACCAGGTGTCCCCGCCGGCGCCGGGGACGAGCACGAAGGTCGTCACGGAGGGTCTGACGGTCGCGGGCGGGGGAACTGAGCGGTGCGTGCATTAGTTGTTCGGGAAGCGCAACTGCGGGGACACGTTCCCGTGACCTCGGCTTCCTACCGTCGGGGGCGCACCGACGACGAGGGGGAGACGGCCATGAGCACAGCCATCAAGGAGCGCACCAGGGAACGGACCATCTGGGTCTGCGACAACTGCCACGCAGAGACCGCGTCGGTGCGCAAGCGCTGCACCGAGTGCGGCACCTCGCGGTACTGAGTTCCGCGGCCGGCGGCTGAGTCACGCGGCCGGCGGCGCACCCCGCAGCCGGACGACGGTGGCCCGGTAGTCGCGGCGGCCGTGCAGCCGCCAGGCAGCGCGGGTGGCGGGGGAGACCCCGTTCAGCAGCCGAGCGCGGTCCTCGGCGGAGGAGTCCTCGAGCGCCAGGCCCAGCACGAGCAGCTGGTCGCGGGCCGAGAGACGGCAGTGCGACGAGCGGGCGATCGCGGCCCAGTGCCCGGCCTCGAGGTGCTCACCGAGCAGGGGCAGCAGGACGGCCTCCTCCTCGGCGGTCTGCGCGTCGACGGCGTCGGCCAGGTCGAGACAGGCCAGCGCGAAGGCGTCCCGGGCCGCAACGGCGCCGGTGACCTGCCACTGGCGGGCCGTCGTCGAGACGTCGCGCACCATGCGGTCGATCCGGGCGCAGCGCTCGGTCCAGTCGTCGAGGGCCGCGCGCACGGAGTCGATCCGGTCGCCGGGCACCGCGCGCAGCAGCGCCGGCCACACGGCGTCCCGCTCGACGGCGTGGTGGTGCAGGAGCACGCGGCCGATCAGCTCGGCGTGCCGGGTCAGCGTCGTGGTGCGCTCGGACTCACCCGGTGATGCCCAGGAGGCCAGCTCGCCGAGCAGCCGCCACTCGCGGCGGACCAGCTGGTGCAGCACGCGCTGGTAGGCCACGGCCCGGCAGGCCGGGCGGTCGACGCGGGACGTCGCCGCCGCGCCGGTGCGGGCGGAGGCGCCCAGCGGCGCGCGCGGGGTGGGGATCAGGGTGGTCGGGCGGACCGCGGCAGCGGTCATGGGCACACCTCGTTCGGCGATCGTGCGTGCGGCGGTCGTTCGGGTCTTGGCGGAGCTGCCGCTCGGATGCCGGGCAGGGTAGGGGCAACGGCGCGGTCGCGACAGGGAAGCGAGGTACCCGCGCCAACCCGTCGCGGGTGTTCTGGCTGTCCGTGCCCCAGAGGTGACCGATGGTGATCCGAAACGGTGGTGGGCGCGCCCGCGCACCTCGTCGCTTAGGGTCGTGGGGTGGGCAGTGTCCTCACGCGGAACTGCGTGACCGTCAGCGGTGTGCCCTCGGGGCGTCCCCTGGTGTTCGTGCACGGTTTCGGCTGCGACCAGGCCATGTGGCGGTTCGTCGCACCTGACTTCGAGGTCGACCACCGCGTCGTCCTGCTCGACCTCGTGGGCTCCGGTCGGTCCGACCTGTCCGCCTACGACCCCGAGAAGTACGGCTCGCTGCGCGGGTACGCCAGCGACATCGTCGAGGTGTGCCGGGAGCTCGGTCTCGCCGACGTCGTCTTCGTCGGCCACTCGGTGAGCGCGATGATCGGCGTCCTGGCGCTGCAGGAGGCGCCGGAGCTGTTCGGGTCGCTGGTGATGGTGGGGCCGAACCCGCGCTACATCGACGACGGCGACTACGTCGGCGGGTTCAGCCGCGCCGACATCGCCGGTCTGCTCGACGCCCTCGACGCCAACCACCTCGGCTGGTCCGCCCAGATGGCCCCGGTGATCATGGGCAACCACCCGGAGAACCCGGAGCTCGCCGAGGAGCTGACCAACAGCTTCTGCCGGACCGATCCCGACATCGCCCGGCAGTTCGCGCGCGTCACGTTCCTCTCCGACAACCGGGCCGATCTCGCCGACGTCGCCGTCCCGACGCTGGTCATGCAGTGCAGCGAGGACGTCATCGCGCCCGACTGCGTCGGCCGGTACGTGCACGAGGCGATCCCCGGGAGCACCTTCGCGAAGCTCGCGGCTGTGGGGCACGTGCCGCACCTGAGCGCGCCCGAGGAGACGACCGCGGCGATCCGGTCCTTCCTGACGGGGTGAGCGGGATGAGCGACGCACCCGGCGAGCCCGATCCGCGTGCGCAACTCGGCCGCCTCCTCGAGGAGGACCCCGCCGACCTGTACGAGAACGCGCCGATGGGCTACCTCTCGGCGCTGCCCGACGGCAGGATCGTCAAGGTCAACCGGACGTTCTGCGCCTGGACCGGGCGCTCTCCGGAAGACCTGCTCGGCGTCCGGTTCCAGGACCTGCTCACCATGGGCGGGCGGGTCTTCCACGAGACGCACGTCGTGCCGCTGCTGCGCATGCAGGGGGCGGTGCGGGAGATCGCGATGGACGTCGTCCGCATGGACGGCTCGGTGCTGCCGTGCCTGATCAACGCCGTCGAGCTCCGGGACGACGACGGCGCACCGGTGCTCATGCGCGCGACCCTGTTCGAGGCGACCGCGCGGCGGCGCTACGAGCGGGAGCTGCTGGCCGCCCAGCGGGCCGCCGAGGAGTCCGAGGCCCGCTCCCGCGCGGTGCAGCGGGTGGTCTCCGACATGGCCGCCGCGACCTCGGTCGCCGACGTCGCCGCGGTGATCGTCGAGCGGGGCCGCGAGGCGCTGAAGGGGAGCGGCGCCGCGCTGGTGCTCGTCGACGAGCCACCGCCGGGCGCGGTCGACGACCTGCCGCGGCTGCACACCGAGCACACGGCCGGGCTGCCCGCCGACCTCCTCCGCGAACTGCAGACCGCCGCGATCGGCCAGCTGGCCCTCGAACTGGCGCAGGGTGTGCGGACCGTCGTGCTCGACGAGCGGCTGCGGGCGGGGCAGCCCGCGGTGGCCGCCGCGATGGCGGCGGGGAAGCTAGGCAACCTCGTCCTCGTCCCGGTGACCGCCGACAGCCGCCGGCTCGGGGTGCTCGTGATCGGGCTCGGGGGCAGCGGAGACCTGATCAGCCTGGAGGAGCCCGAGGCGGTACGGGCGACCGGTGCGGCCGACGTCGAGCTGCTGTGGACCCTGGGCCGGCAGGCAGGCCAGGCGCTGGAGAAGGCCCGGCTGCACGAGGAGACCGCCCGGCAGGCGGCTCGGTCGGCCTTCCTGCTGGAGGCGGCCCGGCTGCTCGCATCGGCCGCGGACGTGAGCGAGACCGTGGAGCGGCTCGCCGGCCTGGTCGTGGAACGACTCGCGGACGTGTGCGCCATCGACCTCGCGACCGAGCAGGGCATGACCCGGCCGGTGGTGCGGCACCGCGACCCGGCGCTGCAGCCGCTGGCCGACGAGCTGCGCGAGCGGCAGCTGCCGCCCCGCGGTGTACCGCATCCGGGCATGGAGGCGCTCCAGCAGGGGCGCTCGGTCTGGCGCACGCTGGACGAGGAGCTGCTGCGGGCGATCACCCACGACCCGCGGCACCTGGAGATCGCGCACGAGCTCGAGCTGGTCAGCGTGATCTCGGTGCCGTTCATGGCGGAGGGCCGCCCGCTCGGGGTTCTCACGCTGGCGGCCGACGCGCGGCGGCGGCCGTTCACCCCCGCCGACGTCGAGGTCGCCGAGCAGCTGGCGCTGCAGGTGTCGCTCGTGGTCGCCAAGGCCCAGCGCTACGAGCTCGACGTCCACACGTCGCACACACTGCAGGCCAACCTGCTGCCGCCCGAGCCGCCGGAGGTGGCCGGGCTGCGGATGGCGGTGCGGTACCTGGCGGCGACGCACGGCGTGGAGGTCGGGGGCGACTTCTACGACGTCGTCCGGCTGCCGGACGAGCAGGTGGCGCTCGCGGTCGGCGACGTCGTCGGCCACGACATCACCGCCGCGGCGACGATGGGTCAGCTCAACAGCGTCTACCGGGCGCTGCTGGTCGACCGGCCGGCGCCGAGCGCGATGATCGACCGGCTGCAGGCGTCGTGGTCGTTGCTCGGCATGCAGCGCATGGCGACGGCGCTGTTCGGGACGCTGGACCCGGCCACCGGTCAGCTGCGGCTCGCGTCGGCCGGGCACCTGTCGCCCCTGCTGCTCACGGCCGGG
>Ga0126307_10003001_pt1 | contig 11485 bp, 10 predicted proteins | sample Plot28_FD_89955 | JGI IMG/M metagenome (GOLD analysis project Ga0126307, IMG submission 89955) | Serpentine soil microbial communities from UC McLaughlin Reserve, CA, USA - Plot28 | ecosystem: Environmental > Terrestrial > Soil > Grasslands | place: USA: UC McLaughlin Reserve, Lake County...
CGGTCTCGGCTTTCGCTCCTCCAGATCGACGAGCACCAGCGTCTGCTCCCCGGTGACCATCAGCTCGTCGTCCGGCACGCGATGCGCCCCGAACGCGTAGGTCGCGCTGGTTCGCCCGATGCGCTTCACGCGCACGGACACCTCGATCTCGTCGTCGAAGACGGCCGGCGCGTGGTACTCGATCGTGCAGGCGCGCATCACGAACTCGACCCCCGGCTCACCGATGTCCATCCCAAGCAGGCCAAGCATGCGGTGGTACTCGACGCGCGCGAGATCCATGTACGGGAGGTAGCGGCCGTAATAGACGATCCCCTGGGCGTCCGTGTCCGAGAAGCCGACACGCGTGCGCGCACTGAACTTGAACGGCGCCTTGGGAGTCACCGAACGTGCGGAGCGGCGGTCGCACCGACGTCCTCAATCGAGTCAATCAGTGATTGCACGGCGACCCGTACACGCCGGACTGCCTCCTCGTGCTCGTGGAGCTCGCCCGACAGTGCCGAGTCGAGCGCGCGCAGGACGTCGCGGAACACGGGGAGCCCGCGGTCGAAGATCTCCTGGCCCTCGGGTGTGAGCACGAGCAGCGTCGACCGGCCGTCGCGCGGATTCGGCCGCTCCTCGACGTGGTTGCGCTCGATCAGGCGGGCGACGGCGTCGCGGATCGTCTCGCGGCGGAGGCCCGTCGCTTGAGCGAGCCGCGTCCGCGTAACCGGCTGCAGCGTCCCCACGAACGAGAGCGATCCATACGCGCGGGGATCCACGCCGGCGGCGCGCAGCTTCCGGTCGGCGAGATCCGTGGCATATCGCGCGGCGACCCAGAGCTCCTGAACGATCGCACCGCGGACGATCGGCTCGCTCGTCACCACGCGGATGATAGGAGCGTCATCCGCGAGCGATCGGCTCGAGCCTCCTCGTGGACGCGTCGAGGCGCTGGATGCGCTTGGCCTCCCACTCGTTGACATAGACGGTTCCGTCGCCGGCGACGGCGACGCCGTTGACGAGCGTCGAGGAAACGATCCGCGTCGTCTCACCGTTCGGGGTCGTGCGCGTCACCCCGCCGCCGGCCCCGTCTCGAACCACGTCCGCCGAATAGATGCTGCCGTCCGGTCCGGCGGCGAGCGAGACCGTGATCGCGACGTCGCCGCCGAACGTGGTGATCCGACCCGTCACGAGGTCGATGCGCCGGATTCTCCTGTTCTCGGTGTCTGCGACGTAGAGCGCCCCGTCCCGACCGATCGCGAGCGAATGGGGGTGGAAGATCTTCGCGGCAGTCGCCGGACCGCCGTCGCCCGTGTAGCCCTCGGTTCCGTCGCCTGCGATCGTCGTCACCGCGCCGTCGGGCGCGATCTTCTTCACCCAGCCCACGTAGAGCGTGACGTACAGGTTGCCCCCGGCGTCCACGGCGACTGAGCTTGCGTCCATCGGCGGCGTGAGCCGTGCGAGGGAAGAGCCGTCGACGCGGTAGACCGCTCCGTCACGACCGGGACATATGTTCGTGCGTCCGCGACGGCGACGTGGAAGACGCCGATCCCGCCCGCGACCCGCGTCGCCCGGCCGCCGGCGATCCGGAGCAGGTCGCCCTGGCGGAGCTGGCCGACGAGCAGCTCGCCTAAGGGCTCGACTGCGATCGTCATCGGATCCACGATCAACGGATCGCGTGGAACGTCGACCGAGACCGAGCCGACCCGTGTGGAGCGTTTGCCGACCCTGACGAAGACGGCCCATGACCCAGCTCGTGCGAAGCGGAGTGTCGCGCCGTACCGGCCGGCGCGCGGCCCGTCGGCCGGAGGCGAGCCCGGATCGTCGCCGGCCCGCGCGCCTCGAGCGTCGCCCGCGCGGCCGGCGCGATCGCAACGACCGCTCGCCACGGCTCGCCGACGACCGCCGTCGCCGGCACCGAGATCGGGCGCACCTTTGGCACCGTGGCTGCGCCGGCCGCCCGGCGACGACGGCGAACAAGCCCAACGCGGCGAACAACCTCATCTGCGACCTCCAGAAGCTATGGCGATCTCGCCGCAGTTATGGCGGAAGCGCCGCTTCTTGTCAAGCGACTTCCTGCCGGAGCGGTGGGGCCCGAGGCCTTTTTGGGCCTGGCGCGCGCAGCCGAGTCCTTGTGTCAGACACCAGCGCGGAAGTGCAACAACTTTGCGCCGAAACCGTGACGCGGGCTGCCGCGCACACGGGCCGTGTCTAGCCTCGAAGGATGGGCCGCGCGCACCGCATCGATCGGCCCGGCAGTTACTACCACGTTGGCTCGCGTGGCAACAACCGGCAGTGGATCTACGTCGCCGAAATCGACCGGCTGATCCAGCTCGAGCTCATGGAGCGCGTCGCGAGGCGCCACGGGTGGGTCGTCTACGCCTACTGCCAGATGACGAATCACTACCACCTCGTCCTGCATACGCCCGAGGGTGGTCTCTCGGACGGGATGCAGGTCCTCAACGGCGAATTCTCGCGCCGGACGAATCGCGTCCACGGTCGAACCGGCCACCTCGTTCAAAACCGCTTCGCGTACCGAATCATCGAGTCCGAGCAGCACCTGTTCGAGGCGTGCAGGTACGTCCATCTGAATCCTGTCCGCGCCGGCCTCTGCGGCGTGCCCGAGGACTGGCAGTGGAGCGGGCATCGAGCCGCGCTGGGGCTGGAACTGCCCGAGACGTTCTTCGCCGTCGGCGCGCTGCTTCGCCTCTTTGGGAGACGCCTCGATGATGCGCGCGACGTCTACCGGGCTTTCGTCGATGCGGGACATGGCCGGGTGTCAGACACGCCAGACATCGCTGAACTCGACGTGACGTTCTGGGACGAGTTCGCTAGCGACTCGCTGCGCGTTATGACCGGATGACGCCGAGCACCTCGTCGCGCTTACGGTCCATCAGCTCGCGCGAGCGCGCCTCCAGGTTCAGGCGCAGAAGCGGCTCCGTATTCGACGGCCGCACGTTGAAGTGCCAGTCGTCTGCCTCGACGGAGACGCCGTCGAGGTGGGAGACGTTGCCATCGGCGCCGAAGCGCTCCTCCAGCTCGCGCAGCTTCGCCGCCACGTCCGGGACGGGACTGTTGATCTCGCCGGTGATGAAGTACCGCTCGCGGTAGGGCGCGAGGATCCGGCTCAGCGGCTCGCCGCGCTTCGAGATCAGCTCGAGCATCAGCAAGAACGGCACGACGCCGGAGTCGGCCTGCGAGAAGTCGCGGAAGTAGTAGTGCGCCGATACCTCGCCGCCGAAGAGCGCGCCCTCTTCGCGCATTCGGTGCTTGATGTACGCGTGCCCGACGCGGTTCACGAGGGGGATGCCCCCGGCACGTTCGATCGTCTCGGGGACCGCCCATGACGCGCGGAGGTCATAGATCACCTTCGCGCCGGGTTCCTTCGCGAGCACGACTTCCGCGAGCAGCGCCGTCACGAAGTCGCCCGGGACGAACTCGCCGCTGTCGTCGACGAAGAAGCAGCGATCGGCGTCGCCGTCGTAGGCGATCCCGAGATCGGCGCCTTCGGTGACCGTTTTGTCGACGATGAACTCGCGGTTCTCCGGCAGGAGCGGGTTCGGCTCGTGGTTCGGGAAGCTCCCGTCGGGCTCGAAGAAGCACCGGACGGCGTCCACAGGAAGGCGGTCGAGGATCGGCGGCAGCATCGCGCCCGCCATCCCGTTCGCGGCGTCGATGACGACTCGCACCGGCCGGATCGCATCGGTGTCCACGAACGCCAGGACGTGCTCGACGAACGAGGAGTAGATGTCGAGCTGCTCGAGCCCGCCTCGCCGCGCGACGGCGCCGAACCCAGCCGAAGCGCGGTCACGGATCTCCAGCAGCCCCGACTCGCCGCCCACGGGAAGCGCGCCCTCGCGCACGATCTTCATGCCCGTGTACTCCTTCGGGTTGTGCGAGGCAGTGACGGCGATGCCGCCGTCGAGCGCGAGCTCGCCGACGGTGAAATAGACCATCTCCGTGCCCACGAGACCGATGTCGATGACGTCGGTGCCGCCGTCCCGTGTGCCTTCGATTACCGCTTGCTGCATTGCCGGCGAGTCGATCCGCATGTCGCGCCCGACGGCGATCCGCGCCGGCTCGAAGTGCTCCACGAACGCGCGGCCGATCGCGTACGCGCCTTCCTCGTCGAGCTCGCGCCCGTAGATCCCCCGCACGTCATACGCCTTGAAGACCGCGGGGTCCAGCACCACGGCGGATGCTAGACGCCGACCGCGTAGCGGGCACCCGCCTCCGTACACTGACGTGATGGAGCGCAAGCTCGCGACGGTCCTCTTCGTCGACCTCGTGGAGTCGACCGCTCTCGTCTCTGCATCCGACCCGGAGGTCGTCCGCCGGCGCGTGACGCAGTACTTCGCGCGCGCGTCCGAATGCATCCAGGCGTTCGGCGGGACGGTCGAGAAGTTCGCCGGAGACGCCGTGATGGCGGCGTTCGGCGTGCCGGTCGCGCACGAGGACGACGCCGAGCGCGCCGTGCGCGCAGCGTTCTCCGTGCTCGAGTCGGTGCACGAGCTCGGGCTGGAGGCGCGGGTCGGCGTCGAGTCCGGCGAGGTGGTGGTCGAGGACGCGGATTCGACCTTCGCGACGGGAGAAGCGGTGAACCTCGCGGCGCGGCTGCAGCAGGCTGCCCAGCCGAGTGAGATCAGGCTCGGACCCGGGGCCCGAAGGCTTGCCGCGGGCGCGGTCGAGGTGGACGACGCCGGCGCGGTCGAGGTTCGCGGTCGCGCGGAGCCCGTCTGGACGTGGCGGGCGCTCCGTGTCGTCGACATGCGCCGCCGCCGCCCGGGCGCGCCGTTCGTCGGCCGCGACGCCGAGCTGCAGCTGCTCCACAACACGCTTGCCCGGGCCGTCCGCGACCGCCGCGCGCACCTCGTCACGCTGTTCGGAGAGCCCGGTGTCGGCAAGTCGCGCCTGATCTCCGAGTTCGGCGAGGGCGTCGAGCGCGCGACCATCCTTTCCGGCCGCGCACTTCCCTACGGCGAAGGCGTCACGTACTGGCCGCTCGCGTCGATGATCAAGGCTTCCGCGGGGATCAAGGACGACGATCCCGCGAACGAGGCGTTCGAAAAGCTTCGCGTCAGCTGCGAGAGCGAAGCGGTCGCCGACCTGCTCGGGCTCGCGCTCGGCGTCCTCGGCGCGGTGGAGGGAGAGCACACGGGTGACGAGCTCGCCTGGGCCGCGGTGCAGTGGGCCGAGCAGCTCGGCGACGCGCAGCCGCTGGTGCTCGTATTCGAAGACGTGCACTGGGCGGACGAGCGCCTCCTCGACCTGATCGAGCACCTCGCGCGGTCGCTGCGCGAGGTTCCCGTGCTGATCGTCGCCGTTGCCCGGCCGGACCTGCTCGAGCTGCGACCCACCTGGGGAGGCGGCAACCCGCGCGCCTCTTCGATCGAGCTCGGCGCGCTCGACGAGCGGGAGAGCGAGGAGCTCGCGGCCGCGCTCTTGACCGACAGCGACGTCCCGCCGGCGCAGCTCGCACTCCTGCTCGAGAAGGCAGAAGGAAACCCGCTCTTCCTGGAGGAGACGGCGCGGATGCTCGCCGAAGCGGACGGCGACGGCCGGGCGCTCCACCGCATCCCGGACACGATCCAGGCGCTGATCGCCGCGCGGATCGATCGGCTCGATTCCGAAGAGAAGCTCCTGCTCCAGCGGGCGGCCGTGATCGGTCGCGTCTTCTGGCGCGGCGCGATCGAGAACCTCTCCGCGGACCTCGATGTCGCCGGCGTGCTCGACTCGCTGCTCGAGCGCGAGCTCATCATTCCCGAGGAGCGCTCCTCGCTCGGGGCCGACCGCGCTTTCCAGTTCAAGCACGTGCTGATTCGTGAAGTCGCATACGGATCGATCAGCAAGGCGCAACGCGCCGACGACCATCGCCGCTTCGCGGAATGGGTCGGGAAGACGACGTCGGGCGAGTTCGCCGAGATCCGAGCACACCACCTCGAGCGCGCGACCGCACTCATCGCCGAGCTCGAGGGCGTCGTGCCTGACGACCTCGCGCGCGAAAGCGCTGCGGCGCTCGAGGAAGCCGGCCACCGCGCGCTGCAGCGCGAATCCTTCCCGACGGCGCGGCGGATGCTCCTGCGCGCGAGCGAGCTGCAGCCGACGCTGATGCGGCGCTACCTGAGCGCGCGGGCGGCGTTTCGGATGGCGGACTTCGACGCCGCGACGGAAGAGCTCTCACGCGTTCGCGCGGATGCGCGCGAGGGCGGCGACGGTGGGATTGAAGGACGCGCGCTGCTCGCGCTCGCGACGGTCGTGCTCAACCGCGACGCCGACGTCGCGGAAGCTCGAGCACTTGCCGCCGAGGCCACGAGCGTGCTGGAGCCCGGCGACGACCGCGGCCACTACGACGCCCACATGATGCTCGCGCGCATCGGTTGGTGGATCGGCGACCTGACGATGGTCGAGACCCACTCGGCGTCGACGCTCTCGATCGCGCGGCGGCTCCGGCGGCCCGACCTCGAGGCGCACAGTGTCTCCGACCTCGCCCACATACGCTGCTCGCGCGAGGAGTTCGGCGAGGCGCGACGGCTGTTCGACGAGGCGCTGCAGCTGGCCGAGAAGAGCGGGAGCCTCGAGGTGCGCGGAGACATCCTCACGCGCGTCGCCCAGCTCGAGCTCGAGCGGCGCAACTTCGACCGCGCTCTGTCGTCCGTCGAGGAGGCGCGCGCACTGTTCCAGGAGATCGGCAGCACGGCAAAGGTGGGCTGGGCGCTCACCATCGAAGGCGAGGTCGCCCTCGAAGCCGACGATCTCGATCGGGCCGAGCGCGTGCTCCGGGACGCGGTCCGGGTGCTCGCACCGCTGCGCCAACGCGCAAATCTGGCCGAGGCGCAGCGTCAGCTCGCGGACGTCATGCTCGGGCGGGGCCGGATCGAGCACGCAGAGCGGTATGCGGTTGCGGCGATGGAGACGGTCGGGCGCGAAGACCTGTGGTCGCGCGCGCTAACGCTGTCGTCCCTCGCGCTCGTCCGTGCGGTGCAGGGACGTCGTGAGGAGGCGGAGGCGCTGCTGGCCGATGCTGCGACCATCGCGGAGGCGACGGATTACGTCGGCCTCCGTCGGCGAGTCCAGCAGCGGCTGGACACGTTCCGCGCGGGCGAGCTCACAGCCCCAGCACAGCCTTGATCGCCTGATTCGACTCCTCGTCCGGCGACTCTCCAATCACCGTCGCGGGACGATCGAAGCACGCGAGCGCCTCGTGCAGCGGGTCCGCGCGCAACGTCCCCTCGCCGTACCGGAGGTGCTTCGTCTCGTTGCGGTTCGCGAATTGAATGTCCGAGAAGTGGATGTGGAACGGCGCGTGCGAGGGCATGACGGCGTCCGCCTTCACCAGCGCGTCCGCGAAGGGCTCGGTCGACGTGAACGCGCCGTCGCTGGTCGCGTGCATGTGCGCGAAGTCCAGGACCGGGCGGACCCACCCGCAGCGCGCCGAGATCTCGACGACGTCGTCGACGCTCCCGAGCTCGCGCACGCGGCCCATCACCTCGATTCCAAAGGGCACGTCGCGGTCCTTCTTCAGGAGCCGCCGGCGGAGCTCGCCGAGTTGGTCGCAGACGGAATCCAGCGCGATGTCGCGGGTGCGCCCGAGCAGGAACCCGGGGTGGAAGACGACCACCTCGGCGCCGGACGCCTTCGCGATGCCGGCCGAGTGGTCGAGCATCCCGACGGCCATGTTCAGCTTCTTCCCGCGTTCGGCGTGGCCCATGAAGCCCGCGATCGGCGCGTGGACGGAGAGAGCGATTCCATGCCCGCGCGCGAGCTCCCCGAGCCGCGCCGCGAAGTCGTAGTCCATCCAGAACTTGCCTTCGAAATCGATCTCGCAAGCGGTATAGCCGCGCTCCAGGAGGACCTCGATCGCCGCCTCCGGGCTCTCCTGCGACGGCACTCTCGCCGGCCCGAAGCGGATGAGACCCATCCGTCCAGCGTACTCACGCGGGTTCCGTCCGATGCCCCTTCTAGCCTGAATCGCATCATGGTCAAGCGCCCGAGTCGTATCGATCTGCTCGAGCTCGACATCGACGTCCGGCTCGCCGACCTGTGGCGCGAGGCGGGGGAGATCGAGGATTGGAGCCTCGACGTCGTCGCCGCGTTCATGCGCGCGGCCTACGGCAAGGGCTACTGCGACGCCCTCGCCGAGGACGAGCCCGGATCGCTGTGCGAAGAGCACGGCTACCGGATCCCCCAGCGCCGGGAGCCGGTCTCGGACTAACACCCTCCGGCGCTCTCTACACTTCCGGGGTGGCCCGCAGGGGGAACCCGGCACGGCTCGTGATCGCGCTCTCGGTGGCGGCAGTGCTCGCTGTCTTCCTGCTCTACACGTCGATCGCAGGCGGCGGGACGCCGTCGCTGAAGCCGAGCGAGCTGCCCGGCCACACGGGCCGCGTCTCGCTCGCGGGTGTGGTCGCCGGCCCGCAGAGAGGCGACGGCCGGAACGCCCCGCTGCGCTTCCGGCTGCGCGACATCGGCGGTGAGGCCGCGGTGCCCGTCCGCTACGAAGGCTCGGTGCCGGACCTCTTCAAGGTCGGGCGGCATATCGTTGTCGACGGAACGCTGAAGAACGGCACCTTCGTCGCCGTGCCGGGGACGCTCGTGACGAAGTGTCCCTCGAAGTACGCGCCGAAGAACTCGGACTCCTCTCTGTAGACGATGCCCGACGTCGGCCGGGCCGCGCTGCTCGTCACCCTCGGCCTTTCGCTCTATGCAACGGTCGCCGGCGCGTGGGCGGCCCGGACGCGCCGTCGGCGGCTCGCCGACTCGGCCGGCAACGCGCTGCTCGCGGCGCTCGGCACGAGCGCGGTCGCCGCGGCGGTGCTGCTCGTCGCGCTCCTGCGTCACGACTTCTCCTTCACGTACGTCGCTGACCACACGTCGACGCGCCTGCCGACCGGCTACACGATCTCGGCCTTCTGGGGCGGCCAGGAGGGCTCGCTGCTCCTGTGGCTGCTCGTCCTCGCGGCGTACGCATCCGCCGCCGTCTTCGTCAACCGGCGTCGCGCTCCGGACCTCGCCGCGTGGTCGGTGCCGGTCCTCGGGGCAGTGATGACGTTCTTCGCGCTCCTGCTCGTCGCCGTCGCGTCGCCGTTCACGACGCAGGCGGCGCCCGCCGAGGGCGCGGGACTGAACCCGAGCCTGCAGAACCCGTACATGCTCGCTCACCCACCGCTCCTGTACCTCGGCTACGTGGGGCTGACGATCCCGTTCGCGTTCGCGATCGGCGCGCTCCTCGCGAAGCGCACGGACGAGCGCTGGATCGTCGCCACGCGCCGGTGGACGCTCGTCGCGTGGACCGCACTGGGAATCGGCCAGCTGCTCGGCTCGCACTGGGCGTACGTCGAGGTGGGCTGGGGCGGGTTCTACGCGTGGGACCCGGTGGAGAACGCCGCGCTGATGCCGTGGCTCGCGGCCACGGCGTTCCTGCACTCGGTGATGATCCAGGAAAAGCGCGGAATGCTGCGGATCTGGAACGTCCTGCTCGTGATCCTCGCGTTCGGGCTGTCGCTGTTCGGCACCTTCCTCACGCGCTCGGGCGTCGTCAACTCGATCCATTCCTTCACGGAGAGCTCGATCGGGCCGTGGTTCCTCGGCTTCATCTGCGTAGTCGTGGCGTTCTCGCTCGCGCTGGTGTTCGTCCGGCTGCCGCTGCTCCGGTCGAAGACGCGGCTCGAGTCGCTCGTCTCCCGCGAGGCCGCGTTCCTCTACAACAACCTGCTGCTCGTCGCCTTCTGCCTGACGATTCTGTGGGGCGTAGCATTTCCGATGCTCTCCGAGCTGGTACGCGGCGAGTCCCGCACGCTCGGGCAGCCGTACTACAACTTCTTCCTGCGCGCGTTCGGCCTGCCGCTCCTGCTGCTGATGGGGCTGGGGCCGCTGATCGCGTGGCGGCGCGCGTCCGTACGCGCGCTGTCGCGCACATTCGCGTGGCCCGCGGGCGTCGCGCTCGCCACCGGGCTGGTCCTCCTCGCGGCGGGAGCGGGCTCGTCACCGCCCGGGTTGATCGCCTACACATTCTCGACGTTCGTGCTGGCGTCGATCGCCCTCGAGTTCGTTCGCGGCGCACGCGCCTCGGGTTCCGTGCTGCAGCTCGTCGGACGGAACCGCCGCCGCTACGGCGGGTACATCGTCCACGCCGCGATCGTTCTGATCGCGATCGGCGTCGCCGGGAGCGCGTACGACTCGGTTGCAGAAGGACGGCTGCGGCCCGGCGAGACGCTCACGGCGGGGCCGTGGACCGCGGTGTACCGCTCGCTGGACCAGGAACGGGCGGCGAACGCGCTCGAGCTGCGCGCTCGAGTCGACCTCTACCACGATCGCGAGCTCGCCGGAACGATCTATCCCGGGAAGAACCGCTACTTCGCCGAGGCGCAGACATCGAACGAGATGGCGATCCACACCGACTGGCTCCGGGCCGAGGACGTCGACGTGATCACGGACCAGATCAACACGGACGGCTCCGTCTACTTCCGCGTGATCGTCAAGCCGCTCGTCAACCTAATCTGGGTCGCCGGGGTCATCTTCCTATTCGGCTCGCTCGTGGCGATGTGGCCCGATGCGCGCGAGCAGCGCCGGCTGGCGGCCCGATACGCGCCGGCATCGGCGTGACGACGGCCCTCGTCGTCGCGGCCGTCCTCGCGGTGCTCGCCGTCGGCGTCGTCGCCGCCCCATTTCTGCGCGACCCGGACGGACGCAACGACGTGCTCGAGCGGCGCGACGTGCTCGACGAGCGGCGGCTCGAGCTGAGCGAGGAGCGTGACCGCGCACTGCTCGCGCTCCGCGAGCTCGAGTTCGACCACCGTACGGGGAAGATCTCCGACGACGACTACCGGATGCTCGTCGGCGACTACCGGCGCCGAGCGGCGGCGGCAATGCGTGCGCTGGAGCCGACGACGCGGCGGCGCCAGGCCGTCGATGTCCAACGCTGAGTGTCCGCGCTGCGGCGCGGCGCTTCCCCGGGGCGCGAGGTTCTGCCCGGCTTGCGGGCTGGCGGTCGCCGACGATCCAACGGCGGCGCAGACGCTGCCTCCGGACGAGACGACTCCGTCACCGGCGACGTACGACGTCGCAACGCCGCGCTACTTCGGGCTGACGCCGCCGACGGTCCTGTTTGCTTTCGCAACGGCAGCGCTGGCGATCGCGATCGCGCTTGCGATCCTGGGCGAGTGGATCGCCGCGATCATCCTCGCCGTCGTCTCCCTCGTCTTCCTCGGCCTGTTTCTCGCCGTCGCTCGGAGGAAGCCGGACACGGGGCTCGCCCGCGGCTCGGCGCGGAGGGCGGAACGACTCCGTGAGCGGACCGGATGGATGGCCGAGTCGGTCGCGATCCGGACGTCTGTCCGGCGCGACGTGACGCGGCTGCGCGCCGAGCTCCTCCGCGACGCCGGGACGCGAGACGGCCTCCTGCAACAGCTCGGCTCGGCCGTTTACGACGGCGACGACGAGGCAAGGCAGCTCGTGAGCGAACAGCTCGCGCAGCTCGATGCGGCAACGCACGCAAAGGAGGCAGAGATGC
>Ga0126307_10003002_pt1 | contig 11481 bp, 10 predicted proteins | sample Plot28_FD_89955 | JGI IMG/M metagenome (GOLD analysis project Ga0126307, IMG submission 89955) | Serpentine soil microbial communities from UC McLaughlin Reserve, CA, USA - Plot28 | ecosystem: Environmental > Terrestrial > Soil > Grasslands | place: USA: UC McLaughlin Reserve, Lake County...
AACTATTTGCTAAAGAGATTGGTAAAAATGGCGAAAAAAGCTTGATTATCCCTTTTTGGGATCAAACACGCAAGACGCAGTTTGTGCTTCATCCTCTGGGAGGGTGTCCTATGGGGAAGAGTGTTGCAGAAGGTGTAGTTGATAGCATGGGAAGAGTATTCAAAGGAAATTCAGGAGTTTATGATGGGTTGTATGTGGTTGATGGTTCTATTATTCCATCTTCCCTGGGTGTGAATCCATCGTTGACAATTACTGCGTTGGCTTTGAGAATTGCTGAAAACGAGCTAGCAGAAGGCAATAAAGAATATTTGCCGTCGTAGGCCAACTATATTTAGAAAAAAGGCTAAAAGTTTAGACTCGATACAATATAGTAAAATTCATTCCTATTTTCATTTATTTTATTATGTTATAGGTAAGGTCTGGAATTAAATAATTAATATATGAAAATCAAAATGTTGCTTACATCATGTCCAAAGGTTCTTCAGTGTGGTGTTGACAATCTGTTCTTTAAGTATATTGCCAGTCAATCAGCCTTTTCAATGGTACTGAAAGTATAGGACCAAATGGATCTTCTTCTGTGCTTTGTTGCATAATTTTGAAAAATCGTTGTTGCTAGGTCGCTTCAGGATTAACTATGAATAGCTCAGAAGTGATATCTATCATTTGGTTAAAGTTCTCAACTTAATTGACTAATATCAGATTCATGCAACAAAGCATTTGTATAGTATTCTGTAGTATATTCCTTATACTGAAGGATAAGAATATTGTCTTCCATAGATCGTTGGTTCATAAGGTTTAGATAATTCATCTAAGAAGAATAAATCAAGAGAAGGAACTTAACACTTTTAGCCTTATCTGGTTAAAATAACTTTGTACTCCTATTAAATCCAATTTATTTTTATGCTGTTATCTTGAATGTTGGAATTAAACTTTCTTCTGTATATTGCTTAATATAAGATTTACGACTGATTATATGATTAAGGATCCAACTTCCTAATTCATTATGATTGTTATCATCAAATATTATTTTTCAAAAAGGCTGCTAATTTCTCAAGAAAAATTTTCACAAAAGTTAAAGAAAACCCTAACTGATGACAGATTGTGAGAAAGATCACAGTAATGTGGTTATCCATTCGATCACTCATGTTACTAATGATAGTAATTACGGCAATGATATTTCTCCCGATATTGCATATATATGCTCAACAGAATACGAATGCCACGACTCCACCGAGGACTGCTGCAGAAGTATTAGCTGAAACAATAAATTCTATTGCTTTATTAGTAGGAGTAGTCGCACCTCTAATTGTGTCAGGACTTGCCTACGTGAAATCTAAGTCCCAAGACCCAGATATCAATAAAGCATTAGAGGATGCAAAGAATGTGGGTCTGATAGCCACAGCAATTGCACACAAGGCGGTAGAAAATAAACAAAACATTAAGGCTATCATAGAAACCGGACTCGAGGCTGCTCCTGAAGATGTACAAAAAGCAATAGAACAAAGAAAGGCATTGATTGACAAACTCAATAAAGAAATTCAGGCTACTAGCGCGCAAATAAATCGATTAGTACCACTGATTCCAGGAGAAGCAAATGCTGACACAATTCCAGATTTGCCGAGAGAGAAGGATTTTTAGAACCTTCTGGAGATGTGTAGTTTTACCAATCCGGATTGTTTGCTATACTACCTTTGGAATGTGCTTGTAAACATACTATCACAACACATCTTAATATCGTAATAAAGCTTATTTAGTTTCAAATGATATATCCTTCAATTTGGTAGCTAAGCAAACATGTTCCATTACACAACCTATGTACTGTACTGTTAAGAAGCTAGATACATTATTCAATGAAGCTAGAAATGAACATCCTATTGAGACCTTGATAAATGCTACTGATGACAATTCAATATCTGAAAATAAATGGTCATTTGATAAAAACACATTAATTATTTATAATAATAAATATTGGAAAGGATTTTTTCCCATAGATCAGAATTTCGATGCTATTCGATATTTTGGTGGATTTTGGAAGCGCTTTTACAAGGAAGATGAAGTAATAAAAGGAGTTACACACCCGTATGAGGTGCCTTCAGTATTTGCATCAAATTTACCTCAAATTCAAGATAATCATAGAGGACTAGGACAAGTTATATATCTTAAATATACAAGTCCAGAATACTCCCTTTTCTATGATTTATTAAAGACAGTTGATAAAGATGTTGTCCTTGGAAAGGCATTCTTGGGAGTTCCGCCTTTTAGTATACAAATACTTAACTTTAGTATGTCACGAAATTACAGTGTTGAATTCATGACTGAAGAAGATCATGAAACAATTTATCAAGAATATAGCAAGGCACCAACTACTAACGAAGTGATTGGGCGCTGGGAAGGTAAATTAGTCTCTGATAGTGCCTTGACACCTGTAACACAGGAATTCAATTATACCAAAGATAATACTGGAAAATTGCAGATGCAATATACTTTTGGAGGATTACTGAGAGGAATCTCTAAAGTTATCCTTACACCAGAACAAATGAATATGTATGATTTTACCAACTGGCATGATGAAGTAAAGCTTATTAAAAGTGATTTTATGATAGGAAAGTGGTGTTCTCCTTGGACACAGATTCCATTGACATTTGGGCCAAGTTTCTTGAGTGTAGAAAAAGGCCCTGAGGGAAGTAGGTTGTGCCTGAGATTTACATTACGGAGTAAAGTACAAAAGTCGACGTTACAGAAGACTCGACAACAGAAGAAAAGAAAGTAACAACGATAATAACTATACAGTAAATGATTCTGAAAACATCTGGAAGATATAAAACAATTTGAAATTATGGTGGAGGGTACATATGTACAATATAACTAACACTCTTGAGGACTTATCCACACACTTCTGGAAAATATATATTCCATAAGCTGGTTTTAACCGATCTTTACGGGAACATTAAAGTCGATTACCTGCAAATAAAGAAAATGCCATAAAGATAAATAGGCAAACATCAGGACCCACGTATATGCGGGGAACTAATCCAACTTATCTGTAGTTGAAAGAGCTAAGGGTTATACTAAATTTTTGTGTTCAGGATGCTCTACATATGTAGGAAAATAGGTAAGGCCAAGAGGACTATACAATGTATGCAAATAATGATTACAGTTCCATTGAAGAGAATATATGTCAGACAGAAAGCAATGATTTTTGTCTTCGTTTATTCGCTTCTCAAGGATTAGATTGTTAAATAAAAATATAAAATTAGATATATATGTTTGATATTACATTTTAGATATGTTGAGTAAAAGCAGACTAATAATTTAATCCCATATTGACCCTCAAATAGCCATTCATACATCTAATGTAAAAAACTTAGGACTTCATCCAATCTCTTACTATCACATCCATAGCATTATCGTCAATCAGTGAAGGTAGAAAAAGTTCTCTAAAACCGATATATCCACAATCATTACCGCCTGGAAGGATTATCTCAATGATATCAAGTATTTCTTTAGATGGCTATATAATAACAACAAAAACAGAGAATAAATATACAGAAAAAGATGAAATTGCATCGTCGTCACCAGATATGAAACTCCATCCTTGGTCAGAATCAAGAAAAAGAAGCCTGATAAGACATAGAGTATCCTGGGTTAGAAATAGAACATTGCTTCAAAATAAAGTACATTCTCTTCTAGAGAATATCACTACAAGATAGAATTGACATACGGACATATTCGGAAAATCTGGTATGAGCTGGTTTAAGTTTGCAACTAGATGCAATAGATAAAGTAATCATGAATACAACATTAGCATACATACCAACAAAAGGATGGTATTCCCATTTCAACTAACTAACATAAGACTTGACTAATTAACAAATTTTATTTCATTTAATGTAGTTTTTTAATTTTGTAAATAGTGATGGAAATTCTCTATCTATATCCTTTCGAGATTTTGTACCAAATTTAAAAGGTCTTTTTCTATATTCGATAAATGGAATATATTCCCATTTCCAAAGATCGTGATTATTATCACTTTCAGACATTGCATGATTTGAAGTATTGATAAAAACAATTGGGTGGTAGTAATCCATAAAATAATACTTTACTTTTCTTTCTGGAGGAGAAGGATTGCTATGGATGGTATCGTATGTAATATCGTGGCTATTACTATATATTTTTTCAAAAGTAAAATATTTTTTACTATCGTTCATCGTTTGTGAGTCAATATGAATTCTAAATGTTTCTATATCTTTAACTCTTCCATAACGTAAATATCTGTATTTTTCATATATGTAATTTAAATATTTATATCTTCTGAGTTGTTCATTCTCAAAAATTATGGATACTTCTACTATATTTTTTTCAATAACTGCACAATGAACTTCACGAACAAAATTCCTTAATGAATCAAATGCCGGTTGATAGACAGTTGGAACAACTTTATATTTAATATAATTTTCTTCTTCTTTAATATCTACATCAAATATATCATTTCGTTGTAAAGATCTGATACCATCAATATCTGTTTCTTTAATAAAGGAAAGTAGTTGATTATATAATTTGTAAATATTAGTTGATTTTATATCTGTGCCCTTTTTAGCCCATTCCCAAATCCAGTATCTATCGTCTAATTGAAATACGTATCTTTCATGTGGCTTTTTGCCGATAGATTTTGGTAAATGCTTGGCTGATTTTGATAATTGATAGTATTTAGTACGGATTTCTGAAAGATCGCATATATCAATACCTAGCATGAATCTCAATCTGATAGGCTTGTCACCCATATAGCTACTATTCCTATTTGTTCTAGTTCTAAGAACAAGCCTTGTTTTTCCATTAGGCAGCCTGCCGACAAGATTAACAGTACAGTTGTCCCAATCCAAGATTATTTTCTTTCTTTCTTTCCTTTTTACACTTTTTTTGAGATATTTTTTTTCATAAATATTTATCTCATGAGAAAACCAGAACAATGATGGTTGCTGTCTATTACTCAAGTATTACTTTAAATTATTAACAAGTTAAAAAGCTTTGAGAAACAGAAACTTAATTCAATTTTGTATTTGCAGTTACCTTTATAATTGTATTATTTACAATTTGCAATTTTGATTTTGTTTTTCCAAATTAGAGTATATAAACCCCTTTACCACAAGCGATATAATCTCACTGGCTACACTTTTCAGTAGAAAACAATAATTACTACAAAAAATAAAATAGATATGTATCCCCGGCCAGCAGCCAAGGAAACGAATCCCATTCCGTCCATTCCAGTCATGGCTTTATACATATTCTTTAAAAATTGACAAAGATACTCCTAAACAGACTTTGCAGTTCAAGCCGCTTCTATTCATGAATTAAAAGTAGCAGGCCATAGAGAGATCTATTCAGATATCTTTCCTGTAACATCAGCAATCTGGACATATGTCAAAGATAGCGGCGAATGCAAGGCAGTCATCACTTTAGACGATATAACGTCCTAAGCAACTGAAGACAAACAAGAAAAATGATCAGACAACAGACAGCAGCCGACTAAAATTGATCAGAACAAACATGAATACTTCTCAGAATACTGTAATCCACTCCGGATTCGAATCATGGGCTTAAAGTTCTTTTTGTGAGAAACTTTACCTTTACTAACAATCAGAAAACTTCAAAGTTTACCCCTTTACTTAATACAAGAGTCTCTTTTTAGAACTGCTATCAGCTCGAGAACCACCGAACCCGCACTTATATTAGTTCTCCGGAGGGACTCAACGTATATTTCTCATCTTTAATGCATTTGCAATCTGTCTATAGGTTCTTACAAAAATATATTTAGGTCATTAGATGACTAGGGACTGATATAATAAAATAAAATATGCTTAAAAGTATTGAGTTTGGATCGAACTATTACAGGATTGAGTTATGATTCCAATGCTATACGAGTCCGTCAGTAGTATTATTCAATGTGATAATATCAAATATCGAAGGCAAACCTTGCTAAAGGAATTTTTTATTAGGTATGACATCCCAGTCTAAAAGAAATAAAAGCTAAGTTTATTGTTGAAAGATTACACTCCTGGGCCAATATCAATCTGATTTAGAAAAAAGGTAATTTCTAACTTAAGTCAGATACTAAAATAGATACTAAGTGGGGCCCACCAAAGAGGTTTCCAAACTGTTCTATACTTTCTTGACTTTCTCTTGTTGTTATTGACAGTCGGCTTTCCCCGTGTCTGGTTTTGTTACACATACCTTTACTTCACCCACATTAACCAAGCCATTCTCAATAGATATAGGTATTTTGACTTCAGGTGGATTTTCATCTCCGGGATATTGTTTTTTGGGCTTCAGCTGATAACTCCAATGTTAGTTTCTTTACTACCTCATTATTCATACTATTTGTTACTACCACATCAATGTTGCCAGTTTGACTATCTACACCATGTGCTACTAGATTGATTGTAAATCCATTTTCTTCTTTATCATCTTCAATTGTTGCAGATGTTGTCTGTGTTATAATTGCTGAAAGAAATAGAGCTGTTATTGATGCCAATAATACTATTGATAATTTAGTATTCATTCGCATTAGTCAAAAATTCTTGATATTGTTAAGGGGTTCTATTATTAGACTATCCTGGACTCTGGACCATGGTCTGGCAGCTAATGCATGCTGAACCACTTGTAGAAGTTGCATCACCTGAGGATCCTCTTGTATTCAGGTGGAAGAAATAAGAGTGTTCTAGATAACAACCTTGAGTTCGTCGCAGACATATGCCTAATTAGCTATATGCGAAACAGTCACATGTTGTTGGTTTTTTTCCTTCATAGTGATGCAACAGTCTTTAACTTTCTTCAAATTTAAAATTATAAACAGTATAATTCAAATTAATACTTTCTTTATAAAAGTTAGCTTTACAATTTTTAAAGATAGAGGTTAATATCTAGTGTTTGTTTTCTTTTGCTTGTTGTTATTATAATGATTGTTGTTCTTATATTGATTTCTAGGTATTCTTTCCTTCAAAGCATCTTTTATCATAGGAACTAAAGCATCTACAACCATACTAAAGATTTGTTCTCCAAATTCACCTGTACTCTTCGTTGTATCTCTACCTACTATTCCAGATCTTGTATATTGATCCATTCTATATTCAAAGAATGTTTTGTAGTCTTTTTCATCAACTGCTTTTGTCATCTTTACTAAATCAGATCTTGCTGCTAATACACAAGATGTTTCTCCGATATTTGCATGTACATATGAAGGAAGAACAGGACAATCTTTCGTAGATTGAGCCATAATCTGCGGAGTGGTTGCCCACCAATCCAATACCCTTACTTGTAAGTCTGGAAAATCATAGTGTATATTTTCTCTAGCTGAGTATAGCGGACCCCAATTCCACATATGACCATTTAAAAGAAGGATCTTTCGAATATTGCTTCGATAAAGCCATTCTGCGATATCAGATATCATCCTTATCATAGTTTCTGGCCTGATAGATAATGTTCCTAGAAAGTTGCCATGACTTTGTGAACATCCATACATCAATGGTGGAACTACGGGTACTCCTGTTTTAGCAGATACTCTTTTTGCTATTTCATAACAGTCTATTGTATCTACTGCCATTGGTAAATGTGGACCATGCTGTTCACAAGCGCCAATTGGCACAATTACCATATTCATAGTTTTTGTTAGTTTTTCTACATCTTTGTATGTCATCTCTTCCCATAAGATAGGTTTATTACCTTTATCTGAAATCATTATTTTGTCATCATATCATGACATTTTAAAAAATATTGTTGCTAGTAATAGTAGTCATCATCATCATCGTCGTCGTCGGTATAGACAATGTTATTATATTTTCCTCCTCTACTTGTTTTTGTTGTTTACATATACACTACTATAGCAGAAGTATCTACTGCTATATCTGGTGGCCCGCTAAACTGACCATGAGCTGTATTTATCCCCTATTTTATTATGAATTTGTCATCATTTATCTATATTTAATCTGTTTCTATCTTGAATAATACTTACCAGACGCCAAAGAGATCTGAATCTTGTCATTAGAGAATAAGTGTAATTAACACGTGTCATACCGATGTACTCTTCCAGTAATTTTGCTCTATTTCTTTGCTGAATTGCTCTGTTTATGTCTGCGTCTATAATAATATCATCATAATATTTAGGTTCAACATTAACTTGTAACTGTATTTTTTGTATGTATAATGGAGTAGTTCCGCCCAACAACTGTCGGAGAAAGATACGATAGCACGACTTGATCTAAAGTAGTGAGCCTTGTAGTAAAGTAAAACGATACAGGATAAGAATACATTGGTTATGCCAGTTCAACAACATCTCAAAAATTCTTGATAGAAAGATTACACTACCTTTTGACTAAACCAAACAAAACTATATGCGTTCTTTTCCATATCAGTAGAATATTTATACTATAGATAGAGACAGATGTAATAATAAAAAATTCTTCTATTGACTTCTATTCTTGACTTTCAACAACAACAATAATAATAATCCTTAAACAAACTTTGATGTGGTTTTTTTGTAATTTTTATAAAATAAATACCCTCCAAGTCCAATCACACCAGCACCTGCAATAATAAAGATATATGGTATTGTATTAATTCCTCCTTCTATATACTGTTCTTTAATCTTTGGGACTAACATTATCGAAGCCACGACCATTCCGACTATCAGCAAAATACCCGTTAATATAAGAACAGTAGCAGCAGATCTTGACTCATCTGTTTTTCTCACTCCAAAGACAACTCCTGCAAGTATTATGCTTGGAATGCCCGAAATAGAAATAATTTGATACACTGCTGGGCCTGGAGCTACATCTCGCTCCGGGCCTTTTTCATCTGGGCCAACTAGAAAATTATAAAAAGATATGATTAATGCAACAAACATTATTGCCATCCCAAAGGATCCAAGTGCAGTCCAAGTCTCTAACTTCATATTACAATTATAACATTTTTTGTTTATCTTTGTTGCTATTTAATTATATGTCTGCATTAGTTCCTATCTTCACTCATTGAATTATGAACTCCATCCATTATCATGTCAGATTTTTAGACTTTATTATTATTAGTAAAGCTATTAAATATTTTGAATAATGGCCTTTCAAATCTAAGAACGACTCTGTTGAGATAATATCAATAGATCAGTATATTCTAATATTATATTGATTGGAAGTATATCAAAACACATACCAATCTATAATTAAAGTTCTTACTTATACGTTAATTGTAGAATCTATAGATCCACCTCTACTATCTATATTTGATTCATTACTATTGAACTTTACATGTTTTTATACACATAGATAATAATTATAAATAGGCCTTCTTTATATTAACAAAGAGATGAACAAAAAAAATATTATATCCATTCTTGGGTGTAGTTTTCTTGTTACAACGATATTGTTATTATCGACAAATAGTAATATTGCTTTCAGCCAACAAGAACAAGTACAAACCTCTCAACCACACGACACAGTAACAGTTCTAATGGAGGGGAAAACTATTCCAGGGAGAAACTTTATTCACTTATATGATTCAACACCCTCTAGCATAGCATCAGGACATGTAGCAGCTCATCTTCCTTGTGATGGCAGCGGAGAAGCGACAGTTCAAGTTGTAGGAGGTATTGCACCTGACGTAGCGCCACTTAATATGTCACTTGTAGATCAAATGTCTACTCTAGGAAATATTTGTATGTATCATGTTGATATACCCCAACAAAATGGTACGAGCATAACTGATATTGCATTGCTAAATCCGGCAGAGCAAAGTATTATACTCCCTGCTGCAACATCAGTTGTGATACATGTATCGCAGTTTGCAGCAGCAAGTGGAGAAGAAGCGCATACAGCAGCAGGACATTAGTTTCAAATAAATTCTAAAACATAAAAAAATCTTCTTTATGGTTGTATAAAACTACATCCATAATATAGATGTCCTCTGAAAATAAGGCTTACAATTGTAGTCAAGATAATAATCTCTTTTTCCTATTAATAGTTAGTTGTTATCATGATCACGCCTAATCTAATAATTATCATTAATTATCTGTGATTATTTAATAAAGATGTAGAAGTACTCCATAGTATTTAAAACCAAAAACAAAAACAAGCCAGAGAATATATATCATTTAATATAGTAAGGAGAAATTTAAAACCGACATACGGTTTGGTCTGTGTGTATACGCTATATCTTTCTTATTTTTTGTATATTCATAGCAGCTGTTTTCTTTCTTTCTTTCTTTCTTTCTGATACCACTAATCTTATTATTCATCAAGTAAAAAATCTTCCTCTTGCATATGCTCACATATTTACAGATACAGAAAATGTGGGTAATCATTATCCAGCTAGAAAATAGTACCAAAAACAATTTATCTTTACTAATTGATATAAAATCAAAAACAATGCAATTGCGTTCTAAACTTAAAGAGAGATGGAAAATGCTTCTTTTACTTGGAGCAATCTGGGTTCTAATCATTTTTCCTATTCCGTTCTTGCCTGCTTGGGGATATCCTATCGATGAAACATCTTTAAGAACACTAATGATCATAACAGCTGTTATATCAATACCATTTACTCTTCTAGCAATATTTATGAATGATGGAAACAGAGAGCATTCAACATATTAAAATGACTATGTTTAGACAAAATCTGTAATGGAATAATGGAATGTTACATCTATATATAGATATCTACATATACATATGCAGCAAATTTAGCATTCAGATATCATTTTCATTGACAAAGATTTTAAAATTGCAGATATGAAAGAAAATCTGAACTTTGTATACAACATGATTATTGTCCTCCTTATTATTTATCCAAACAACCTACAAAGTATGTTCTAGAAGTAAATCTATTTTGTACAGCAAATAAAGTAAATGTCGGAGATATGTCGCAAATTTAAGTCCAGTAAAGAAAAAAGTGGTCGAACCCACTATTAGTGCTTGGTCGAAGAGAGTTTTTCTGGCTGCTGTATCTTTTTGATTGATAATAGGATTAGAACAGCTGCTATGATAGATACAACCATAGCACCTATGAATGCAAGATGAAAGCCTCTGTTCAATACAGCGATTTGTTCAATTCCGATATTTTGCAGAGTTTCAGTATGGCCAGAAGATATAGCAACCATAATTGCAAGACCAAGTGCCGAACCAATTTGGTAGCTGGTGTTTACAAGGCCGGAACCTAATCCTGAATCTTCTTTGCGTATATTTGATACTGCTGCTGTCAGCACAGGTATATAGGCTAGCGACATTCCTAATGCAGCCACTAAGGATGCAGGCAGGACATAGATCATATAGATTAGATTTTCATTACCAATACTGCTGTTACTATTATCGGAGGCAGCAGCAGCAGCAGATGGAGTTCCGCTAAAGAGCACCATTGCAACAGCCAAGAGTGCCATTCCAGCAATCATGTTCTTTTTTAGACCAAAGCGATTTACTAGGCGAGGAGTATAAGATATCATCAAGA
>Ga0126307_10003003_pt1 | contig 11481 bp, 12 predicted proteins | sample Plot28_FD_89955 | JGI IMG/M metagenome (GOLD analysis project Ga0126307, IMG submission 89955) | Serpentine soil microbial communities from UC McLaughlin Reserve, CA, USA - Plot28 | ecosystem: Environmental > Terrestrial > Soil > Grasslands | place: USA: UC McLaughlin Reserve, Lake County...
CGGCATACCGGCAATCTTAGTGTAGCCCATCACCTCAGGGATGGCCAGCGCCGCCAGGGTGATCCCGGCGACGATGTCCGCCTGCAGCCAACCTCGCCGGTACGGGAGGATCCCCTCCAGCAGCGACACAAAGCGCCCCAGGCCCGACCGCCTGGAGACATCTTCGGTTGGAGGCTGCGCGCGGTCGGTTTTCAGCTGCTCGGTCATCTCGTCCTCTCTCGCCGACCGGCCGGGGAGCGGACCAAGGATGCCTACGGCTGGTGCGTCAGGGCATCATCCGAACGGGATGAACTGCCGGGGCATCGGCGACGGTCAGCCGAAGAGGCGCAGGTGGAAGATCATCCATCCGGGATGATGCCGGCGACGGCTCCGGTCGCAAGACTGCCGGAGAGAGGTCAGCCAGCAGGAGGGATCCCACCATGGCCGAGCCGTTCCGTGGCGTCGTCAACGTCGACAGGTCGATGCCACCGAGGACCTGCCAACGGGCGACAACCTCGACGTTGAACGGCAGGCCGCGGCGCTGATTCTCCGCGAAGAGCGACTCACGAGGTCTCGGATGCTCCTGCTGGTCCGCCACGCCCACGCCGGCGACAAGTATCGCTGGGAGGGTCCAGACAGCGTTCGACCCCTGTCAGCGGCAGGGCAGGCCGAGGCGGCCGGACTGCTGATCCGCCTGGAGGACTATCCCCTCGAGCGCATCCTCTCCAGCCCCACCGTCCGCTGCCAGCAGACGGTGCAGCCCCTGGCCCGCGACCGTTACCTGGGCGTCGAGTGCCACCCGGCATTGGACGTCGACGCCGACCTCGCGGTGGTGCTGGCGCTGCTTGGAGACCTCCAAGCGCAGAACGCGGTGGTGTGCACCCACGGCGAGGTGATCGGCCAGGTGCTGGCTGGACTGGTTGTCGACGGGTTGACGGTCGACCAGCCGTTGGTCTGGCCCAAGGGCTCCAGCTGGCTGCTGGAGGGCACCGATGGGCGCTTCAGGTTTGGCCGCTACCTGCCACCGCTCCCGCTCGCCGACGCGCCGGCCCTGTCATGGCGACCGAGCGCTGCCCAGCGACTTCGTCCCCTTCAGGTGATGCCAGGTGCTTCCCGGCGATGAATGCTGAGGCAATCAGATGGAAGGCGCCGTTCGTGATGAGGAGGTAGGGGACGATGGCTGGGCGAAGGCTTGCGCACCCGACCGTCGACGACCGTAGAGCACAAGGCAGGGAGGCCAGGGACCGGACACCGCCGTCCAGCCACGCCGGCTGGGCACCGGCCAGCGACCGCCCCGACCCGGTCGGGTTGCTCGAGGCGCAGAACCGCACCCGCGAGCCCGACCTGGTGCCGGTCCGGCATGGGCGGATGCTGGTCTCGCCGTTCACCTTCTACCGGGGGTCAGCCAAGATCATGGCCGCTGACCTGGCCGGCACGCCCACGGCGGGGCTGAAGGTCCAGCTGTGCGGCGACGCCCACCTGTCGAACTTCGGAGCCTTCGCCTCGCCCGAGCGGCGGCTGCTGTTCAGCCTGAACGACTTCGACGAGACCCTCCCGGGCCCGTTCGAGTACGACGTGAAGCGGATGGCGGCGAGCTTCACCATCGCGGGCCGCAACAACGGCTTCGCAAAGGCCGACACCAAGGCGGCGACGCTGGCGTCGGTGACGGCCTACCGGGAGGCGATGGCCGGGTTCGCGGCCATGGGCACCATGGACATCTGGTACGCACACCTGGACGAGGACCAGCTCCTGCAGGCGATGCGTACCGCGTCCAAGGCCTCCGGCAAGCAGGCGAAAGCGGCCAAGCGGGCGGAGAAGAAGGCCGAGAAGGCGCTGACCAAGGCCCGCACCCGCGACAGCCTGCAGGCGCTGTCCAAGCTCGGCGAGCTGGTCGATGGCCGCTACCGGATCGTCAGCCAGCCGCCGATCGTGGTCCCGATGCGTGAGCTGGAGGCCACCTACGGCCTCTCCGGCGACCAGATCGAGCGGGTGCTGCAGCAGCAGTTCCGCGCCTACCGGGCCACCCTGCGCGACGACCAGCGCCAACTGCTGGAGCGGTTCCAGCTGGTCGACATGGCCCGCAAGGTGGTCGGGGTGGGCAGCGTCGGCACCCGCGCCTTCATCGCCCTGCTGCAGGGCCGCGACCAGGGCGATCCGCTGTTCCTGCAGGTCAAGGAGGCGACCAGGTCGGTTCTGGAGGACCACCTGCCCAAGAGCCGCTACAAGCAGCACGGCGAGCGGGTGGTGTACGGCCAGCGGATGATGCAGGCCGCCAGCGACATCTACCTGGGCTGGACCAAGGGTGCGCTGGACGATACCCGGCACTACTACTGGCGCCAGCTGCGGGACATGAAGGGCTCGGCCGACGTCGAGACGATGGCCCCGGTCGGCCTCAACTTCTACGCCGGCATCTGCGGGTGGACCCTGGCCCGGGCCCACGCCCGCTCGGGAGACCCCATCGCGATCGCCGAGTACCTGGGCGAGGACGACCAGTTCGACCGGTCGATCGCCGACTTCTCCAAGCGCTACGCCGACCAGAACGAGCGGGACTACCAGGCGTTGGCCGACGCCGTGCGGTCCGGGCGGCTTGCCTCGCTCGAAGGCGTCTGAGGGCCAGATGCCAGAGGTCGCGCAGCAGGTGCGTGACCGGGAGCGGGCCGCCGGGCCCGTCCGGCGCCTGGTGCGGTCGTTCTGGTCGACCGACAGCTACGGGCTGGTCCTGCTGATGATCGTCACGACCTACGTGCTGGCGGCGACGCTGTCGCAGCCCTGGGCGGCGACGGTTGTTCTCACCGTCCAGATCGCCACCGTCTGGCTGGCGCTGCGCACCTCCGGGGCCCGGAGAGGGGTCCGGCTGGCCGCTGACGGGCTCTTCGTCCTGGCCGCGGTGGCCGCGGCCGGCAACCTCCGCCCTCGGAGCGGGCTGCTCCTGGAGCCGTCGGTGTTCGTGGCCTCGGGCGTCCTGTACCTGGTGGCCCCGTTCTCGATCGTGCGCCACATCGCCACCCGCCGAGCGGTGGACCAGGAGACGATGCTCGGGGCGCTGGCCACCTACCTGCTCATCGGGATGGCCTTCGCGTTCGTGTACCGGTTGCTCGGCGCCGTCCAGGCGAGCACCTTCTTCGGTGACCAGGGGGACGGCACCTTGAGCCAGGACCTGTTCTTCAGCTTCGTCACCCTGACCACGACCGGCTACGGCGACTTCGTGCCCGCCGGGAACCCGGGCCAGAGCCTGGCCGTGCTCGAGGCCCTCCTGGGGCAGCTGTTCCTGGTCACCGCCGTGGGCAAGCTGGTGAGCGCCTGGCGGCCCAGGAGCTGGCGGGACTCCCCCATGGGCACCGGCGGGCCGCCATCGTAAAGGGAGATGCAGCCATGCCCGCGCCGCCGCCCGATCCCGCCGCGATCCTCCGCAGCCGCAGCTACGTGGGGCTGCTGGTGGTGGCGGCGATCCTCGGGGTGCCGATCTCGGCCGGCGCCTACGGCTTCCTGGCGCTGGTCGACAAGCTCCAGCGCTGGCTCTACACCAGCCTCCCCCAGGGACTGGGCTTCGGCGGTACGCCGCCGTGGTGGCCGCTGCCGCTGCTCGCCCTGGCCGGCCTGCTGGTCGGGCTGGCCATCCGCCGCCTTCCGGGCACGGGCGGCCATTCGCCGGCCGACGGGTTCAAGGCGGGTGGGGTGGCGTCGCCGGCCGAGTTGCCCGGCATCGCCCTGGCGGCCCTGGCCACCCTGAGCCTTGGCGCGGTCCTGGGACCGGAGGCGCCGCTGATCGCGCTCGGCGGCGGCGCCGCCGCCTGGGTGATCGGCCTGGGCGGCCGGCCGCGGCCACCGCGGGCCACGGCCGTGGTCGGCGCGGCCGGGAGCTTCGCCGCCATCAGCACCCTGTTCGGCTCGCCCCTGCTCGGGGCGTTCCTGCTGATGGAGGCGTCGGGGCTCGCCGGGCCCATGCTGGGCCTGGTCCTGGTCCCGGGCCTGGTGGCCGCCGGGGTGGGGTCGCTGGTCTTCATCGGCCTGGACTCCTGGACCGGGCTGGGGACCTTCTCACTGGCCCTGCCCGACCTGCCCCAGGCCGGTCAGCCGACGCTCGCCGAGTTCGCCTGGGCGCTGGTCATCGGCGTGGTCGCGGCCGTGGTGGGCACGGCCATCCGCCGGCTCGCCCTGCTGCTCCGGCCCCATGTCGAACGGCGCCTGCTCCTGGCCACGCCCCTGGTCGGCCTGGCCGTGGGCACCCTGGCCATCCTCTACGCCCAGGGCAGCGGCCATGGCGTCTCCGACGTGCTGTTCTCCGGCCAGAACGAGATCGGCCCCCTGGTCAGCCAGCGCGCCACCTACTCGGCGGGAGCGCTCGTGCTGCTGATCGCCTGCAAGGGACTGGCCTACGGCGCCTCGCTGGCCGCCTTCCGGGGCGGGCCCGTGTTCCCGGCGATGTTCCTCGGCGCGGCCGGCGGGATCGTCCTGTCGCAGCTTCCCGGCCTGTCGACGGTCGCCGGGATCGCCATGGGCATCGGCGCGATGAGCGTGGTGCTGCTGCGGCTGCCGCTGACCTCGGTCCTGCTGGCGACCCTGCTGCTGGCATCGGATGGGCTGGCGGTGATGCCGCTGGTGATCGTGGCCGTGGCCGTCGCCTACGTGGCCTCGGCCAGACTTTCATCCTCATCGGAGGATGCCGGTCCGCCTGGCCGGCCGGACCATCGCCTTGACGAGCCGGCCCCCCCGAAGGGAGATCAACATGGCCATCGGACCCGTGCAGCTTCTGGTAGTGGGGTTCAACCACCCCGACTTCCACGGGGAGATCATCGAGGAGCTGGAGCGCCTCCGGGAGAGTGACACGGTCCGGGTGATCGACGCCCTGGCCGTCCACAAGGACGCCGAAGGTGAGATCGAGGTCGCCCACCTGAGCAACCTCACCCTGGACGAGGCGGTCGAGGTCGGCACCGTGGTCGGCGCCCTGATCGGGCTCGGCATCGAGGGCGAAGAAGGACTGGAGAAGGGCGCCGAGGCCGGCGCCCTGGCGGCCGCCGACGGCTTCCAGGTCTTCGGCGACGAGCAGGCCTGGGACGTGCTCGCCGACATCCCCGACGACTCGGCGGCCGCGCTGGTCCTGCTCGAGCATCAATGGGCGGTACCGCTGCGCGACGCGATCGTCCGTGCCGGCGGCTTCCGCCTCAGCGACGGCTTCATCAGCCCCCTCGACCTGGTCGAAGTCGGGCTGCTGTCGGCCGAGGACGCCAACGACCTGCACGCCATGGAGACGGCCTCGGCCGCCGGAGCCCGGCGCTGACGGCCAGCCCCAACCACGACCAAGAGGTCACCAGCATGTTCGGATCCCGCAGGGTCGCACGCCGCACCTCCCGACGCACCGCCCGACGCGTCGACCGCCGCCGCCGCTGACAGCTTAGGTCTGGTCCTCCAGCTCCCCCAGGGCGGCCACGGCGGCGGCATGGGCGGCCGTGGCCGCCGCCGCCGCCTGCTCGGCGACCTGGACCCGCTCGGCCACGGCATCGGCGTCGCGGTCGGCCGTCCTGGCGGCCCGGCGGGCCTTCTCGGCGGCGGTGGCGGCCGCCGCGGCCTGGTCGGCGAGGTCCTGGGCGGCCGCCGCCAGCCGCTCGGCCCGCTGGTGGGCCTCGTGGGCGGCCTGCTGGCGGCTGGCCGCCTGCCCCTGGGCCTGCTCCAGGGCGGCCTGGGCCCGCTCGGCCGCCGCCCGGGTCTGCTCCAGGGCCCGCCGGGCCGCCGCCCGGGCCCGCTCGCGGCGGTCGTCCGCCCGGTCGGGCGGCGCCGCCGGGGCGGCCGCGGCCACCTCGGTCTCGGCCAGAGCGGCCGGCGCCGCTGGGTCCGGGACCAGGTCGAGGCCGAAGCCCGCCGGGTCCAGGTCCCCCGGGAGCCGTCCCTGGGCCAGCGCGGCCCGGGTCGCCTCGTCGCCGGTGGCGGCGGCCTGCAGGGTGGCGGCCAGCCGGGCCAGGGTGGCGTCGCTGGCCGCGTGCCCGGCCCGGATCAGCAAGGTCTCGGCCCGGGCGCTGAGGCGGGTGATCGCCGCCCGCAGATGCGCGGTCGCCGTCCGCAGCTGCCGGGCCGCGCCCGGCTGGCCGGCCAGGGCGTCCTGCTGGGCCTGGCGCAGGGCGGCGCCGGCCTCCAGCAGCTCGGCCACGGCGTTGGGGGCGGCGGAGGCGAGCTGGTTGGCCGCCCAGGCGCTCACCGGCGGGCGCCGCCGGGCCGCGACCCGGCGGGCGGTGTCGCGGTCGCCGGCGGCCCGGAGGCGGCGGGCCAGCTGGTCGCGGGTGGCCACGAACTGCTCCAGCGGGAGCTGGTACAGGGCGGTCAGGGCGGCGTCCAGGTCGCCGACCTCAGTCGACATGTTCGCGGTGGCCCCCTCGAGGTCGGCCCGGCCTCCGATCCCTGCTTGCGTGGCTGACCACTCACCGTAGCTGACCGCCGCCTGGGTCTGCATGCGCGGGGGTGGAACGGCGAGCTGGTGGTCGCGGACCCGGGCCAGCAGCCCGGCCGCCCGGGCGCGGACGACCAGGTCACCCTGGGCACGCTCCAGGCAGACCTCGGCCGCCTCCTCGAGGGCGGCCTGGTCGTCCTGGGCCAGCCAGGCCAGGCGGGCGACCGCTAGGTCGTCGTCGCGCTCGTCGACGGCGAAGGTCATCGCCCGCTCGGCCAGCCGCCCGACCCGCGAGGCAACGGCCGGCTGCTGCGGAAGTCCACTGGTCATGGCGAGGACCCTAGCCCACCACCCCGACAGCCCGGCCCTCCGCGGTCAAGTTCCTTCGGCCGGCTGCCGATCTGGGTCGAGATGAGCAAGGTTCGCGGCCAGCCGCGTCCGGCCCGGCGGGGGGCCGTGGTCGTGCTGCTGGCGTTGCTGGCGCCCCAGGGCACCCTGTTGCTGCTGCGGACCGAGCCGAGCCTGGACCTGATCGTCCGGTCGGCGACCGTCCATCTGCTGGTGGTCAGCGCCATCTCGGCGTGCGCTGGCGGTGGCCATGGCCACCGCGGTGGCCGCCGGGCGCAGTCCTGACGGCAGTCTGGTCCTGCTCGCGCTCGGCTGTCTGGCCGTCGGCTTCCTCATGCTCGGTCACGGGCTGACCACCCCGGGGATCGGGGGATGGCCGCCGAACCTGTGGGTGGCGCGGCTGCCGGTGCTGGCCATCGCCGGCTTCGCGGCCTGCCTGGGCGCGGCCGCCTGGCCGCGGCGGTGGCCGGCGGTGTGGGCCGGCCGCTGGCCGCGAGGGACCCTGCCCGTCGGGGCGGCCGTGCTGGGGCTGGTCCCGGGGGCGGCCGTGGTGTGGCCGGCGGCCGGGGGCGGCCTGGCGCCGCTGCCCCGGGGAGGCGTCGGTCCGGCTGGCCTGGTGGTGGCCGCGGCGGTGGCCCTGGTGGCGGTCGGGGCGGTGCACTGGTGGCGCTGGCGGCTCGGGTTCGACCGACCCTGCGGGCCCTGATCGGCGCCGTCGAGGCCCGCGACGCCTACACCCACGGCCCTCGGCCCGGGTGGCCGAGCTGGCTGTCCACCTCGGCCAGCGCCTCGGCCTGGGCCCGGCCGCCCTGCGGAGCCTGGCCGAAGGGGCCTACCTGCACGACGTCGGCAAGGTCGGCATCCCCGACCACGTGCTCAACAAGCCGGGCGCCCTCTCCGAGGAGGAGCGGGGCTGGATCCAGCAGCACCCGGTGGTCGGCTCCGACATCGTCGGGCGGGCTCCGTCGCTGCGCGGGGCCCTCGATGTCATCCGCCAGCACCATGAGCGCTTCGACGGCCACGGCTACCCCGACGGCCTCGCCGGCGAGCGGATCTCGCTGGCCGCCCGGATCGTCGCCGTGGTCGACGTGTGGGACGCGCTCACCTCGGACCGGGCCTACCGGCCGGCCTGGCCGCCCGACCGCGCCCTGCGCCATCTGGTGGCCGGCCGTGGTACCCATTTCGACCCCCACTGCCTGGACGCCTTCCTGGCCCTGATGGCCGAGCGTGGCTATCGCCCCGGCCCGGGCCAGAGCGACCCGGTCGTCGCCGACGCGGCCGCCCAGGCCTGCCACGACGACCGGACCGAGGTGCCCGAGGGGCTGGCACCCAGCAGGTGAGCAGGGCGCCGGGGTCGTGGCGTGATCGTGGCCGGCGGCGGCATGAACCAGGGCGACGCAAGAGGGCCTTCAGGGGGTCGAGCGGGTGCCCGATGGACTGGAGGGAGAGGTTCTCGCCACCGGTCACGGCGTGGCTCCGCCTACGATCAGAAAGGCCCGCCGCCGTTGTTCACGTTCCTCCTGCAGCTCCGCGAGACACTGCAGCACGGACATCCACTCCACCTGTTCGCCATCTTCGTCGCCACCGTCTGGGTCCTGTGGGCCGTCAAGGTCCTGCTGTCGCGCCGCTACCGCCCTGGATGGCCCCCTACCGGCCGACCACCAGCGTGGTCGTCCCGGTGGTGGACGAGCCACCCGACCTGTTCCGGGAGGTGCTGCGGCGCATCGCCGCCCAGGAGCCGGACGAGACCATCGTGGTCATCAACGGCCGCCGCAACCCCGCCCTCGAGGCCATCTGCAACCAATGCCCAGGGGACCCCACCTGGACCTGGACCCCGGTGGCGGGCAAGCGCAACGCCATCCGGACCGGTGTCGAGCTGGCGTCGGGCGAGGTCGTGGTGCTGGTCGACAGCGACACCCTGTGGACCCCGGCGACCCTGGCCGAGCTGGTGAAGCCGTTCGCCGACCCCCGCGTCGGCGGCGTGACGACCAGGCAGCGCATCCTCGCCCAGGAGCGCAACCTGCTCACCCGCTGGGCGGACTGGCTGGAGAACAGCCGGGCCCTGTACGCCATGCCCGCCCAGAGCGTCCTGGGACAGGTCGGCTGCCTTCCCGGGCGGACCATCGCCTTCCGCCGCGACATCCTCGTGCGGTCGATGCCGGCCTTCCTCCGCGAGCGGTTCCTGGGCGTGTTCCTGGAGATCTCCGACGACCGGACCCTGACCAACGCCACCCTCAAGCTGGGCTACCGGACGGTGTACCAGTCGACCAGCCTCGTCTACACCGACGCCCCCACCCGGATCGGGAAGCTGGTCAAGCAGCAGTACCGGTGGGCTCGCGGCAGCCAGTACAACACGCTGCGGATGCTGCCCTGGATGCTCAGGCACGCCCCGCTGCTGGCCGTGTTCTTCGTCGTCGACCTGCTGTTGCCGTTCCTGCTCCTCGGCACCATCGGCGGCTGGATCTACCGGCACCTCACCGGCAACGGGACCAACCTCTACCAGGGGTATCTCGAGGCCTACGGCTGGCGGCAGGCGGTGGCGGCCATCGTCATCCTCAGCGTCGCCGCGTCCAGCCTGTCGATGGCGGTCCGGCACCTGCGCCACCTCCAGGAACGGCCCGAGGACCTCCCCCGGCTGCCGCTCTTCGTCCTGCTCTCGACGCTGCTGCTGATGCCGATCCGCCTGTACGGCTTCTTCCGCATGGCCCACGTGGGCAGCTGGGGCACCCGTGAGCACGCCTATGCGCCGTCGCAGCCGGCGCTGGTCGGCACCGGCCCCAACCCGGACGCCAGCGCCGGGATGGACGAGCCCTCCCCGTACGCCTCGCTCCTGCAGGGCCCCAATCCCTGGGTTCTCCTGCCGTATCTGCTCGGCCTGCTGATCCTCATCGGGGGAGTCCTGTATGACAACTAGCCAAGCTTCTCGACTGGTCGCGGCCGTCATGGCCATGGCCCTGTTGGCGGTCAGCACCACGATCTGGCAGTCCCCGCAGGCCCGCCGGGCCGCCGCCGCCGTGGCCACTCCCCCACCGGCGCGCGCCCTGGACCGGGTCCTCAGCGACGCCGCCCGGCTCCAGGCACCCGACGACCCGGACACCGCCCGGACCGCCGGCACCACCGGACGCTCCCCCATGGCCACCCCGGCGCCACGACCCAGGAAGCCGAAGCCGGTCCGCCCGGCCGCGACCCGGCCGGCCGGCGCCGGGACCACTCCCCAGCCCACGTTGGTTCCGGTCGTCCAGCACCGCTCCAGCCCCGGGCCGGCCACCCAGGCGCAGCCGGCCCGGACCCGGGCGCGCAAGCCGGCCGCCCGCCACTGCTGGGACTTCCGCTGGCAGCAGGACGCCCAGCGGGCCTACCTGGCCGACCTCCGCGACCCCTCGGGCCTGGACGGCGCCCCCGGGCCCCGCAACGACGACGGGATCGCCTGCCGCGACCTGCCCTGGACCGACGACGGGCGGCCTCGACCGCCGCCGCGGCCTACGTCGCCCCCTGCCCGACGCTCCCTCCAGAGCAGCCCTGCTGCGGCCGGCCGAGCGCTACTACGGCGTCTTCACCCGCCAGGTCCCGTTCGTCATGTCCGAAGTCGACCAGCTGGCCGAGGCGACCGGCAAGACGCCGAGCTCGGTGACCTTCTTCTCCGGGTGGGACCAGCCGTTCCGCGCCGACCCGATCGTCAACGCCTGGCGCCGCGACATGCTGCCGATCGTCTCCTGGGAATCCCGCCCCCACCGCACGCCGATGGGCCCGGGATCCGACAACGCCGTCGACGGCAGGTACCGGCTGTCGAGCATCATCGACGGTGACTTCGACCCCTACATCGACCGGTGGGCCGCCGCGGCCAGGAAGCTCGGCCTGCCGTTCGGCCTCCGCTTCGACCACGAGATGAAACGGCTCCTGGTACCCGTGGTCCGAGCAGGCCAACGGCAACCGGCCCGGAGAATTCGCGCGGGCCTGGCGACACGTCCACGACCGCTTCACCGCCGCCGGCGCCACCAACATCATCTGGATCTGGAGCCCGAACGTCATCGGCGCCCTCGAGGACGTCAGCCTCGACGAGCTCTACCCGGGCGGCGACTACGTCGACTGGCTGGGCCTCGGCGGCTACTACCGCAAGCCGATCCCCAACAAGCCGCCCACCTTCACCAATACCTTCGGCAAGAGCCTGGCCGCCCTGCGGGCGGTCGACGACAAGCCCATCATGCTGACCGGGATCGGCTGCACCGAGAACGGTGGCAACAAGCCCGCCTGGATCGAGAGCCTGTTCGAGGCCCTTTCCGGACAGCCCGACATCATCGGGTTCAGCTGGTTCAACCTGACCGTGACCGCCATCCCCATCGGCGAGCAGCTGCCGGTCACCAACGACTGGCGGATCGACTCCACCCCCCAGGCCCTCGCCGCCTTCCGCGAAGGCATTGCCGACCCGGCCTACGGTGCGGGGCGGCCGAACTCGCCGGGTGGGTAGTAGATGGTCCGGACGACCAGGCTGTCGGCCACGATGTCGTACCAGGTCCGCTTGCGGGGCTCTCACAGCATCCAGAAGTAGCCGAGGAAGAGGGGCAGGGCGGAGAGGTTGCTCATCAGGGCCCGGGTGAACGCCCCGACATAGACCAAGTCGACCAGGACGAACCCCCGGTTCCTCGGCCGGCCCGGGCCCGGCGGCCACAACCCCGCGCCGGCACCGTGCCCGCCCGGCGGCCCTCCGGCCTGGGATCCCCGCCCGTGCTGGGCGGGCGCCCGCTCAGGCCGTCTCATCCCAGCCGGCGGAAGAGTGA
>Ga0126307_10003004_pt1 | contig 11479 bp, 8 predicted proteins | sample Plot28_FD_89955 | JGI IMG/M metagenome (GOLD analysis project Ga0126307, IMG submission 89955) | Serpentine soil microbial communities from UC McLaughlin Reserve, CA, USA - Plot28 | ecosystem: Environmental > Terrestrial > Soil > Grasslands | place: USA: UC McLaughlin Reserve, Lake County...
CACCTTCCCGCCGAGCTCGGTGGCCTTCGCGGCCGTGGCGTCTGCATCGTCGGTCGCGAATGTCACGCTCCAATGCGCCGGCGGGTCCGGCTGGTCGTCGGGCATCGGGATGATGCTCGCGACCACGTCCTCGAATCCCTCCGGGGCCCCCGCCTCGGTCATCTGCTTGCGGAGGCCCGGGTGGTGCTCGCGCTCGAGCCAATCGCCATAACCGGGCAGCGTCCAGCCCTGGGCCCCGCCGCCGATTGACCCCGTCTGCCAACCGAACACCGAGCCGTAGAACGATTTCGCGCCTTCGACGTCCCGGGCGTTGAGGCCGTTGAAGACCACTGCGCCCGGGTCGTTGACCAGCCGCGCGCCTTTGTGCTCCTTCGCCTCCCAGACGCCGAATGCCGCTCCCTCAGGATCGGTGAAGACAGCCATCCGGCAGGCATCCATGAAGTCGAAGGGCTCGGTCACGACGCGTCCTTCAGCCTCCCGGACCTTGGACACGGCTTCGTCGGCGCTATCGACCCAGAAGTGGGTGTCCACATCGCCATCGACGGGGTTGCCTTCGGGATCGATCGGATGGCAGCGACATCGCCGGCGCGCAGTTCGCCCGACGAGTCAAAGATGGATGTGCTTGGTGCCTCGTGTCGGGCGATGAAATAGTTGTCCTCCGAGCTCGCCGGCATCACATCCTGGAACTCCCAACCGAAGAGGCCGCCATAGAAGTCGAGCGCCGCCCTCGGGTCGGGTTCGCTCGCCTCCACCCAGCAGGGGACGCCGGGATGTATCCGTCGCGTAGGGGCATCAAGGCTCGGTCTCCTGGGGCGCGTGTTGTCCGAAGTCTGCGGGTCAGTCGACCGCGGTTGCTTCCAGCATGACGAGGAGCTGTGGTGTGAACAGCCGCGTTACACCCAGCAGGCTGGTCGCAAAGCGACCATCGGAGTTGCCGAAACGATCCATGAGACGTGACCAGTGCTTGACCAGCTCGTCGAAGTCGGTGGTGTAGACGTTGAGCCGAACGACATTGGCGAGGGTCATGTCGGCGTCGACCAGGACAGCCTCCAGGTTGTCCAGGGATAGCTCGAGTTGGGCGGCCATGTCGCCTGGATGCTGCGGGTTACCGTCGGCGTCCACTGCGTCTTGTCCGCCGCAAACGAGCTGCCGTCGGTGCCCTTCGATTAGCTGAGCCTGGTCGAATCCCAGCTTGAGGGACCACGGCACGGGATTGATTGAGGTTCGTTCCATGTACCTGGTCTCCCTTCCCGTCGTTGACAGCTCGGCGCACCCTAACCGCTACCCATCGATCATCGGAGCTCGCCGCTGCCTGGCGCGGCACGAGCAGCGCGTCGGCTTGCTGTTGCATTATTTGTTGACGCGATTCCGGTGGGCGGCGAAACCAGTCAGCACTACTCGGGTTGCCGACGCGGGGTTCACGCTCACCCTTGCGCGAGAAGCGGAAGGCCAGGCAGGGAGCATTACTCGCTCGGCTATCCGTGCGTCGTTGCGAGAAAGGCGTCGCCCTCCGCTACTGGAGCGGCGGCACTTCCTCCATCGTTGGCCGGCCGGCTTCGAGCCGGTCAGCTGCGAAGAGACTGTGGACGAGCTGGATCGCGATCGACCCCTCTCCGACCGCGGAGGCCACACGCTTGACAGAACCATGCCGCACATCGCCCGATGCAAAGATGCCCGGCATGCTCGTTTCAAGCAGCGATGGCCGGCGTTCGAGCGGCCATCGGTGATCGTCTGCGAGATCGGCGCCCGTGAGCAGGAACCCCTGCCGGTCCCTGGCTATCTCTTCGGGCAACCAATCGGTCCGCGGGCGGGCCCCAATCAGCACGAAGAGCCCATCGGCGGCGACCGTCTCGTGCTCTCCGGTCGCGCACTTGCGGAGTTCCAGGTATTGGAGTCGCCCGTCACCTCCACCACCGACCGGTTCCGTGTCCACGCGGACCTCCACGTTCGGCGTCCCCTCCAATTCGTGCACCAGATAGTGCGACATCCCGGCGCCGAGGGACTCGGCACGTACCAGGAGCGTGACCCGGCGCGCATAGTCCGCCAGGTGCAACGCTGCTTGCCCCGCTGAGTTGGCGCCGCCGACGATGTAAGCGTCCTTGCCGGCCATCGCGTGGGCCTCCGTCGCCGGGCTGGTGTAGAAAACCCCGGCGCCGCTCAGGGCTTCGAGTGCCGGGACGCGCAAGCGGCGGTAGGCGGCGCCCGTAGCCAGGATCACCGCTCGGGCGCTTACGCGCCGGTCGTCGGAGAGGGTCACCAGCAGGCGGTCCCCGAGGCGACTGAGGCCGGTCACCGCATGCATGAAGGCGAAGTTCGCCCCGAAAACCCAGGCCTGCTGGTAGCACTGCTGCGCGAGCCGACTCCCGCTGATGCCGCGCGGGAATCCCAGGTAGTTGCGGATCAGCGAACTCGAGGTTGCCTGTCCGCCGATCCCACCCTCGTCTACCACCAGGGTGTCCAGGCCTTCGGACGCGCCATAGACCGCTGCCGAAAGGCCAGCCGGTCCGGCACCGACGATGACCACGTCGAATTCGTCCCGCTCAGGGTCGATCGATGAACCCGTAGCGTAGGCGATCTCCCTGTTCGTTGGGTCGCTCAGGACCTGACCGTCGGGAAGGATCATGAGGGGCAGCTTCGCCCCCGGGCCCGCCTTGGCAAGTACGCTGCGCCCCTCCGTCGACCCGCTCAAGTAGAACGCGTGCGGGATCGCGCAGCGCTGCAGAGCATCCCTCAGCTCGTGTGCTCTACCTGCCCAGTCCTCGCCCACGACGCGGATCGTGTGCGGAGCGATGCGCCGAGCCTGGGTCCATTCGAGCAGGAAGCTGCAGATTGCCTGGTGAAACAGCTCGTCCGGCGAGACCGCCGGCTTGAGCACGTAGTAGTCGATCCGCCCGAGCGCCATCGAGTCGAAGATCGCCTCGGCCGTTGGCCGATGGCCCCACTCCCCCCAAGCAACTAGGAGCCCCCGCCTGGCGTGTGGGTGGAGCTGGCGCACGCGCTCGAACAGCTCGCCGCCGGTCGGTTCGGAGAGCCCTTGTCCCACCAGCACCAAGGCGACCTCTTCACCGGCATCCGACAGCCGGGTGAGCGTCGCCAACGCCTCGTCCGGCGAGGATGTGCAGATGACCCGGTAGTCACCTTCGTAGCGGCTTCGCAGCTCCCGCTCGATGTCGCCCAGCGCAGAATCAGCGTCAACGGCTAAGAGCGCGGGGACGGGCATGGAGTCTCACACTCTAGGGACGAAGAGCGGAACCGCTCGCTGACTCCACCGGCGTTCCCGCAAGGCGGACGGGATCACAGCGCTTCGAGGTTCACGCCGACGGCGACCTGGAATGGACGATTGAGCTCGAGTCGACGTCGGTGACCGGCCCGGTGCGCCGCTGTTACAGTCGGCCGCGACTGGCATGCTGGCCAAGGAGGAAGATGGATCGTCGCGAGCCCACGGCAGCGACCGCAGGTCCGGGCGCCGAGGCCGGTGACGGCGGAGCGCAGGGGCCCGGCCTAGAGGCCGAGCCCGACTGGAGGGAACTCGGGCGCCGGGTAGCGCTGATGCGGAGCGCTCCGCTGCTCCGAGGAATGTCGTGGGAGCTGCTCGCCACACTCGCTCCCATGTTGCGGCGGGAGACCGCGGGGCCGGGAACGGTCCTCTACCGAGAGGGCGAGCCCGCGGCCTGCTTCTATCTGATCGAAGCGGGGCGCCTCCTGCGCCTGCGGGACGAAGAAGACGGCACGCAGACCGAGGAGCTTGGGCCAGCCGACACATGTGGGGACGCGGTCCTGTGGGCGGGGCCCAGGTACCGTGCGACGGCCCGCGCGGAGACGCAACTGACTCTCTGGGCGCTCGACGCCGGCGAGCTGGGCACGCTGCGCGAGGGACATCCGGCCTTGGACGCGGCGCTCAGGGCGTGCCGGCCGGGGAGCGAGGCGCCGGCCGAAGTCAAACGCGAGCACGGCGTCCGGATACATGTGCGTGGGCTCGGCAAGAGCGTCGGCGACGGAAACAAGATTCTCCACTCGGTCAGCTTCTCGGTCGAGCCGGGCGAGCTAGTGGCCATCGTCGGGGGTAGTGGCGCCGGCAAGTCGACGCTGCTCGACGCCCTGGCCGGGGTACGCCCGGCCGATGAAGGAACGGTGCTCTTCGACGGGGTGCCGTACTACGAGCATCTCGAGGAGTACCGCTCGACGCTCGGATACGTGCCTCAGGACGACATCATCCACCCCGAGCTGTCGCTGATCGCGACGCTCCGCTACGCGGCGCGGCTGAGGCTGCCCGACGGCACCTCGCCAGGCGCGCGGGAGTCGGCCGTCGCCGACGCCATGGACGCTCTCGACCTCACGCAGCGTGCGGAACTCCGCATCGGTTCGCTCTCGGGCGGCCAGCGAAAGCGGGCGAGTATCGCCGTTGAGCTTTTGACCAAGCCGCAGGTCTTCTTCCTCGACGAGCCGACCTCGGGGCTCGATCCCGCGACCGCTGCGGAGCTCCTGCGATTGCTGCGCCGACTTGCCGACTCCGGCCGGACGGTCATTCTCACGACCCACTCGATGCAGGACCTTGGCATCTGCGACAAGCTGATTGTCCTCGCCCGAGACGGCCACTGCGCCTTCGTCGGGGCGCCCGAGGCGGCCGTCGACCACTTCCAGGTCGGCCACGACGAGATGTACGAGCGCCTCGCCGGTGAGGCAACCCCCGCCGAATGGGCCCGCCGCTTCTCCGAGGTCTCCGAGCAGCTTCCCGTGTCGCACGATGCCCAGCCGGCCGCGCGGACTCCGCGCCCGCCGCGCCAGTCGGGCACGCACCCGATCGGGCCGCTCCGGCAGTGCGCCGTGCTGAGCCGAAGGAACCTCGACATCCTGATCCACAACCGGCTCACGCTGGCGATCCTGCTGGGCTCGCCGGTGCTCGTGGTGCTGATGCTCGTGGTGCTCTTCAAGCCCGGCGCGTTCGACTTCGCCGATCCGAGCCCGAGTGCGACGATCATGATCGTCTACTGGATCGCGTTCGGCGGGTTCTTCTTCGGGCTGACCTACGGGCTGCTCCAGATCTGCACCGAGTTCGCCATTCTCCGCCGCGAGCGGTTTGTCGGCATCCGCATCGGCCCCTACGTGCTCTCGAAGGTCGCTGTGCTGGCGCCTGTGCTGCTCGCCATGTCCGTGATCATGCTCGTGGTTCTCAGGCTGTCCGACCGGCTTCCGGAGGCGAGCCTCGGCACCTACGCCGTGCTCACGGTCACGCTCCTGCTCGACGCGCTGGCCGCGCTCGCCCTCGGGTTGCTGACCTCGGCCGCCGTGACCGGGCCCGCGCAGGCGACGATCGCGCTGCCGCTGCTCTGCTTCCCGCAAGTCCTCTTCTCGGGAGCGATCCTCCCGGTTCCGATCATGGCGACGATTGGGAAGGCCGTTAGCTATCCGATGGCTGACCGCTGGGCCTTCGAGGGGCTCGGCCACGAGCTCGGGCTGAATCACCTGCTGGGGGAGGGCGGCTCGCCGCTCGGGCCGCCGCTGCTCGCCGAGTACGGCGACACCTTCTCGCGGGGGACCTGGATCGCCTGGACGATCCTGGCGGGCATGGCCCTCGTCTTCCTGATCGGCGCGGTGGCGGTCTGCGCGCGGAAGTGCCGCCCAGCCGCGCAGTTCGTTTGAGCGCTCGACGTCAGCGCCCTCGCTTCGCGCGATAAGAGGTAGCGGTTCGGCTTGCCGTTGCATTATTGTTTGACGCGATCCCGGTGGCCAGCAACACATAGCTCAGTGCGCTTCCGCGCTCACACGGGAGGAGGCGTCAGAGCAGCACGCGCCGCCGCTTCCGCCCCTCGTCCATTTCGGTAGTGACTGACAGCGCCGACGGGCTCCTGCTCTGCGCCGATAGCAGGCGCGGCTTCAGTGCCGGCGCTCCTGCTCGTCGTCAGAGCGGCACTAACCGCGAGGCGCCTCCAGCGCACCCGTGACCGCGATACTGTCCCGCTTGAGGCGCGGGCGCCGCCCGCGTAGGATCGACGGCCGACTCCGCCCCTGCGTCCATGAAGCAACGATGATGAACGCGGCCCCGACGCCAGCCGCCGGAGAGGTAACGCTGCGGCCAGTTGAGCCCGCTGACGCCGCCGACTGCGCACAGATCGTCTTCGACGCCTTTGGCGCCCTCCACGACCACCACCGGTTTCAACGCGACTTCCCGGCGCTCGACGCCGCGGCCGCCCTCCTGAACGTATTCATCCCCCATCCCATGATCTGGGGCGTGGTCGCCGAGATCGACGGACGCATCGTCGGCTCCAACTTCCTCGACGAGCGCAGCTCGATTCGGGGCGTCGGACCGATTACGGTCGCACCCGAAGCGCAGAACTCTGGTGCCGGACGCAAGCTGATGCAGGCAGTACTCGAACGGGGGCAAGGAGCTCCCGGAGTTCGCCTTCTCCAAGACGCATTCCACATGCGCTCGCTCGCCCTCTATGAGTCTCTTGGCTTCGACGTGAAGGAGGGTGTGGCGGTCGTCACGGGAAAGCCTCGCACTGACCCTCTCGGGGGGATGCACGTGCGACCGTTGCAGGAGGACGATCTGGAGGCCTGCGGGGCGGTCTGCAAGAAGGTCCACGGCTACGAGCGAACCAACGAGCTTCGTGACGCGATGCAAGCGTTCGCACCGTTCGTGGCAGTCCGCGACGGGCGAATCGTCGCTTATGTATCGGCCGTCAGCTTCTGGCCGATGAACCATGGGGTAGCGGAAAGCGACGACGACATGAAAGGGCTGCTCCTCGGGGCCGCGGCCGCTGTCCAGGAGCCACTCGCCTTCCTCGTGCCACTGCGCTCCGGCCTGTTCCGATGGTGCCTTGAGGAAGGCTTGCGGCTCGTGAAGCCGATGAATCTGATGGCGCTCGGGGACTACCAGGAACCGCGGGGCGGCTGGTTTCCCTCGGTGCTTTACTGAACGTCTCGGGACGTCGGTAGGCGCTTGCGCCTTCGGAGCAAGTGATTACGGCCAGCCGACGCCCGGTGCCGGTGCGTCGACGACGAGGACTTGTCCCGTTCGCGCCTCGACGACCTCCGCGACGTTCTCGCTGCCGTGCCACTCCGCGGCGAGCATGAACAGAGTCCGTCGGTCCGGGCCCCCGAGCATGCTCGCAAAGCACGGTCGATCGAGCTGGATGCGCTCGAGGACCTCACCGCCTTCGCGGACACGAGCGCAGTCGTTAGCGCCATGTGCGGTAGATGTCCAGATGCAACCGTCGGCGTCGAGGCAGATGCCGTCCGGGCCGACCCCTTCGGCCCACGTCCGGCGATTCGTGAGCGTCCCATCGTCGGCGATGTCGAACGCGGTCAGGTGTGCGGCGAAGGACTCCGACACGATGAGCGTCTCGTTGCCCGGCGTCACGACCATGCCGTTCGGGAACGCGAGCCCGTCGGCAACCTCGCGAGCATCACCGTCCGGCGTTATGAGCGCGATCTTTCCGAGCGCCTGCCCACTCGTGAGGACGTCGTTGAAGTCAGCGAAGTCGAAGTTGATGGTGTTGACGTAGACGCTGCCGCGTCCGTCCACCGTCATCTCGCTCCAGCCGTGGGGGGAAATATCGCTCAGGTCAGCATGGCGGACGCGCGATCCGTCCGGTTCAACACGGATGAGCTCGCTCCCCGTGATGAGCATGCGGCCGTCCGGGAGCCAGTTGACGGCCCAGCCAAGGCCCTCCGCGCCCCGCCCCATCACCTCGCTGTTGCCGTCTAGGTCTACGGCAACGATCTCGTCGGTACCCCAGTTGGAGAACCAGAGGCGCCCGTCGTGCCAGCGCGGCGACTCGCCGATGGCAAGCCCGTCGAGCAGCACACGCGGTTCCCCGCCGATCATCGGATGCGATCGTAGAGGAGACATAAGCGGGCGCTCATCTCGTCTCGTACAGCAGTTGCTGGACGCGATCTCGCAGGCAAATCCGCTCTCGCTTTTGTCTTAGCGAGCCTGTGGCGTGGCCATCCGAGAAATCCCTGTGAATAAGGACTATTGGTAGCGAGGGCGAGAGCCGTTTTCGTGACCCCGGATCATGCGCGCTTGCAGGGCCGAATATTGAAATCGGGAGGGTTCGAATTATGAAAATTGCACCCCAGAACGAGGAGCAGTGGGCCGCCTTGCCATTGCATTATTTGTTTGGCGCGATCGCGGTGACCGGCGACGCTTAGCTCATTGCGCTTCCGCGTTTCGCGACGACAGCACGGATGCTCCTCAGCTGAGGCGCTCGATCAATCGAACGAGATCCTCGCGCCGGTATCCGCGCTGGCACGCGAATCGCACCAGCTCACGAACTCGGCTGATCACAGTGACACACGGAGTGCAGCTATAGCTCGATCGCGAGCTGCCCGAAGGCCAGCAGGATGCAGAAACGACCACGACGACACGGTCGTTATTGCTGGGATGCCAGCGTCTCGTCGAGCCAGTCGTACGCGCGCTGGTGGAAGAGGCGGCGTCCGCTCGCCTCGCAATGGTCTCCCGCGCCCTCGGCCGCGGTGAACTTGATCAGCGTCTTACGCTCGACGGTCAGCGCGTCGTGGAGCTTCAGGGCTGCTGCGCTGATGGGATCGTTCTCTGCCTGGGTCAGCAGCGTCGGGCAGCCGATCCGGTCGGCCACGTCGGACAGCCGGAAGCGAGCGAGGTCGGCCAGTGTCTCGAACAGCGTGGGCTTGGCATGCACCCACTTGCCCCGCTGGAGCAAGGCCCAGCGGAGCATCGGGTCGCCTTTTGGCCCGACAAGCCACTCCTCCATCTCGTCCAGCGCGTGCGGGTCGATGTCGGGGAAGTCTTCCTTCTGTTCGTCGGCGAGCGGGAGTATGGGGGCGATCGCGTCGCGCTGATCCCACTGCCCCGGGTCGGCGATCAGGGCGGCCAGCCGGGGCTGGAAGGCGGCGGCGCGCGGCGCGAGGAAGCCACCGAAGCTCCAGCCGGCGAGGACGATGCGATCGGGGTCGACGCCCGGCTGCTCGACGACCCAGTCGATGACGGGACCGACGACGGCCTCCCAGTCATGACGGATCGGCTTAGCGTCGCGGATGAGGTTGCGGCCCTGGCCCGGGCCGTCGAAGAGCAGGATCCGATAGCCGCGCTCGATTGCCGCCGGGACGTGCGCGACGTACATCTCGCTCAGGTCGGAGTCGTAGCCGTTGGTGTGCACGATGGTGCCCCGCACCGCACCGTTGCCGGCCGGCTGCGCGAGCATGCCGGGCAGGCTCCCGTCCTCGAAGGGAATCTCGACCATCTCGACCGGGGGGTCGGCCAGCCGGGCCGCCGCGGCAAGCGCATCCGACTCCTTGTCAAAGGCGGCGCGCAGCCGCGGGTCCACGGGCGCGCCGAACAGCGGCTGGTAGCTCGTGCGGTAGTAGCTGGCCGCGCGCACGTACGCCTCGCGGGCGCTGACGGCGTGGCCGCCGGCCTCGCTCGCCGCTGCGGTCTGCGCGAGTTGGTCAGCGGTGACGAGCCATTCGCGGTACCAGGCGTCGGCGTCGCCGTCGCCGATCCGTACCATCGTCGTCTGGCACTCGCCGAAGTCGGCCCCTCCGTAGGACGCCGAGAACAGTATCCGCGTCGCGAAGTTCTCCCACATCGGGTTGGCGCTCAGCAGCGGCATCGCGCGATTCTACGTAGTGCCACGGGACGCGCACGGCGGCCGCCCCAGAGTTGCGACTTCCCAGATGCCTCCACCAGGTCGCCACTGACTGCCGTAGGCTGCTCGTGTGCGGGAATGGAGGCCACGGACGGCTGGCGTGCTGTCGGTGTTGGTGGGAGTGTCCTCAGCAGCGGCTGGGTTCGCAAGCGGCGCCGCGGCTTCTCCGGGGTCGGTCCCGCTGGCCGCAGCCGCCACGAAGGGCATCTCCTGGACCGCTTGCGGCGCTGAGCTGCAGTGCGCTCGCGTCCGGGTGCCGCTGGACTGGGACCGTCGCGGGAAGCGCAAGATCAGGCTTTCGGTGATCCGCCACCTCGCCAGCCGGCCCGAGAAGCGAATCGGCTCGATGTTCGTGAATCCCGGTGGACCCGGCGGCTCCGTCCAGCGAAGTCCATCGCCACGGCGATTAACGTATTCGGTGACCCGTGTCTCGGTGCCACGAGCAGCGCCCCCGACAGGACCGGGTGGTGGTAGCGAATGTGACCGAGCTGCGGTTGTCCGTGCGGGCGGGCAGGGCCCCGAACTGGGTCGGCTCGCTGCTCCGTTGCGCGATAACGAGCAGTGGCTCGCCTTGCCGACGCATTATTTGTTTGACGCGATCCCGGTGGCCATCAACACGTAGCTCAGTGCGCTTCCGCGCTCACGCGGGAGGAGCGCGTCAGAGCAGCACGCGCCGTCGCTTGCGCTCGTCGTCCCAAGCGAGCCTCTACCGAGGGCCGTCTGAGACGCCCGCTCGTGGCGCTGGGCGAGCGCGTGCCGCCGCCCAGCCATCGCCGCTATCCATCCGGGTCGGGCGGTGTGGCGAGCTCTCCGTGACACGCTCCCTTTACGCGAAAGCGGCGCTTTCGCCGAAGCGCACTAGCTTCGCCACCGGATCACTCCGGCGAGGGCAACAACCAGGACGACGGCACCCGCGAGAACCCACCAGATCGACACGGATCCAGACTCGCCGCCAGTCTCCGGGTTGCCGTCTGGCTGGATTCGCAGGACTGCGTTCGGGTCACCCGTGTCCGTGATCAGGCTACCAGCGGGCCCTCGCCAACAAGGCCCGCAGTAGATGACGAACGCGTAGCGGCCGGGGTTCAAATCGGGGATCGCGAAGCGCAGCCGAGAGTTCGCGTTCGTGAGGCCGATGAAGCGAAACGGCAGCTCGCGCGGTGCTTCTCGCATCGTTGGCGCACAAAGCGCGTTCTCGCGGCAGCGCTGCGGCCGTGGTGCCTGCGCAGCCGGCACGAGTGACACGGGAAGCCTGAGACCACCGCGAGGGCATCCGCCGCAGGCAACGCGCAGATCGACGAGCTCACCGGGGTCTCCGACGGCGGGGCGCACGCTCTCGACGCCGATGTCCGCCCATGTAGTGCTCGGCAAGAGTGCGCAAGCCAGCACCGCAAGCACGAGTGCAAGCGGCGGGCGCAGCGTGCTCACCGGCCCACCCGTCGCCACAACAGATGTACGCGCAAATGCCACACCGAGGTCCATCGTCGCACCTGCTCTTCGCGCAACTCGGGGGTCGTTCGCACCCCTGATCAGACCTCCGCGATGGACGAGGGGCGAAAGTCTCGGCAACCCCAAGCTCGCTATCGCAATGCAGAACGAGGAGCAGTAGGCCAGCTTGCCGTTGCATTATTCGTTTGGCGCGATTCCCGTGGGGCGATAGCGCCTAACTCAGCCCACCGCTACCGCCTTCACGCGAAGGCAGCAGCAGATCAAGGGCACTATGTCGAGAGGCTCTGACGGGCTCCGCTCACCAGGTAAAGGGCCGCGACAGACACGGCCCACGACGCCGGGAGGACAACGTGATTCAGCGAATGGACAACGTGCTCATCGTCGTCGAGGACCTCGAGGCCGCC
>Ga0126307_10003005_pt1 | contig 11479 bp, 11 predicted proteins | sample Plot28_FD_89955 | JGI IMG/M metagenome (GOLD analysis project Ga0126307, IMG submission 89955) | Serpentine soil microbial communities from UC McLaughlin Reserve, CA, USA - Plot28 | ecosystem: Environmental > Terrestrial > Soil > Grasslands | place: USA: UC McLaughlin Reserve, Lake County...
CCGGCGGCAGCGGTGCCGGCGGCAGCACCGGTGCCGAGGCGGACACCCTCGCTCCGGCGATTCGCCGTCTGACGATCGTGCGAGCGGGCAGGCTCGTCCGCTTCCGCCTCTCCGAGCGCTCCCGCGTCACGCTGCGGGTGATCCGGGCCGGAACGCGCACCACCGCCGGGCGGGTTCGGCTCCGCGGGCGGGCCGGGGCGAACAGGATTCGCCTCCGCCGCCGCGTCGCACGCATCCGGCCGCTGGCGCCCGGGCGCTACCGGCTGGTGGTCACCGCCCGCGACGGCGCCGGCAACCGGGCGAAGCCCCGAAGCGCGCGCTTCGCCGTGCTTCGGACGGGGTGACCGCCATGCATGCCGCAGGCTTCCGGCCCGTCACGTTCTCGCTCCAGTTCCGCGGCCAGGGCGATTGGCTCGACGGCGGCCTGCGCAAGCAGGCGAGCGCACCGGGTTGCGCGCTCGTGACGAGCGTCACCGCCGAGGGGCTCGCCGGGCACTTCGTCTTCTCCCCGGACGACGACGAGGCGCTCTTCGAGGCGACGCTCGCCTTCTCCGACGAGGCAAGCTTTCACGAGGAGGGCAGGATCGCCTTCTCGCGCGCGAACACGGTCCGCCTGGGCGGACACGGACAGCTCGAGTTCAGCCCCGACCGCCACCTTCGCCACGGCAGCGTCCTGTCGAGGGTCACGGGCGGCGAGGGCACGTTCCACGGCGCACGCGGCATGATCACCTCGAACTTCCTGTTGAGCGACACGGGCGAGCTCACCGAGAACCAGCTCGGCGTGATGTTCGTGAGGCGGGTTGCGGCGGGCTCCTCACAGGTCTAGCGTCGCGGTAACCGACGAGGAGGTCTGGGATGCGCGCGCGGATGCGGCGGATCACGTTCTCGCCCGACAAGGCGGACGACGTCACGCGGCATGTCGAGGAGAGCATCGTCCCGAGCGCATTGCAACAGGCCGCTGACAACCAAAGGGGCACCGCTCGCGATCCGCTTTGGCTCGAGCGTACGTCTCTCGGCGGGTTTCTCGCTGATAGCAGGCATTTTGCGGCGCATGCCCGTGGTCGCCGGCGCGCGCCGGGGGCCCTTTTTTGGATTATGAGTCCGCTGCTCTGACCGCTGAGCTACCGGCCCGTCTCGGCCCATCCTAGGGCGGCCCGGACGCGACGCCCTCGGTTGAGTCGGGCAGGCAGCCTTTACCTCATCGGCGTCGTGACGACTGGGAGGTGTGCGGGCGCGGAGCGGTGCCGCGGACGTTGCGCGGGCGCCGCTTCGAGACCGTGATCGGCCGCGTGCGCGAGCGGGCCGCCTGGCGGGCGAGCAGCGTGGACAGCTTCGCGACAGCGGAGCGTCTGGAGGCGTTCGCGAGCGGCGCGATCAGTACGTCGCCCGCGACGCGCTGCGGGTCGGTGCCGACGATGAGCCGAGCGACCTTCCTCTGCTCGGCGCGGCCGAGGCCGAGCTGAGTGAGGCGCGCGCGCAGATCGGCGGGTAGGCCGCCCCTGCGCACGGCGGCCTGGAAATCGGCGACCTGGCGGGCCGTGACGGTGACCTCCGGCGTACCGCCGCCTTGCAGCGCGGCTGCCGCCGCGGCGCGCAGGCGAGGGATGGGGCGAAGGGCCTTCGCCGCCTTGCCCGCGAACTTTCCATACGCGCGCGCCTGGCCGCGCGCCGCCCTGACGTTGCTCGCGCGGATCGCTCCGAGCGACCGGGCGTAGGCCGTAGCCGCGGCGTTCAGAAGCGCCCAGGCGCGCGCCTCGGCCGCGAGCAGCTTGTTGAGCGCCTGCGCGGCGGCTGCGTCGAGCCCCGGTCCGGGCGCGACCGGCGTGAGGGCGGGCTTGCCGGCCTTGACCGGCCTCCGATAGCTGGAATCGGGCCGGCCCGACCGCAGGAGGTCGGCCGCAAGCGCACCCCGGCCCTGAACAGCCCCGAGAGCGACCAGCGCGTCCGCCGCGCCGGCCGAGGCGCTGGCTCGCGCTCTCTGTCGCCGCGCTGCCTGGCCGGATGCGCCCGCCGCCTCGCCCCACAACGGCAGCGGTTCGAGGTGCAAGAACTTCTCGAGTGCATCGAGCAGTTCCTTCTCGAGCCCGGGAGAGCAACAGACGTACGCCGCCGCGCCTAGCCGCCGGCCGCCGAGCTCTCCCGCGAGGGAGACGCGGCAGCACACCGCCCCGGGCTCGCAGCAGTTCTGGCCGCACCGCTGCGACTGGGGGCAACCGCAGAGGCCGGGGGTGTCACTGCAGATATTGGTGTCCTCGCAGCACCACGCCTCGCCACCCTTCTTGCAGCACCGCCCGAGGCAACAGCCGTCCCCGCAGCAGTTCTGGAACGAGGGACAGCACTCGCCTGGCTCTGCACCGAACCCGGATTGAAGACTTCGGCAGTGGTTCTGACCGGGGGGGCATCTCTTGGCGCACAGGTCGTTGTCCGGGGTGAACAGGTCTTCCACGATGCAGTCCTCGTCCTCGGCGCAGCAGACGCCGCCGCACAGCTGTCTCCGGCACACGCATCGGCCGTCGCCGGCGCACGTGGTTCCCTGCGAGCAGATCCAGGCCGTCGGCAGGCCGTCGTCCGGGCTGGTCCCGGTGCAGCACTCCTGGGTGTTGGGGTCGTAGCACTGGCCGATGGCGACGCGCGCAAGCCCGTTGCCAAACCGCACGCAGCACGGCTGTGTGCCCGGACGACTGGCGCAGGTGGGACACGGGTCGTCGTCCGCCTGGGCGTGTGCGCGGGATGGCAGCGTGAAGAGCGACGCCCCGGCGGCCGCGGCCCCGAGGCGGAAGACGCGTCGCCGCGACATCGGGGCAGCGAACACTCGCGCGATCTGGTCAAGGTCAGTCGGCTGCGCCCGGCGACGGCCGGGGGTCCCCGCGGGCGACGTCCGCTCGGCGAGGCTGCGCGCGAGATCGTCGATCTTGCTCATCTGCCTCACGGCGAGCATCTCACCGCTCCAGACCGAAAGCAACAGCTGACATTCGTCCAGCTGACATCCGTCCAAACGGCACCGTTGCGGCTAATTACGGCTCATTTTTGGGCTTGGCAGGCCGATATCCCCAGAACGGGTGATTAGGACGCAACCGCTGTCTCGACTTCTGACGCTGGCCGCGATCGTCGCGGTCGTCGCTGCGTGCGCGAGCACGGGCCTGGCGACGCCTGAGCAGCCCCATCCAATCCTCACCCAGGCGAGCGGTCAGCTCACGATCTCGAACTCCCTCGACGGCCAGGCGCTCTTCCAGGCGCACGGCCTCGCGCCCGGAGGCTCGGTCACCGGCAGCGTCCAGCTCTCGAACGACGGCGCGGTTGCGGGCGAGCTCAGCCTGGCGCAGCTCGACGTCCAGGACACGCCCGGTGCGAACGGTGGCCGGCTCTCCGACGCTCTCCACCTTCAGGTCGACGACATCACGGGCGGCAACGACGTGCCGGTCTTCGCCGGTCAGATGGCCGCCGCGGGCACCCGGCCGGTGGGTCTTCTCGCTCCAGGGAGCGCGCGACGGTTCCGCTTCACGGCTTCACTCCCCGACAACGGACGGCCGCCGACCCCCAGCGGCGGGGACAATGCGTATGCGGGCTCCGCGCTGTCGGCTCAGTACTCCTGGACAGCCACTGCCGTGGATGGCGGCGGCGGAGGCGGCACGAACCCCCCGCGGCTGTCGTTGCGGGTCGACACCCACCGCATTCTCAAGCGGGGATGGCTGGACGTGTTCGCGCGCTGCAACCGCGGCTGCACGCTGCGCGTCGCGGCCAAGGCGCCGCGAAAGACGCACGTGAAGATCCGCCGGCGGACCGCGACGCTCCCTCTGCCGAACACCACCAGCCGGATACGCCTCAAGCTGACCAAGCGGAACAGGCTCAACCTGCTGCGCGCGCTCCGTCACAGGAAGCGCGTCGTGCTGGGAGTCAAGGTAAGGCTCGTGGCCGCCGGCTGGGGCGAGCCGATCACCTACAAGAAGCGCGTCTCGATCCGGGCGACCAGGCGCCACCGCTGAGCGCGCCGGCGCCTAGCCCCTCGCGCGGGCGATCGCCTGCTCGAGCTCCCTCTCCGAGAACGCGCCCTCGATCCGCGTCGAGACCTTCCCCGACCGGTCGAACACGAACAGCCACGGCTCGCTCGCCAGGCGGAACGCCGCCAGCTGCGGGCGGATGCCGTCGTCGATCCGGTTGTTCCGGAACACCTCCATGTGGATGAAGGCAACGTCGTCGCCTCCGAGCTTCGCCTTCACCTGCTCGGCCACGTCCACGACAGGCCCGCACACGCGGCTCTGGCAGAGCTGCGCGGTGGCGAACAGGAGCATGACCGGCTTCTTGCCGAGCACGTCGGCGAAGTCCACGTCGTGCATCGAGGACGCCGGCAGCCGCGTGTCGATCGATTCGACGTCGCCGCCCACACTCGCCACGGTCGGCGTGTGGATCCGGGGAGGAGTCGAGCCGACGCCGGGGATGCGGTCCTTCGAGGGATCCTCGACGACGATGCCCGGCATCGGCGTCGTCGCCGCGACGAGCTTGCCGCCCTGCCGTGCGGCGCCGATCAGCTCGTAGCGGCCCGGCTTGTCGAACGGGATCTCTGTCGTGTAGATCGACTTCGCCGCGTTCGGGTCGCTCGCCGTCTGCCGGCTCTGGAACTGGGGGGTCACCGCGAGCGACTCGTAGCGAGCCAGGTAGGGCCCCTCGGCCGGCCGTCCCCCGGCCGGCGCGACGTAGACCGCCACGCTCGCGTCCGTGATCTGCGAGCGGTCGCGCCGGAACAGGGCGAAGCCGAAGCGCTGCCTGCCGGTGAGGAACTGCTGCCCTGAGGGGGCCAGCACGGGGCCCTTGCCGAGGTCGGCGAGGAGCGCCCGCAGCGGCTTGCCCTGGGGCTCCGGGAAGTCCTGTGCCCGCGCGGGCGGCGGCGCCTCGTCGTCGGCGGAGTCGGAGCCGCCGCCGCAGCCCGCCACGAGCAGCGCCATGGCGATCAGTGCAATCAGCGCCCTCACGCGACCGCAGGCTAGAGAAGTGAATTAGAGTGCCCGCGCCAATGGACCGCGCCGCACTCATCACAGGCGGATCGAGCGGCATCGGGCTCGCGATAGCCCGGGCGCTCGGCGAGGACGGCTACCGGCTGACCGTGTCGGCACGGCGTCCGGACAAGCTCGAGGCCGCGGCGCAGGCGCTCCGCGACGACGGCCTCGACGTCGATGCGCTGCCCGCCAACATGGCGGACGAGGAGGAGATCAAGAAGCTCGTGGCGGCGCACCGCGACCGCTACGGGCGGCTCGACGTCGTGATCAACAACGCGGGCATCGGCATCGGCGGCGCCGTCGCGGATGCCGAGACGAAGAAGCTCGACCTTCAGCTCAACGTCAACCTGCGGGCGGTCTACCTGCTCGCGCGCGAGACGATCCCCATGCTGAAGGAGGCCGGTGCTGAGCACGGCAAGGCGCTCATGGCGAACACCGCCTCGATTGCCGGCAAGCACGGCCAGGGCTGGCTCGCGGCCTACTCCGCCACGAAGTTCGGCGTGGTCGGCCTGAGCCAGGCCCTCCACAAGGAGCTGGCCGGCGACGGCGTGCAGGTCACCGCGATCTGCCCCGGCTTCGTGGCGACGGCGATGACCGACTGGGTCGAAGGTCAGGTGCCGAAGGACGAGATGATCCAGCCGGAGGACATCGCAGAGGCGGTCCGCTTCCTGCTCAGGACTTCACGGAACTGCGTGGTCCCGGAGATCCAGTTCGTCCGTCCGGCCGACTCAGAGCTCTGACCACCGCCAGCTCGGCCACGGCGCGCTCGTACTCCTCGAAGCGGCGGAAGACGCGCAGCCTGCGCGCCCGGCGCGCCTGTGCATCGCGCGCGACCTTCGAGAGGTCGGGCAGCTCGTCGAGCGCGATGCTCGCCTCGAGCATCGTCCTCAGCGTGTTGAGCTCGCGGTCGGTGGCCGGCCGGGCGCGCCGGCGACGGACGCCCGTGTAGGCGTCCCAGGCGCGGGCGAAGCTCGCCAGGCTGGTCCGGCCGCCGTTCCGGTGGGCGGCGAGCATCGGACAGACGCCGCCGTCGCGGTCCGTGTACGCGCCGACGATGATGCGGTTGGATTCCACGCCGTCGAGCATCGCCCGGCGCGTCTGCAGCGGGAGGCAGTCGATGGCGATGCGCAGATCGCGGGCTGGCCGGCGGCGTGTGATGCCCCAGTCTTTAGGCTCCCACGCGTCCTGAGGCAAGCGGCGAACGGAGACTTGCAGTGCGGTTGGGCCTGAACGTCGGCTACTGGGGCCTCGGCATGACGGCCGCCGACCAGCTCGAGCTCGTCCAGGAGGCGGAGGCCGCGGGCTTCGACTCCGTGTGGGCGGCCGAGGCCTACGGCTCGGACGCCGCGACCGTGCTCGCCTGGCTCGCCGCCCAGACGTCGCGCATCAGGATCGGCTCCGCGATCTTCCAGATGCCCGCGCGCTCGCCCGCGATGACGGCTATGACGGCCGCCACGCTCGACCAGCTCTCAGGCGGGCGAATGCTGCTCGGGATCGGCACCTCGGGCCCGCAGGTGGCGGAGGGCTGGCACGGGCAGCGCTTCGGCAAGCAGCTGGGGCGCACGCGCGAGTACGTGGAGATCCTGCGCAAGGCGCTGGCGCGCGAGCGGCTCGAGTACGAGGGCGAGACCTACCGGCTGCCGCTGCCCGACGGGCCGGGCAAGGCGCTCAAGCTCACGATCGCGCCCGTGCAGGAGCGGATCCCGATCTACATCGCCTCGATCGGGCCGAAGAACACGCAGCTGACCGGAGAGGTCGCCGACGGCTGGCTGCCGATCTTCTTCTCCCCCGAGCACGTGGGCGACTCAAGGGCGCTGCTCGAGGAGGGCGCGGCGCGCGCGGGGCGAGGGCTCGGCGACGACTTCGACATCGCGCCGACAGTGAATGTGGCGATCGACGACGACGTGGACCGCGCCCGCGACAGGATGCGCCACTTCATCGCCCTGTACGTGGGCGGCATGGGGTCGCGGGAGCGGAACTTCTACAACCAGCTCGTCCAGCGCTACGGGTTCGAGGACGCCGCGCGCGAGATCCAGGACCTCTACCTCGACGGCAAGAAGGACGAGGCCGCAGCGGCGGTGCCGGCGGACCTGATCGACACGATCACGCTGGTCGGCCCGCGCGACAAGGTGCGCGACCGGCTCGCGGTGTACCGCGACGCCGGCGTGGGCTCGCTGATCGTGTCGCCGGTGGCCTTCGAGCCGGGCGAGGGGCGGCGGATGGTGCGCGAGCTCGCGGAGATGCTCTGAGCGGGCGCTTCCTCGTCGCCGCGTTCGGTGACCCCGGGCACGCGTTCCCGGCGATCGCGCTCGGCGCGGAGCTGGCACGGCGGGGCCACGAGGTCACGCTCGAGACCTGGGACCGCTGGCAGGAGCAGGTCGAGCGCGAGGGCATGCGCTTCGCCGCGGCGCCGGTCTACGAGGTGTTCCCAACGCGCGAGAAGCCGCTCAAGCCGTACGTGGCCGCGGTGCGGGCGTCGGGCTCCACCCGGGAGGTGATCCGCGACTGCGACCCCGATGTCGTGGTGGCCGACATCATCACGTCCGCGGCGTCGCTCGCGGCGCAGGCCGAGGGCCGGCGCTGGGCGACGCTCGTCCCGCACGTGCTGCCGGGCGGCGGGTCCGGCTTCCCGATCTACTCGATCGGCGCGCTCTATCCGCGCACGGGGGTCGGGAGGAGGTTCTGGGACGCGGTGCGGCCGGTCGTCATGAGGGGCGAGGAGCAGGGTCGCGTGGAGCTGAACGGCGCGCGCGAGCGGGTCGGGCTGCCGCCGCTCTCCGAGGTGCACGGGGGGATCTCGCGCGAGCTCGCGATCGTGGGCACGTTCCCGCAGCTCGAGTACCCGCGGCCCGTTCCCTGGCCGGGGATGCGCGTGACCGGGCCGCTGCTGTGGGAGCAGCCGTTCGGCGACGTCGAGCTGCCGCCCGGCGACGCGCCGCTCGTGCTCGTGGCGCCGAGCACCTCGCAGGACCCGGAGCAGCGGCTGGTGCGGGCCGCGCTCGCGGGTCTCGCCGGCGAGCCGGTCCGGGTGCTGGCCACGACGAACCGGCGCGCGCCGGCTTCGCCGATCCCGGTGCCGGCGAACGCGCGGCTCGTGGACTGGCTGTCCTACGCGCGCACGATGCCGCTGTGCGACGCGGTCGTGTGCCACGCCGGCCACGGAACGGTCGCCCGGGCGCTGGCGAGCGGAGTGCCGGTGGTGGCCTGCGGCCACGCGGGCGACCAGGCCGAGAACGCGGCACGCGTGCGCTGGACCGGCGCCGGCGTCTCGCTGCCGCGCCGGTTCCAGACGCCGCGAGGGGTTCGCCTCGCGGTGGGCCGGCTGCTGCGAGAGCCCGCCTACCGCCGGCGCGCCGAGGAGCTGCGTGACTGGGCGGCGGCGAACGACGGCGCCGCACGGGCCGCGGACGCGGTCGAGGAGCTCGCCGAACGGGAAAAAACCCCCTCCGCCGAGCCCATTTAGCCGCAAAGAGCGGGTTGATTTCAAAACACCACTTGACGCGCGCCCCGACCGCTGGTCTACTCATTCTCGAGACGCGGACCTAGCGCGAAGAGCGAAGCCAGAGGTTGTGAGGCTCGCCCCGGAACATGAAGGTCGACTTCGGTCGACTGGAACGGACCTCAAAGCGCGAAGTCTGCGTCTCGCTTACGTTCCGGGCCGGTTTTCGCCTAGGCCCGCCCGTAGAACACGAAAGCCGCCCAGTGGGCGGCTTTCTTAGCTCCGGGGGTGGGAATCGAACCCACAACCTCTCGATTAACAGTCGAGCGCTTCTGCCTAATTGAGCTACCCCGGACCGCTTGGCTACCTCGGACAAGGTAGCGCCGTCATGCCGCCTTGACGATACCTCCCTCGACCTCCGAATGGCAGTTCGCGCAGAGGAGGATGCACTTCTTCGCCTCGGCGCGAACGGCCGCCAAGGACCTCGTCAGCCCGCGGTCCGCGAGCCCGAAGTCCTTCGCCGCGCCATCGCGGTGATGGAACTGCAGCGCCCCTATGTAACGGTCATACCCGCAGAACGCGCAGGATCCGCCGGCGTCGGCTACGAGGATCTCCTTCAACTTGCGGCGCCTCCTGGCGACGGCCTCGGACCTGCACCGAAGGCACCGATATGTACCGCGCGCCTCGAGCCAGAACGGCGTCTCGCCGTGGCGCCCGCACGTCATGACCTTCCGGTCCGGATCCCGGCCGCGGACACCGCCGGGATCGGGCCGGCGAGCCCTGTGCGTGCGCAGGCCGTAGCGGCGGAGCCAGTGTCGCACGGTCGATTGGCTGAAACCGAGGCGCTCGGCGATCTCCCGTGTAGTCATCCCGGCCTCGACCAGCACCGTCAGCGTCTCCTGGTCGACACCGCCCTTCGGCGCGTGGCGGTCGCGATGAACAGCGGCGAGGCCATGTTGCTTGACCCAGTATCCGACCGTCGATGGGTGCCGCCCGACGACCTCGCCGATCGCCTCGAGTGAAAGTCCCTTGCGGAGATAACTCTCTAGGTCGGCTGCATCCATGACACGAACACTAGTTCGTGCGGCGGACGGATCTAGGCCTCGTCGGCTGTTCCTGCCAGGCGGTCGGCGCCGCCTGAGGCCTTCAGCATCGCGAGTGTCTTCGACTCGATCTGGCGCACTCGCTCGCGGGTGACGCCCACCTCGTGGCCGATGTCCTCGAGGGTCATCGGGCCCTTGTCGCCCAGGCCGTAGCGCAGCTCGATCACGCGGCGCTCGCGCCAGCCCAGGGAGTTGAGGACCGAGAGCAGGTCCGCGTCGCGGATCCGGTTGGCCACGATCTCGAGGGGGCGGTCGATGGCGGCGTCCTCGATGAAGTCGCCGAGTGACGCGTCGCCCTCCTCGCCGCCGACGGGCGCCTCGAGCGAGACCGGCTCCTGGCCGAGCTTCAGGATCTCCTCCACCTTCTTCGCCGGCATCTCCACGAGCTCGCCGATCTCCTCCGGCGTGGGCTCGCGGTTGTGCTTCTGGAGGAGTGAGCGCTTCGCGCGCGCCACGCGGTTCATGCGCTCCACCATGTGGACCGGGATGCGGATCGTGCGCGACTGGTCCGCCAGCGCGCGGGTGATCGCCTGCCGGATCCACCAGGTCGCGTAGGTGGAGAACTTGAAGCCTCGCCGCCAGTCGAACTTCTCCACCGCGCGGATCAGGCCGAGGTTGCCCTCCTGGATCAGGTCGAGCAACGTCAGGCCGCGCCCCGTGTAGCGCTTGGCGATCGAGACCACCAGCCGCAGGTTCGCCTCGATCAGCGAGTTCTTCGCTGCCATGTCGTTCTGCTCGATCCGCTTCGCGAGCCGGACCTCGTCCTCGCGGGTCAACAGCGGCACGCGCCCGATCGAGCGCAGGTAGAGCCGGACCGCGTCCTCGGCCCCCTGCTCCGGCGGCGCGACGACCAGCCCGGCGGTGACGACACCGCCCTCGTCGTAGAGGTCGGCGGCCGTGGGCTCCTCGTCCGTCTCCTCGTCCACGTGGCCGTTCGCCTGGGCGGCAGCCGGCTTCAGCTCGCTCATGCCGTCTGTCCCATCACGGTGCCGAGCTCGTCGCGGACGCGCTGCTCGGCGGCTGCCAGCTCGCTCTTGCGAGCGTGGTCGCCGTCCTGCGACGCGCGGCGTATCTCGCGCTCGATCCGGCGCTGCTCCAGCTGGAGGATGCTCATGCGGAGCACGAGCTCCTCGCTGGGCGGCCGCTCCCCGGCGGCGTGCGCCACGTCGGTGACGAGCGCGCCCAGCGCGGGGTCGTCCTCGGGCAGCGCGAGCGGGTCGTCGAAGTGCAGCACGAGGTGGTCGCGCGCCCGGCGCAGGAGATCGGAGGAGAACTGGTCATCGGCCGGTCGTGAAAGGTACTCGCGTCCGAGGGCCCCGCTCGAGAGGCAGCGCGTGAGAAACTCGCGTTCTGCGCGCAAAGCGAGCTCGCCCGGCGAGGCATGCGCCGGAAGAGCGGGGACGCTCGCCCGCTCGGCGGCCGGCGGAGCCATCACGTACTCCACGGGCACGTCGAGACGGTCCGCTGCTTCGCGGACGAGCGCGTCTCTGGTTGCGGTGCGTTCGGGCACAGCTGAGATCAGCTTGCGCGCCTCCCCAAGTGCTTGGTCCCTGCCTGAAGGCGTCTCCAGGTCTGCATCGGCAAGTACCCGACGAACCTGAAACTCGATCATGGGAACGGCCCGCTCCATGCGCTTTGTGAAGGCCTCGGCCCCGTCGCGACCGACCAGATCGGCCGGGTCCGTGCCCTCCGGCATGTCTATCACGCGGAGGTCCACCCCACGGTCCTCCGCGAGCCGGGCGGCCCGCAGCATCGCGTCGCGGCCGGCCCGGTCCGCGTCGAGCGCGAGGAAGACGGCACCCCTCCGGCTCGAGTCGCCGACCTTCGACAGCTCGGCGAGCTGCTCCTGCGTCATCGCGGTGCCCATGATCGCCACGGCCTCCCGGATCCCGGCCTGGTGGAGGGCGAGCACGTCGGTATAACCCTCGACGACCACGAAACGAGCG
>Ga0126307_10003006_pt1 | contig 11479 bp, 6 predicted proteins | sample Plot28_FD_89955 | JGI IMG/M metagenome (GOLD analysis project Ga0126307, IMG submission 89955) | Serpentine soil microbial communities from UC McLaughlin Reserve, CA, USA - Plot28 | ecosystem: Environmental > Terrestrial > Soil > Grasslands | place: USA: UC McLaughlin Reserve, Lake County...
CGCGGTCGGGGGGGGGGGGGGGGGGGGGTCTTCAAAGCATCCGAAGGCTTTTGATTCTCAGTCAGATCGCACTACTACTCCGCCTCAACCGATCCCAGTTGTGTGCACGCTTTACGGCATATGGTCGTGTCGCGGTCGGATGCTGGAACCTTGCCCAAGATGAAAGGACAGGATGGCGATCCTGGATAAATTTCGGCTGGATGACAGAGTCGTCATCGTCACGGGTGCGTCTTCGGGATTGGGGGTGTACTTCGCGGAGGCCTGTGCACAGGCTGGCGCGGATGTGGTGCTGGCTGCCCGTCGTGTTGAAAAGCTCAACGAAACTGCCGATTTAGTCCGGTCCGCCGGCCGGAGTGCACTCACCGTGACCACCGACGTGACCGACCCCCAGCAGTGTCAGGCGATGGTTGATGCAGCCGTGAGGGAGTTCGGACGTGTGGACGTGTTGGTCAACAACGCCGGCGCGGGTAGCTTCGTCCCAGCGACCCGGGAGACTCCGCGACAGTTCCGCTCAATAATCGATGTCAACCTCAACGGAACATACTGGGCCGCTCAGGCATGTGGGCGAATCATGCAGCCCGGAAGTTCGATCGTCAATATCGCCAGCGTAGTTGGCCTCACTACCGCGGGCCTGCCGCAAGCGGCATACAGTGCAAGCAAGGCCGGCATCATGGGACTTACGCGTGATCTTGCTCAGCAGTGGGGATCCCGAAAAGGGATACGTGTCAATGCTATTGCACCCGGATTCTTTCAATCGGAAATGACCGACCAGTTGCCGCGGGAATATATCGAGAATGTGAGCAAACGAGCGTTGTTGCAACGCACCGGCGATCCGGTCGAGCTGTCCGCAACTCTTGTCTGGCTGATTTCCGACGGTGCCGGTTACGTCACCGGCCAACCATCGTCGTCGACGGCGGTGTAGCAATAGCCTAGCCAGACCGAAGCGGCGCGGGGCGGTCTAAGCGACACGCGATGGTGGCCGAACCAGGCCACGGGATCGCCCTGCGCGGTGTCTTGAGCTCGAGGGCTCGGCACAGGATCTCCGCTTTGTCGACGCGCACCAGCCAATACCCGGATATCACCACAACTTCACGGTGCCGCCAGGCGGACAGCAGCTGCCGTTGACAACGGAACGGGCGGCAGCACAACACAGGTAGTCACTACGCATGCCCTCGCCAGTCGCCGACCGTATGTTTCGTCTGTCCAAACCTATGAATACGCGCGACACCGCACAGGAGAGTACACAAATGTCTGAAGTACCGCCCGCAATTGCCGAGACCCTGCACGTAGACCAAGACGCCGATCTCATGCCCCGAGAAGATGTGGTTCCGAGGCCGACTCCACCTCGTGTCGAAGTCGAGGTATCGCCGGCGCCGACGCTCATCACCGAACAAGAGGTCGTTTTCGGCACCAAGGCCGCCGCTGCGGCGCGACACACTCGTTGGTGGACAGGAGCGGTTTCTATCGTCGCCGTGGCGGCGCGCCGGATCTTCGTGTCTTCACAGACGGACTCACGGCCAACGCGGCGATACTATCCACCGCGACACAGCTATCTCGAACACTCCCGGATGGAACGCGAAATGCACAAACTGTGACTGCTGTCATCGAGTTCTGTGACGAGCGGCGGGCTGTGTTGCCCTGCGACTCTTTCACCGCGTTCATAACCCAGGTTATCGGTGAGTTCAACCCCGGCCCTGATCAGCTGCTGAATCAGGCCATCGTGACCGCCGAGTTCACGCGCTTCGCCTGAGCTTAGGCGTTTCGAACCCGTTGTCTGGCAGGAGCCTTCGGCGCTTTGCGAATGCGCAGTCGACGTCGCTTACCAAGCTGCTACCAGACGAGCCCTATGGAAAGCCCGGGTTCGCGCGCGAGCACAACACCATTTGGCCGTCGTGGGCCGCCAGGCGGAACGCCGCCGATGAGCAACCGCCTGCTGTGCTTCGGGCGCCAGCCAGCGCATCTCGCCTTCTGGCTCGTCGCCGTTCGAGCACCGTGGTCAGCCGGCAGCACCCGGGAGACCGACCGCCTGCCCTGTCCGTGACTTCGTAGACGTCTCTTCCCGAATTAGCTTGGCTAGTTCGTCGCGATCACCGACATCCAGTTTGAAGCACGCGCGGAACACGTGACCCTCGACCGTGCGAACCGACAACGTTAGGCGCTCTGCAATCTCCCGGTTCGACAGTCCCGCCGCAACGAGCATGGCGATCTCCCGCTCGCGGGAAGTCACGGGTAGTGGACGGGCTGCGGATTTGATCGCCGGCGTCGAGGCTCCGCCGCATTGAGTGGCAAGGTGTAGCGCGCGTGACGCCGACTCCACGCTTCTGCGTCGCTGGTCGGCGCGCGCGTGCAGGGATGCCGCCTGTGCGGCGGAGTCCGCGGCAGAAAGCAGGAAGCCGGCGTTTTCGAATTCCGCGCTGACCGCGTCAAGGGCCTGTCCGTCGGCGGCAGCGACCGCTGCAGCATGGCGGGCTTGAAGGCTTGCCACTTGTCCCTGAACCTGTGCTGCGAGTGCGGCCAGCCGCTCCGCGACGGTGCGATCGCCAAACCTTGCTGCATGGTGCAGTGCCTCGGCTTCGACGGCGTACTGACCCGACTGGTGTGCGGCATCTGCAGCGGCCCGGGCCAATTCGAGCGCGTGACGCTCAAAGCCTTTGGCGGCGGCGAGCCACGACTTCGCGATCATCACCTGCGGACCATGAAGCGCCACGCACCGCCCGGTGTGTTCCTGGGCATCTTCCAGCACGCGTTCGGCCTGGTCCGAGCTTCCCAGCCCCGCATAAGCCTTCGCCAGCAATACTCTCGCGGGTAACCTCCATGGCAGTGGAGCCTCGGCGGTTAAGGCGGCAAGCGCCTGTTCGATCGACGAGACAACGTCCGGGAGCTTGCCACGGTATGTAGCGACAAGGCCGGCCGTGATCTTTGCGATGGCCCACGCGAGACGTTGCCCAGCGGAGGAGAACTCGACATATTCGGCTGCGCGTTTATCGGCCAGGTCCAATTCGCCGATGGAGGTGAGTGCGAGCACGTCGCAATAGCGCACCATGACCCGGATCATGCCGTCGGTGGCCTTCTGCTCGGCGCGGCACCTGGCCGCGATCGGTTCGAAGTCACCACCGCGGCCCACGACTGGCATGGCCAGACCCGCACTGAAAGCGGCGGAATCGATTGCCTGGTTCGGAGCATGCGGGTCTGACAACACCTGTTCAGCTATCGCCAACCCCTCGGCAATGCTGTTCTCGTGCACTGCCATTAACGAGCCCGTTGCCTCTACAACAAGCTTTAGGCTGGGGTGCCGCACACGGTCACGCAGTAACACCAAGATATGGTTGGCCCGTTCAACATCACCCATCGACCAGAAGAGGATCGAAGCGCGGACAACGCCCCACTGTACGAGCGCCCCCTCGTCTAGGTTGTCGGGGTCAAACCCCGCGAGGATCTGCTCTGCCTTCGCCGGATCGCCTTGCCATAAGAGCGCGCGAGACACGAGCTCGGCTGCCCGTAAACCACCGCCGCGCTCGAACGCCGCACGCGCTATCCGTTCACCGAGCGGAAGGTTCGACAGAAAGATCGCGTCCTTCGCTGCCGTGATGAGAAGGTCAGAGCCGACGTCTTGGTCACTGTCGAGATACAGCTGCGACATCCGTATGCGGCTTACGGCTGAGTTGATCTCGCGCTCGCGCAGAACCCGTACAATGCGACCTCTGAGCTTCCGCGCCGAGGCCGTTCCGACACGACGCCGGAGGACATCACCAAAGAGTGGGTGGCTGAACCGCACGTTCGTCTGATCGCCGTCGTGCACGACTCGAATCAAGCCTCGCACCTCGGCTGCATCGACGGCGTCCTCACCGGCCAGTTCGCAAAGCGCGTCGATATCGAGCGGTTCGCAGAGTGCCAACAGCTTCAGTGCGTCTAAAGCATCGCTACCCGCCTCATCGAGACGGTTTCCCAGCAGCGCAGCCAAACCGGATGGGACGACCGTCGATCCGCGTAACTGCCACACGTCGTTCACCTTGGTCAACGTTCCCGCATCAACCGCTCCCTCGACCAGATGCCGCAGGAACAGGGGATTCCCTCCGGATGATTCCCACATGACGTCGGCGCTCAGACCCTCAAGCGTCCCACCGATAACCGATTCGACAAGCGCAATGCTCTGCCCTTTCGTCAACGGCTGGAGCTCCAGACGCAGCAAGTGGCCGTCCTTCCACAACGAGGTAACGGCGTCGGGAATCGGTTCGCCGCTGCGGACCGTAGCGAAAATGCGCCCAGCCCGGTCGACCGCAATTTGGTGCAGCAGTGTCGCGGACATTTGATCTAGCAAGTGCGCGTCGTCGACGCCGACGATGGTGTTCTCATCGGCGATGAGGGATTCCCGCGCCGACGCCATGAGCGCGATCGGGTCGCGCGACGTTGACGGGCGCACCAAATGCGCGAAAACACCAAGCGGGATGCTGCGCGAAGACTCCGTACACGCCACCCAGCGCACAGGCGAACGCAACGACTCAGTCACGATACGAGCGAGGGTGGTCTTACCCACGCCGGCCACGCCGACCAAAAACACGCCACCGCTTGTACTGCCGGTCAATGCCGACCGAATCGCACCGAACTCCGATGGACGATGAATCAACTGCCAACGGTGCGCCATGAACTCAAAGTGTAATTCGCTAACCCCACATCGGGCTGAAAACAGCCCGAAGGTTGGTCGATAGCGTTCTATCTGTGAAATTGTGCGGTAATTCGTAGTATGCGCGTCATGGCTGCCGCGGGGATGCGGGTCACCAACTCATAGCGTGCTGGTTGCGGCGGATAGCGTCATCGACCTCTGCCGCATCGGCAAGTGGTTCTAGTCCGGGCGATGTTGTGGGGCTGTGTGGGATATCCATTAAGGAGATCGCGCGCCGGTGTGGCGTGTATTGACGGCTCGAGGCTGGCGTCCTCGGTTAAGAGCTGTCTCGAATTTCAGGCCACTGTCTGCGGCGGGGCCGCTGGTTAGGAAGCCAAGAATGCCAACGTCTCTGGCGAAGTCGGCTCGATGACGGCGTCGATGAGATGCGGCCCCGGTTCCCTCAGCGCCGCGGACAGACACTCGCTGAACTCCTCGGCCGTGATGGCCCGGCGTGCCGGCACACCCATCCCAGTGGCGATCGCAACGAAATCCAATTCGGGAGGTTTCAGTTGGAGCAGTTCCTGAGCTTTCGGACCGGGCGGCCCGCTCCGCCCGACGCGCAGCAGCTCCAGCCGCAGAATGTCGTAGGAGCGGTTGTTGTAGATCACCGTGGTGATATTTAGGTTCTCCCTGGCGTGCGTCCACAACGCGGAGATCGTGTACATTGCCGAACCATCGGCCTCAAGGCATAGCACGCGACGATTGGGCACGGCGATGGCCGCTCCGGTGGCCGCCGGCAGGCCGTAGCCGATGGCGCCACCGGTGAGAGTCAGCCAGTCATGTCGCGGCGCACCGGCCGTCGCATCCAGCAATGTGAATCCGGCGGTATTCGACTCGTCGACCACGATCGCGTGCTCGGGCAAAAGCTCGCTGATGGCTTCGGCGATCTTGGCACCGTTCAGCGGTCCCGGCGGCAACTTTGGTCGTGGCGTCACCGATTCGGGCTCGGCGATGGTGTCCGGCGCGACGAGCTCGGCCAAGGCGTGCAGCGCCGACACTTCGAGCTGGTGCACGGCGCATTCAGCTGGAACCAGGTCACCGGGTTTTTTGGGATACGCAAAGAAAGACACCGGCGCACGAGCACCGGCCAGGATCAGGTGCTTGGCATCTTTGAGTTCCTCGGCGGCGAGCTTCTCCAGGTAGGGGAGCCGAGTCACCTGTGGCACGCCGGCTCCGCGTTCCCACCGGGTCGGGAATGTTTCGCACAGCAGCCGGGCGCCCGTAGCCTGGCGGATGCGCGCGGCCGCACTGAGCCACGGCTCTCGCGTGGCGGCGCCGCCGATAAGCAGAACCGCGTCTCGACCGGATTGCAGGGCGGTGGCAGCCACCGCTTCGGCTGTCGGCTCGGCTGTCGGCTCGGCGGTCTGGGCGGCGGTCTGGGCGGCGTCCGGCATCCCGGCGGGCTGTGCGCCGTCGCTCCAGGACACGTTGGCCGGCAGGATCAGGGTCGCGACTTGACTCGGCGGGCCAATCGCCGCCCGGATCGCCGCAGCCGCGTCGAGGCCTACCTCGACGGTCCGGTCGCTGCGCCTCAACCACCCAGACACGGTGCCAGCCACAGCATCTATGTCGGATTCCAGTGGTGTGTCGTACTTCTTGTGGTACGTGGCGTGGTCGCCGACGATGACCACCACCGGTACCCCGGCCCGTCTGGCGTTGTGCAGGTTGGCAAGCCCGTTGCCTAGGCCGGGGCCGAGGTGCAGCAGCACTGCCGCGGGCTTCTCAGCGATGCGCGCGTAGCCATCGGCCGCGCCGGTCGCCACGCCCTCGAACAACGTCAGCACTCCGCGCAGCCCGGGCACTGCATCCAGGGCCCCCACAAAGTGCATCTCCGAGGTGCCGGGGTTCGCAAAGCACACCTCGACTCCACCGCTTACCAGGGTGCTTATGAGCGCGTCGGCTCCATTCACCACAACCTCCTATACCCTTTCCGTCATTGCCACCCAACCGTCGCTGCTGTTGTCACACGGGTGATCTGGGCGCGACCGCGGCGCCAGTCTTCGTCAAAAGCCCGCCCCAGAGTTCAACGTTGTTCCTCGACCTCCCGCCAAGGCGCGAAAGCACTGCGGTCGCGAGGTAGTAGCGCCGCCAGGCCCGGACAGTGGCGCGAGATAACGCTGGACATGTTGTTTCGCTGCACCCAGTCCATTCCGAGTGGTGAGTAGATCTCGGGCCGAAAGTCCACGGTGAGGAACCGGTCGCTTTGGATGCGCCGCGACGCCATCAGGATGAAGATCCGAAATGCGGTGTCGGAGATGGCAAAGCCTTCGGGTGGTGTTTCGGCGAACAGCCCGATCATGGTGTCGACCTCGTCGAGATTTCGATATACCTTGCGGATCCGCCGCACCGCCTCGGGGTCGTGGCTGAGCTGTTTCCAGTGTTCGATGCGCGGCTTGTGCAGACCGGCGCGGAAATCGTTGTAGCGGGGGATACCGCGGCGGCGTTCCCGCACGAGGTCAACCACCGCTAGATCAATGAGCTCGCGACGCGGCGCACCGTCGAGGCCGAGACTACTGCGCTCGAACTTACGCAGCGAGTTCGGATAGTTATTCAGCGTGATGGCCCCGGGGTGAGCGATACCCAAGGAATACATGACATTGTCAAGTCCAATCGACCGCAGCTCGTTATGCGCTTTTGCCCCGGTGATCTGGCGGAATGTGCGTGTGTGGAGTTGCTCGCCTGTCTGGTGGTCGGCAAAGCGGTAGTCGTCGGGGATCAGTGGGTGCATTCGATAGATGGTTATGAAGTCCTCGGTGATGGAAAATGGCACGCCGTGGTGATCCGGTTTGGTGGCCGGGATGCCGACGCTGGCATGCGTATCGATGAGCCAGACGCCCAGTCGGGTGAGCCATTGGTTGGACGGTGGCCCGTACCAGTTCGCCTTCATGCCTTGGTCGATCGCTTCAGTGGTCAGCATGGCCGGTGTCCATTCCAAGGTGTGAATCTTGGCGATCAGTGCCGAGACGATCAGGCGTGCCGTGTTGAAGATGCGGTCGTCGCTCCAGCTCTGGTAGTGGGCCCGCAACTCTTCGCACACGACGTTGTGCTCGCGGGCGAACAGCGTGTGCAATGCGCTAAGGCCCAGCCACCAACCTTGATTGAATCCGGTGAGCTCCATGCCGCCGAGGCCGGTGGGAAGGTATCCGTCTTGTAGCCACAGCTTCGGTCCGTCCCGCAACTTTTCGATCGTGGCCTGGTCGGAGCCATACACCTCGGAGCCGTCCCACCAGTGCGAACCCTCGTTGATAAACACTGGCTCAGTGTCGTTGGAATCGTCGCTTGGCTTATCACCGGCGATGCGCATCTTGGTTTCTTTGGCGCCGTCGGGGGTGTTCAACCAATAGGTCGTGCCCCGTGGCAACGGCACTTCCACATCGTTGAAACCGAGCGGGTGTCGTCGGCGGTTGGCCCAGTCGTGGACCTGGAACTGAATCCACGCCGCCGCGATCACGTTCAGCGAGCGGGCAGGCAGGAAAGTCTCGCGGGTGAGTAACCGCTCGCTCACCGTGAGCGGATTGGGTTCATCGAAAAGTTTCGGGCGGTAATCGGGCTTGAGATTGCGTCCAAACGTGGCGCCGACCGCCCCCATCTCGGGTGCCGACAGATCATTGAAGCTTCCGTTGGGGGTGCGGGCCGCGCGAACGTCCTCCGGTATCGGCAGCGGCACCGACCGCGGTCGCGGCGCCGCGTGTGGCTCGGTGTCGATCAGGTTGTGGGCGCGCAGGACGCTGCGGAAGACGTCGAGATTGAGCAGTGCGAAACGTGACCACATTCGGTACCACGGGATGCGGCGGTTGACGACCGAGTATGTCTTGAGCGCAAGTCCTCCGAAGACGAGGTTGCGGCACGGGGTCTCGGTGTGCCAACGGATTTGACTTCGGTGTGCCGCGCTGGCGTCGTAAGCCGCTTTGCGTGCACGGTTGAGGTTGCCCAGCGGGCGGAAGTCGTCGGTGGTGTTCCACGGGTTGAAGGCGAGGCTGTCGAGGGCGGCCGCGCGGACCTGGGCCTCGACCGAATCGGCCGAGGTGATGTCGGTCTGTTTGAGGGTCAGGATCGCGACCGGCTCGACGGGCGAATCCGTCACCTTCCACTCGACGGCCGTATCTTCGATCGGTGTCACCTCGTCGTCGACGTAGCGCTGGATACACAATTCGAAGCGGATATCTCCCTGACGCAAGCGGCAAGCCGCCTCCGTGGATAGATAGGTTGGGTCGGTTTTGGATGGTGTTGGGCCCGGCGGCGTCCCGGGCGCAGGGCGCAGCAAATACCGCGCCGCCAGCTCCGGCCCCCACGTCAGTGCGCCGCGGCTCCAGTATGTCTGGGTCGCGACGCTGTCGATCGGCCGTTTGCGCGCGCTTCTGACGTTGCGCGCCATCCGCACGGTCTCGCGGATTCCGACCGCTCTCGCCAGGCGCGCGAGCCCAAGAAGGGAGATCCTGCCCCCTGCGGTGGCCTTGGCGAACTCAACGAACTGACGCGCATCGCGAGCATGCGAAACGGGAAAGTTGGTGGCCAGCAGATCAACCGACGTGCTGTCGTCGACCTGGATCCGTAGTGCGATACCGCGCAAGTCCTTCGCGAAATCGGGCTCGCCGCTGCTGGCCGCATTCGAAAAGCGCACCTTTGTGACGTATGCCTCGTCAGGTATCGCGAAGCCCACCTGTAAGGCGGCCGGCAAGTCGGCGTTGAACCGCAACATGGCCTCGTCAACCGCCACGGTCGCCTTGGCGTGGAACGCGCGCTGGATCGGAGGTGGAACGCCGTGGTCGCTGATTTGCTTGCGGACCGTCGTCTGAATTTGCATGATGTCGCGAGCGAGTTGCTCGAATTCGTAACGTTCAGCCTCGGCGCTGCCGCCGGAGTACTCCTCTTTCCATGGGTTGGCGGTCGCTAGCCCCGTGCGGTTCGCGTCTGAGGACAGTGTCAGTTTTCGTGACTGGGAGCTTTCGCCAGTTGTCTTAGCCGCAGCAGCGGTGAGCGTTGCATCTGGGTTGGAAACGACATGCCGCATGATCATCACTTTCTCCTTGGCTGAGTGGCGAGTAGCGACGATCTCTGCATCCCGCAGGGCGTACAGTCGCCGGCCCAGCCGTGCACGGTTGGCTGTCGAGGTCTAATAACAACGCAGTGTAAGATTCGCGGAGCCCGTAGGAGTGAGTAGTTGACTACCTGTTTTAGTAACGCCTCCCTAAGCTGCGCTAATTAGTCACGAAATGGTCTGTTGCTTTCCGCACGCTCAAACCACGACTACAAGCCATATACGCCGATCGTGGCAAGCGCCACGAGCGCCGATGTGCAGACGACGGTCTGGCATCGAGGACGTGCTCGAAGTAACTGCTGAAACCTACCTCGCCGTGCTGCGCGGCCGCCACCGATGTACATGAGCCGCCGGAAGCTATCAAACTCGCCGTATTAAAGACGTCCTAGAGAAATCCGAACTGGCAGCGCGAGATCCCTGAATTTGGGTGTGGTGCCATCGGCGATCGCTCTCAGCGGCCTCGGGTTTGCGGGTTGATACCGGGCGTTGCGCCGATGGGTGGAACCCGACCGCCCGGATGGTCCGGGGGCGAAGTAGTGGCTGGCAGCGTGGCAGCAAGGATTGCTATGGCGGTGACGTATTCGTCACGTTTCCAGTATCCGGAATGGCGACAGATCGCAGGGTAGTCGCCCCGCGGTTCGCGGTTCAGACTGGTCACGTCGCGCAGTTCATAATCGACGTCGATGACGGATTTGCGGATATCGTGCGTACCGCGGCTGAACACCCATCCTCCAAGGAAGTCGGTGCGCGCCCACATGTTGATCCATCGGTGATATTCCTTCTGCTCGAGCACCTCGAGGGTTTTGCGGCCGAAGTAGGCGGGAAAGTTCATTGCGTATAAACGACGAAGCATGCACCCGGAGGTCAGGAACGCGACATGTGCCGAATCGGTGGCATCGGCTTGTAGTAGCGTCGCTGCCGAAATGATGCTGCCCTGGCTGTGCCCTGACAGGATTACCCGCTTGTTGTCCACGGAGGTCAGATACTCTAGTTGTCCCCGTAGGTCAGGCACTGTGCATTCGGCATAGCACGGCGGCGTCAGCGGGTGATTTGCTCGCGGCCAGAAAGTTATGACGTCCCAGAGTATGCCAACGACCCGTCGCGCACGCCGGCTGACATATGTTGCGACGACGAGGACCACGAGACCTGCTGCGGCTGAGGACATCACGACCACGCTGAGGTTCGAAACGAGGGGAACCGTCGTTGGCATACCGAAGCCTACGTAAACAGCTAAACCGCTGAATGCCAAGGCAGCGACCTCGATGAAGCACACCAGAATTATCGGTACGGAGTCGGGTAGTGAGGCCCACGCCCGGGCCGTCGCGACCGCCCTCACACGGTCCTCGTCAGCGATCGTTTCTTCCTCAAAGTCGAGTCTGACGTTGGGCTCCTCGTCAGCCTTGGACCATCGAGGGATGGTGTGCCGCCACACAGTTATTGTGAAAATGCCGAGGACAACCAGAAGCACGCCGAACACGAGCGCGGTCGCGAAGGCGGCCCCTGGAACAATGATCGGCGTGTCCAAATTGTAGCTATCCAGCTGCGTTTCGAAACTGACGGGAAGCGTCGGAAGTTGACTTATCCGCTTCTGATCACACGCGGCGAGGAAGGCTGCAACATTGTCGTCAGGGGTTCTGAATCCGTCGGTTGATCGGAGTATTGAGTCCCTGAAGCCGATCTCACACGCCGCTGCATTTGCCGTGCGCACCGGAGTCCCGAAGTACCGGGCGGTCCATAACACGATGCCGGTGCTGAACCCTCCAGCAATGATGGCTCCG
>Ga0126307_10003007_pt1 | contig 11479 bp, 11 predicted proteins | sample Plot28_FD_89955 | JGI IMG/M metagenome (GOLD analysis project Ga0126307, IMG submission 89955) | Serpentine soil microbial communities from UC McLaughlin Reserve, CA, USA - Plot28 | ecosystem: Environmental > Terrestrial > Soil > Grasslands | place: USA: UC McLaughlin Reserve, Lake County...
ATCGACGCGTCCGCGTGGCGCATACAGCCGCTTGATCGCCATGCACACCTGTCCGCACGTCGCATACGTCGCCGTAACCAGCTGCTCGACAAGCTGATCGCTGATCGCCATGTCAGGCGCGATGATCGCCGCGTCGTTACCACCGAGCTCCAGCAACACCGGCGTCAGCCGCGACGCCGCGGCCGCCATCACGGCGCGCCCGGTCGCCGGCCCGCCCGTCAGCGAGATGAGGTCGATGCCGGGATGCGTCACCAGCGCCTGTGACAGCTCAATGCCCGGCGCCGCAAGCACATTCACCACCCCCGGCGGTAGCACAGTGGCGAACTCCACGCCGAACTGCAGCGCCGCCAAAGGCACCGTCGGCGGCAGCTTGATGACCACCGTGTTGCCGGCCATCAGCGCCGACGTCAGCTTCATCATCATCACAGCGAGCGGCCAGTTGAACGGAATCACCAGGGCTGCAACGCCATACGGCTCCCGGCGCAGCCGCGGATAAGGTGTCTGTGGATCGATCTGTTCGGGCGCGAGCGCCGTCTCCGCCATCGATCCGATCATCGCCGCAAGCATCGGCGCGGTGTCGATCTCGAAGCCGGCCTCGGAGAGCACCTTGCCGTGCTCACTTGTGTACAGCCGAGCGCCGTCCCGTTCTTTGAGTTGGTCGGCGGCCGCCGTCGCCGCCGTCGTGACCATGGCGATCCGCTCGGCGACGTCCACGGCGCGCCATCCGGCCGACGCCCGCCGCGCAGCGGTTACCGCCGCGTCGAGCTGGGCACGATCGGCCGCGGGGGCTTCGCCGACGACCTCGGCCGGCCGAGCCGGGTTGTGTATCGGGTAGCTGCCCGCGGCGCCGGGCTCCGGCTCGCCGCCGATGGTGAGTGCCGCCAGGGTTGATGTTGTCATCGCAGCTCCCCCTTGACCCGGTCGAGTCCTCCCGTCAGCGTAAGTCCGCCGCGACACTGCCGTGCGCAAATGCCCCAACCCTTGCAAGGTTTCGGGCAACCTTGTGCCACAACGTGGTTCATTCAGAGGAACGTTCGATGCGATTCTCTCGATCGGCGCGACACGACGCCACTTAGATGCCACAATCCGATGCCGTTGCACGACAGGGCTGGTGAGGCGGGCTGGTGAGGGCGGAGATACACCTGGCAGCAGGCGCGATCGCGGCTGCCTTCCTCCTGGCCTGTATCGGCGGCGCAGTAGCCAGCGCCGATCCCGCTGATTCGCCGGGGACCGAGAACACCAACAGCACCACATCGGACACCGGCCCCGCCACGGCGGAACGCTCCGGTGGCGTCGAAGCCGACAAGGCTGTCGAGAGCCAGGGCGCTGACCCGAAGGATCTTGCTCGCGAGCAGCAGTCCGCTGACGAGCACACCCAGGAGAAGCCCGCCGACCACGACCCGGGCACTGGCGACTGTCCCGGCGACAAGACCATCAGCAGGGTGCCGCCACGCCCTGAAGCACCGCCTCCCCGCAACCTCGGCCCGCTGCCCGAACCGCCGCTCGCGCCTAGGCTCGAAGCGCCACCGCCCGCCGACCTGCCCCCGCTCACGCCCGCCACGCCTGCCGACCCCGACCCACTCGGCTCGGTTCCGGGCGAAGGCGAACACCGCCCCGGCGGATACGAACCACCCGTACTGACCCTGCCGGTGCTTGTCGCACCTGCGCCCGTTTCGCCTGTGCACATCCTCGGGACGTCGATCGCACCGCGCTGGACACCCGGCGGGCGCCCTGTCGAAGCCTCTTGGCCGGCCGGCGAACCATCGCCGCGGCTGCTTCGGGCTTCCGCGTACGACCCGGCAACGCGTGACCCGATGCTCACGAGCTCCGGTGTGACCGCGCCCGGCCAGCCCTATCGGACTGGATTCAACGAGTATTCGCCCCGACCGTTGGCCCAAATGGCGGCTGGCGCTCTGCCGGGCGTTGCCGGCTTGGCGACCGCTACGGCGTTTGGGATCTGCCTCGGATACCGACAAGCGAAGTCGGCTCAACAGCTTCGCATCAGCGGCGTCGACCGTTTCGCGGACTAGCGCTGATTCGGCCGACGACAAACGGGTGCGGTATGCTCATGGCAACGTTGGCTGCGGCCAACACGTCGTGAAACGCTTCTTCATCCCTCCGGCGCCGGCCTTATCTCTCACGGCTGATGCACCGAATCTGGCGCAGTTCGTATCGCGGCGATCGATATTGCCCACCGGCAATCTCGCCACTTTGTGCCGATCGACCGCGCGTTCACTCGCCGCCAACTCGGCACAACTGATGCTGAAAGACATCAAACGTGACTAGTGGCAATACATTTGCCGATCTCGGCGTGCGTGAGCCACTCATCAAAGTGCTTGCCGCCCGCGCGGTCACCGAACCATTCCCAATCCAAATCCAAACGCTGCCCGACACGCTGGCAGGCCGCGACGTGCTCGGCCGCGGCAAGACGGGCAGCGGCAAGACGCTTGCCTTCTCGATCCCGTTGGCCACCAGGCTCGCCGGAATCCGGAGACGTGCGTCACAACCGTCGGGTCTCGTGCTGGCCCCGACCCGTGAGCTCGCCACCCAGATCGCCGCGGCGCTCGAACCGTTGGCGGCCGCCTCCGGCCTGCGTGTGACCACCATCTTCGGCGGCGTACCGCAAGGCAGGCAGGTCTCGGCGCTGAAGTCCGGCGTCGACATCGTGGTGGCCTGTCCCGGTCGCCTCGAGGACCTGATGAAGCAACGCTTGATCAGCCTCGACTCGGTCCAGATCACCGTCATCGACGAAGCCGACCACATGGCCGATCTCGGCTTCCTTCCCGGCGTCACCCGCATCCTCGCGGCGACACCGACTGGTGGCCAGCGGCTGCTGTTCTCCGCGACCCTCGACAACGGGGTCGACACGCTCGTCAAGCGCTTCCTGCGCAACGAGGTGCTGCACTCCGTCGACAGCGCCAACTCGCCCGTCGCCGCGATGACCCACCACGTGTTCCACGTATCCGGTGTGCAAGCCAAGAAGGAACTGGTGCACCGACTCGCATCCGGTAACGGACGGCGAATCCTGTTCATGCGCACCAAACATCAGGCGCGCAAGCTCGCCAAGCAACTCACTGAATCAGGTGTGCCGGCAGTTGACTTGCACGGCAACCTTTCTCAGCCCGCGCGCGACCGAAATCTGGCCGCGTTCAGTACGGGCGAGGCTCGGGTGTTGGTGGCAACCGACATCGCCGCGCGCGGCGTGCACGTCGACGGCATCGAGCTGGTGGTGCACATTGATCCGCCGGCCGAGCACAAGGCTTACCTTCACCGGTCCGGTCGAACCGCGCGGGCCGGAAACTCGGGCGACGTCGTGACGGTCGTCCTGCCCGAGCAACGCAGAGACACCCAGGCGTTGATGCGCCGCGCCGGAATCCACGTCAAGCCCCAAGAGGTGACAGCCGAGTCGGCCGCAGTACACGCCGTAGCAGGTGAGCGGGCCCCGCACCGGGCTCCCGCACCGAAGGCCACCACCGCGCCCCACCCGTCGCAGCCCCGCCCGTCGCAGCCCCGCCGATCGGGGTCCGCTCGCCGCCGCGGTGGGCGCGCGTCGGCCAACGGACAGCGCCGCGCGAGCTGAGTTATTAACTGCGGCAACGCCTTCGACTATTGGCGTGGAGTCATGATACGGTAAGGCGCGCAGATGTTTTTGGTACATCCGCATTCAATGAAAGAAGTAAGAAAGATGGCACAGGGAACTGTGAAGTGGTTCAACGGTGACAAGGGCTTCGGCTTCATCACCCCTGATGATGGCGCGAAGGATGTCTTCGTCCACTTTTCCGAGATCCAGGGCAGCGGCTTCCGCTCCCTCGAGGAGAATCAGCGAGTCCAATTCGAGGTAGAGCAAGGCGCCAAGGGACCGCAGGCCGTAAGGGTCAGCGCGGTCTAAGAGACTCGTACAAAACGATGGGCTGGTGCGGAAATTCCGTACCAGCCCATTGTTGTGTCTAGGCCTGCTGCGCTGCGCTCGCCTCGTCACGCATCCGAGTGGTCCACAACGCGCTCTCGTTTTGTGCCGCCTGCATGACGCAATCGGCGATCGTGTATAGATTGCCCTCTTGTTCTGAGTGGGACACCGGCCTGGCCGCTGCGCAGCGCATCATCATGATGCCGAGCTCTTGCGACGTCATGTGGGGCACGACAAGAATTTTTGCGCTACCCAGGCGGCCGACCACCACCATCAAACGCTGCCGTCTACGCTGCCCAACGCGCATCGACCGAGCGATGGCAGCGATCTCATAGAGCTCGAGCGGAGCCTCGGTGACCGACCAGTTGATGCAGATATCGACGATTTCGCCCAGCGTTTGGTGCAAGGCCTCGATCAGCTGCGGCAGTTCACCTGCCACCGATGCCGTATAGGGCCACCACGCGCCATCGACGTCGGCGCCCAGCTGCGGTGCGAGCGCGAGCCTGACGGGACGGGCCACTCGGCGCGTCCCGGTCATGCCGTTCATGAGGACGGCGGCGTATCAGCTGTCGAGTCGTTTCGGTCGGAGAACACCGGAGCCTGCACCGGTTCGGCGGAACGCTCTTTGCTTACAACGGCTTCGGGTTCATAGGGATGCGAAAACAAGTCAGACGAATTCATAACCAAGTCCTTTGACATGTCTGAGGTTCAGCCCGGAGGTGGGATGGTAGGGCGAACAGTGGTCGATTCGTCTTCACGTATGGGTTTGACGAATAGGAGGGCAAATACGAAACGGCCTAAACACCAATCTACACCCAGGGCGTCGATTACCTGACGGCGCCGTTGATCGCCGGCTTGTCGATCATGCCCTTCTCGACGCCCCATATCGTGGCGATGGTCTTGTACTCCCCGGTCTGCATCAGGTGTTCCAGCGCCCGCCGCAGCGGCTCCGCCAGCCCCGAGTCCTTGGCCACGGGCCAGCCGTACGGCGCGGTGTCGAAGATCTCGCCCGCCGGTTCCAGCGCGCCGCCCGACGTCTTGACCGCAAACCCCGTCGCCGGCGAGTCCGCCGACATCGCGTCGACCTCCCCGTTGATCAACGCAGCATTCAGGTCGTCCTGGCTGACGTAGACCACCTTCTCGATGGCCGCATTGCCCGCCTCGGTGCACGCCTGACTCTTCGCCGGGATCTCTTCGGTCTCCTGGATCGTGGCGTACTGCACGCCGACGCGAAGTCCGCACGCGTTGTTGGGATCCACACCCGATCCCGCCTTCTGCGCCCACAACGTTCCCGCCTCGAAGTACGTCACGAAGTCCGCCGCCCCTTCGCGCTGCTTCGTGTCGGTGAACGACGACATTCCGACGTTGAAGTCCCCCGCGCGGATCGACGGGATGATCGCCTCGAAACCCGTCTCGCGGTAATCCGGCGTCAGACCCAGCGTGCGCGCGACCGCATTCATCAGATTGACATCGAACCCCACGATCTGGCCCGATGTGTCTTTGAATTCGTTCGGGGCATAAGGAACGTTGACACCGATCACCAATCGGCCGGTGTCCCTGATGTCTGCGGGCACCGTGGCCGCGATCTCCGGCACTGCACCCTGGGCCGCCGCGGGCGTCTCTGTTGTCTCAGCCATGCTCGCCGGCCGGGTATCGCCGCGCCCGGGTCCGCTTCGCCACTGCCACACGCCGAACGTGCCGACAGCGGCCACCAACACCACCGAGGCCGCAATCGCCATCGCCCGCCGCGACACTCCCCGCGAGCGCTGCTTCGAATGCTTACCGGAGCGACCCGTCGTACGCACCGGCGTCTCCAGCGCACGCCGCGCCGCGGCCGCCAGCTCGCCCGCCGTCTGGTACCGCTTCGCCGGCTTCTTCGCCATGCCCTTGGCGATCACGTCGTCGAACGCCGCCAGCCGCGGGTCGATGGCCGACGGACGCGGCGGCGGCGACACCATGTGTCCCTTGATCTGCTGCTCGTAGCTCTCGGCCGGATACGGCCGCGAACCGGTGATGCACTCGTAGAGCACGCAGGTCAACGCATAGATATCGGCTCGTGGATCGATCTGTGCACCCTCGAAACGCTCCGGCGCCATATACGCCAACGTGCCCAGCGTGTTGCCCGCCGTGGTCAAGCCCTTCTCACCGGCGGTGCGGGCCAGGCCGAAGTCGATCAGATAGACGAAGTTCCGGTCGGTGATCAAGATGTTCGACGGCTTGACGTCCCGATGGATCAGGCCCGCTGCGTGCGCGGCATCCAATGCCGTCGCGACCTGTTCGGTCACGTTGACCGCGAACGCCACGCCCAGCGGCTTGTCGGCGTCCTCCAGCATGGTGCCGAGGTTGTGGCCCTCGATCAGCCGCATGTCCAGGTACAGCCGGCCGTCGATCTCGCCGTAGCCGTGGATCGGCACCACATGCGGGTCGTTGAGCCCGGCCGCGGCCTGAGATTCACGCCGGAACCGCTGCTGGAACGTGGCGTCCTCGGCTAGATGGTGTGGCAACACCTTGAGCGCGACAATGCGGTCGGTCTTGGTGTCGTAGGCCCGGTAGACCTCGCCCATACCGCCCCGGCCGATCAGCTTCTGCAGCTGATAGTGACCGAATGGTGTCGCATCCACCGTTAACTCCCTGACCGCCGACCCCGCATCGGCGTGCCGTATGAAGCTACATCACGTTTGCCAGCAATGTAGTCCCGGCGGCTCGAATCCAGTGTCATTCGTCATAGCAGGCCGATCTTGAAGTTAGTCGACGCTAAGATGGCATTGTCCATGCCTCACAGAGGCGGCGCGGACAGCGTCCGGGGATGACCGCCGCGCCTCAGCAATTGCGGCATATGCGTCCAACTGCAGGTCGGGTTTGATTCTCCCTGTGTGGTCTATTCACACCTCGGTGCGCGACTGACCGAGGAGGGTGACATGCAGTGGTTCACGGTGGCCTGGTGGCGCTGGCGCCTGGCCCAAGTGCGTGGGCGCAACCCGCTGGTCCGGACAAGCGACCGCATCGACGTCGTCGTCATGGCCTTGGCCGTCGCGCTTTCGCTGTTCTCCGTGCCCGTCGCCGGCGCCATCGCGACCGCGGTCCATGACGATCGCGCGCACGTCTACGCCGCAGAACGACAAGACCGCCATCGGGTCGCCGCCACGGCGACCTCCGACAGCCCGACGAGCCCTCGAGGGTCGGTTTCCGTCGTTCAGGCGCGGTGGCAGTTCGGCGACGTCGAGAACGCCGGCGCCTTCACGTCGGATGCTCCGGTGAAACAGGGTTCGAGCGTTGACATTTGGGTGGACGGCAAAGGCCGCCATGTCAGCGCGCCCGCCCCAACCTGGCAAGCAGGCGTCGACGCCACTGGCGCCGCAGTCGCGTTCTGGCTGTCGGTAACCGCAGCGGCCGCGCTGCTCGTCGCTCTCGTTCGACAAGGCCTGAAACGCGCTCGCTATGCCGGATGGAATCGCGACATTGCCAGCCTTGTCCACGACGACGGAGGCAGAACCAACCGCCGCCGCTGAGATGGGCTTTTCGGACCCAGCGGTGCCCGTCTAGTCATACCGTGAGGTCATGGCAGAACAGTCACCCGCGGTCACGATCTCCCATCCGAATGAAAAGCTCCTGCACGCCGTCAACCCCGTCCTGCGATTCCTGCTCGGCACTCCGTTGGCGGGCTCTGGGCGCAAACAGATGATGGTGGTCAGCTTCAAGGGGCGCAAGACCGGACGTCAGTATTCAATCCCGTTGAGCGCCCACGTGATTGACAATCAGCTCTACGCCCTCACGAGTGCGCCGTGGAAGAACAACTTCCGCGACGGCGCCGACGCCGACGTCCTCCACGACGGAAAACGAACGCGGATGCGCGGCGAACTCATCGCAGACCCCGCCGTCGTCGGTGATCTCTCCCATCGGTGCGCCGAGTCCTATGGCCCCAAACGCGCCCAGCGCATGATGGGTTTGGGTTTCCGTGAGAAGCAGCGGATACCCACGGTCGAAGAGTTCACCGAGGCGGCAGGGCGAGAGCACATCGTCGCCATCAAGCTGACGCCGACTGCCTAGCGCCTGCATGCCCGACCGCAACGTGCTCGGTGGGTCGCTCGACCCGTGCGGCACTGAACCGCTCACTGGCTTCTACCGCGACGGCTGCTGCTCGACGGGGCCCGAGGACATCGGCAGGCACACCATCTGTGCCGTGGTGACTGCCGAGTTCCTCGAGCATCAGCGCTCGATCGGAAACGACCTGTCGACGCCGCGGCCTGAGTTCCGGTTCCCCGGCCTGATGCCCGGTGACCGGTGGTGCGTCACCGCCGCCAACTGGTTTCGGGCGTATCAGGATGGCTGCGCCGCGCCGGTCGTGCTGGCGTCCACTCACGAGCGCACGCTCGACGTGGTGCCGTTGGATGCGTTGCAGGCGCACGCTGTCGACGTGCCCGACGACCTTGGGGAGTTGTGAAGCGCTGCGGAGACCCCCGAGCGAAATTGCTTCCAGGGTCGTTCTTTCGGCCGTCAGCACGACCCTGTGTGCAATATCGACCCTAGGCACCCACCCTCTCGGGTCCCTGACTTGGCGGAAGTTGTGCATGAGACGATCCGGGAGTGACCGACCTCGCGAACGTCACTGAGAGCCAGCTGCAACGGTGGGACCTGCAGCGCGACGGCGAACCCATCCAGGGTGCCGCCGCGATAGTGCTACCGGTGCGGACGTCCGACGGGACGCGAGCCGTCCTGAAGATCGGCCCCGCCGACGCCGAATCCGACAACGAGCACCTCTTGCTGCGGCGGTGGGGCGGCGACGGCGCGGTGCGGCTGCTCAGTGCCGATCCTCCACACCGCGCCCTGCTACTGGAGCGCGTGCACCCCGAGAATCTCGACACGCTGCCCGATGTCGAAGCGTGCGAGGTGGTCGCGGGACTCTACCGCCGCCTGCACGTCCCCGCTCTTCCCCAGCTGCGCACGCTCACTTCGTATCTCGAACAGTGGATCATTGATTTCGAGGCGCTTCCGCGCAACGCGGCGATGCCGCACCGGCTGGTGGAACAGGCGGTCGCGCTCAGCCGCGACCTGGCCGCCGACCCCGCCAGCACCGGCCGCCTGGTGCACGCCAACCTTCATTACGGGAACGTGCTCGCGGCCGACCGCGCACCCTGGCTCGCGATCGCTCCCCGCCCCGTCAACGGCGATCCCCATTACGAGGTGGCGCCGATGTTGTGGAACCGGTGGGACGAGCTGAGCGGTGAGATCCGTGACGGCGTGCAGCGCCGCTTCTATGCGCTCGTCGATGCGGCGGAACTCGACGAGGACCGCGCCCGAGCATGGGTCCTGATCCGGGTGGTCCGCGAAGCCATCCGCGACCCGGCACAGCTGACCAAATATGTCGCCTTGGCCAAGGCCGTGCAGAACTGAGCCGCTCCCTACTAGCGTTGTCCGCAGGGAAGGTTCACATGCACAATCGGGTTGTTGCGGCCGTGGCGCTGATCGTCGTCATCACCGGCTGCTCGGAAGACCAGAAGCTAGAGCGCGAGCGGGTCGCCAAGATCACTGTTGACGGCAACACGCAGACGGCGCACGAGATCTCGTGTACGCAAGTGAACTTTGCAATGACCATCAAGACGACGTCGGGGACGACGCGAACCGCCATCTTCCTAGAGATTGGTGGTGAGAAGCCGATCGCGAAGACCGTCAACATTTCCAATTTCGAAGGGTTCAACGGCGTCGCCGGCGAAGGTGTGGGCCAGGCCGATGTCTCCCTCGCGAACGGCGACTTCGTCATCGCCGGCACCGCAGAAGGCTACGGTCCGGGTAATCCGGGCAAGAAGAGATCGGCACCCTTCCGTATCGAGACGTCCTGCTGACTCATGTCGTCAGTTCGTCGCGAACGACCTTGCCTGCGGGATTGCGGGGAATCTTCGCCACGATGTTGATGTCTCGCGGTTGTTCAAAGCGAGACACTTTATCCTTCAAATACTTTCGTACTGAATCTTCCTGGATCTGGGCGTCGGGTCGCGGCACCACGAAGGCCGCCAGTCGTTCCCCGTAGTCGTCGTCCGGCACGCCAATCACTGCGTTGTCGGCGACTTCGGGAAGTTCGGACAGGGCGTTTTCGACTGCTCGCGGGTAGACGTTCTCGCCTCCGGAAACGATCATGTCGTCGTCACGGCCGACGATGAACAGCCGCCCTGCCCCATCGAGATAGCCGAGGTCGCCGGTGTCCATCATCCCGCTGACGACGTCCTTGGTTTCGCCGCCGGTATACGCGTCGAAAGTCATTTTGCTGCCGACAAATACGCGCCCGGTGACGCCCGGCCCGACGGGTGCACCGTTTTCGTCGAGAATGCGGACGTCGCACCCGACGACGGGCCTGCCCACCGTCTCCGGCGCTTCCCAAAGGTCGGCCGGCGTCGCCAGCGCTCCGATGCCGACCTCCGATGAGCCGTAGCCGTTGTATATGGTGTCGCCGTGGGCGTCCATAAACCGCCGCGCCAGATCGGGTTCCAGCCGGGCCCCACTGGAGATCACCACTCGCAATAACGGCAACGGGTTTCGCGCCCGTACATCGTCGGCCAGGTCCATGATGCGTGCGAGCATCACCGGTACCACGGTCATCGCATCGGCACGATGTTCGGATGCCTGCGCCAGGGTGGCCTCGGCATCAAAGCGCCGAAGGGTGAGCGCGGTACCGCCGAGCGCTATCGTCAACACCAGCATTCCGAAACCCAGCCCGTGAAACATGGGTACCGGCAGTGCGATCCGCGATCCCGTCCGAAGCCTCGTCCGATCCAGAATCGACGCGCCGACGCCCAATGCCGACGCAATTTCCGGCTTGCGCGGCACGCCCTTCGGTGCACCCGTCGTACCCGATGTCAGGAGAACGATGCGTCCCGCGGAAGCCACCTTGGGCCGCCCGTCGCTCACCTCGACGCTCGCCGGGTCGATCACGGTGACGTCCCCACCTACGCGTTCGGCGAATTCGTCGTCACAGACCAATATTTCGATCTCGTGACTGTCCATCGCGGCCGCCAGCGCCTCACCCTGAAAGTCCGTATTGAGCAGCACCACGTCGGCGCCAACCATGGCTGTCGCGAAGGTGGCCGCCACAAATCCCCGCCCATTGCGGCACAGGATGCCGACCGCCTGCCCGGGGCCTGCGCCGCGGCGATGCAGTTCGTTGGCCAGTGATTCGGTCCGGGAAAGCAATTCGCCGTAGCTGATGGCGCCGCCGTCGTCCACCAGCGCTGTCCGGTGGGGCCACCGGGCCGCAGCGATCTCGAGCAAGGCGGCCAGGTTCGTGCCGCCGCGGGCCGCCTCCCACACCACCCGGAGCAGTGTCGGCGGCCCCGGCGGCACCGCGAGTCGGGAGCGCACCAGCGCCCGAAGTCCTGTCGTCACCAAGCTCTCGGTCATCGCTTCGCCTTTTCGGAATCGTCGGTGTAGCGCCACCACAACTGCGTCGCACGCTCCACGGGTGATCGCAGCAGCACCGTGGTGACTTCGGCCGGCCACAACCACCACGGCGCGATTGTCCTGGGCCGTTCGATGATCGCCTTCGCGACGATGTCCGCGGCCTCGTCGGGGGACAGGCCTGGA
>Ga0126307_10003008_pt1 | contig 11477 bp, 10 predicted proteins | sample Plot28_FD_89955 | JGI IMG/M metagenome (GOLD analysis project Ga0126307, IMG submission 89955) | Serpentine soil microbial communities from UC McLaughlin Reserve, CA, USA - Plot28 | ecosystem: Environmental > Terrestrial > Soil > Grasslands | place: USA: UC McLaughlin Reserve, Lake County...
GCGCCGGCCCCCGGACGCGTTACGGGCCGAGGAGGAAATCCCCGGCCCGCATGGCGTCGCTGGTCAGCGGTTGCGACGGCCGCCTTGGGCCTGTGCGGGAAGCGCTGAGAGCCCGGCCGGCTCCTGCTGCGGGAGGCTCGTGTCGGTCGTCGACGTGGTCGACTCGGTCGTCGGCACCGGGGTTGAGGTGGTCGGCGGCGCGGTCGTCGCCACCGTCGTCTCCGGGACCGTCGGCGTCGGCTCGGACGTGCTCGCTGTGGTCGACGACGGCACCCCGGACGGGACCGTCGTCGAGCCTCCCGGGATGCTCGAGGTCGTTGTGGTCGCCCCTTCGGGGCTCGCGGCCGCCCGCACGGCGCAGGCGAAGTCGATGGAGCAGGTGAGGTCGAGCGGGGACAGCACCCTGCTGTCGTCGATCATCTCCTCGAGCGGCGTCGGCTCGTAGTCGGCGCCCGAGCCCGAACCGTCGCCGGACCCCTCGGTGTCGTCGCCCACGGCCGCCGGCGGGGCCACGGACGTGGTGATCGTCGTCTCCGGCGTGTCGCGCTTGGGCGGGTCGACGACTGTGACCACGACGCCGGTGGCCGCCGCGGCGGCGGTGATGCCGATGGCGACCGCGGTCGTCGTGGCGACGGCCTTGACCGCCAGCGCCCGGCGCACGAGCCGTATGCCGTTGGCCGCGGGACCGGGCGCCTTGAGGTGGCGGGGGCCCTCGTCGGGCTCCTGGTGCCGGGGCTGGCCCCAGCGCCGCGTGGCGGCATGGGCGGGGCGCAGCGGGGTGGCAGCGCCGACGCTGTCCGAGGCGTTGGCGGCCGCCTCGGCCTCGTCGTCGCTGGCCTCGGCCGGGAGCTGGGTGTCGCCGGTGACGACGACGAGCCGCAGGGGCGTGGCTGCGGGCTCGGCCGGGGCGGGGGCCGTGTCGTCGTCGGACCGGTCGGAGGAGTCGGTGTCGTCGGACAGGGAGTCGGGTGAGTCGCCCGCCCTGGCGGGGGCGGTCGTCACGTGGTCGGCATCGTTGCCGTCGTCGGGGGCGTCGTCGGACGTGGGACCGGTGGCGGCATCCCGCAGGACGGCCGCCATCCGGGCCACGATGTCGTCCTCGGCGGCGAGCTCGGCCGTGTCGGCCGGGCCCTTCGCCGCTCGGACGAGTAGGGCGACGTCGCTCCACCAGGCCGGCGCATCGGCCGGCGGTGTCACGCCGTCCCAGATGCCGTCGGCAACCTCGGTGTCGAACTGGGTCATGTCGTTCCAGAGCTCGTCGGTGGGCGTCACTCGGCCATCACCTCTTCCCCGTAGCGGTCGGCCAGACGGCGGAGCGCCCGATGGCACAGGACGCGCACCGAACCCGGTGTGCGATCCATGATCCGGGCGACCTCGTTGACGTCGAGGCCGCCGAGGACCCGCAGACGCAGGGCCTCGGCCTGGTCGGGAGAGAGATCTGTGGTCAGCCTGTCGATCGCGTCCTGCGCCCCGATCTGCTCGAGCACCAGTCCGGCCGGGTCGCGACCCAAGCCGTGCTCGGCCAGCCCGTCGAGCCGGTCGTCGGCGATCGGGTCGGTCCTGCGCCGAGCGGCCTTGCGGCGATGCTCGATGACCCGGTACTTGCCGATGGTGAACAGCCAGCCGCGGAAGTTGGTCTCGTCACCCGTGAAGGACTTCAGTCCTCGGGCGACCGCGACCCACACGTCGCCGGCGAGGTCGTCGGCGAAGGAGGGTTCCTGGTTCCGCAGGTAGCGCAGGAGGTGGGGTTGATAGGCGCGAAACAGCTTGGTGAGCGCCCAATGCTCACCCTTGCCCGCTGCCACTAGGACGGCCGGGAAATCGGCGTCGATGGTGGTATCCGCGAGCGGAACCCTAGTCGCATCCGAGCCCGGCGCCCACGGCCGCGTTGACCGGCGGCCGGTGGCGGCAGTAGCAATCCCGGCCATGCCTGGGGTGAGCTGGATGAACGCACGGGTCGAGCCATGAGCGGGGCCGTCGAGGGGACGTGGAAGGGGGACGCCTGCTCGCTCGTCGAGGCCTTCCGCGCGGGTGAGCGGTCGCCCCTCGAGGAGTTGGAGGCCACGCTGGCCGCCATCGAGGCCTCGGACCTGAACGCGTTCGCCCACGTCGACCCCGAGCGGGCTGGCGCCGCGGCGGCCAGGGCCGACGTGTCGCTCCCGTTCGGCGGCGTGTCGACCGCCATCAAGGAGCTGGAGCCGGTGGCCGGCTGGCCCTGGACGGAGGCGTCGCTGGTCCACCGCGGCCGGGTCGCCACGGTCACGTCGCATCACGTCGAGCGCCTGCTCGACCGCGGCGGGGTCGTCCCCGTCGGCGCCACCACCGCCAGCGAGTTCGGCGGGCTCAACGTGAGCATCACCAAGATCAACGGCGTCACCCACAACCCCTGGCGCCACGGGCGCACCGTCGGCGGCTCGTCGAGCGGGTCGGCCGCGGCCGTCGCCGGCGGACTGGTGAGCCTGGCGACGGGCGGGGATGGCGGCGGGTCGATCCGCATCCCCGCCGGCTACACCGGCATGCTGGGCATGAAGGGCACGTTCGGGCGGATCCCCCGGGGGCCGCACGCCTTCATCCGGCCCAACACGGTCGTCTTCGGCAACGTGGCCCGGTCGGTGCGTGACGTGGCCCGCTACTACGACACCTGCGCCGGCTACCACCCGTGGGACCCCACGAGCCTGCCCTCCCCCGGCGGCTGGGAGGCCGGTCTCGGCTCCCACGACCTGGCCGGGCGGCGGGTGGCGATCGTCCCCGCCCTCGGCGGCGTCACGCTCGAGCCGGGCGTGGAGGACCGCCTGCGCGCCGAGGCGAAGGCCCTCCTCGACGCCACCGGCATGGTCGAGGTCGACGTGCGGGTCGAGCCGCCGAACCTCGCCGCCCACTGGGCGCTCGGCAACCTCGCCACCCTGGTGGCCGACCTCGAGGACGAGTGGCCGCGCCGCGCCGGCGAGCTGACCGACGAGATCGCCACCGGGCTGTGGCTGTCCCAGGCGCTGTACAACCTGCACACCGCGGCGGCCGGCGAGGAGCTGCGCATCGCCGCCAACGAGGCGATGGCCTCGGCGTTCGACCAGGTGGACTTCATCATCGCCGCCACGAATCCCGGGCCGGCCTTCGCCGCGGACGCGGTGACCAGCAACACGAGCGGCAGCGCGGTGGACAAGGCGCTCGGGCTGGCGCCCGCCCGCATGGCGCTGCGCGGGATCCTGGCCGGCCTGCGGGTCGCCGCCGCCTTCGCCCCCAAGATGCCGTCGGCGTTGCTCGACCAGGCGTCCCGCCGGCTGCCCGACCTCGTGTCGATGGGGGCGCTGACGATCATCTCGAACGTCTACGGCAACCCGGCCGTGTCGATCCCCGCCGGGACGGTGGACGGCCTGCCGGTGGGTATGCAGGTCCTCGCCCGCCACCACCAGGACGCCCTCCTGCTCGACGTCGCCCGCGCCGTCGAGCGCGACCGCCCCTGGCCCCTGGTCGCCCCCGGGGTCTAGCTCGGGGGCGGGCGGCCCCGTCCGGCGGCGACCGGCCGAGGACGGGCACGGAAGAATCCCGGGACGACCGATGAGTGGCCCGCCGGGCGGGCGTTGCATGGGTGCCCGGGCGGTCCCGGGCGCCGGCGGGAGCCGGCCGACGACGCGAAGGAGCGTGCGACATGGACCTGGAACTGCGCCTCGAGGTTGTGATCCTGCCGGTCACCGACGTGGACGAGGCCAAGGCCTTCTACGAGCGGGCGGGCTTCGTGACGGACACCGATCACCGCGCCGGCGAACACTTCAGGGTCGTGCAGTGCACGCCGCCCGGGTCCGCGTGCTCGGTGACGTTCGGGACGGGCATCCCGCAGGGGGCGCCGGGCTCGGTCCAGGGCCTGCACCTCGTCACGCCCGACCTGCCCTCGGCCCGGGAGGCGCTCGTGGGCCGCGGCGTCGAGGTGAGCGAGCCGTTCCACTTCGGCCCCGAGGGCCAGGCGCCCGGCCTCGACCCCGGCCGGGCGGACTACGGGAGCTTCGCCTCCTTCACCGACCCGGACGGCAACGGCTGGCTCCTGCAGGAGGTCAAGGTCGGCGTTCCCGGCCGCTGAGGCCACGCCCCGCCCCGCCCGGCCGGCGCCCGCTCCCCTCGGCGGGGACGGGCCGCCGGGCCCGGCGGGTCGACGGGCCCGGCGGGCCTACGGGGTGGGAGGCGCGAGGAGCTCGGCGGCGTAGGCGTCCAGGCGGGATGCCAGCTCGACCGGGCTGTGCAGGGCGGGAAGGTGGCCGCCTTCCATCTCGTCCGGCACGATGCCGAGCCGCTCGCGCACGACGCGGCGCTGGAAGTCGGCCGGGAAGAAGCGGTCCTGCCGGCACAGCAGGAACCGGGTCGGCACGTCCGGCCAGGCGGCGAGCGGCCACGGATTCTCGAACGGCGTGCCGGACTGCTCGTGGGCGTGCTCGTTCATCCCGGCGGCGACCTCGGGCGGGACGTCGTGCAGGAACAGGGTGGCGGGGTCCCAGTCGGTAGGGTCCCAGCCCTCGGCCGCACCGGCGGCCCGGCGGGCGTCCTCGAACCCGGTGTTGGCCCACCACTCCCCCGGGGACTCGCCGGGCGCAGGCACCATCGCCGCCACCAGGACCATCAGCGACACCGGCCGCCGGTCGCACACCAGCGGGGCGGTGAAGGCACCCATCGACTGGGCGACGAGCACGAGGTCGTCGTGCTCGCCGGGGCCGATGGCGTCCTCGACGGCGTCGGCGTACTCGGCCAGCCCGGCGGCGTCGTCGCCGCTGGGCAGGTCGACGGGGATGGCGGCGTGGCCGCGGGCGACGAGCTCGGGCACGACGAGGTGCCAGTACCAGCCGTCGGACCCGGCCCCGGGGATCAGCACGAAGGTAGCCATACGGCAGTAAACGACAGGGCGGCCCGGAACTCATCGGTCGCGCCCGGTACCGCCGCCGGTGACCCCCGCCAGGCCGAGGTCACCACGACGGCCGACTGGGTGGCCTCGCCGGCCTGAGCGGGCGGTTTTCGTCCGCCGGCGGGTGGAAGGCATCGCTGCACCCCGCCGAGGAGGACCCATGCCCGATCCCACCACCCGCCCGCTCGCCGTCGTCACCGGCGCCTCGACCGGCATCGGCTACGAGCTGGCCAAGCAGTTCGCCGAGCACGGCTACGACCTGGTCGTGTCCGCCGAGGACCCCGGCATCGAGCGCGCCGCCGCCGAGCTGCGGTCCCAGGGCGCCACGGTCACAGCCGTCCAGGCCGACCTGGCCACCTACGACGGCGTCGAGGAGCTGGCCGGCCGGGTCACCGCCGGCCCCGCTCCCGACGCGCTGGCCGTCAACGCCGGCGTCGGCAACAGCGGCTCGTTCCTCGACGGCGCCCTCGCCGACCACCTCAACCTCGTGGCTCTGAACGTGACCGGCGCCGTCCACCTGGCCCACCGGCTCCTCCCGGCGATGGTCACCAAGGGCGAGGGCAAGGTGCTGTTCACCTCCTCGATCGCCGGCGTGATGCCAGGCCCCTACGAGTCGACCTACGCCGCCTCGAAGGCGTTCCTGTACTCGTTCAGCGAGGCCATCCGGAGGGAGCTGAAGGACAAGGGCGTCACCGTGACCGCCCTCATGCCCGGCCCCACCGAGACCGAGTTCTTCGAGCGCGCCGGCCTGCAGGACACCAAGGTCGGCACGTCCAAGAAGGACGACGCCGCGGAGGTGGCCAAGGACGGCTTCGAGGCGCTCATGGCCGGCAAGGACCACGTCACCGCCGGGTCGTTCACCAACAAGGTGCAGGCCGCCGCAGCCAAGTACCTGCCGGGCAAGGTCAGCGCCAAGATGCACGAGAGGATGGCCAAGCCCGGCACCGGCAAACTCGGCAGCAAGGTGCAGGAGATGCGGACCAAGCCCAAGGCCGACGCCGGCGGGAGCTGACGCCGCCGCACCGACGCCCCGAGTGGGCCGGCTCGCGTGGCGGGTCAGGCCACGCTCGGGGCGTTCGCTGTCTCGGGCTCCAGGTGGACGACCTTCGCCGCCGGGACACCGGCCCGCACGGTGGCCTGCACGTCGTCGACGGCGGCGGCCACCTCGGCGGCGTCGAGGTCGTGGCGGAACTCGACCTCGGCGATGACCATCAGCTCGTCCGGCCCGAGCTGGAGGGTCCGCAGGCGGGCGAGCCGGCGGACCGCCTCGTGGCCCGCGATGGCGACCCGGACCGCGGCGACCTCGTCCGGGTCGCCGGCCTCGCCGATCAGGAGGCTCTTCATCTTCGTGGCCAGCGTGAGGGCGATGACCACCAGGAGGATGCCGATGCCCAGGCTGCCGAGCGCGTCGAAGCGGGCGTTGCCGGTGGCGGCGGCGAGCGTGACGCCGGCCAGGGCGAACGCCAGGCCGATGAGGGCGCCCGAGTCCTCCAGCAGCACCACCGGCAGCTCGGCGTTCTTGGAGCGGAGGACGAACTCCTTCCAGGAGTCGCGGCCCTTGGCGTGACGGCTCGCTCGGATTGCCGTCCGCAGCGACAGCGCCTCCAAGACGAACGCCACGACGAGGATGCCGACCGCCCAGCTCAGCGACTCGAGCTCATGGGGGTGGCGCAGCTTCTCCTCGGCCTCGAACAGGGCGAACAGGCCACCGCCGCTGAACAGCACGAGGGCCACCACGAACGCCCAGAAGTAGCGCTCGCGGCCGTAGCCGAACGGGTGCGTGCTGTCGGGCTCCCGCCGGGACTTCCGCTCGCCGAGGAACAGCAGCCCCTGGTTCGCCGTGTCGGCCAGCGAGTGGATCGCCTCGGCCGCCAGCGACGCCGCCCCGGTCACGAGGAACCCGACGAGCTTGGCGACGGCAATGCCGAGATTGGCGAGAAAGGCGGCGATGATCGCCTTGCGACTGCCGTCCATGGACGAGCGTCTGCCCGTTCGCCCGACGCCCCAATCGCCGGCCCGGCGGATCGGCGGATCGGCGGCCATGTGCGGTTGCGGACGGTATGTGGCCGCAATCGATGCGACGGTTGTCCGCAATGGACGACCTCCTGAGCCGCACGGACCTCAACCGGGCCACGCTGGCCCGCCAGCTGCTGCTCGACCGGGCGCCCCTGTCCGTGCCGGAGGCGCTCGAGCACCTGGTCGGGCTGCAGGGCCAGGCGCCGGACGCCCCCTACGTCGGCCTCTGGAGCCGGCTGGCCGGCTTCGTCCCGGACGACCTCGGGGCGCTGGTCGCCGACGGCCGCGCCGTGCGGACACCGCTGATGCGGGCGACCGTCCACCTCGTGACGGTCGCCGACCGGGCCGCACTGCGGCCGTTGGTGCAGCCGGTCCTCGATCGGGCCTGGACGAGCTCGCCCTTCGCCCAGCAGCTGGGCGGCGCCACGCCGGCGGAGGTGCTGGCGGTCGCCACGCCGCTGCTCGCCGACGGGCCGCTGACCCGGGCCGAGCTCAGCCGCGCGCTGGCGCCGCACTGGCCCGACGCCGACCCGACGAGCCTGGCGTACGCCGCCACCTTCCTCCAGCCCCTGATCCAGGCTCCGCCTCGGGGCATCTGGGGCCGCCGCGGCCCCGCGGCGTGGACGACGCCGCCCGAGGTGCCGGTGGCGCCGGCGACCCTGGACGACCTCGTCCTGCGCTACCTGGGCGCCTTCGGCCCGGCCTCGGTGAAGGACGCCCAGCTGTGGTCGGGCCTCACCCGCCTGCGGGAGGTGGCGGACCGCCTCCTCACCGCCGGCCGCCTGCGCCGGTTCCGCGACGAGGCCGGGCGCGAGCTGCTCGACCTCCCGGACGCCCCCCGCCCGGGAGCGGACGTGCCGGCGCCGCCCCGCTTCCTCCCGGAGTACGACAACCTGCTCCTCTCCCACGCCGACCGCGCGCGGGTGAACCCGGACGGCCGGCCGGTCCCGCTGCCGCCCGGCAACGGCGGCGCGGTTGGCACGTTCCTGGTCGACGGCATGTGGTCGGGGACATGGCAGGTGGCCGGCGCTCTCACGGTGGTTCCGTTCGTGCCCCTGTCGGCCGCCGACGAGTCCGCGCTCGTCGCGGAGGGCGAGCGGCTCTTGTCCTTCGTCACTCCGGACGAGACGCCCGAGGTTCACGTCGTCGCTCCCGACGGCGCGTGAGCAACCACAGGTCGGCGCGGGATGCACCTGCACGGCAAACCCGTTCACTCCGCGGATCGGTGGCTCCGAGGACGACGGCGTCGCCCTGGCGCCGACACCGACCGGGACCGGCGCGCTACAGCGCTCCCAACCTGCTCTCCAGCTCCGCCCGCTCGACGGCGTTGGCGCTGAGGCCCATGGCGGTGCGGTAGGCATCCGCCGCCGCGGCGGTGTCCCCGGACCGGGCGAGCAGTGCGGCCCGGGCGGCGTGGAGGGGCTGGTAGCCGGCCAGCGCCCGGTCGTCCGCCAGCGGCGCCAGCACGGCCAACCCCGCCTGCGCCCCTTCGGCGAACCGACGGCCACCGCACGGTTCACCTCCACCACCGGCGACGGCGCCACCCGGGCGAGTGCGGCGTACAGCTCGGCGACCTCGGCCCAGTCGGTGTCCTCGGCGCGGGGCGCCTGGACGTGCAGGGCGGCGATGGCCGCCTGCAGCTGGTACGGACCGGGTTGGCGCCGGCTCAACGCCCGTTCCAGGACGTGGACGCCCTCGGCCACGCGCCCGGCGTCCCAACGAGAGCGGTCCTGCCGGTCCAGCGGGACGAAGGCGCCGGCGTCGTCGACCCGGGCCTCCCGGCGGGCGTCGTGCAGGAGCATGAGCGCCAGCAGCCCACCCGCCTCCGGCTCGTCGGGCATCAGGTCGTGGAGCAGCCGGCCGAGCCGGATCGCCTCGCTGCACAGCTCGCCCCGCACCAGCCGGTCGCCCGCGGCGGCGCCGTACCCCTCGTTGAAGATCAGGTAGAGGACCGACAGGGCCCCGCCGAGCCGCTCGGGAAGGGCGTGGCCGGGCGGCACCCGGTACGGGATGTGGGCGTCGGCGATCTTGCGCTTGGCGCGGACGATCCGCTGGGCCATCGTCGCCTCGGGCACGAGATAGGCCCGGGCGATCTCCGGGGTCGTCAGCCCGCCGAGCGTCCGGAGCGTCAGCGCCACCCGGGCCGGCAGGTTCAGCGCCGGGTGGCAGCACGTGAAGATCAACCGCAACCGGTCGTCCACGACGGCGTTCCCCTCGGCATCGTCGTCCGGCCCGCCGTCGCCGCCGTCGTCCGGCCCGCCGCGCCCGCGGGGCGGGTGCTCCTGGGGCGTCGAGGCGGGCTAGCTCGGCCAGCCTGGCGACCCGGTCGTCGGCCGCCCGCCGCCGCCGGATGCGGTCGATCGCCTTGCGCCGGGCGGTCGTGGTCAGCCACGCCTTGGGGCTGCGGGGGACGCCGTCGCGCGGCCAGGTGGCGACCGCCGATGCGAACAGGAGACGCCGCTTCTCCCGGATATCGACAGCCTGCCGCGGATTTCTCCACGCATGCCCGGTGGCGATGCGACCGGGCTCAGCCAACCGCACGTCGCCGGCGACCCCCTTATCCAGGACGGGCCGCCACCGACAGGGGGAATTAGGTTGGCCGGAAGGCCATCCGGGACGAGGGGCCGGGTCGATGCGAGGGGGTGTCGTTGGCCGCGACGGAGGACGAGAACGCCAAGCTGGCGGAGGCCGTGGAGCGGCTCCTCGCCGACGCCGATGCGCTCGCAGGCGCCCACGCGCCCGGGCGCGCCGGCACCGGGCTCGGCGTCGGCGACCGCGAGCACGCCGTCCTTCGGGTGGAGGGGCTGACGCGGCTGTCCGGCGGGGCATCGCGGGAGACGTGGGCCTTCACGGCCGGCGGCCGGGAGCTGATCCTGCGGCGGGACCCGCCCGGGCGTCCGGGGCCGCCGGGCGGCATGGGGCGGGAGGCCGCCGCCATGCGGGCGTGCCGGCGGGCCGGCCTCGCCGTGCCGGAGGTGATCGCCGCCGACGACGATGGGTCGGTCCTGGGCACCGAGGGGCTGATCATGAGCCGGGTGCCGGGCGAGGCTCTGGCCCGGCGCATCCTGCGGGAGGACGCCTACGCCGGCGCCCGTCCCGTCCTGGCCGGCGAGCTCGGCGCCTTCCTCGGCGGCCTGCACGCCATCGACCCGGCCGAGGTGCCGGGCCTGGAGGCGTCCGACCCGCTGGCCGACTACCGGGCGGCCTACGACGAGATCGACCACGCCAGCCCCACGTTCGAGGCGACCCATCGCTGGCTCGTGGAGCACCGCCCACCTCCGGCGGGACGGACCATCGTCCACGGCGACCTGCGCCTCGGGAACGTGATCGTCGACGCGGACGGCCTGGCGGCGGTCATCGACTGGGAGCTCGCCCACCTCGGCGACCCCGTCGAGGACCTGGCCTGGATGTGCGTCCGGGCCTGGCGGTTCCGCTCGCCGCTCCCGGTCGCCGGGGTCGGCACGGTCGACGACCTGCTGGAGGCCTACGAGAAGGCGTCCGGCCGGCAGGTCGACCGGGACGCGTTCCACTGGTGGCTGGTCCAGAAGACGCTGCAGTGGGGCATCCAGTGCATGGGGCAGGCGGCGGCACACCTGACCGGCGCCCTCCGCTCGGTCGAGCTGGCCGCCATCGGCCGCCGCGTCGCCGAGCAGGAATGGGACCTGCTCGAGCTGATCGCCCCGGACGCCTGGGCCGCCGCCCGCGCGGAGGCGGAAGCGCCGCCTGCGCACACCGGGCCGGCGACGGCGATGACGACAACGGCGACGACGACCGCCCAGGTCTACGGGCGTCCGACTGCGGGCGAGCTGGTGGAGGCCGTGCGGGAGTTCCTCACCGGGACGGTGATGCCGGCGACGTCGGGCGCCGTCTCCTTCCACGCCCGGGTCGCCGCCAACGCCCTCGCCGTCGTGGAGCGCGAGCTGGCGCTCGGGCCCGCCCACGCCGACGCCCACGAGCGGCGGCTCCAGCGCGTCGGCATCGGCTCGACCCGCGAGCTGTGCCTGGCCATCCGGGCCGGGCGCTTCGACCGGGACGACGAGCTGTGGCGGGCGCTGGCGGCCGACGTCCGGGACCGCCTCGCCGTCGCCAACCCCCGCCACCTCGCCTCGCCCTGACGAACCCCGACGCACCCTCCCGACGCACCCTCCGCCGACGCATTCGAGGAGCACTCCGTGGATTTCGCCCTGCCCGACGACCTCGTCGCCTACCTGGAGGAGCTCGACCGGTTCATCGAGGCGGAGATCCGGCCGCTCGAGCAGCAGGACGACAACGTCCGCTTCTTCGACCACCGGCGGGAGGACGCCCGGACCGACTGGGACCGCGGCGGCCTCCCCAGCGAGGACTGGGAGGCCCTGCTCGCCGAGATGCGGCGCCGGGCCGACGCCGCCGGCCACTACCGCTACGCCTTCCCCAAGGAGTACGGCGGCCGGGACGGCACGAACCTCGGCATGGCCGTCATCCGCGAGCACCTGGCCCGCAAGGGCCTCGGCCTCCACAACGACCTGCAGAACGAGTCGTCGATCGTCGGTAACAACGTCGGCCTGCTGCTCATGTTGGAGTACGGCACCGAGGAGCA
>Ga0126307_10003009_pt1 | contig 11475 bp, 10 predicted proteins | sample Plot28_FD_89955 | JGI IMG/M metagenome (GOLD analysis project Ga0126307, IMG submission 89955) | Serpentine soil microbial communities from UC McLaughlin Reserve, CA, USA - Plot28 | ecosystem: Environmental > Terrestrial > Soil > Grasslands | place: USA: UC McLaughlin Reserve, Lake County...
CATCGCGAAGGCCGGCGCCGACATCATCACCCTGAGCGGTTTCGAGGGTGGCACCGGCGCGGCGCGACAGCACGCGCTCCGGCACGTCGGCCTGCCCTCGGACATCGGGACGCGGGCCGTTCATCGCGCCCTGATGGAGGCCGGCATCCGCAACCGAGTGGAGATCTGGGCCGACGGCGGCTACCGCCACGCCGAGGACATCGTGAAGCTCCACTGCATGGGCGCGAACCGCGTCGCGTTCGGGACCCTCGCGATGGTCTCGCTCGGCTGCACGATCTGCCGCGGCTGCCAGCTCGACACCTGCCACGTCGGCATCGCGACGCAGATCGAGACCGTCGAGCAGGCCCAGGAGCACGGCCTGAAGAAGTTCACGCCGCAGGCCGTCGGCTCGGCCGCCGAGAGCTCGGCGCGCTTCTTCCAGGCGATGGGCGAGGAGGTGAAGGCCGTCGTTGGCTCGCTCGGCTACGACCGCGCGCAGGACCTAGTCGGCCGGTACGACCTCCTCGAGCAGATCTCACACCACGACACCATCGACCTCGCGCCCCTGATCACACCGCTCGAGGAGTTCCTCGACCTCGAGCCGCTTGACCTTCCGGTCGAGGAGGAGGCGCTGGTCGAGGCCCGCGCCGAGGCGGGTCTGGTCCGCGCGAAGCCGATTCGGATGGAGCCGAAGCAGGCCTCGCGCGAGATCTCCCAGGTGGCCGACAAGGTCTTCGACGGCTCCTGCGTGAGCGTCGAGTTCCCTCGCCGGACCGACGCTCACGACCGCGTCCTCGGAACCGAGCTCTCCGGTGCGATCGCACGGGCACGGATCTACGACGGCGCTCCTGAAGGCACCGAGTACGACGAGCTCGCCGAGCTCGTCTTCAACGGTGGATCCGTCGCCGGTCAGGGGTTCGGCGCCTTCAACGAGTGGGGCGTCACCTGTCGGGTCGAGGGCGGCGCTCAGGACGGCGTCGGCAAGGCGATGCTTGGCGGGACCGTCTCGATCCTGAAGGGGAAGAACGCCGACGGCAAGAGGGTCAACGGCTCGGTGGGCAAGTCCTTCGCCTATGGCGCCCAGCGCGGCAGGCTGTTCGTGCAGGGTTCGGCGGACTCGCGCTTCTGCATCCGGCTCTCCGGTGCGGACGTGGTCCTTGCGGGCGAGCCCGAGGAGCCTGTCGACGACTCGAAGGGGTGCGTCGTCGACCGCGCCAACGCCAAGGGCTTCGCCTTCGAGTACATGACCTCCGGCCGAGCCGTCGTGCTCGGCGACATCGGCCCGTGGGCCTGCGCCGGAATGACCGGCGGTCGCGTGTACGTACGGGTCGACGACGAGCTCAATCTCGATCGCGAGGCGATTCAGGGGCGCCTCGGCGAGGGCGCCAAGGTGAAGCTCGAGGAGATCGACGCTGAGGGGCAGCTCGACCTCGAGGACCTGCTCGGCCACTACGCGAAAGAGCTCCGGACGACCGACCAGGCGGACGAGGCCGACCGGGTGCTTGGCCTCGCGAGGGATGCGCGCCAGAATTTCCTGATGATCATCCCGGAGAAGGTTCAGGCCGATCCCAGCATCTCGACCGAGTAACCAGGAGGAGACCGAAGGAGCGCCCGCGGCGGCGGAGGCCGTCGCGCGGCTTGAGGACGTCCAGAAGGTGACGGAGGCCGGACTCGCGTTCCTCGACCTGAACGACCTGCTCACGGAACTCCTTCAGCGCGTCACCGAGGTCTTGAAGTCGGATACCGCGGCAGTTCTCCTGGTCGAGGAAGACGGGCGTACGCTCGTCGCGCGCGCGGCTAAGGGCCTGGAGGAGGAGGTGGAGCGGGGTTTTCGCCTGCCTGTCGGGCGCGGCTTCGCCGGGCGTGTCGCCGCAACACGGCAGCCGGTGGTGATCCCGGACCTCGACAACTCGCCGGTCACCGTGGTCAACCCGCTGATGCGGGAGAAGAAGGTCCGCTCGCTGCTCGGCGTGCCGCTGATCGTCGAGGGGAAGGTGATCGGCGTCCTGCATGTCGGGTCTCTGACGCAACGCGAGTTCACCGCCGGCGACATCCAGCTGCTGCAGCTCGTCGCGGATCGGGTCGCGCTCTCGATCGAACGGTCGCGGTTGGCGGTCCAGGGACAGATCGCGCAGACGCTCCAGCGCAGTCTCCTGCCGCACAGCCTGCCTCGGCTCCCTGGCCTCAGCATGGCCGCGTGGTATCTGCCCGCGGCCGAGGAGTCGGCGGTCGGCGGAGACTGGTACGACGTGATCCAGCTGGGGCACCGGCGCCTCGGTCTGACGATCGGCGACGTGGCCGGCCACGGGCTGGCCGCGGCCACCTACATGGGTCAGCTCCGCAGCGCCATTCGGGCGTATTCCCTCGTCATCGATAGGCCCGCCGAGCTGCTGAAGCTGGTGTCGCGTTTCGCCGACCAGGAGCACTCGCGGATGGCCACCGTGATCTACGCGACGCTCAACCTGGATACGTGGGTCGTCGATTTCGCCCGCGCCGGGCACCCCTATCCGCTCTTGCTGCGGGCCGACGGGTCGTCGACCTTCCTGACCGAGGCGAGCGGTCCGCCGCTGGGCTCGGGCGCCGTGGGCGATTACGACCAGCAGCGGATCGCGCTCGGTCCCGCCGAGACCCTGTTCTTCTATACGGACGGCCTGATCGAGCGCCGGGGAAAGACCCTCTCCGATGGCGAAGCCGCCCTCTCGGAGGCCGCGAACGCGGCGCCCGACGAGCCGGAGCTCATGTGCCGCGAGGTCATCCAGCGGCTCACGGAGGGCATCGACGCCCCGGACGACGTTGCCGTGCTCGCCGTCCGCGCCGTCGGCCTCGATGACAGGCTCGAGGTGGAGGTGCCCGCAGTGGCCGAGCAGCTCGCCACGGTTCGCCACCTGATCCGGCGCTGGGTGACGGCGAAGGGCGGCACCGACGACGACTGCGCCGCATTCGCGGTCGCGGTGAGCGAGGCCTGCGCGAACTCCGTCGAACATGCCTATGGCCCGGGGGACGCGATGATCGACCTGCGGGCGGAGCTGAACGACGGGGAGGCGCTCGTGAGCGTCCGGGACGGCGGCGAGTGGAGAGAGCCCACCGGTCAGCATCGGGGGCGAGGAATCCCGCTGATGAAGGAGTTCATGGATGATGTCGCCATCGAGACGGAGGACGACGGGACAACCGTGCAGCTCCGGCGGCGGATCGGTGGCGCGCCGTGATGCCTGAGCTCGCCAGGCTCTCGTTTGGGAAGGAAGGCGATGTCGAGCTCGCGCACGTCGCGGGTGAGGTCGACGCGTCGAATGTCGCCGAGCTCACCAAGCAGCTGCTCGAGGCCGTCTCCAATCAGAGCCGGGCGCTCGTCCTGGATCTGTCCGAGACGAGTTACATCGACAGCTCCGGGATCAGCCTGATCTTCGATGCCGCGGCTCGGATGAAGAACCGCCGTCAGGAGATGCGGTTGGTCGTTCCGCCGAAGTCCTTCGTCAGCGAGGTGCTGGGCGCCGTCTCGATGTCGGATTCGGTGCCGATCGACGCGGCATTGCCCGAGGCGTTGCGCGCCGTGGGCTCAGGCGGTGCCTGAGCTCTCGATGACGCTCAGCGTGTAGCGACCGATCTGCAGTTCGTCGCCGTCGGCGAGCGGGCTCCAATCCACCGGTTCGCCGTTCACGCAGATTCCGTTCATCGAGCGGTCATCGAGCACACGCAGCTCGCCCTCCGGCGTCTTGACCACGACGGCGTGCCGGCGCGAGACTGTGGGATCGTCGAGGCGGATGTCCGCGGAGCGGCTGCGCCCGATGCGCGACCAGCCATCCGAGAGCTCGATCACGTGGGTGCGGCCGTCGGCGAACATCGCCAGGTACTTCCCGGGCTCCGAGATCGACTCCCGGACACCGTCCAGCCAGTTCTCGGGTCTCGCCGCGGGGCGGGTGATCGCGATGTTCTTGAGGGTGGGTTGCTCGAACATCGATGATCGGCGGAAGTCAGTGCCGCCGCAGTTGGGACAGCTCGGAATCGACTCGGCGGGCTCGAATGAGACTGGGAAGGAGCACCCCTGACAGACAAAGGAACCGACTCCACCGGCGGTCTCGCCCGCGTGGTGGACGTCGTCATGACTCTGTCCAAGCACAGTCATCGGGGGTGCCGGCGATCTTACTCCCGGTACTGCGTATTGGCTAGTCATTTTTCGCCAGTGGTACGGAAAGTCCACCATTTCCAGGGAAGCTGGACGTACGGACGCTCGTATTCGCGGTCCCCGACTAGAATCGCGCGCCCGTGGGGCCGATTTCACTCACCGTCTCGATCGATGCCCCGCGCGAGCGGGTCTTCGACTTCATCTGCGATCTGGGCGCCAGGGAGGGGTGGATCGACCACTTCGCCAGCGAGTACCGGCTCGAGCGCATCGACGCGAGCGGCCGCGGAGCGGCGGCGCGCTTCCGCGTGGATGCTCCCGCCGGCGTCCGCTACATGGAGACCGTGATCACTGAGGCCGACCGCCCCTCTCAGGTCGTCGAGCACGGGCGGGGCGGGCGCCTGGATCACATCGCGATCCGGATGGTCTGGGAACTCGAGGAGGGGCCGACCACCACGGTGAGACTGACCTTCTGGACCATCCCGCCGACGCTCTCAGACCGCGTCAAGGAGTTCGGTCGTTCCGGGTGGTGGAAGCGCCGGTGGGGCAGGGCGCTCCGCCGGATGCAGGAGCTGATCGAGTCCGGCGCGGCCGCACCCCGCACCGAGGTCGCGGGCGGCGATCGCCTGCCGACGGCTGCCTCCTGAGCGCTTCGGAGCGGACCCGGGATGGCTGCGGATAGACTGCGCGCCCTCATGCGCCCCGGCCACAAGGGAGCCCCGGCACTCGTGTTCGCCCTCGTCCTCGCCGTCCTCGGCGTGGCCGGTTGCGGCAACGATCTCGGGAAGGAGGCGGACGAGGGCGTGCCGATCCGGCTGGGCGACCTCAACTTCAACGTCCAGGAGACGCGCTTCCTCAATCCGGCCCAGGCCGATGACCAGGAGTACCTGGCGGGACAGCAGCTGCCCACCCCAGCGGGCAAGTCCTACCTCGGGGTATTCCTGGAGATCAAGAACGAGGGTGACGATCCCGTCCGCCTGCCGAACGACGCCGGGATGAGCGTACTGGACACCACGGGCGCGGCCTACGAGGCGATTCCGAGCGACACGGACTTCTCCGCCCCGCTCGGCAGCACCCTCGGCGCCGGAGACGACATTCCGGCGCCAGGGACCGCCGCGGCCAACGGGCCGACGCAGGGCGCAATCGTCCTCTTCCTGCTCGACCAGGGCGTCAGTGAGAACCGGCCCCTGAAGCTCGAGATCGACACCGAGGGCGAAACGGGCGAAATCACGCTCGACATCTAGAGCGGGCGACGATGGCATGCCTTCCGACATTCGGTCCTTGCAGGTAGCCCGTCCGCCTGGCGCGGAACGCGGGACCCTGTCGCCATGAGGAAGACCCAGCTCGAGGCAGTCCTGGTGATCGGCGGCATCGGCGCCGCGCTCGCCCTGATTCAGCTCCTCGGCGTGGCCGGCGGAGTCGTCGGCGTGGTCCTGCTGGTCCTGTGCACGGTCCTCACCGCGCCGGCCGCCCCCGAGCCCGAGGCCGGCGGCCTCAACTGGTGGGCCCTGATCGCGGGAGGCACGGCGCTTGCGCTGATCGGCGTCCCACTGGGCCTTGCCCTGGAGGGCCCCGGCGGGGTGCTCACCGCGGTCGGCGGCGGCCTGGCGATGGTCGGCGTGGCGTTCGGGATGCCGTAGGCACGCCAACACGGCTTCGCCATCAGATCGCGGCCACTAGCGGCCGCCCACGATAAGTCGCTTCCGGCTTCGCCCTTAGCTCCGAAGGCGAGCGGCCTGCTGGCCGCTACAAAGCCGAGCCCAGGATCGAGCGTGCGATGGGAGCCGCCGTGCTGCCGCCGTCCCCCGAGGCGTCGATCAGCATCACGGCGATCGCGAGCTTCGGGTTGTTGGCCGGGGCGAAGGCTATGAACCAGCCGTCGACGATCTGCTTCGCGGTGTCCTCCTGGCCGGGCGGCGGGGTGGGCTCGCCGGGCTTGGGGCCGAGCTCGGCGGTGCCGGTCTTGCCGGCGACCTGAACGCCCGGAAGCGCCGCCTGCGTGCCGGTTCCCTGGGTGACGACCGCGCGCATCAGCCCGGTCAGTACCCGAGCGTTGGCCTTGGACGTGACCTCCACCGGCTTGTCGGCGCTCTGCAGGGCCGGGTCCTTGACGATGTTGGTTGGGTCGCGGACACCGCCATTCGCGACCGTCTGGGCGACCGACGCCATCCCGAGCGGTGTGGCGAGCACCTTGCCCTGGCCGAAGGCGGTGACCGAGAGGTCGGTGTTGGTGGGCTCGGCCTCGAGCTCCTTGGGGCTCGGGATCTCCATCTTGTTCGGCTGAGTGAGGGCCGTCGCGGAGGCGTTGTACAGGCTCGGAGTCTGGTTGTAGCCGTAGCGCTCGGCGGTCTCGACGAGCCGGTCAGCCCCGACCTTGACGCCGAGCGGTGCAAAGACGGTGTTACACGAGTCCGCGAACGCCTCGACGAAGGTGCCGCCGCAGACCTCGTCGTGTGCATTGTGGACCACGCGGGCGCCCGAATTCGGGTCCGGGTTGATCTCGGTGAGATGGGGGAACGTGTCGCTCAGCTTCACGTCGCGGCCCTCGAGCGCGGCGGTGGTGGTGATCACCTTGAACGTCGAGCCGGGCGGCTGAGGCGACGAGTAGGCGGAACCGGCGAGCGCCAGAACGTTGCCGTTGCGGGCGTTCAGGACGACCACGCCGCCGGACTGGCCGCCGAGGGCGGCGACGGTGGTCGACTGCAGACGTGGATCGATTGTCGTCGTGATCGGCTGTCCTGGGGTGCCTCTTGCGGTCGCCAGGACGCGGCCGTCGGTTCCAGCCGGAACGTCAGGCAGAGGAGTCCCGTCCTTGACCGCGAGCAGCTCGCCACTCGGCTGGCCGGAGAGCCGGGCATTGAACGCGAGCTCCAGGCCGCTGATCCCCGTGCTGTCGTTCGTCGGGTAGCCGGCCTTCTCGAGCTTCGCCTGCTGGTCGGGGTCCGGCGCGCCGGTTTCGCCGGCGACGTCGATCGCATCGCTTCCCAGGGTTGACGTGCGGTTGTCGGTGGGGCCGGTCGCCAGGGCAACCCTGTGCTTCGCGAAAATCGGTGCCCGCTTGCCCACAGTCAGCCGCCGCCCGACGCGCTCGCCGTTGGCGAGACCGGGGAACGTCAGGCTCGGGTTCCAGGCGACCTTGCCTCCGTCGAGGGGCAGGCGCAGCGTGCCGTCGACCTTGCCGAACAGCCGGGTGCCCACCCCGACCTTGACCTCGACGACATCGGTGCCGTTGACGCTCTTCGGGCCGTCCGCGTCGCCCGGGTCGATGGATGTGGCGGTTGACGCCCCCTGGGCGGCGGCGTAGGCGCTCCGCAGGTCGGCCGCCGAGTACTGAGCCTGCGAGGAGTCCGAGAGCTCATCGTGCATCGACTTGAAGTCCTGGTGCGCCCAGTCCTGGACGAAGCGCTCGGCCATGTCCTGCTCCGCGCTGCCGGCCGAGCTGATCACCCCGAAGATGAACGCAGCCAAGGCCACGACGGCCAGCGGAAGCGCGCGCTGACGCAGGCGCCGCTGGCGCTCTGAGAGCGGCCCGCGCTGCGCGCGCGGCGGCCTGATCGGCCGCTTTGGCCGCTTTCCCTCCCCATCTCGGGTCCGTGACCGTGCCACGGGCGGATTCACGGTCGCAAAGGTAATGGCTCGTGCGCTTGTATTCGGGAAACCGTGACCGGCCTCGACTGGTTGATCGCCGTCTTCGCGCTGCTGATGGGCTTCTGGGGATACCAACAGGGGCTGATCGTCGGCTTTCTCAGCCTGGGCGGATTCGCGGTCGGCGCCTTCCTCGGAAGCAGGCTCGGTCCGGCGCTCCTGCCTGAGGGATCGCATTCCCCCTATGCCCCGGCCACAGCGCTCGCGGGTGCGTTCCTGATCGGCGGGATCGTGGCGGTGTCCCTCGAGGGCATCGCGTTCACGGTGCGCCGCCGGCTGCTCGGGGCCGGCCTCCGGCGGCCGGGGCTCGCGATCGCCGAAGCGGGCGGCGGCGCGCTCCTGCTGGTCGCACTCGCACTGGCGATCGCCTGGCTCTTCGGCGCCGTGGCGCTCAACGCCCCGGGCGCGAAGGGACTGCGTACCGCCGTCCAGCGCTCGGCGATCCTCCGCGCGCTCAACGACGCCTTCCCGCCGTCGAGCTCATTGATCAACGCCCTGCACCGGATAGATCCGCGGGTTGCCGTTCAGGGGCCGAGCCCGGACGTCGCCGCCCCGGACTCGAAGATCGGGCGCGACCCCGAAGTACGCGCGGCCGAGGACGGCGTCGTCCGGGTGCTCGGGACGGCCTGCGGCCTGGGCGTGGAGGGCTCGGGTTGGATCGCCGCGCCGGGGTTGGTGGTCACGAATGCGCATGTGGTCGCCGGCGAGACCGACACCACGGTCACACCCTCTGGCAGCGGCGCCTCGCTCGATGCGGTCCCCGTGCACTATGACCCGTCGAACGACCTCTCCCTGCTTCGCGTCAACGGGCTGGGCGGGTCGACCCTCTCGATGTCACCGGATGTGCGCAGCGGAACGCCCGGAGCCGTCCTCGGCTACCCGGAGAACGGGCCGTTCACGATCACAGCCGCGCGCGTCGGCGTCACCGGGCCAGTGGTGACGCAGGATTCCTATGGCCAGGGGCCGATCACCCGGGAGCTCACCGCCCTTCGCGGCGAGGTCCACAGCGGCAACTCGGGCGGCCCGCTCGTCGACAGCGCCGGCCGCGTGATGGGCACGGTGTTCGCAGCCACCACGCAGGGCAAGCCCGGTGGCTACGCGGTGCCGAACGACGTGGTCGCCCGGGCGCTGAGCGACTCGGCGGGCGAGGTCAGCACGGGGCCGTGCACCGGCTAGATGCGAGGGTGCCCGTCAGGGCAGCCAGACTGGTCAGGACCGCCCCTTACGATCGGTAAGCTTGAGGAGCAGTGAATACGCAGTCCGGCGCCGGCCAGTCGAGGGGAGAGGCCAAGCCAAGACAAGTGTGTCGGCACTATCACGGTGCCGTGGAGTTGATCGGCCGTCGGTGGGCCGGAGCGATCCTCTATGCGCTGACTGATGGTCCCCTTCACTTCGCCGAGCTCAAGGAGTCCGTCCCGGGGATGTCGGACCGCCTGCTCTCCTGCCGCCTCAAGGAGCTCGAGAAGGCAGGTCTCGTCCAGCGTGAAGTCCAGCCGGGCAACCGGGTACGGGTGAGCTATCAGCTCACCCCGAAGGGCAACTCCCTCGAGCCGGTGATCGGCGAGCTGCGCGACTGGGCCCGCCGCTGGCACCGGGCCTGACCTACCACTCGCGCGGATTGCCCTCCGGGATCTTGTCGATCACCAGGGTCGCCTCGTGGCGATGGACCGGGTATGGCGTCGTGGCGAGGTAGTGATCGAGCTGACCTGGACCGAGGCCCTCGAATCCCAGCTCTACCGCGGCGGCGTAGGTGGCCAGGATGATCGAGTCCTCTGGAGGCTCCGGCGCGAAGTGGAAGGGCTTGGCGGTGTAGGTGACGATCCGCTCGGGCAGGCCCTCACCCTCGACCGAGCCGGTGACATCCACTCGGTCGTAGCGGATCTCCCTGATGTCGAGCCGGTCGAGCTCGGTCTCGCTGAGCTCGATCACCACGCCGTTCACCGGCCCGGCCTCGTCCTCTCCCTCCTCGACGTTCAGGCCGAGGATCCACTCCGGCCGCCACCCGCCCTCACATTCGAAGGTCTTCTCGCAGGTCAGGTTGTCGCGGCGCTGGGAGAACCGACGGCGCCAGTCATGCAGTCGAGCCAGGCGCATCTCTCCGACCGGGCGCCCCAGCGTCATGGACGCGCTCTCCGGCAGGACAAGCGAGCCGTAGCCGAAGAGCCCGAGCACGGACTCGCTCACTGGCCCTCCAGCAGGCTCAGTTGGGGCTCGGTGCCGGCCTCCGCCTCGGGCTGCCCGTTCGCGTCGTTGCCCTCGGGCTCGATGGGCGGCTCTGGCGACTCCCGCATGTGGCTCGCCGTCGTGTGGCTGCAGAGCCGCTCGCGAGCGGGGCAGTCCAGACACAGCGCCCGGTGCGGGTGGCGGGTGACCTCGAAACGTCCGGCGGCAAGCCCCCCCAGAACCGCCTCGATCCGTTCGCGCGCCGTCTCGAGCTCGGCCTCCCCGAAGCGCTCCCTGACTGGTGGATCCGCCTGCTCGAGGAAGACGTAAGCGGTCTCGAGCGGCATCCCGCGTGCCGCGGACGCCAGCGCATAGAGGTCGCGCTGAACCGAGTAGCGGGAGACGATCTCCTGCGGATCGCGGCCGTTGAGGCGATCGGTCTTGTAGTCGACGACGAGCGCCGAGCCGTCCGGTCGCTCGACGAGCAGATCGATCGAGCCACGGATCAGCGTTCCGGCCACCGAGATCACGAACGGGACCTCGGCACTCACCCGCGCATCTGCGATCTCCTCGCGAAGTCCCGATCCAAGGAACCCGAGCGAGAGCTCGAGCGCCATCGCCGTCTGCTCGTCGCTGCCGTCGAGACCCTGTTCGCGGAGCGCCCGCCGGACCCGATCGGCGTCGGGCTCCCGCCAGCGATTTCGCGCGCTCCACTCCAGCAGCGCGTGGACGGCGACGCCGGGTCCGAAGCGGCGCCGGAGCTCGGGGGCCAACGACTCTTCGTCGTCCTCGCCGGCGGAGGAGAGCTCGGGCTCGCCGATCCCGAGAACGCGCTCCACGTAGAAGCGGTACCCGCAGTTCTCGAAGCCCGACAGCGCGGAGTAGGAGAGCCCGCCGATCAGCGCCGGCGGCACGTCCGGGCGGCCTAGTGGCGGCGCCGCCTCTGTCGAGGGGGTGGGCGCGGCCTCCGGCTCGCGCCGGGTGAGCAGCGCCGCACCCGCGCCGGGTCCCGGCTCGCTGACGCTGACCCTCAGGCTCCCAGCCGGATGATCGTTCCCCGCAGCGGCCAGCTCGACGTCGCGCTCGGTGACATCACCGTCGAGAAGCGAGCGGATCAGCTGGAGCGTGATCGGCTTACGTGCGTCGATCTCCCTCTTCAGGGCGTTCGGGTTGAACGTCCCGCTCAGCAGGAGCCGCCGCTTCGCCCGGGTCGCCGCGACGTAGGCGAGGCGCGCCTCCTCCTCTGCGTCACGCTCCGCGGCCAGCTCGGTGAGCTCCTGGTAGTCGTGGAGCCGCTCGGCCGGCCGCCCGAGGCGACCGAGCTGGACACCGACCCGGGCCAGCTCGCCGCTCTCCGGTCCCTCCTCGCCCGGGCGAACCCGCAGGGGCGTCCAGCCGAGCTGCAGGTTTCGGCCGAGATCGGCGACGGCGACGATGTCGAATTCGAGCCCCTTCGCGCCGTGCACCGTCATCACCCTGACGCCGGCGTGACCTTCGGCGCGAGTCGCTGCTTCGGCCTCGCGGTCGCGACTCGCCGCCCGGGAGTCGAGGTACTCGAGGAAGGCGCCGAG
>Ga0126307_10003010_pt1 | contig 11468 bp, 12 predicted proteins | sample Plot28_FD_89955 | JGI IMG/M metagenome (GOLD analysis project Ga0126307, IMG submission 89955) | Serpentine soil microbial communities from UC McLaughlin Reserve, CA, USA - Plot28 | ecosystem: Environmental > Terrestrial > Soil > Grasslands | place: USA: UC McLaughlin Reserve, Lake County...
GTAATAGCCGATCAGGCCGGTGCCTCCCAGGACCAACGCGTGCATCGAGTCAGCCGGCATCCAGGCTCCTTCGACGATGTGCTCCTGAGCCCACACGCTGCCATAGAGGCGTACGTTGCGGGGCCGTCCAGGTGAATCGGTGTCCACAGTGAGCGGAGTCTGTGGTTCCACACCCCTAAAGCACTGTTGTGGTCCCGGCCTCACATGAGCCACAGCGGCCATCAAGTCGGCTGATTCCGCCACGTTGCAGCGGTAATCTTCCGCTGTGCCCAAAGGCGGAAGCCCTCGCGAGGCGGTGCCGGAGGCGCCTTCGGCCAGGTCGTTGGCGCCGGTCGTCAAGGCCCTCGCGCCAGTGCGCCGCATTATCAAGCCCAAGTTCTACGGCATCGATAATGTGCCCAAAGGTGGTGCGCTGCTGGTGGGCAACCACAGCTTGTACGCCGTGTTCGACTTGATGTTCCTGACTGCTGAGTTCGTCGAGCGAGAAATTGTGGTGCGCGGACTCGGTGACCACGCACTTTTCCGGATACCCGTCAGCCGCCAACTCTTGACCGCCTGCGGTGTCGTGCCGGGAACCCGACCCAACATTCGTGAATTAATGCGCCGCGGCGACTTGATCATGGTGTTTCCCGGAGGGGCCCGCGAGATGGCCAAACGCAAAGGTGAAAGTTATCAGCTGATCTGGAAGCACCGCGTTGGGTTCGCGGCGATGGCGATCGAAGGGCGATATCCGATCGTTCCGTTCGCGTCACTGGGCATAGAAGACGCCTTGGATATCGTCCTCGACACCGACAATCCGCTGATGGCTCCGGCGCGAAAACTTGCCATGAAACTGCTGAACGTCGAGCCGCCACCGATCGTGCGTGGCATCGGTCTGACCCCCATACCGCGACCCGAGCGCATCTACTTTTGGTTCGGCGAACCGATCTCAACCCTCGAATGCGGAGGTGTCGCTGACGAGCACAACGCACGGGAATTGAAGGCCCGCACGGCCGCATCGATCGAGGGCGGGCTCGATTTCCTGTTCGACGAACGCGAGAAGGACCCAGACCGGTCGCTGCTCAAACGCCTTACCAAGACGGATTCTCATTGACCATCTTCCTGGGTCGCGAATCCCCGTAATGACAATCGGAGGTGCGTCTACCGGGCCTCAGCCATACTCAAGGGCAATCACCGGCTGGCTGCCCTGTTCAGCCACACGCCCTCGCCCGCAGTCAATCCCTCAGTCTCGTTATGAACCGTTGCACACTTCGGGTTAGTGACCGTGGCACATGGTCGGGGTCCATTAGGTCGTTCTCCGCCAGCGGGCTCGCCTCATCGGCCACTGTCCGCTCGGTAACTGGCCGTAACGTCCTGCCCTGTCCCCGAAGCGCCTCGATGGCCTTCAGGAAAGACCGACATTGAACCATCGTCTTTTCAAAGTCGCCGACGGACACGCCGAGGTGTTCCGACACCAATTGATGACGCACAGACTCGACGTACCGGCGGACGTCATCGTGTTGCGAACTGTTCGGGTCCACCTCGATGGCGACATCGCACTCGCTGTCAAACCCCATCGACCGGTTGTTGAGATTCGAGGATCCGACACGCAGGAGCCGATCGTCTACCACCAATAGCTTCGAGTGGACGTAGATTGGCGCGCCGCCGTCGGTCACCGGCCAGTAGACGCCCAATCGGCGATGATCGTCCGCGGCCCAGAGCAGTTGAATCAGCCGATGGCGTGCGCCATCCATCGTTTCCCGCTCGAGGCGGTTGTTGCCTCGACGCGGCAGCACAATGACGATTTCCGGACCGTCGTCTTCGCTCAGTCGAGCGGCCAGCGCATCGACCAGGCGTCGGGCTGCCAGATACTGGTTCTCTACATAGATGGTCTGGCGTGCAGCGGCAATGGCCGCAAGATTGAGCGCCTCCACCTCCCGAACCTCACGGCGACGGTCCAGCTCCGGCCAGGTCCGCGCGATTCCAACGTCGACGTTGCGCAGAGCCGGTTCCAGTTCGCGGGGCCAGGCGGCGTGCTCGGCGTCAACCGGCGCCAACCATTGGTCCGTCGCGCTCTGCCACCGAGCTCGCGATAGCTCACCTAGCGCACACGCGGCCGCACCGTCAACTGCTGCCGCCACGTCGTGTCGCGGCCCATAGCTGCGCCCCACCGTCCGACGGCTGCGACTGTCACGCTGATGCGCGCGGGTGTCCCATCGATCGACGGTGAGGTCGATGCCACCACAGAACGCCACTGCATCGTCGATGACCACGATCTTCTGGTGATGGACGGCACCGGTCGGACGGCACCGTCGACGGCGAAGTGCAGTCGCCGGCTGCTGATCTGATTCACAAGCGCCACCGGGGTGAGCCCGAACCAGATGCCGTCAAAGGCTGGCAGCAGGCGCAGATTAGACTTCAATAGGTAAACCTCGAGAGCCGGACGTTTCCATAACATCCAGTAAAGGAAGGCACCGAGCTGGTTAGGACCGGGGAGCCTCGTGACGCCCCGCTCGAATGTCATCCTGGCGTCGAAATCCCAACCGATCATCATGATTCGGTGCCGGGCGCGCAGCATCGCCGCCTTGACGTGCTTGAAGTAATCGGCCGCATCGATGACACAGGCGAACTGATCAGCACGCGCCACGCGCCAGCACGTCTGGCCCGGAATCAGCAGTCGATCGTCCCCCATGCTCAATCTCTCAAACAACGTTGACGGCTCACCGCCGACATAACGCTGTGTCTACCACATTCACGCCCTTGCGCCATGGGCTCGCGCCACGCTGGAACGGCCGCCCAGACACTCCTGCGCCACGAAGGGTCGGCCACCGTTCTCGATGATCACCTCGGGGTGAGGGCCCGGTGTGGGGGCACGGTATGGAACAACTGCCACAGCCCGATGACGGGGATGTATTCCCGACTTCGAGGGGCATCCTTTCTGGTGCTTGATTCCGGGGTGTTCTTCCTGTGTGGGAAATTACAGGCGATGGGACGACGTTGTGGCAGGCTCCTAGTTGTGGGTTCCGTCCCCGACGTCTTGTCGCCGGCTCAACTCGGTCCGGTGACATTACGCAACCGCGTCATCAAAGCCGCGACGTTCGAGGCGGCCACCCCGGACGCACTCGTGACCGATGCCCTCATCGACTTCCACCGCAAACCGAGCGCCGGTGGCGTCGGGATGACCACAGTGGCCTATTGCGCGGTGACTCCGGGCGGGCGTACAGAGCCTCACCAAATCTGGATGCGTCCCGAAGCGGTGCCCGGACTCCAACGGCTCACCGACGCTGTCCACGCCGAGGGCGCTGCGGTCAGCGCCCAGATCGGCCATGCGGGACCCGTCAGAGCCGTCAGGCCAGGTAAAGCCCGGGCATTGGCCCCGGTTCGGTCATTCAATCCGATCACGATGCGCTTCACGAAGAAGGCGACCCGTGACGACATCGAGGGCGTCACGGCCGCACACGCAGATGCGGCACGGTTGGCCATCGATTCCGGCTTCGACGCGGTTGAGATCCATCTCGGCCATGGCTACTTCTGCAGCTCGTTCCTCAGCCCGCTGGTCAACCGTCGCGACGATGAGTTCGGCGGATCGCTCCAGAATCGCGCCAAGGTGGCCCGCAGTGTCGTGCAGGCCGTCCGACGTGCGGTGGGCAACCAGATCGCGGTGACCGCGAAACTGAACATGAGCGATGGAATTCGAGTTGGCATCACCGTCGACGAGGCCCTGACCACCGCCAAGTGGCTGGAGAGCGACGGCGGACTCGACGCGCTCGAGCTGACAGCCGGCAGTTCGTTCATCAACCCGATGTATCTGTTTCACGGCGACGTGCCGCTGCGGGAGTTCGCGAGTGTCTTCAACCCTCCGTTGAGTTGGGGCGTACGAGCAGTCGGAAAGAAAATCCTGCGCGAGTACCCGTACCGCCACGCGTACTTGCTCGACCTGGCGCGCCAGTTTCGCGCTGAGCTGTCAATGACGTTGATCCTGCTCGGCGGCATCACCAACCGCCAAACCATGGACCTTGCCATGGCCGAGGGCTTCGAATTTGTCGCGATGGCGCGAGCTTTGCTTGCAGAGCCGGACCTGATCAATCGGATTGCCGCCGACAGGAACACTCAATCCGCGTGCACACACTGCAATCAATGCATGCCGGCCGCATTTCGATCCCGCCCGTCCGTACGCACCCATTGCGTCGTGACCGGTTCTCCCGGTTGACCGTTGATCAAATTTCGGTCTCCTGCGCGGACAACGCCATCCAGTTGCCGTTCTGCAGGATGAACACGTCAGTGAAGCGCTCCCGGGCAACGACATCGCCGTCCTGAATTAACGTGTTCACCCCATGGATTACGGCAGTGTCGCCAGCGATGTCGATCACCTGCTCGCTCGGATTCATGGTGAAGAGCAACTTCTCCATGCTCGCTATCTCCGCGGCCCGGTCGAAAAACTGCCCGTCGGCGTTGACGTGCTTGAAGCTCGGTCCCAGGACCTGCTCGACCGTCGCCACATCACCCTCCGCGATGGCTTTCAGCCAGCTCGCCTCCTGCGCAAGAACGTCGGCGCATGGCCCAACCTCAAGGGGCAGCGGAAGATTCGCGTCGGTATTCGTACACACGTCTGCCCGCGCGAGCGCAGGGGTGTGAATCGTGGTCAAGACCCCTAGGCCCGCCACCGCGGTGACGACCGCGAGTGTCGCGGGCGCAGATCGCATCATTCGACTCACGTAATCGTCTCCTCGGTGCGCCCCCCGGGGATTGGGGCGTCGTGACTGCAGTCAATCAGCATGGCCGTACATACCTGAGAAGAATCGTCACCGGCACGGCGAATTCCGATATTGTTCCGCCCCGTGGACAACTCGGGCTCGGTGCTGACCGAACTCATTCCGCTGGCACTGGTGGTCGCGCTCTCGCCGCTGTCCATCATTCCGGCGGTGCTGGTGCTGCACACACCGCGGCCGCGGCCGACGGGACTGGCTTTCCTGGTCGGTTGGCTGTTCGGCCTCACTGGGCTCACGCTCATTTTTCTCGAACTCGCCAACCTGGTAGTGGACCTCAACCAGCCACCACGTTGGGCGTCATGGGTACGCATCGTCGTCGGCGCGGCGCTGATCGTCTTCGGCCTCTACCGATGGCTCATGCGCAAGCGCTCCACGCATACGCCGGGGTGGATGCAGAGCCTGGGCAAGCTCACGCCCGCCAGGGCCGGCGCCGCTTCTGTTGCGCTGACGGTGGTCAATCCAAAAGTGCTATTCATGTGCGCCGCAGCGGGTTTGGCTATCGGCACTGCCGGGCTTGGAAAAAACAACGTGTGGCTTCCTGTGGTCTGGTACGTCGCGGCTGCGGGGTCGACGGTTGCGATTCCGATTCTCGCGTACGCGGTATCGGGCGATCGCCTCGATGAACCACTGAAGCGGCTCAAGGACTGGATGGAGCGCCAGCACTCCGTCCTGGTCGCCGCCATCTTGGTCGTCATCGGTCTTCTGGTGCTGTACAAGGGAATTCACGGCCTATGAGAATTCAAGATGGCCCGGCAGTCCCAATTCCTCCGCATCGGCCGTCAGGTATCGGGTGACGGTCGGGGCGATCAACTTGACCAACTCGTCGCCCGTCAATGTCGCAAGCGGCGGCACTTGCATCACGTACCGCAACAAGGCCGTGCCGACAAGCTGACTGCCCGCCAGCATCGCCCGCAGCCGCGCCTGCTCACCACCGCCGAGTTCCGCCGACACCGCGGTCAGCACATATTCCTGCATGAAGCCGCGAAACGCCTCATGGGCGTCGGTGTTCGACGTCGCCGCATGCAGCATCGCGCGCAAGGTCATCGCCGTTTCGGGCGTCTCCCAGATCCGCAGATATGCGCGCACCATCCGCGTGCCTATATCCATATCGTCACCGGGACTTCCCCGCAACGCACTCACCAGCGCGTCGGGATCCAGGACTAGCCGCAAGGACTCGCGGAACAGCTCGGCCTTCGAGCCGAACAGGTAGAGCACCATCGACGGGTCGACGTGCGCGTCCTTGGCGATCGCACGCAGCGTCGTCTTCTCGTAGCCCTCGGTCGCGAACCTCTGTTTTGCCGCTGCCAGCACGGCGTCACGGGACACGGGTTCACCCTGACGGCGGCCCCGCCTCTTGGACGTCGCAGCTGGTGACGGCATACGTCGACACTATCATTTCAATGGATGTTGAAATCTTGCCGACGCGACGTTACGCTCGCCACGAGCATAAATTCAACGACGGATGAAAAGGTGCTGACATGACCGGTCCGCGAAACAGCCATCACGCCGCAGCCGCAAAGGAGCCGATCGCTGTCGTGCACGCTGCGGGCCTCGTCGCCGCGCTCACCGTGGGCCTGGCGATCCTCTTCATCGCCTTCGGCCTGCCCGCCGCCAAGTCCAGGCCACATGAGGTGCCCATCGGCATATCGGGGCCGCAGGCGGCCAACGGCCAATTCGCTGGCATGCTCGAGCAGAACGCGCCCGGCGCGTTCGCGGTCACCTACTACCCCGGTGAGGCAGCGCTGCGGACCGCGATCCGAGATCGCGACGTCTACGGCGGAATCGCGATCGCACCGGACGGACTGACGCTGTTGCCGGCGTCGGGCGGCAGCCCGATGGTTGCGCAGATGCTGACCCAGATGGGCAGCGGCATCGCGCAGCACACCGGGATGCCGATGCAAACCGAAGATCTCGCGCCGCTTCCGCAGGACGACCCGCGCGGCACGGGCCTCGCAGCGTCGGCGCTGCCGCTGGCGCTGGCCGGACTGCTGCCGGCGGTCGTGCTGGTGATCGTGTTCCCGTCACAGGTGTGGTTGCGATTCGGTGCCACCGTGGTGTTCGCCGGCGTGGCCGCGCTGACAATTGCCGGCGTCCTGCGTTACGTGTTCGGGTCGATAGAAACGAACTTCTGGGGCGTCACAGCCGGCCTTGCGCTGGGCGTGCTTGCCACCGCGCTGACCTTACTGGGGCTCGGGTCACTGTTCGGCCGGGTCGGCCTGGGCCTCGGCGCCGCTGCTGTCATGCTGCTCGCCAATCCGCTGTCCGGACTGGCGAGCGCGCCGGAGATGCTGCCGAAGGGCTGGGGCGCCTTCGGGCAATTGCTACCGCAGGGCGGCACCGGAACCCTGCTGCGCTCGACGGCCTACTTCGACGGCGCCGGTGCGACCACCGCGATTCTGGTGTTGACCTGCTGGTCGCTCGTCGGGATAGCGCTGATCCTCGTCGCCGCGCTCCGGCAAGGAGGCGCGCAGTGGCGACGGCCGACCGCATCGCGATCCCCGATGGTGCCTCCGGCTTCTGCGCCAAGTACAGCAACCGCTCCGGCGTTGGCTGGGCCCACTTACTTCCGCGACAACCGGGGCGAGTTTCATCGCGGCTAGACTCGGCCCGCGTGGGACTCGACGACCGTGACGCGCTGCGCATGCTGCGCGACTCGGTCGATCCTGCGTTGGGGTCCGACGGACTGATCCGGCGGTTTTACACCCGCTGGTTCGCCATCGATCTCTCGGCCCGCGACCTGTTTCCGCCCGACATGGATGCACAGCGCGCCGCCTTCGCCAAGGCGATGACGTGGCTGTTCTCCGAGCTGATCGCCCAGCGCGCCCAGGAACCGGTGGCGTTCCTCGCTCAGCTGGGCCGCGACCACCGCAAATACGGTGTCACGCAACGGCATTACGACAGCATGCAAGATGCGTTGCTCACCACGCTGCGCAGTCACCTGATCGAGAGCTGGGACGACAAGCTGGCCGAGGCCTCACACGACGCGATCGCCCTGATCATCGGGGTGATGCGCGGCGCCGCGGACGCCGAGAAAGGCCCGCCGTTCCGCGACGGCACGGTGATCGAGCACTTGCGGATCACCCGCGACGTGTCGGTGGTTCGGCTGCAGTTGGATCAGCCGCTGTACTACCACCCCGGTCAGTACTTGACCGTTCAGGTGCCGCAGTGGCCGAGGCGGTGGCGGTACCTGAGCCCCGCGATCCCCGCCGACCGCAGCGGTGCCATCGAATTCCACATCCGCTCCGTCACCGGCGGCATGGTCAGCACCGCGATCGTCGGCGAAACCAAGCCCGGCGACCGGTGGCGGTTGTCGAACCCGCACGGCGGCATGCACGTCGACCGCAGCGGCGGTGACGTGCTGATGGTGGCGGGCAGCACGGGTCTGGCGCCGTTGCGCACGCTGATCATGGACCTCACCCGCTACGGCGAGAACCCCCGCGTACACCTGTTCTTCGGCGCCCGCTATCCCAGTGAGCTCTACGACCTGCACACGCTGTGGCAGATCGCGTCGACAAACCCGTGGCTGTCGGTGACGCCCGTGTCGGAGTTCAACACCGATCCGCCGTGGGCCGCCGAGTTCCCCGATGTCGAACCGCCGCGTGGTCTGCACGTGCGGCAGGCGGGCATGCTGCCCGACGTGGTGACCCGCTATGGCGGCTGGGGCGATCGGCAGATACTGATCTGCGGAGGGCCGCAGATGGTCAAGGCCACAAAGGCGGCGCTCATCGAAAAGGGGGCGCCCGCGGAGCGCATACAACACGATCCATTCGCCAGCTGACCGTGCAAGGATCGTCGGTGTGCCCGAGCTCGAATTCGTCACGCTGCGTGATCCTTCGTCGCCGCTCACCGCGACCTACGTGCCCAACGCCGGCATGATCGGCACGTCACTGTCCGACGACGGCGTGGAACTACTCGGCCAGCGCCGCGGTGTTGGCGCCTACGCGTCAGCCGGCAAGACCATGGGCATCCCGCTGCTGTATCCGTGGGCAAACCGGTTGAGCAGCAACGGTTATGGCGTCGACGGCGCCGTCGTAACACTCAGACCGGGAACCGGTGGCGTGCGCACCGACGAACACGGGGCGCCCATCCACGGCACGTTGGCGGCGTTCCCCGACTGGACCGTGACCACCCAACTCGAGTCGCAGCTTTCCGCCGAACTCGACTACGCGGCTCGCCCAGGCCTGCTGGCCACCTTTCCGTTTCCGCATCGGCTGGCGCTGGACGTCACGCTGACCGACCGCACTCTGACGGTGCGGACCACGATCACCGCGACCACTGGCTCCCGGGTGCCGATGTGCTTCGGGTTTCACCCGTATCTCCAGATTCCCGGCGTGGCACGAAGTGAATGGCAGATCGAAACGCCGGCCATGCGGCATCTGCCCGTCAACACGGTGGGCATTCCCACCGGCGAGACGGAACCGCATGAAGCAACCTCAGAGTTGTTGGGCGACAGAACGTTCGACGACGGCTACGACGAAGTTGAACCGGGTTCCGTGTTCGCGGTGGCAGGCGGCGATCGCCGCATCGAGGTGCACTTCGATCAGGGTTACACGGCCGCACAGGTTTTCGCACCTGGCAACGACGATGTGGTGTGCTTTGAACCGATGGCTGCGCCGACCGACGCCCTGCGCCGCGGCGGCTACCGGGTGGTCCCACCCGGCGAGTCGGCCGTCGCACAGTTTCGGATCAAGCTCGCTTAGCGCTTGTTACGTGGCTGCCAGACGACGACGGCCGTGCTCTTGGGCACGACTGCGACCTCGCGGCGCTGCCGACCGCGCAACTGCTCAACCTCTTCGGCCAGTTCACGCAAGCGCGCCTGAAGCGCCTCAACCTGATTCGTCAACTCGATGATGCGCTTGATGCCTGCGAGATTGACGCCCTCGTCCTGCGACAGACGCTGTACCTCACGCAGCAGATCGACGTCACGCTGCGAATAGCGGCGCCCGCCGCCGGAGCTACGCTGCGGGCTGACCAGGCCGAGCCGGTCGTACGTGCGCAACGTCTGCGCATGCATGCCTGCCAGCTCGGCCGCGACCGAGATCAGGAAGGTGCGGGCGTCGTCTTTACGCTTGGATGCCATTACGCACCTGCCCATCCGGCCCGCGGGTCAAAGCCACTGGCGCGCTCCGCTTTCGCATACGCCTCCAGCGCTTCTTGCGCTTCGCCTTCCAGGTTCGACGGCACCGCCACCTTGACGGTGACGAGCAGGTCGCCGTGGCCGCCGGAGCGTTTCGGGACGCCGCGTCCCCGCACCCGCAGGATGCGGCCGTCGGACGTGCCCTTCGGTACCCGCACGCCGACTTTGCCTTCCAGTGTCGGTACCGAAAGCGTTGCACCCAGAGCCAACTCGTGGAAGCTGACAGGAACGGTGACGGTGAGATCGTCGCGGTCACGGCCAAAAACCTTGTCCGCCTTGACATGTACGGTCACGTACAGGTCGCCCGACGGGGCCCCACGTAGGCCGGCCTCGCCTTGTCCGGCCAACCGGATCCGCTGGCCGTCCTCGACACCCGGCGGGATCCGCACGTTGATGGTGCGGGTGCGGGTGGTCACCCCGGTGCCCTGGCACTCCGAGCACGGGTGCTCGATGATCGACCCGCTGCCCCGGCATTCGGTGCACGGCTCGGAGAACCCGAACGCGCCCTGATTGCGGCTGACGACTCCGGACCCGTTGCAGTTCGGGCACACCTTGGGGCTGGTGCCCGGACGTGCCCCGCTGCCATGACAATTCGTGCACGGCGCCGGGCTGGTGAGCCGCAACGGCATCGCCACGCCCTTGGTGGCCTCCATGAACGATAGCTCGGTTTCGGTCTCCAAGTCGTTGCCGCGGCGCGGTCGACTCGGACGCGGCTGCGCGCCACGGCCGAACAGTCCGCCGAACAGGTCGCCGATGTTCGCGCCGCCGGTCTGCCCTGCTGCGTCGAACAAGTCGTTCAGGTTGAACTCGACACCGTCGCCGCCGAATCCGCCGAAGTTTCCGCCGCTGAAGCGGCCCCGGCCAACGCCGCCGCCCGCGAAAAGGCGACGGGTTTCGTCGTATTCCTTGCGCTTCGCCGGATCCGACAGCACGCTGTGCGCCTCGGACACCGCCTTGAACCTCTCGGCGGCACTCGGGTCAGAGTTGGTGTCGGGATGAAGATCGCGAGCCAGCTTCCGGTAGGCCCGCTTGATGTCGTCGGCGCTGGCGTCAGAGGAGACGCCGAGCTCGGAGTAGAAGTCCTTTTCGACCCACTCGCGCTGGGCCATACCGCGTCACCTCCTAACCTGGACCTAGTTGTTCTCTGATTCTGCGGCTTGTTCGGCCGGCGTATCGGCGTTATCGACCGTCTCCTCGACTTCATCGGCATCCGGCACGGTGTCGACCACACCCACAAGGGCATGGCGCACGACCTGATCACCGACCTTGTATCCGCGACGCATCACGGTGCCGACAATGGGATGCGTGCCTTCCCCCTCATGCTGCACGGCCTCGTGCAGCAGCGGGTCGAACGCATCGCCTTCATCGCCGAATCCCGAAAGCCCAAGACCCTCAAGGGCGGTCGCGAGCTTGTCGGCCACCGACTTCAAGGGACCGGACTCCAGGTCTCCGTGGTTGCGGGCGCGATCGAGGTCGTCGAGCACGGGCAGCAACTGAGTGACTACCGAGGCCTTGGTCCGCTCGGCGACCAGTTGCTGGTCACGCATCGCACGCTTGCGGTAGTTGTCGTACTCCGCTTTGAC